>OMBQ01001491.1_pt1 | contig 18934 bp, 18 predicted proteins | sample 1674311 | NCBI WGS metagenome assembly OMBQ01 (sample SAMEA103958160, study PRJEB25191) | human gut metagenome | biome: human-associated habitat [ENVO:00009003]; feature: intestine environment [ENVO:2100002]; material: feces | place: Germany | collected 2013/2015 | reverse complement strand
GCCGCCGGAGCGGTGCTTAAGCCGTAAGGCGGGAATTGTGCGGTGTTGCCTTAGAGAACCATGATGAAAAATAAGGATAGGCGAATGTTGCGGTTTCTGTTTGTTCCTCTGATTCTTGAAAAAGATGTAGGATGAAACAGTCTTCCTCATTTATTGCTGTATTCCAGAGAGTTTTCAAATGGCTGACAGCTTTTCGCCATACCCGTACCATTTTTGCGCTTGCCATGCAATCGAAAAACTGCTATAGTGAGTTACAAGAACAGCAGACCGAGTAAATCGGTTGCGCCTTACACGATTCAAAAGGAGCTGAAATTATTATGGAAGGTGCCTACTATAACGGGCAATATTTGAACAGACTGGAACGGCTTGGATATTCGCAGGCCGAAATTGACAACAAGCTGGAACGCACATTTGAGGAGATGTTCTATGGTCCGGAGGGGGTTCGCCTTTGCCATTGTGCCGGACCTGACATGATGTACATAGAGGATACGGGGAACCATGACGTCCGTACCGAGGGCATGTCCTACGCAATGATGTTCTGCGTACAAATGAATCGCCAGAAGGAATTCGACTGCCTGTGGCGATGGGTCGTGACCCACATGTACCTCACCGAAGGGGAAAACGCCGGCTATTTTGCCTGGTCCTGTCATACTGACGGCAGCAAAAATTCCGATGGACCCGCCCCTGACGGCGAAGAATTTTTTGCCATGTCCCTGTTTTTTGCGGCCAACCGCTGGGGTTCCGGCGAAGGAGTACTGGATTACGCTTCCTGGGCACGGCGCATCTTGCACGCATGTGTACACAAAGGCGAAGAAGCCGGTTCCGGATTTCCCATGTGGAACCCCGAAAACCATCTCATCAAATTCATTCCCAACTGTGAATTTACCGATCCCTCTTATCATTTGCCGCATTTCTATGAACTTTTTGCTCTGTGGAGCGACGAATGCGACCGTCCTTTCTGGCATGCAGCCGCAGCGGCCAGCCGCCAGTACCTGCGCAAAGCCTGCCACGCCCGTACCGGATTGAGTGCCGAATATGCCGAGTACGACGGCCGCCCGCATCGGGGTGATCAGCCGGACCGTCACGACTGGTTCTTCAGCGATGCATACCGCACGTTGGGCAACATTGCTTTGGATGCCCAATGGTTCGGGGACAAAGACGGTTGGGCCCAAGAAACAGCTGCACATATTCAGCAATTTTTTGAAGAAAAGGAACACGGGCAAACAAACGGCATCTATCTGATTGACGGCACACCCGTTGAAGGAAATGCACTGCATCCTGTAGGGCTTCTGGCTACCATTGCGCAGGGTTCCCTGATTCTGGATGACGCCTGCGCGGATGAATGGCTCCGCCGGTTCTTTAGCACTCCGCTCCGTTCCGGACCGCGGCGTTATTATGACAATTGCCTGTATCTTTTTGCGCTGCTTGCTTTAAGCGGGCATTACCGCATCTGGTTCCCGCAAGAAGCAACGGTATAATGTACCCTTGTGCCTGTTGAAATTCACTGGGATGGCCTGAGCAAGTTTACTTCCATCACCGGTCAGGTGCTTAGCGGTGATGGTGCCGGCGCGGCTGCCTACAATACGTTCGATAATCCCCATCAAGTCGAGCCGAAGCCGTTGACAGACATAACTGTTGGTACCAACAGCTTTACTTCCCTCTTGCCCGCATGCAGCGTTGCTGCCTTTACGTTGAAAGCCTGATTTCCAGACCAAAGCAAAAGAGCGCCGAAGATGACTTCTGCGCTCTTTTGCTTTTTTCTATGCCGTCAAACGGTTACTCTTTGTCGTCTGAATTCTCCGTAGTATCCTGAGACTGCTCCTGATTTATCTGAGAAGAGTACTGCTCTGAGCACTTCATGAAAACGTCATTTAAAACAAATGCATTTGCATAAGCGATCGAAGAGAACCCCAGCGCAAACCACAAAAACAATCCATAGCGCAATGTGGTCTGTGTATACAGGGTCAATGCTACACATGCGCCTATCAACAACAACATGGAAAAGGTTTTGGGCAAAGAGGTCACAGACATGATAAACGCATTCCGTATGGTACCTAAAACCGTATTGTTGAATCTTGCAAGCAGCGGGAAAGCATATACGAAGGTCATCATATAAGCGATTGCTGCCACGGGAACCAAAATCTTAAAGATGCTGTTTTGGAAATTCCCGGAATGCCATAGAAGATAGATATCATAGCCCAGAAATCCCCCTGCGGCCCCAAAAAGAATTCCCATCAGTACGCCCTGGCGGAAATTTGCCCGGAATGACTTGAAAAAATTGCCGACCACCGGAGTGCCGTCTTTTTCACCCGCCATTTTTGTGGTGACATAATGTAAAGCCGTGATGGCAGGGCCAATGGTGACCACCGGAATGCAGCAAACCAGGAACAGCAGATTCAGGACAATAAGATCCCACACAACGCCCAGGGCGCGCATCATGGGGCTGTCCGGATTAAAAACGCCTCTCAATGAGTTCTCCTCCTTTTTTTCAGGATGTAAATATTCACAAAAAACAGCGATTCAGATTGTGCACTATTCAATCTGTTATTTGATTGACAATGGTTCTGCGGCTGAATTATACTGATACTGGCATTATACTTTGCACCGCTAAAAATAGCAAGGTCATTTTGCAACATTCACCGGTAAGGAGCTTTGTATGAACCGGTTTCATCATGTCAGAATCAAGCTGGAAAGTTTTCTCAATAACTTAAGCCTGAAGAAAAAACTTAGATATCTTTATTTTTTATGTATTCTGGTCCCCATATTTTTGACCGATATTGTAATTTTACATGCATTAACCAAGAACGAGCATGCCGAGCAGCTGCACCAGATGGAAAAAATAGCCAAATCCGTGCAGTCGATGCTTTCCGCCGCCACAGAAGATTCCGCGCTGATTTCTACCAGCCTGTATATGGATAACTCCCTTCAGGATTTTGTGAGCCGGCAATATGCCAGTCCCCAGGACTATTTTTCAAGTTACCGAGAATACATCCACAATTCTTTGCTGCAGGGTGTTTCCCGGATCACAAATTCTGTCATACGGGTGTATGCAGACAATGAAACCCTGATAAACGGCAGTGAATTTGCACGGTTATCCACCGTTTCGCAGGAGCCCTGGTATCAGCAGTATACTGCGGATGGCTACAGCCCGCGGCTTCTTTTTTCTTATGATGAAACAGATGGGCGCCAGGTGTTGTTTTTACGCGGGATGAATGGCCTTTACAGCGATAAGGCGGAGTGCCTTTTGTGTATTGGAATCAATTACAGCACGCTGGACCGCGATTTCCAGAACATGGAGTATAACGATTCAGTTTATGTATGCAGCGGTAACCGGATTTTGCTTACGAACGCAATGCCCAATTATCGTTGGCAGCCTTATGACACATTCTCCCCGTCTGATTCGGTAGGCTTGTCCCAGCATTTTACCCTTTACGGGGAAGATCTGGACATCTATGTGATGGAACCAAGCGGCAACGTTTTAGCCCTGATTCGCCAAAACATCCATATCCTGATCCTGCTGCTGATCCTGAACATTATTCCCCCGCAGCTTTTGATGAATCTGCTGGAGAATTCCATTACTTCTCGTCTTTCCCGTCTGGAAAAAGTCTTCAACCAGATAGACAGCGACGTGTTGATCAAGATTTCCGGGCCAAGCGGTCAAGATGAGATCGGCAGTCTGATGGACAACTACAACCGCATGGCTGACCGGATGAACAGCCTGATTGACACCGCCTACCGATGCCGACTGAAAGAGCAGAAGATGGATATTGCCCGGCAGAACGCAGAGCTGATGGCTTTATACAGCCAAATCAATCCCCATTTTCTGTTCAACGCACTGGAAAGCATCCGTATGCACAGCATCCTGAAAAAAGAAGAAGAAACCGCCGATATGATACAGAAATTGGCCATAATGGTGCGCCAAAACGTGGATTGGTCCTCGGATTCCAATACCATTAAGCGTGAGCTGGCGTTTGTTGAAGCGTACCTGTCCTTGCAAAAATATCGCTTCGGGGAGCGCCTTTCGTATCAAATCAATGCGCAGGAAGATTGCCAGAACATCCTGGTTCCGAAATTGACCATTACCACCTTTGTGGAAAATGCCTGTGTGCACGGTATTGAAGCAAAATCTTTTCCCGGTTGGATTTTTGTACGCGTGTATACAGAAAACGATGCGCTTTGCATGGAAATTGAAGATACTGGTGGCGGTATGGACGAGGCCGAGGTAGAACGTATTCAAGACCGGATGCGCAACGCCAGCCTGAAAATGTTAAAAGAAAAAGGACGCGTAGGCATGGTGAACACCTGCCTGCGCATCCGCATGATGACGGAGGATACTGCACAGTTCTCGGTGGAAAGCGAGCCGGGCATTGGAACACTTGTTTCGATTCGGTTCCCTCTAAGCAAAGCAATAAGGGCGGAGTGACATGTTAAAAGTTATTATTGTAGATGATGAGCAGTTTATTGCGCAAGGTTTGCAGGCGTTGATTGACTGGAACGCCGCAGGCTATGAAGTGGCTGCCGTTTTGTCTGACGGACAGGAGGCTTTGGAGTACATAAAAAAGTTACCCGTTGACCTTGTCATCACCGACGTTATGATGCCAAAAATGACCGGACTTGAATTACTGGAAACTGTTCGCCGGGAGAATCTTTCCAACGCCGGTTTCGTGATTCTGAGCGGATACAGTGAGTTTTCCTATGCTCAAAAAGCGCTGCGCTACGGGTGTATCGACTATCTTCTCAAACCGGTGGAAAAGCAAGATCTGTTATCCATTCTCAGCAAATACAATAACATCTCGCAAAACAGCAAAATGGAGGAGCAGTACGAACTGGCCTATCAGGCCCGGTGTTTGATCTCGTTGCTGTTCGGCAAATATGATCCCCACGGCGTGGATTATCTGCATAAGCATCTGGATTTTTCGGACGGCGTTCGTTACATTGAAATTTCCGCTTGCCATTCTTCGGACAACGAAGATGACGATGATGAGAACCACTTCCGTATGGTGCAGCGTGACCTGTACCAAAGCTGTGCGCAAATTTTAGGCGAGGACCGGAGCCGGTGTTTCTGTGACGCTTCGTTAGATCGCGTTGGGTATGGGATTGCTTTTGTTTACAGCGGTGCGCTTGCCCGAAATGCCGGCTGTTCCGAAACACAGTATATCCAGGATTTTTATAAGAAATTGGGTGTTTCGACACAACACGAATTGCGATTTCTGGTTGGCAAAAAAGTGGACGATATCACCACTGTTTCTGAATCGTATGATACCGTCTGCGGGCTGAAAAACCTTTGCGCCTTCCGCCAGCAAAAATCGATCTATTATTACGAGGAAGAGTTATCGGTTCCGCAAGAAAGAGCCGTTTTGTGCAAAGATACCCTGGATCAGTTGATTACCGCCATTGAACTGAATGAGCAGGAACGCATCGGCTCCGAAATAGACCATTTGTTTGCCGAAATGCAGCAGCGTGGCGTACATAACAAAGATATCAACCTGAACTTAAATTATCTTTTGTTCCGGCTTATGCATCTTGCATCCAATTTGGACAACGAAGCCAACCAGAAGGAAATGCTGCAATTTATCAGCGCGCAGTCTTTCCGGGAAGGAATTTCCCGCGGGAGCCGACAGCATCTGTTCCGCTTTGCACGCGAGTATGCAGACTACCTTTCCCTTCTGCGAAAAAATATCTCCATCGATATTTTGGATTCTATCGACAAGGAAATCCAGGAACACTACTCGGAAAACCTGACGTTGCAGGGCTTGGGCAAAAAATACTATATCAACAGTGCATACTTAGGGCAAATCTTCCGCAAAAAATACGGGCAGTCCTTTAAAAACTATTTGTGTTCTTACCGTATTAACGAAGCGTGCCGCCAGTTATTGTACACAAACAAGCAGATCGGCCGCATTGCCGAAGATGTGGGCTATAAAGATGTGGATTATTTCCTTTGCAAATTTATCGAGCTGAAAGGCTGTACGCCTTCCCATTTTCGGAAGAGCAAAACCGAGAAACCACATTCTGAATTTCCCGGGAAATAATTCACACCAGAATAATCATACACTTGCTTTTCGTTTTTTGCATTCTTAAAAAACAACGATAAGCCAAGCAAAAGTGCAGGCATGTTGCCTTCCAAAATACTTCAAGGATGGGGGACTGCCTGTCTTTTTTGTATCATTGTTTCGCTGTTTAGCGCGATTTCCTCTTTCGTTGAATTTGCAAAGCTATAATTTTCAGGGGTTTTTACTGGAATTTGTCGGTTGTGTAAAACATTTTTGGTATATATACTTAAATCAGGGAAACCCGCAAGGGCGGAAAATCTATCTACAGGAGGCCAATTATGAAAGTAAAATTGTGGCGCCGCGCATTTGCGGCAAGTATGTCCGCGGTCATGCTGCTGGGCTTAACGGCATGTGGCGGCTCTAATGAATCGTCCGATGGGATCAAAACATTTACGATGTTTACCGCAATGCCCGGTTCCGAAATCAATGATGACAACGATGTTATGAACATCATTGCCGAAAAGACCGGTGCCAAACTGAAAGAGACCTGGCTGACCGGCCAGACCGACGCAGAAGCCATCGGCACAATCATCGCGGGCGGTGAGTATCCGGACTTCATCAATGGCGGCGATGCCATGATGTCTCTTTACGATGCAGGCGTCCTGGTGCCTTGGGATGATTACCTGGAAAAGTATCCCAACCTGAAAGAGATGTACACCGACAAAGAGTGGGACAACTTCCGCCAGGAGGACGGCAAAATCTATTGGGCCAACGTATTCCAGAACACCTATGGCGAAGATCGTGCCACCACCCATAACGATGAAGCCTTCTGGATTCAGGCGCGTGTTCTGGAATGGGCCGGTTACCCCGAAATCAAAACCCTGGACCAGTATTTCGATCTGCTGGAAAGCTATGCCGATGCCAACCCCACCATGGCAAACGGTACCAAGAACATTCCCTACACGGCACTTTGCGAAGACTGGCGCTATTTCTGCATCGAGAATGCACCCCAGTTCCTTGATGGGTATCCCAACGACGGCTCTGTCATTGTAGACAAGGATACGATGCAGGTGGTTGACTACAATACCACGCCTACTGCCAAGAGGTATTTCCAGAAATTGAACGAAGAATACCAGAAAGGCTACGTGGATGTAGAATTCGCCACCCAGACCTACGATGAATACATCGCCAAGCTTTCCACCGGCGCTGTGCTGGGCATGTGCGACCAGTGGTGGGACTTCGCGAACAATGTCAATGATGTTTTCAAACAGCAGGGTTTGGACGAGCAGGGCTGCAACTACGTTCCGCTGGGCCTGACCATTGACGAAGGAATGGAAAACCGCTGGCACACCTACGCCGATACCCTGAACAATTCCAGCGGCGTGGCCGTTACCACCAGCTGCTCCGATATTGACGCTGCATTTAAGTTTATGAACGATCTGCTGGATCAGGAAATCCACGATCTTCGCTTCTGGGGCGTTGAAGGTGAGGATTACCTGGTTGATGAAAACGGCCTGTATTACCGCACCGATGAAATGCGGACGAAATGCGCGGATCCCACCTACAAGGCCTCACACCTGTGCGGCTATTCCTACATGCCGCAGTGGCTGGGCACCAGCCGGGACGGCAAGAACGCCATGAAGCCCGAGCAGCAGACAAGCGAATTCCTGGACAGCCTGTCCACCCCCCTGCAGAAAGTATTTGCTGCCTACGGCGTAGACAGCTACGTCGATATGATCGGTTCTGTGAAAGAAGAACAGGGCCCCTGGTTCCCGATGTATTCTTACTCCGGTTCAATGACTACCGCAACCCCCGGTGGTGTTGCCTGGGTCAAGATGGGCGAAGTCAAACACGAATGGCTGCCCAAAGTTGTTATGGCGCCTGATTTTGAAAGCACCTGGAATCAATACATGACTGCGTACAACGCAGCCAATCCGCAGGATTTCTTGGCAGAAATGCAAACTGAGCTTGAGCGCCGTGCCGGTCTTTGATGCCCGTTATTGCAGGCGACATAGACGTTGACACATACAAGTGGCCACGGTTGCACGGTGTAGCTGTGGCCACTTTTTTATGAAATGCATTCAACCCGCAAGCTCCTTAAACGTTAGTTTGCAACACATGATTCGCCATACACGTTCCTTAGGAGGACTCTCCAATGAAAAATCCATCAAAGCGTATTACATGGAAAGAGATTTCACGCCAGAAATTTCTGATGGTCTGTGCGGCTATCTTTTTTGTATACGGCATCGTATTTTATTATGTTCCACTGGCAGGCTGGGTAATGGCCTTTCAGGACTACAAACCCAAAGACGGCCTCTTCGGATCTAAATTCGTAGGACTGCAAAAGTTTAAATTCCTGTTCTCTGACGACGTCTTTTTGCGTGATATCCGTAACACTCTGGCCATGGGCGTTCTCAATCTGGTGACCACCTTTTTAATGGCCATTATCTTCGCCATCCTGCTGAACGAAGTACGCAACATGTTCGGCAAAAAGCTTGTTCAAACGGTTTCCTATCTGCCCCACTTCCTTTCCTGGATCGTTGTCACCGGTATTCTGCACGATGCGCTGTCTTCCACCGGTATCATCAATGAGATGCTGGTGAACCTGGGCATTCTGAATTCGCCCATCAACTTCTTCGCCAATCCGGGTTATTTTTGGCCAATCGTTGCATTTGCCAATGTTTGGAAGGAAACCGGCTGGAATGCCATTGTCTACCTGGCCGCCATTACCTCCATCGATCCCAGCCTGTATGAGGCAGCCACTTTGGATGGTGCCGGCCGGTGGGGCAAAATCTGGCACGTCACGCTTCCTGGCATCAAGTCCACCATTATGATTCTGCTGATCATGAATATTGGCAACGTATTGAATGCAGGCTTTGAAGTCCAGTATCTGCTTGGCAACGGCCTGGTCAAGAGTGTTTCGGAAACCATTGATATCTACACCTTGACTTGGGGCATCAGCCAGAACGATTATTCTTTGGGTACTGCAGCCGGTATCTTCAAGAGCGTCGTTGCAATTATTCTGATTCTCGGCGCAAACTGGATTGCCAAACGTGCCGGTGAAGACAGATTGTTCTAAGGGGAGGGTACACATGAAAATCAAATCATCCACCATGGACAAAGTCTTTGTTACCTGCAATACCATTTTCCTGGTTTTGTTCGTCACCATTACGCTGTATCCTGTTCTGAACACGGTGGCGCTTTCTTTCAACGACGGTGTCGACGCCGTACGCGGTGGCATCCATCTGTGGCCGCGCATCTTTACGCTCTCGAACTATAAAACGGTTCTGCATCAGCAGAACATCCTCACCGGTGCAGTGGTTTCGGTGGCCAGAACTGTGTTGGGCACCATCTTCGCCCTGGTAACGAACGCACTTTTGGCCTACATCATCAGCCGCAAACGCTTTTTGTTCCGTTCCCAGCTGTCTTTGTTCTGGGTCATCACCATGTACGTGAACGGCGGTATGATCCCCACCTTGGTTTTGTACCGCAACATGAACCTGACCAACTCTTTCTGGGTATACGTCATTCCGGGCATGGTCAGCGCATTTAACGTTCTGGTTATGCGCACTTTCATGGAAGGTCTGCCCAGCGCGCTGGAAGAATCCGCCATGATTGACGGTGCCAACGATTTCACCATCTTTACCCGTATCATCTCGCCCCTGTGCAAGCCGGTGTATGCCACCGTCGCCCTGTTCGTAGCTGTCGGACAGTGGAACTCCTGGTTCGATGCTATGTTGTACAACCGGATGAACACCCAGTATACGACCCTGCAATATGAGTTGATGAAGCTTCTTTCCTCTGTCATGCAGCAAAGCGGCAGTGCCACCACCGGCGGCAACACCGCTACCGCAGCCGTCACGCCGGTTACCGTGCGTTCCGCCGCTACTGTGGTGACGATGCTTCCCATCATTCTGCTTTATCCCTTCCTGCAAAGATACTTTGTATCCGGCATGACCATTGGCAGTGTAAAAGAGTAAAATCCTTTCCCTGCCATCCGCCCCTGTTTTCCAGTGCCTGTAATCCGAAAAGTCAGTTCGGCGGCACCCTCTAATAGCTATGGCCGCTGCATCTGTTTTTCCTCTTGGATGCAGCGGCCATAACTCTATATTTTTGCATGCAGAATATCACCCCTTTATACCTGGAGGTTTTCTATGCTTTCCGTTAAAAATCCTATCATGACAGGCTTCTTTCCCGACCCTTCGATTTGCCGGGTAGGGAACAAATTCTATACGGTTCATTCGACATTTGCGTATTTTCCCGGCGTGCCGGTTTTTGAGAGCGAAGATCTTGTCCACTGGAATTTGATCAGCAATGTGCTCGATCGTGATTCTCAGGTTCCTTTGTCCGGCTGTCAGCATTCCCAGGGAATTTTTGCCCCTACCATTCGTTACCATAAGGGCACCTGGTATATGATTACCACCAACGTGTCCGACCAAGGAAATTTTATCGTCACTGCAAAAGATCCGCGCGGCCCCTGGTCCGAGCCTTACTATTTGGGTGAGTCTACCGGCGGCATTGATCCCAGTCTCTTTTTTGACGATGACGGTACCTGCTATTATATCGGCCAACGGCCGCGTTCTGCCGGGTACCGCTACAATGGCGACTGCGAAATTTGGATTCAAACTCTGGATCTGGACACGATGAAGTTAAAGCCCGATGCCACCATTGTACTTACCGGATTCCAGCGCAAAGCCATTTGGCCGGAGGGACCTCACCTGTACAAAAAGGACGGTTACTATTACATTTTGCATGCGGAAAGCGGTACTTCCATCCACCACAGCGTCATGATCGCGCGCAGCAAAAATGTGTTTGGTCCCTACGAGTACTGCCCCTGCAACCCCATTCTGACGCATCGCCATTTGGGAGCCCAATATCCTGTTACCTGCGTCGGTCATGCCGACTTAGTGGATGACGGAAACGGCAACTGGTATATGGTTGTATTGGCTTGCCGGCCGAACCAAGGGTACACGTTGTTGGGGCGTGAAACCTTTTTGGCAAAGGTCACCTGGGAAGATGGTTGGCCGGTTGTAAATGCGGGGGTCGGTCATCTTGAAGAAGTAGTCACGCTGCCTTACGAGGGGCAGCCTTCTGACGACGCACCCCAATGTAAAACCTATACGTTTGATACACCTTCTCTGCCGCTGGAATTGCTGACTTTGCGCAATCACCGCGATCACGAACTGGAACTGCACGCAGAAGAGCATATTGTTCGTCTTTTCCATCGTTGCGACAGCTTGAAGGATTGCGGTGAGCCTGCATACCTCGCGCTGCGTCAGCAACACTGGAATTGCGAATTTGAAACCAGCTTTATCCCGCATTTCTGCAAAGAGAGTGATTGCGCCGGTATTGCCATGGTTCAAAGCAACGAAAACCATCTGCGGGCAGAGTGCTATCCCCAGGATTCGGGGGTCAAACTTGTTGTTTCTCTTTGCAAAGATGGTAAAGACAGCTGTTTGGCGCAAATGGATCTGTCGGCTGCACTCCCCATCAAACTGAAGTTGCGCGTAGAAGGGCTTGTGGCCAGTGTTCTTTACCAAAGCAATAGTGAATGGAAACCGGTTATCTCCGACATTGATCTGCGTTCTTTAAGCACGGAACATGCCGGCGGTTTTGTCGGCTGTACACTGGGGTTATACGCTTCCGGCAATGGAGAGGACGCTGGTGGTTATTCTGATTTTGAAAGAATGACCTATCGCGAACTTCCCACCAATTAATCCTTCACGAATCATTCGGTAGCGGCTGCCAAATGGGGAGAGAATGTCCAGTCGGCGATGAGCCCGCCCACAAATAAAAAGCCATACGAATCCGCGAAAAGCCCAGCGGATGTGGGTGTTTGGAAACCGAATCTCCCGGATCGATACCTGCGTAACCCGTCCATACTCTTCCCTATCGCAAATACAAAAAGCAGACCCTTGGACTCAAGGGTCTGCTTTTTGTATGCACGATTCATTTACAAAACGAAACGCTTGATTGCTCCGCAACACAATAGGCTTATAGTTTTCAACTCATCTTTTTCAAAGTTGTACAGAGACGTCGGTATTTTCTCCGGTCAATCCAATATACCTTGCATGGGAATACGATGCATTGCGTGATGCCTGGAGGGCTGTGGTAACGTCGTTTTTGCTTCTTGTAAACTCTTTGTCATCTGGCACTGAAACGTGCTGTATGGTGCCTTAAAATCGATCCTGTGGCATGGCCGGAATTGATTCGAGAAGAAGTGTTTATGGTTACACAGTTCAGACATAAACGTCTGATGGGCAAACTGTTCATCCTGCATAAACCCATATACAAAAGCGACGATAACCCCTACAAGGAAACTCCCTTTATGTCTGCTTGTCAGAACAATAATGGGTAGCATTGTCAAGTAAAGGAATAATCCTAACAATGCCATTTGCACCAATCCTGTAAGCGCAGGAATCAAAGCAAATCCATCATATCCCATGATAAAATTTGCAACGACTGTGAAAGCAAAGCACACAATTCCTAAGAAAAGCGACAGAATTGCAGAAACAATCAATTTACCCGCCAGAAGTTTCCTAAATGAAATGGGTAATGTTTCAATATTTTTTAATGTGTCGTCTGTATATTCACGGGAAATCATATACCCACTAATCAGCGTGATACACATTGGGAAAATCATTGTTACAAAATGCTTAACTACCTGTTCAAAAAGAAATTGGTAGTCCCATACCATTCCGTCATCGGCCATTGTAGTAAACAAGGTTAGCAGAACTGTAAGAAGCATGAGGGACACGCCAATCCAGACAATAAAATATCTTTTCAGCTTCATAAACTCGGTTTTTATAATTGTTACCATTTCACTCACTCCTTTTCTTATAAAGATAGACCGCCAGAAGAAGTGAAACAGCCCCAATTACCCCCAAAGTTATAATTAGTTGAGGAGTAGAAGGTATCAATCCCATTTGAATGAAGTTCTGCAAATCCTCTGTGTCGTTTATAGCAGTACGAGAAGACATTTGCTGGGTTCCCCACAACATAATGCTCGGTGTAGGCAGAGTAAGTACAAGCCATTTTGGAAGTGCTGTCATAGAAAATGTTGAGAGCAGGTTGAATACACTATAAAATACACAAAGCATAATGGAAAAAATATAGGATCTGCTGAAAAATACAATCAGCAATACCAGCGGTAATGCACTAATCGCAATCAATAATCCGTAAACAGCGGAAAACAATACCTTAAACAAAATATCGGTCACTCCGAAAAAGACAAAACCGCAAAGGATAGAGGCCACAGTCGAAGATATACAAAACGCAATACTAAGCAATAATAAAACAATGCACTTTGCGATAACCATCTGTGAACTTGTTATCGGAATTGTCCGTAGGTTTTTAAAGGTGTCGTTATCTCGCTCCATAAAAAAGAGGAGTGCTGCAACAATTCCTAAAATGCAGGGAAGAAGTAGCAACATACCAAAACCGATTACGGATTGCCACAGGGCGTCAAAAGCTGCTGCTTTTGTAGCGTATTTGTTCTGCGCCGTGTTCAGATAATAGATAATGGCAGTTAGCGGGATTGGAAACAGAAAAGATGCCGCCAATACCAACTGCACGAACATTTTTCTTTTCAGTTTCCAAAACTCGCACCGAATCAAGTTAAGCAATCCCCTCACCCCCTGTTATCTTTTTGAAGTAGTCCTCTAAAGTATCCTCACAAAGATGGACTTCTTGAATCTCAATTCCTGATTCGACAAAAGAACGGTTAATCCTTTCCACTGGCAGGGTCATATCGTAGAGATACAGATTATTGGCATCTGTAAGGCGAAAATCTTTGCTGTGAAATGTTGCAGCAATAATTTTCGCAGCTTTTTGTGCATCCGATACGCAGAAGTGGATGAACTTGGCGTTTTTCGCCTCCAATTCTTTCAGACTTTCTTCTTCTAGCAACTTGCCGTGGTCAATAATTCCCACATCGTCTGCAAGCAGAGAGATTTCCGAAAGAATATGACTGGAAATTAAAATGGTTTTACCGCTGGTATCACACAATTCTCGGATAAAATCTCGCACTTCCGCAATGCCGATGGGGTCGAGGCCGTTAATCGGTTCGTCCAAAATCAAAAGTTCCGGGTTGTGCATGACGGCCAGAGCAATCGCCAACCGCTGCTTCATACCAAGAGAATATTGGGAAAACAACTTCTTGTCCCGGTAAGGTAGATTGACAAGTTCCAATGCATTTTTGATATATTTGGGGCTCCTTAATCCTCGAAGTTCAGCAAAGATTTTTAGGTTTTCCGTTCCTGTCAAATTGGGGTAAAAGCCCGGCGACTCAATCAGACAGCCTATACGGGGCAGGATATTCTTTTCGTTGCCCTGAAAGGGCTTTCCAAATATCGTTACCTCGCCAGACGTGGGAGCCGTCAGTCCCAGCAACATCCGCATGGTCGTGGTCTTACCTGCACCGTTGCGTCCCAACAGCCCGTAGATACGGCCCTTTTTCACATGAATATTCAGATGGGAAACACTGGTCTGACTTCCATACTTTTTTGTCAGATCATGTGTTTCAATAATGTAATCGTTCATCACTTATGCCTCCTTTTTTGTTTGTGTACTCAGCATAACATATCAACTTTGAGATAACATTGAGCCAACCTTGAGTTTACTTTGAGATTTCAAGGTCAGAATAGGCATTTTACCTATCTTGAGGTATAATAAGAGCAACAAATAAAAGGTGGTGCCTTATGAACGATAAAAGAATCCTTGTAGTTGATAATTTTTTAACCTTATCTCCATCTGCAATATGCTGCAATCTAATCATCACCGCCCCTGCAAGATAGGCAGGCAGCACATATAGTGTGCTATCATTGCGGCTGACAGTAAAGATGGGCTTTGCGTGGGGTGCGGCCTGTGACTGTTTGTAGTTCGTTTTCATTGTTTTTGCTCCTTACGTTTGTTATTATTTTTATGAAATAAAAAAGCGCAAGCCAAACAGACGCACATTTCGGTGCGTTTATTCAGCCTGCGCTTTTATACCGCAGGGTACACCTTGCACAGAGTATGGCAAGGCATAGTTGTATCAATAAATTTGGTGGTTATGCCTTTACAGCATAATTGTTAATCGTTCGGCTTGCGCCGTTTATGTTATCTATCTACATTTTTTATTGTATGCTGTTCGCACAGCCCGTCAAGGATAATATCAAAAAAATTTTATTTTTTTATCCATTATTTTTTCATCCTATCATCGCAGTAAATCAAAAAATGGCTGTCTGATATCAGACAGCCACTTCACTTTTTTCAAAAAATTCCAGCTATATTTTAACTGATAATAATTCCTATACAGCAACGAAGAGTTAGAGGCAATCGCCTTCAGGAGGACATGCATTGTCGGTGGGAGTGGAAATTACAGGGCCACCCCATTCCCAACCACCGCTACCGTTAGGCTTGTTTTCCGTATTGCCGCTATCAACAGTCGCGACGCTCTCATCGGAAGAAGTCCATTCGACCGTCAGTTTACTTGCTGCTTTAGCGAGCTTTTCGTCAGTTTCAGCGCTTTCACCGGTTGCAGCAGTCTCAGGAGTTACGGCCGGAGCATCGTCGGTGCCGTACACAACAGGCAGGGTAATACTTTCACCCTTCTCCACCATCGCAGACTCCGGAACCGCGATGTTCGTGATTTTCACGCCGCACCCTGCCAGCGCCACCGCCATGATAATAGCGGTGGCCGCCAGAACAATTATCTTTTTCTTCATTGGTTGGTTTATCCCTCCTGAACAAAATAGTGATAAAGTGAATTATATACTTTATCCTGTGTTTCTGCATTCCAACGCGTATATTTATCGTCTGGATAATCCGCATCCGCCACACTGGTCAACTTCCACGCGGATGTAGGAACGCCGTCCCGTACTTGCACGATTGTCGGCGCGCCGAGACGCTTTTCACCAACAGGCAGCGCATTTCCTTCGGAATCTGTGACCGTGTAATCCACCGTATACTCGTCCAGCCACACCAACAGTTCCGGGTAGCCTTCTCCTGCCGGGGTCGTCAACACTGGCACTCCCGCCGCCGCATCATAGGTATAAACATCCCGGTACTTGTCAAGTGTACAGTAATACAGACTTGTATCTGTCGCTTCGGCAGCGTCCAGCAGCTCCGGCATCAGGTTGCGGCAGTATGGGCAGGTCGGATACGCCAGCACCAATATGCCGTCTTGCAGTGTACAGGCTTCCAATGCTGTCACTCCCTGCACGTTGGCATATGCCGGAACGGTGATTGCCTGCAATGTGTGTTCCGAACCAGCAGGCTTGCCGTTATAGCTCTCATACTCTCGCTTGAGCGTCATACCTGGCGACAGCCCCCACAGGAGCACGCCGCCGGTAATGGCTGCCAGTACCGTACCTGACAGTACCTTGCGGGTCAGTTCAAACATAATCCGCCAGCTTTCCTGTTTTTTATTATTATAACATAATCAGTCCCGCAATGAAAGACCATATAAAGTCGTTGCTTGTGCTTTTTCTTATCTATACTAACTATAGACTTTATATGGGCGGGGGATGAACACCATGGATACGCAAGCACTGGTTGCCATGCGCATACAGCAATTATGTGCCGAGCATGGTTATAATCTAAATCAGCTTGCGCGTTCCTGCGGTGTTCCTCCGTCAACTGTTAAGAACATCATCCACGGTGCAAGCCATAATCCCGGCATTGTCACCATTAAGCTGCTGTGTGATGGTTTGGGCATTTCGCTCTATGATTTCTTCAACACCGACGATTTCAGGCAACACGAGCAGGAACTAAAATAAGCGCTGGACTTTCTGCGGTCACAGCGCATTATTTTTTATTCTTCAATATCTTGAAAAATAGCAGACAATAAAATATCTGTATCCGCTGTATCAGGCAGCACATATGTTTTGCCGTATACGACTTTCCCATCTTTTTGCTTATGCCGGTAGGAATCTACTGCCAGAGCTTCAATTTTATCCTGCATAGCCTGCGTACACGGCACGGCTTTCAATTTCTGCGGGCGTCCAACATTGCGGCTCGCATAATATAGGTGCTGCCCCTTTTGCCGGTACTCTTGTGCTCTATCAAGACTTTTGAGAAGATAACGCAACAGCTTGCGCAAGTCTGTTATGCTTTCCAACAAATTATAGCCGTACTTTCTACTGTATGCAGGGATTTCTGCTGCTTTCCTGCCATTCATCACAATGGCTTTTGCACTGTGCGGACAGCCTTTTTCGCCGATTTTCCATTCATGCACGGCTTGTGGCGGCACATTGGCTAACAAACCATGTACATGTAATGGATTTTCTTCTTTGCTTTCGCTCGCTTCCGGAGGTTCTGGTACAAGCAGCCATTTCATATCCGTTGCTTTATATTTATTTTTGATGCTTCTCAGGCACTTAATGCACAATCCTGCCGTATCGCCGTTATATTTTGCAAGTTCTCGGCAGTCTGGTGCAACGGTAAAGGTTGCAAACCAGTCCCATTGATTGCATTGCGCAATGTCCTCAATATTTCGCTTGGCTCTTGCAATGCTTTGGGCGTGTCGCTCCTTTTCCACCGCTGCCTGTATTTCTGCATTGACAGGAGTGGCTTTCTCGCGCTTACGCTTTGTCTTGCGTGGCCTTTGCCCCTCTGCCATTACACTCACCCGCACAGACCCCGGCAATATTTTTCCACTAACTTTCACTTTATCATCTCCACTCAAAGCCGATTACATCCAAAAGTGTTACCTGTTATCTAGTGCCCAACGCTCCGTCAGTACGGAGCATTTACGGGTTGTTTCCGGGCTTCTTCACCGGCCACCATTCGGGGTGACATTCCCACAGTTCAGGGTGGTATTCAAAGAACGGCCATATAATTTTCCCGTTCTTTACCTCTAACACCGTGCAAAAGCGGTGCTCATTAACGCCATACCATTCCTGCGGATTTTCTGGATTTTCCATATTCAAACAATTCATTTCTCCCAGCTCCTTTCACTTGCTAATATTCATTATTCGGGATTCGCAAGCGCCTGCAAGTGTTTTCGCAAAAATTTTTGAAAATAAAAAAACACAGGTTATCCTCGTAGTGGTGGCATCACCAATACGGGGTAACCTGTGTTCTCTGGTTCGCTGCTCAAATTGTTGTGTTTTGGGTGCTCTTTTCCGCTTTCCCTCTTTTGTCCTAATCTGCCGTAATTTTCCCTATTCTGCCCTAACTCGGCACTTCCTCGGTGCTACTTGAGCAGAACTTGAGCAAGCGCCAAAATCAGCACAAAAAGAAAACCGCCTAGGCTGCCATAAAAGGCTTACCTAAGCGGTTTTTCTTTGGTGCACCATCGGGGACTCGAACCCAGGACCCACTGATTAAGAGTCAGTTGCTCTACCAACTGAGCTAATGGTGCTTAATAAAGCAAACCCACGAACCGGGCTTTCCGCTCGGCCCGTGGGCTGCTTGCTTTTTAAGAGAAGCCGGCATCTACCTATTTTCACAGGCCGTTTCCAGCCAACTATCTTCGGCACAAGTGAGCTTAACTTCTGTGTTCGGAATGGGAACAGGTGGTTCCTCACCGTCATCGACACCGGCCATTCCTGACCTTCGTCAGCTTCTCTTTCTTAGAAGGCATATACCTTCAAAACTGAATATCGAACTGCTTTCAGCAAATGAAGTATCAATCGAAAATGGGGTCAAGCCCTCGACCTATTAGTACACGCTTGCTCAATGACTCACGCCACTTACACATTGTGCCTATCAACCTTGTAGTCTTCAAGGGGTCTTACCTGATTGTCTCAGTGGGATATCTTATCTTAAGGCCGGCTTCACGCTTAGATGCTTTCAGCGTTTATCCGATCCGAACATAGCTGCCCAGCTGTGCCACTGGCGTGACAACTGGTGCACCAGAGGTTCGTCCATCCCGGTCCTCTCGTACTAGGGACAGCGCCTTTCAAATATCCTGCGCCCACGACAGATAGGGACCGAACTGTCTCACGACGTTCTGA
>OMBQ01001490.1_pt1 | contig 18951 bp, 18 predicted proteins | sample 1674311 | NCBI WGS metagenome assembly OMBQ01 (sample SAMEA103958160, study PRJEB25191) | human gut metagenome | biome: human-associated habitat [ENVO:00009003]; feature: intestine environment [ENVO:2100002]; material: feces | place: Germany | collected 2013/2015 | reverse complement strand
GCTTACAGCGTATAGCTGCTTAGCACATTATTGAATTATTAACGAACTATTGATAAATAGGTATTGAATAGAAAAAAACAGATGAAAATCCTATAACCAAAACCAACCATATAAATAACTCAGACCAGAGAGCAGAATATCCTGATGGATTTCTGCTCTTTTTTGTTTTCCACAAAAGCGTGGATAAGTGTACGGAAAATCCCAATAATAACTTTTTAATAAGTTTGTAAATATCCACACATACCTATCTCAAACCAACAAAAAGAGGATATCCACATAGATATTATTAAGTTTTTAGAAACTTTTTCGCAGTTTTTGACCGAAAAAAGATATAAACTTATTAACTTTGCACCGAATTGGGGAAATGTTGATAAACCGGTTAATGCATTAAGAGACAAGAAAAAGATTTCAAAGGCCTCTGCGGATAAACTGGAATAAGACTTGGATAACGAAATACGCAAGTTTTTATGCAGAATGTTATCCACTTATCCACGGCATATCATCATCTCTATATTCTCTTTTAAAAAAATAAAAAATAAGAAATATAATATGAATGTTATGGTGAAAAAAGAATGGATTGAGAAAGGATACGTTGACGAACCTGTTGACGAAGCCTTGGACTTGAAAGCTGAAATCAGAAAGCTTTGCAAGGAGAAAGATGCTATTATCCTCGCCCACTACTATACGGTAGGTGAGATTCAGGACATCGCCGACTTTGTTGGCGACTCTCTGGCTTTGGCTCGTAAAGCTGCAGAAACCGATGCCCAGCTAATGGTTATGTGTGGCGTGCACTTCATGGCTGAGACATGCAAACTCTTGAGTCCTGACAAAATTGTGATCTGTCCTGACTTGAATGCTGGTTGCTCGCTTGCTGACAGCTGTAAGGCTGAGGATTTGAAAAAGTACAAGGAAGAGCATCCAGGATATAAGGTTGTGAGTTATGTAAACACCACGGCTGCAGTGAAGGCGCTAACTGATTGTGTAGTGACAAGCGGTAATGCCAAGAAGGTGATTGACAGTTTCCCACAGGACGAAAAAATCATCTTTGGTCCAGACTATAATCTCGGTAACTATATAAACAGCATTACAGGCCGCAATATGTTGCTTTGGAACGGTGGCTGCCATGTACATGAGAAATTCTCTGTAGAGGCTATAGTTAAACTGAAGCAGAAGCATCCTGAGGCTGTTGTGATGGCTCACCTGGAGTGTAAGGCACCAGTACTTGCTGTAGCTGATGTAAAGGGCTCTACAGCCACCATGTTGCATTATGCCCAAGAGCATCCTGAAATCAAGGAGTATATTATCGCTACAGAGGCTGGTATCCTGCATGAGCTGGAGCGTAATTGTCCTAACGTAATTTTCTATCCCGTACCTCCAGAGGTAAGCGAGGGTGGAGTAGGTTGCAGCTGCAATGAGTGTGAGTATATGAAGATGAATACGCTCAAGAAGATATATAATGCATTGAAATTTGGTTGGCCAACAGTTGAAGTGGCTCCTGAAATAGCGAAAAAAGCGATCAAACCAATAGAAAAGATGTTATCACTATCGTAGAATGATGTGGTGAAAATTATAAGATTAGTGGTAAAATTTGTTTTTTATGGGTGAAAAAATCATATTTCGCTACCATAAAATGTATAATTTACGACTTTATAGACAAAAATCGTCGTATCTTTGCATCAGTTAAAACAAACGGACGTTGTGAAACGTCATTTCATCATCTTTTACTTATACAAATAATATTAGAAAATTTAATCTAATTATAAAGATAGAGCGTTCAAGTGATTTGAATGCTCTATTTTTGTTTATATAGGATTTTCTCTTATTCCTCTGTATGCTTATCCGGATGGGAGAAATCTTTATGCCTTCATTCATTTATTTCTTGATAAGAAAGAGAAGTGCAATTCGTCCTACGTATGTACTTATCATCTTTCTGAACATCATATATTTCTTGGTATATTCTTTGTTCGGAAGAGGATATAATCCGTGTTTCCTTAATTCTCTGATCGCATGATTCAAGGATATCAATGAATGCTTCAAACGGATATTGTTAACCAGATAATCCATCGAGAGCTGGGCTATACGGCGGTTGAGTGCCTGGCGCTCTGCTACAGGAACCGTATCGAGCAACTTCTGAAGATGTAGAATCACCTCCAGTTTATTGTCCATGTGGATATCTATCTTATCCTTATTTTCTAATTCGCCAGGCGCGTATTTATCCACTCTATTATAATAAGGTGAGGTCTGAGTCTTGAATATTCGTTCTGCCCGTAAGAAGAGTTGTGGTGTAAATTCCTCGTCCTCGCCAAAACTGATGTTTGGTGAGAACAGCAAGCTACCCACAATGGCGCGGCGGAATATATAGGAACAGGCTGAGCCTAAAAGGGTATTGTTGTTGAGGTATTTTGTGCCGCTGATTGGGGTAGGGAGTTCGTAAGACGGTTCTCCTGTATCATCCTTGCTGAAACAGAATGTAACGATATCTGGATTATGGAATCTCACGATGTCAAGGCAATGTTCATAGGTTGGCTGAAGAAGATAATCATCTCCTTCTATAAACTGGATGTATTTCCCTTTGGCTAAGTACATGCCATAGTTGCGTGCCATACTGCTGCCTAAGCCGGGTATTCTTAAATAGAGCAGGTTATCCAGCAACTCTTTTATCTGGCTGGCTACCAGTTCATCGCTACCATCATCAACGAGAATTATTTCCCTCTCTTTGGCATTGAGCGAAAGCTGAAGGATACTATTGATGCATTCTACAAGATATTCCTTCTGATGGTTGCTTGTAGTAATGATGAAACTCACCAATGGTGAAGATATCTCTGATATTAATTCTTTCTGCATAAGTTATTCTTTTTTATGACTGCAAAGATAATAAAAAGATTTAATTTACGTATTAATAGTAGTACAAAAAACATAAAAATGGAAATAGTTTGTTCTACTGATAGTAAATATATCATGCCGACCGGTATCATGTTGACCTCTTTGTTTGAGAGCAACATAGGAGAAGTTGTCAATGTACATCTCTTGCATGATCAGAATTCTGCTGCATTATTGAATCCTATCAGAACCATAGCTGCCCGTTATCAGCAAACAATTCATTTCTATCTTATCAGCGATGAGATTTTCAAACATTTTCCAGTTGGTCTGGATTTTCAAGTAGATCATGTAGGAACTTCGTTTGCTACTTATTATCGTTTGTATCTTGCGGAAATTCTGCCTGCTGATATTGATAAAGTTATCTATCTGGATGGCGATATTCTGGTTGTGGATAAACTTGTTGAATTGTGGAATACTTCTGTTGAAAACTATGCAATTGCCGCTGTTCCAGATAGTTATAATAATAATATTGAACACTATAATCGCCTGCGTTATCCCCAATTTATGGGTTATTTCAATGCTGGTATGTTAATTGTCAATCTGAGATATTGGCGTGAAAAGCAGGTCCTTCTCAAATTCTTTGATTATGTGAAATCTAATACGGAAAGGTTGAGATGTCATGATCAGGATGTACTGAACTATCTGTTCAAGGATTCTAAGTTGGTATTACCTATCAGATATAATGTACTGAATGAGTATTGGTTTGATTTGCGTTATTCTCTTATCTCCTGGGAATTTGATGAACAGATATTGGAAGCTCAGGCTCATCCGGCCATCATCCATTTTACGGGTATTCCTAAACCATGGTATAAGAACTGCAAGCATCCATGGAAAAAAGAATTCGATAAGTATAAAGCGATGAGTCCTTGGCGTGATGAAAAAGAAAAGCGCTGGATGCCATTGAAGTTCTGTCTGGAGAAAATGGCCATAAAACTGGTGGTAAGCATGGGACTGCGCAAATCTGATTATATTGTAGAAAATAGGTATATTGAATTGTCTTAAGATTTCTGATATTCAAGTATCTTTTAAATAAGTATCATATAAAGTTATGAAGATTCTGTTGGTAGGTGAGTCTAGTTTGCTACATAATACTCTCAAAAAGGGATTAGTAGAACTTGGACATCAGGTAACGCTGATGTCCGACGGCAATGATTGGCACAACTCTCCTCGTGACATCGACTTGCGCCGTAATATGGAGCGTTATGGAAGATGGAGCGGGCTTATGGTGTTGTGGAAAATTGTTTGCAATCTTCATAAGATATGTGGAAATGATATTGTTCAGGTGCATAACTATCAGTTTGTGCCTTTGATGGGTTGGTGGAACATGCTGATATTCTGGTTTCTCAAGCTTACCAATAAGCGAATCATTAAAGGCTGTTTTGCCGATGACCCACATCTGTTCAGACAACAGGCCAAGGGTATTCCAGCTTATTCTGATACTTTTTGGAATGGTAAATTACAGAATATCGAGGAGAATAAAGAGCGTATGGCTTTTCATTTCATGCCTCAGTTTGATAAGTGCTGGCATACTGTATCTTATCATTCTGATGCTTTGATAGCCTGTCTTTATGAATATTACCTCTGTTACGATGTTTCTGAATTTCATAAAAAACTCTACTATATTCCTCTCCCGATGATAATTCCTGCTATAGATGAAAACAGGCAGAAAGGGAATGGTGAGGTTATCAAAGTGCTTGTAGGTTTACAACCTAAGCGCGAGTATCTGAAAGGTGCTTTAAAGATAGCTCATTTTGTAGAAATTCTGGCAAAGAAATATCCTGGTAAGATAGAACTCAAATATGTAGAAGGAGTAGCTTATGATGAATATTGCCGGATGCTGGATGAAGCAGATGTTCTGGTAGATCAGTTTTACAGTTATACTCCATCCATGAATTCGTTGGCAGCCATGGCACGTGGTACTGTGGTTATCGGTGGAGGAGAGGAAGAATATTATGAGTTCATTGGCGAAACAGAATTACGCCCTATCATCAATGTGAGTCCTGAGTATACTGAATCTCAGAATGTAGCAATCATCGAGCAGGCTTTCTTTACTTCTGGACATTTATCATATCTCTCGCGTCAAAGCATAGCTTTCGTTATGAAATACCATGATTATCGGAAGGTGGCAAAAGAGTATGAACAAATATATTTACAACATTTATAATATATTGAAATGCAGATTTTTAAATACTTTCTGAGATATATGAATACGAAGAAGGCTTTGTCTCGTTGGACAGTCTTTTATGTGGGATCCAGCGATTATAAATAATATCAAAAAAGCACTTCATCGTTCATTCCGTACTGATGAAATCTGTAATGTAGTATTTCACATATCCCAACTTAATACACCTTATTATCGGGACAAATATGATCTATTGAGTCCTTCTTTCGTACCCTTAGATTCTGTTTCACAATCGATGTACAATTAAGTATAACATCTCAATAGTTCTAGCCATTTTTGAAAGATGTTAAATTTAGAATATTGAATAGCCATGGTTTGAGCTTTCATACCCAGATTATGGCGTAGTGATTCTGAATTTATCATCTTGCAAATGGCTGTGATAAAAGCTTCATTATCATTTTGTCTTACGATAATACCATTTATTTCATCTCTAATAATTTCGTTAGCTCCATATTTAAAGTCGAAAGTAACAGAAGGTAAACCACATGCTTGAGCTTCTAACATCACAATACCTTGACCTTCATAATGTGAAGACATTACGTGTAAACTATAGTTAGGATATATTTCCATCATATTTTCTCCTCTGCCACACAATTTTACCTGTTTTTCCAATCCTAAACTTGTAATTTGCTCTTGTAATATATGGTAAAGTGAGCCGGTTCCATAAATATCGAGTTGCCAGTCGGGATATTGTTTGGCTACATTTTTCCAACAGGTAATCAATCTGTCAAATCCTTTCTGTTGTTCTAATCTTCCTACAGCAATAGCTTTTTTGCAACTGTAGTCTTTTACCTTTTGGTGAGGTATGTTGATAAAGTTGGGGATAACGTATACATTCTTTGCCGATTGAAATTCTTTAGCATCGTCATGAGTCAGACAAACTATGGCATCAGCTTTTCTTTCCATTAATCCGAATAGTGAGTGAAAAGGATTGAATGAACGTGCCAAATGTGATTCGTATATTCTTCTTGCCTTGGTATGACAAAGAGGTAATAACAAAGCTCCCAATGTAGTGGTAAAGAATACTACGTCGGGATTAATCTGTTTTATTGTTTTATTTAATCTGTAAGCTGCTAATAATAATGTAATTATTCTGCTTAATAGCTTATATACTTTATTTCTTGTCTTCTTGGCAAAAGGAACATGAAGATGAATCAGCCGGATACCTTCGTCTAATATATACTGTTGTTTCCGTTTATCTTCATACACAGAAATTACAGTAACCTGATGATGGTATTCTTGATAGAATGTATTAGCTTTCATAGAAACGATTTTTTCTACGCCTCCATTCTCAGAATAGTCTTCTATGATGTATACTATATTCATGTTTAATGAGTTGTTAATCCTTTTATTTTGTGTATAAGAAAAATAATGTTCTTTACTATAGATACTCTGAACATCAATCGTTTGTATAATGAATATCTACTTCCTTTTCCATTACAAGAAATGGTTAAGGAATGACGGCGGAAATAGATAAGTTTATCATCTATGAATTTTACCTTATATAGAAAGGCTGCCACATTTCCTATCCAGATATCATGCATGGGAATATCTTTAGGAAAAGGTAATGCTGCCTCTTTTACTCGTTTTGTAAATGCCATGCAGCACCCTGTATATCCGTTTTTATAGAGGATATTATATACTCTTCCACTTTTTATGTTCATTAATTGATAGAGCGATGGTGATGTAATTTTCAGATTTTCATCTGTTACTTCTGCATCGCTGATGATGCAGTCGTAATGTTGTAGCCATTTCAGACAGATTTTCACTTTATCATCTTTCCAAACATCGTCTTGATCTGCTAGAAATATATAGTCACCTTTGGCTTCCTTTAATGCATTTTCAAAATTGAGAGTTGGTGAGTGACGATAGACACCATCTATGATTTTTATTCTTTTATCGTTAAAACTCTTGATAATAGAAATCGTATTATCTGTGGAGCCATCGTCAGAAACGATGACTTCATCTTGGAGAGACAGCTGAAATAAGATAGAATTCAACTGCTCTCTGATATATTTCTCACCATTAAAGGTGGCTATACAAACTGTTATCATCGTATGATGGCTATTTTACAAACTGTTCCTTTCTCTCCTTCTTCTGTAGCAGTTTCTACCATATATATTCCACTTGCTACTTTTCTACCCTTCAGGTCGCAACCATCCCAGCTATAACTTCCACCGGTACTTTTACCTTGGTTTACGAGCGTACCATTAACAGATACTATCTTAATATCTGCATGAAAGCTTAGTCCTACAATATTAATACTGCCTGTATAATCTGGTTTTACAGGGTTAGGATAAGCGTAGACATTATCCTTTGTCATTTCTTCGTTTGTTGCTGTAACATCACTCATATATGAGCATAATCCCTGATCTGTTGCAAAATAAACCAAACCATTAGGCATGATGATGATGTCTTTTATTAAATTGGATGGTAATGGAGAATTCTCTGTAGTAAAGTGTTTCACTTCTGTATTACAGTCATCGCTGATAACATATACTCCATTATTAGTGGTACCCATCCATTTTCTGTTACCTGCATCTACGGCTATACATCTTACTTCTACATTAGAGAGTAAATAGTCGGCATAATTTGTACCATCATTACGTGGTATTTTATGCTGGGTAAATTCACTGGATTCATTTTCTACGTTCATTTTTGAAAGATAGATAGGGCCTAATGTTGTTCCTAACCAGATATTACCAACTTTATCTTCTGTGGCACAAAGTACAAATCTTGGATTGAGGGCAGTTTTATCCTCGTTGATGAAGTTTGGACCATACTGAGTGATTTGATCCGTAGTTGGATCAAATGCATAGAGTTTACAACTTTCCCACCAGTTATTAATAAACCATAGTCTATTGTCATAACTTACATCAAAGAAGTTAATCATATTTCCATTATATACATCAGTTATTTCATTATGAGTGAATGCTGTCCATTCATCACTATTCTGTGTATATTTCCATATTGGATAATCGATATCTATATTTGAAGAACTGTTCAGTACCCACAGGTTACCTTCTTTGTCATATTTTATACCTGTTATCAGTAGATAATCGTCGCTATTTACGCAAGACTGTAATGGGGAATTGTTACGATTGTAACTCTTTATAAACTTCTGATTTTGAAATTCATATAGTCCACTTTTTGCACCAACCATAACATGACCTTCTTTTTTAGGATCAAAATCCATGCAGAGAAGGTCTATGTAATTATGACCTATCATTTGACTTGTAGGCTGTTCGAATTCACTCCAGGTATCACCATTCCATACATGTACTTCACCAGGATTGTTATAATCACCTTCTTGTGACCAACTTCCTGGTACTGCATATATAGTACCATTATTTAAATATAATTTGTGGAACCTGTTTGATGTAGGTCCGTCAGGACGTACGCCTTCTGTTTTATATTGGCGTTCCTGGTTTGTATCTACAGTATAATAGGTCAGTTTACCATCTGATGTTGTTGTCCACCAGTATTTAGAGTTTGAGTCGTATACGTTTAGATAATCTTCCGTAACCTTTATATAATCCCCTGTTCTGATCCAATTTCTTTTGTCTAGCAGATTATCTGTCAGTTTTCCACGAAATAATCCTGCACTCGCTGATGCTGCATAGAGATAATCGCCGTCTATATATGAATAGTTAACTTCGAAATCTAAAAGATAACTATTGCTGATACTTCCATCTTTTACATTTATTTTGATAATTCCTATACCTGTAGAAAGATAAGCATATTGCCCATAACAGTATATATGGTTGATATTTTTATTACCTGTCGTAGAATACTGATAGAAGTCAGAGATATTGTCAACATTACAATCTAACCCAAGCAAATCTATATTAGAATTGCTGTATGTGATAATTAGCTTTTTACATGTAGGATTATATCTGATATGACTGATATCTACGTCTGATAAATAGTTTGATTTGTCATATGTTTTTATACTACCATCTTTGATATTATATGAAAATAAACTACCTGATGCCAATGCAAAAGCAGTTTCTTTAGCAGGAGCTATTTCTGTAATATTATAATAACTGCGATACATAGTCCATGTACCTATCTGAGCAGATAACTTCGATAGGTACGAAAATAGAAATATTATGATAAATATAAAAGTTTTCTTCATAAAGTTCTGAATATAATAATATTGTTATAGTCTTCATTGGCTATTATTTAAAAGCCTAATACTATATTAACTGCAAATATAACTATTTATTGTTTTTATAAACAGATACTTATAGATATTTTTGAAGTTGATGCTGGATGGGTGAAACGATGGCTTTCTTTGCTATCCATGCTGTGAGGATAATAAAAGCGAGGGATAGGATGAATTGGAATTCTTGATGTGGATTTCCTTCTCCATATCGTTTAAGAAATATACTCTGTATGATGCGAAAGCAGAGATTATGACAGAGAAATATTTCAAAACTGATGCTGCCTAGCCATAGCAAGAGTTTATTATGGAATATCCTAATAAAACAACCTTTACCTTGATCTCTTGCTGTAAAATAGAACACGGTTATGGCTGATGGTATCCAATAAATAATGGCACAGCGAATGTTCGGATTGCAATGGATTGATAGGAAATACATTGCGATAAACAGCAATACCACTCCCATATCCGATAGGTTTACTTGCCAGAAAGAAGTTGAGTTTGTTATCTTATCTTACCTTTTTCTGATCTGCATACTTTATATAAAAGGATACCTATCATGAAATCTATCATTCTGAATAATGGGTGGGCATAAATGTAGCCGGCTGAATAATCTGCTTGTGCACAGAGCGAGATACTGATATAAACTGTCATATATATACTTATTGTTGCTAATAAGTATAACCAGGAATGTCGCATAATCCAAGCGTATAAATACTTAAATATAAGATAGAAGAAGATAAGATCAGAAATAAACCATGTAGCTGCATTGAGATGAGCCATAAAGTCATGTGCCGGATACCAGGTTTGTATCAACAGCGAATGGGATAGAATCTGATACCATGGTAATATACGCCCTAATCGCCAATCCATTAATATGAGAATGGCGAGAATCAGAATATGAAGAGGATAGAGTTTGATGATACGGGAAAGAAAAAAATTCTGTTTCCCAATACTTCTTTCTGTAGTTTTTCTCCTTTGCTTAAAGAGAGTACAAAACCACTGATAACAAAGAAAATGGCAACAGGAAACTCGCCCAAGTAATTGATTAAATCTTGGGATATGGGTAGGGTGGAATGCGAAATCACAATCATTAGGATAAGAATGAATCGCAGGGAATTGAGTGTCCTGATCATGATGCCTTTTCTTTGTTATAATGTTATTCTATTCTGTATTGAACAAGAATAAATCTTATTTCTTTTTCAAATACTCTACCAATTTAGCCACGGCTCTGGCTCTGTGGCTGATGCCGTTCTTGATTTCCTCACCCAGCTCAGCAAAACTCTGGTCATATTCTTCCGGAACGAAGATTGGGTCGTAGCCGAAGCCTTCGATACCATGCTTCTCGGTGGCGATATAGCCGTTTACGATACCTTCGAACTGGTGAATTTTCTTGATGCTGGTGCAGCCGCAAGGACATACATCCTGCTTCTCGATGTAGCAGATAACGGTGCGGAAACGGGCCTGACGGTTTTCCTTACCATCCAGTTCTCTCAACAGCTTAGCCATGTTAGCCTCACTGTCGTGGTCGGTACCCTCGGCATAGCGGGCACTGTGAACGCCAGGGGCACCATCAAGTGCCTCTACCTCTAGACCGGTATCATCGGCAAAGCAACTTACGTGGTAATGGTCATAAACATACTGCGCCTTCTGCAAGGCATTCTCTTCCAATGTGTTGCCTGTTTCAGGAATATCCACATCGCATCCTATCTCCTTCAGCGATACTACCTCGTAGTCGCTGCCCAGGATGTCGCGAATCTCCTGGAGTTTATGCTGGTTATTTGTTGCAAAAACTATCCTTTTCATAAGTTTATAATTTATAGTTAATAGTTTATAGGGCATTCTTGCAATAGTGCTTCTTGCTATACGGCAAAGCCGCTATAAACTTTTAACTTTTAATTGTTTTAATGTCTTTATCTTTGATTTTCACCTTCATCTCATCAAATCCCTCGCCATACACACCGATTACGGAACTCTGACTTACAAAGGCATTTGGGTCGATGATCTTGACGATACGGAAGATGGTGACGCTTTCGTTCTTCTTTGCTAGGATACAGAGCACCTTCATCTCGTTTCCCGTGTACCAGCCATGGCCATCGAGAATGGTTACGCCATGATCCATCTGCATACCGATGGCATTGGCTATCTCCTGATATTTCTTGCTGAATATCATAAACTGCACACTTTCTCGCTTGGCATTCATCACATAGTCGAGTACCAGGTTTTCTATCACCATCGTACAGAGACCGAATACTACCTTTCTAACAGCGTCTATCGTGGTAAACTCTGGTTTCGCATTGAAGACGAAGAATGAACTGCCCACGATGAGGAGATCCACGAAGATGAGCACACGGCCCAGCGAGATGTTGTGATATTTGTTGACGATGGCAGCAATGATATCCGTTCCACCTGTACTTCCATTATGTAGAAAGACGATGGCGAGTGATAAACCCGTAAACAGACAGCCGATGATGAGCGACATGAAATCCTGTCCCTCTCCCAATATCTGCACCATCTTGCCATCTTCACCTATCATCCAGTCTTGCGCCAGAGCCAGGAATAGGGAGAGCATGATGATGGCATAGATGGTCTTCACCATGAACTTGAATCCCAGTATCTTCAGCGCTGCAAGCAGCAAGGCGGCATTGATGAGAAAATAAGACAAATAGATAGGTATCCCCGTGCCGTAGTAAATCACGGCTGCGATACCCGTTACGCCACCCGTTACTATCTGGTATGGAAGCAGAAAAATGGTCCATCCAAATGTGTAAAGCAAGAGTCCAAGAGTAATGTAGAAATAATCCTTGCACTCATTCTTAATTGTTTGACTGATTGCTATTTGCATAATATTTTCCTCGTATTTTTAAAGCACAGAAGGTCGCCCATTTTTAGATGAGACGACCTTCTGTATATTATCTATAAATTACTTTTTCAACACAACGTTGACAATCTTCTTTGGTACGATGATCACCTTCAACACGTTGAATCCTTCCAAGTACTTCTGGCTCTTCTCGTCTGCCAATACCTGCTTCTGAATTTCCTCGTTAGGAGTATCCACAGGGAAAGTCATCTGGAAACGAGCTTTACCATTGAAGGAAATAGTGAGCTGCATATCGTTCTCCTTCAGATACTGCTCATCATACTTTGGCCATGCTGCATCGCAAACGCTGCCCTGCTCGCCAAGTGCTGCCCACAACTCTTCTGCGATGTGTGGAGCGAATGGAGCGATGAGGATGATGAGATCTGTCAGGAGTTCCTTGTTGCGGCACTTCTGCTGACCGAGTTCGTTCACGGCAATCATGAAGGCTGAGATAGATGTGTTGTAAGAGAACTTCTCGATATCCTCGCTTACCTTCTTGATGAGCTTGTGAACGCTCTTCAGGTTCTCTGGCTTCGCTGCCTCGTCGGCTGAAGGAAGGAAGTTGTCGGTGCGGTTCTCGTAGAACAGACCCCAGAACTTCTTCAGGAAGCGGTGGCAACCGTCGATACCGTTGGTATCCCAAGGCTTGCTTGCCTCTACAGGACCCAGGAACATTTCGTAGAGACGCAGGGTATCAGCACCATACTTCTCGACAATCATATCTGGATTCACCACGTTGAACATACTCTTAGACATCTTCTCGATAGCCCATCCGCAGATGTACTTGCCATCTTCCAGGATGAACTCAGCGTTCTGATACTCAGGGCGCCAAGCCTTGAATGCCTCGATATCCAAAACATCGTTGCTTACGATGTTTACATCTACGTGGATAGGAGTTACGTCGTAATCCTTCTTCAGATTCAAACTTACGAATACAGGAGCCTTGTCGTGGTCATCGCTGTTGATGCGGTAAACGAAGTTAGAACGGCCCTGAATCATGCCCTGGTTCACCAGCTTCTGGAATGGCTCTTCCTTGCAGCTTACGCCGAGGTCGAACAGGAACTTGTTCCAGAAACGGGAATAAATCAAGTGACCGGTAGCATGCTCGCAACCACCTACGTAGAGGTCTACATTCTGCCAGTACTCATCAGCCTCCTTGCTTACGAGTGCCTCATCGTTGTGAGGATCCATATAGCGCAGGTAGTAAGCAGATGAACCTGCGAAACCTGGCATGGTGTTGAGTTCCAGTGGGAATACGGTCTTGTTATCTACGAGGCTCTTGTCAACCACCTCTTTCTTCTCGGCATCCCAAGCCCACTTCTTGGCTCTGCCCAATGGTGGCTCGCCAGTTTCTGTTGGCTTATAGGTCTCAATCTCAGGCAATTCGAGTGGCAAGCACTCCTCTGGAACCATCTGTGGCATTCCGTCCTTGTAATATACAGGGAATGGCTCGCCCCAGTAGCGCTGACGGGAGAAGATGGCGTCGCGGAGACGATAGTTTACCTTTACTCGGCCGATGCCCTTCTCGGTAACAAACTTCTTGGTAGCTGCGATAGCCTCCTTCACGGTGAGTCCGTTCAGAGAGAAACCGTCCATGCTGCTCTTGCCTGCTACAGGTGAGTTGGTTACGATGCCTTCCTTGGCATCGAAGCTCTCCTCTGAAACATCAGCACCCTCGATAAGAGGAATGATAGGCAGGTTGAAGTGCTTGGCGAAGGCGTAGTCACGGCTATCGTGAGCTGGCACAGCCATGATGGCACCTGTACCATATCCTGCCAATACATATTCTGAAATCCATACTGGGATTGCCTCGCCAGTGAATGGATTGATGGCATAACTTCCTGAGAATACACCGGTTACGCTGTGGTTAGCCATACGATCAAGCTCGGTACGCTTCTTCACGTAGTCGAGATATTTCTCTACCTCTTCCTTCTGCTCGGCAGTAGTTACCTGCTGAACATACTCGCTCTCTGGAGCCAGAACCATGAAGGTTACGCCAAACATAGTATCGGCACGTGTGGTGAAGATGGTGAACTTCACGTCGCTGTCCTTTACAGAGAATTCAACCTCTGTACCCTCAGAACGGCCAATCCAGTTCTTCTGGGTTTCCTTGATACTGTCGCTCCACTGGATGGTCTCCAATCCGTCGAGCAATCGCTGAGAGTAAGCTGATGTTCTCAGGCACCACTGCTGCATCTTCTTCTGGATGACAGGATAACCGCCACGCTCACTTACGCCGTTTACTACCTCGTCGTTGGCAAGCACAGTACCCAAGCCTGGGCACCAGTTAACCATTGTTTCACCGAGGTAAGCGATGCGGTAGTTCATCAGAATCTGCTGCTTCTTCACGTCGTCGTAGCTGTTCCACTCCTCGGCAGTGAAGTCAATCTGCTCGTTCTGAGCCACGTTCAAGTCAGCAGAACCCTTCTCCTCGAAGCGCTTGATGAGCTTCTCGATAGGCTGAGCCTTCTGGCAGCTGTTGCAGAAGAATGAGTTGAACATCTTCTGGAAAGCCCACTGAGTCCAATGGTAATACTTAGGGTCGCAGGTACGAACCTCGCGGTCCCAGTCGAAAGAGAAGCCAATCTTGTCGAGCTGCTCGCGGTAGCGGTTGATGTTGGCTACGGTAGTAACCTCTGGGTGCTGACCAGTCTGGATAGCATACTGCTCTGCAGGCAATCCGTAAGCATCGTAACCCATAGGGTTCAGTACGTTAAATCCGTTCAAACGCTTGTAGCGTGCATAGATATCGCTAGCGATATAACCAAGTGGGTGACCTATGTGCAAACCAGCTCCTGATGGATAAGGGAACATGTTGAGCACATAGAATTTCTTCTTGTTTTCATCCTCAGTCACCTTATAGGTCTTGTTCTCGACCCATTTCTGGTGCCATTTCTTCTCGATTTCTCTGAAGTTGTATTCCATTGTTTTATCTAATAATTATGTTTCTTTTCTTAAATATAATAAGGTATAACCCTATTCAAGGTGCAAAATTACATTTATTTTGGCACATAACAAAATAAAATGCAAGTTTTTTATGAATTTAATGTCTTAGCATGCACACACTTCATGTTCTTTTCCAGCTGGGCGGTAGAGCTGGCTCCTACCAATACGCTGGTTACACCTTTCTGCTGCAATATCCAGGCAAGTGCCATTTCGGCGAGTGTTTCGTCTCTTTCTCCTGCTTCTGCGTTCCATTTCTTGAGCTGTTCCAGCAGTTCTGGAGTTAGAGCAGAGTGTTTCAGAAAATGCTCTTTTGCCATACGGCTGTCTGCCGGTATTCCGTTGAGATATCGGTCGGTGAGAAGTCCCTGTGCCAGAGGTGAGAACGAGATGAAACCGATGCCGTTTTCTGCGCAATAATCTAAGGTTCCATTCTCTTGTGGCGCATGGTCGAGCATGTTGAGTCTGTCCTGAAAAATGAGCAGCGGACAGTCGCGCTCCTTCAGATATTGGTCAGCAAACTTCAGGGCTTCCAGTGGCCAGCGGCTGATGCCGAGATAAAGGGCCTTGCCTTGCTTCACGATGTCTACCATGGCTTGAAGGGTTTCTTCGAGCGGTGTGTTCGGATCGTAGCGGTGGCTGTAGAAGAGGTCAACATACTCGAGATTCATTCTCTTGAGACTCTGATTCAGACTGGCCATCAGATACTTACGGGAACCCCAGTTGCCGTAAGGACCTTCCCACATATCATAACCTGCTTTGGTTGAGATAAAGAGTTCATCGCGATAGGGTTTGAAATCATCTTTCATCAGTCTTCCCATCGTTTCTTCCGCACTTCCGTATGGAGGTCCATAGTTGTTAGCCAGGTCGAAGTGGGTAATACCATGGTCGAAGGCATAGTGAGTGATGGCACGACTTCTTTCGTAAGGATCTACCTCTCCGAAGTTGTGCCAGAATCCCAAACTTATTTTAGGCAGCAAGATACCACTCTTGCCGCATCTCTTGTAGAGCGCTTCTGCATCGCTATAGCGATTGGCGTCAGCATGATAAATACCTTTAATGTCCATTATTCCTTATATTTTTTATTACGGCGAAGAACCAGAAACTCTTCACTCTTCACCTTTCCTTTGTAAATGCCTATAAACAAGGCATTTGGCGTGGTGAAGAGTTTTTGTTCACTCTTCACCCACTCTTCACCACTCTTCACAGGTATGTGGTTAGGAGCCTGCCGGCTCTTCCTTTTCTACATCGCAAAGGTAATAAAAATATTCAATATAATCGTTGTATTGAATAAAAATTATTTTTTTTTCGATATAGATAAGTGGGGATGTAGTAAAGGTCGATTGGTTATGGAAAAACATTCATTGGCTTGCCAATTAAATAAACAATTCATCCATCGTAATCTGTTTCTGTACGATGTCGCTATGTTTGTTCTGCTTCAATCCGAAAGAAGTAATCAATGTGAGGAGAAGCGATTTGGATGTTTTCGTCTCTTCTGTGAAGATACGCAGTTTCTCCAACAACTTCTCCTCATATTCCTTGCTGATTTCGAATTCGCTCTTGTAGAATTTCATCTCACAGATATTGATGGTTTCATCTTTCCGGTCTATCAGCAAGTCTATTTGAGTTCCCTTTTCTGTATTGCTGCTTCGCCATGAGCAAACCAAGGTCTGTACTCCCGAAATTCCCAGGGCGTGCTTGATTTTGTCTATATGGTTTAGACAAAGCATCTCGAAAGACAAGCCAGCCCAAGTATGGTATAGTTGACTGTTTTGGGAGGATGACCAGAAACTGGAATTCTGATACTTGTTGTGCTTGATGAAACGGAAGTAGAAGAGCGTATAGAAATCTACTAACTGGAATAAGGTGTTTCGCTTTTGGCGAATGTCGGAAGTCATCTTGTTGGCTGTGTTGAATGGTTCATACAGACGGATGAATCCGCATTGTTCCAATTCTTCCAGTACTGTAGAGAAAGCTCCATTATCTTTTCCTCCCGATGCCTTGACCAGTTCCTGTCGGGTCATACCCATTCCTTTGGTAGCAAGGGCAGTAACCACGGCGATATGGTCGGCTGATTTCTTAAACAAAGCTCTGTATAAGTCGTTGAACTCATCTTTCAGTTCTGCATTATCTGCGAAAAACAGCTGGTCGATGTTCTGTGCCAGACTTTTCGATTTATCCATCATAGACAGATAATAAGGTATTCCTCCCATAACCATATAGCATTCTGCTATCTGTTTTCGGCTGTAGCCGAAGTGGTAAGCCTTGAAGTATTCTTCGCATTCGTGCAGGGTGAATGGTTTTACTATCAGATGATGGGTCAGTCGGTTGTGCAAGCCACCACGGTTGCGAATCAGGTTGTTGATCATCCAGGAGGTGGCGGATCCGCAAACGATGAGTTTGATGTCGTTGCGCAGTACAGCCCAGCTGTTCCAGAAGTTTTCCAGTGCTGGTATGAATCCCGATTTGGCGGTATCCATCCATGGCAATTCATCGATGAATATTACTTTCTTGCCTTCTGGAAGTGTTTCTATGTATTGTGACAGAGCATAAAATGCCAGCAGCCAGCTCTTGAATGTCTGCAGAGTGGTGGAGTGGGTATATTTTTGCAGGGCAATGCTGAAGTTGACAAGCTGTTCGCCTTTGGCAACTCCGTTCATTCCTGTCATAAAGAAGGCAAAATGGTCCTCTACGGCTTTTCTGATGAGAAAAGTCTTGCCTACACGTCGTCTTCCATAGACGGCGATAAACTCCGATCTATCGGAGTTTATATATTCATTGAGCAGTTTGAGTTCTGCTTCTCTTCCTATCAGTCTCTGTTCCATATCTTTCGTTATTTTCTTTTTGCAAAGAATAATGCAAGCGAGCGCAATGAAAGCTTGCTTTCAAATTGCGAGTGCAGCTTATTTTCTGCGCAAAGATATAAAAAAATACCCATTAGCGCAAATTATTCGTGGATAATCTGCGCTAACGGTATAAAAAAAGCACATTAGCGCAGATTATCCCGTTAAGCGTTCGGCGATTTCAAATCCGCCGGGACGCTGGCGGGAGACTTTCTATTGACACCTGTCGGGAGACTTTCTTTTAAACAAATCGTTCATCGTAATCTGTTTCTGTACGGTGTCGCTATGTTTGTTCTGCTTCAATCAGAAAGAAGTAATTCTCCAGTTTGTCCGCTTTGATTTTGTTAGATGTATGATACAAATACACTTTTAAGGACGACTTTTTGTGACTTTCTACACTTTTAAGGACGACTTTTTGTAGTTTTATACATTTTTAAGGACGACTTTTAGTGCTATTTGAAGTAAAAAATGTATTTTTGCATTCAGAAACATCAAATAATCAGATAGTTATGAAGAGGTTACTTCATTAAAATTGATTTATTATTGTAGCCATAGCCGATAATCTTGACGTCTACTTTTGAATGGATTAAAGTTGGTGAACCTTGTATCTTGTATTGGAAGTAGATTGTATCTATTTTCTCTGTTGTGGCTATTTTGAGAGTTTTAACTTGATTGAATATTTCCATTGTTATCTTTTTGAATTTTTTATTGTCGCAAATAACCACTCTTTTTTTTACAATATATCCTTGTTGGTCTGTCTTGTACTCAATAGCAACGTATGCCTCCAAATTATTTTTTTGAAACTCAATAGGATATTTACATTTTCTTTCCAATTCGTTTATAAACAACTCTTTATTTCTAGAGTCAGGATTACCTGTGCTTACTTGGCATACATCAAATAGTTGCGGAGATGTTCCCACAAGAGACACATTAGTATTGGAGTTGCATGAACCAAATACTACCAAAACTGTCAATAATATAATACCCACTAATTCCTTCATCTTTATTCTATATGATTTTATCTATCAATACTGCGTTAAATTAATATTTAATCGTCTGTAAATCAATAACTTATATT
>OMBQ01001486.1_pt1 | contig 18998 bp, 16 predicted proteins | sample 1674311 | NCBI WGS metagenome assembly OMBQ01 (sample SAMEA103958160, study PRJEB25191) | human gut metagenome | biome: human-associated habitat [ENVO:00009003]; feature: intestine environment [ENVO:2100002]; material: feces | place: Germany | collected 2013/2015 | reverse complement strand
CGGCTCTTGCCCACGGCCACGCTCTGGAACAGCTCGCCGATCTGGTAGAAGATGATAACGGCACAGCCCTCCACATAATCGCCCAGCGCAAACGCGCCCACGGTGGCAACGGCCATCAGGAAGCACTCGTCAAAGGGCTGGCGGTTCTTGATGCCCAGCAGTGCCTTGCGGAGCACATCCCAACCGACCACCAGATAGGGGATGCAGTAGAGCAGCAGCTCCACCGGCGTGGGGAACTGGGGCAGCAATTTGAGGATGAGCACCAGCACCAGAGCAGCAATGATCCGGTACAGGTTCTTCTTCTGCTTTTTATTCATATCTGTACTCTCCTTTTTTCTGGGTTCTGGGCCGCAATACGCTGCGGCGGGCGGGGTGGATTCAACAGGTTTTCCCCACGGGGTAGACTTTTCCACGTTTTCCCCTGAGTTTTCCACGGACTTTTCCCGGAGAAAACCTGCTTTTTCGCGTTTCTTTTTGCACTTTTTCGCAGAGGCTGTTGAAAACCCGGTGGAAACTGTTGAAAACCCGTTTTCTTTTCCACAGTTTTCCGCACCGGCTTTTGGGCCGTTCTGCCCGAAAATGCGTCACAAAAAGCTCCCCCGCAGGGGAGCCGTACCGGAGTTACAAACCCCTGTTTCCTCAGATATCAAAGATCTCGCAGTCGTCCTCGACCTTTTTGCAGGCAGCCAGAACGTTCACCATGGTATCGTGGGGGTCTGCACCCTCAGCAAACTCGACCTTCATCTTCTGGGTCATAAAGCTGACGGTAGCCTGTGCCACACCTGCAACGGTGTTGGCGGCATCCTCCATCTTCTGGGCGCAGTTTGCGCAGTCAACTTCGATCTTGTAGGTCTTCTTCATCATAGGTACCTCTCTTTATTTTATGTGGACCTCTCAGGCACGCCTTGTGCGCCCGGAGGCTTTGTACTGCGTTTTCCGTTTACTCCTCAATGTGGTCCATGCCCATCGAGAGGATGCTTCTCACATGGTCATCATCCAGTGCATAGTAAACGGTTTTGCCATCCCGGCGGAAGCGCACGAGCTTGGTATCCTTGAGCACCCGGAGCTGGTGGCTCACTGCCGACTGGCTCAGCTGCACCGCATTGGCAATGTCCTGCACGCAGAGCTCATTGTCATGCAGCGCATATAAGATCTTGATGCGGGTGGAGTCGCCAAACACCCGGAACAGGTCGGCCAGCTCATACAGCACCTCGTCATCCGGCATCACCACCGGTTCCGTGTTTTCCTGCCCCGCCGGGGTCATCTGCTCCAATCCGATCATGTCCGTTCTCCTTTTGCCGCGTTTTACATGAACGTCTGTTCATGTGTTCATGTTATCATGCAGAAAGACTTCTGTCAAGGGGTTTTGCAAAGATTTCTGTCCACTTTTCAAAATAGTTAAAACAAACCGCAAAACGCAAGAAATTTGCAGTTTCAATTTGCAGACAGCAAGCGTTTTGGGGCAATCAAAAAGCCGCCCTGCCCGGTGGGGACAAGGCAGCTTGCAGAAAGCACTTATTTTCTCTTTTTGTGCCGGGCATCCGCTACCACCCACGGCAGATACATCAGACACAGCGCCACCGCAATGGCGGGCAGAAAGCCCAGAATATAGTATTTTTCACCCAGCAGGCGGGTAAACGCACTGGTGATGACATTGCCGTAGGGATTGTTCAGAAAGTAGAAATTGGTATTCAGTGGTTTATTCAAGAAGTAAATAGGCAGGGCAGAGCCAAACAAAAAAGCCAGCACTTGCGGGGCACGGCGGGCGCTGGGGCGGTAGCCTCTCACCACAAGCAGAACCGGGTAGAGCACCAGCAGGGCATGGATGCTGATCGAGTGCAGATTGATGAGCGTCCACCAGGAGGGCACGTCCAGCCAGCTGGGGCAGAGCAGAGCCAGCGCCGCACCGGGGATGCAAAGGGCATAGAGTTCCTCCTTGCACCAGTTCTGATCGGTGAGGGTATTGTACAGACAGACGAACACATTGATGCTGCACAGATGGAGAGGCAGATAGCTCCAGTTCCACTGACCGGTCAGAGCCATGCCCAGCAGCAGGGCAGCTTCATCGGCCAGCAGGGCAATGGTAACGCCCACGAGGATGCGCCGCCGGGCAGAGGCCGAGCTGCGGCGGTACCACAGGGCCATCCCCACAATGAACACCAACGAGAGGGCAAGCTCGATCAAATGGATTTTACCGTACAGCGGGTAACACCGGAAGTTCGGGCCAAGCTCCGCATGGGTGATATCGTAGGATTTCCAGAAGTCGTTCATGTTTTTTTCCATCCCTTTCGGGCCAATGATACCGCAAATTGCGCCAAACAGAAAGAGATTTGCAGAAAAAACGCCCAAACAGGTGCATCTGTGCCAAAAGTGTGGTATTCTAACAATGTATTTCAAAATTTTCGCCTTCGGGCATCTGGAAAGGATGTATTTTTATGTTGGAAGCTGGAATCCGCGGCGAGCAGAGTGTCGCCGTTACTTCCGAGAACACTGCAAAGACCATGGGCAGCGGCACGCTGGACGTGTTTGCCACCCCCGCGCTGGTGGCACTGGCCGAAAAAACCTGCTGGATGAGCGTTGCCGCCGCGCTGGACGAGGGCTGCGGCACCGTGGGCACCCGGCTGGAGCTGGAGCACAGCGCCCCCACCCCTGTGGGCATGACTGTGACCTGCGAGAGCGAGCTGACCGCTGTGGAGGGCCGCAAGCTGGTGTTCAAGGTCTCCCTGCACGACGAGAAAGGCCCCGTGGGCGGCGGCGTGCACGAGCGGTTCATCATCAACAACGCCAAGTTTGCCGCAAAGGCAGAGAGCAAAAAGGGGTAACGGCCTCGCCCTCTCAGTCAGCGCCGTTGGCGCTGCCAGCTCCCCCAAAGGGGGAGCCTTTGGCATTGTGGGCAGGCTGGCCGTGCACATACAGCGGCTCTCTGTCCTCTTCCATCACCTGCGCTTCTGCCTTTTGCTGGGCGGCGGTCAGCAGGCGGATGGCCTGTTCGTTGGCGCGGAACAGCTCAAAATACAGCGCTTTATAATCCGGCGTGGCGGCGGCCCCCTTTCCGTTTGCAATAGGGATAGTCTGCCCCGGGCCGGGACAAAAAATCAAGTGAGGAATCATTTATGAAAAAGACAAATCTCTCCTGGGTGGGGGCACTGCTGGTGTTTGCCCTGCTGCTGTGGTGCACCGCAGCCACCCCCGGCACCATTGCCGACCCGGCCAGCTACGCCCCCGCGGTGTACAGCTCCATGCTTTCCCTGCTGCCGCCGGTGGTGGCCATTGTGCTGGCCCTGAACACCAAGGAGGTCTACACCTCCCTGCTGGTAGGCATTGCCACCGGCGCGCTGCTCTTTGCCAACGGCAACCTGGAGCTGGCGGTCACCACCCTGTTCTTCAACGAGGACGGCGGCATGGTCGCCAAGCTCTCTGACAGCAGCAACGTGGGCATTCTGGTCTTTCTGGTGATGCTGGGCATTCTGGTGGCCCTGATGAACAAGGCCGGCGGCAGCGCCGCCTTTGGCCGCTGGGCTTCCACCCATATCCACACCCGGGCCGGGGCGCAGTTTGCCACCCTGATTCTGGGCGTGCTTATTTTTGTGGACGACTACTTCAACTGCCTGACCGTGGGCTCCGTGATGCGCCCCGTGACCGACCGGCAGAAGGTCTCCCGCGCAAAGCTGGCCTACCTCATTGATTCCACCGCCGCCCCGGTGTGCATCATTGCGCCGGTGTCCAGCTGGGCCGCCGCCGTTACCTCCAGCGTGCCCGAAGGCTCCGGCATCAACGGCTTTACCATGTTCCTGCGCACCATTCCCTACAACTATTACGCCCTGCTGACCATTGTGATGAGCCTGTTCCTCATCTTCACGGGCACGGACTACTGCTCCATGAAGCAGCACGAGGACAACGCCCGGGCCGGTGACCTTTTCACCACGGCCGACCGCCCCTACGGCGACGATGTGGATGCCGGGGACGATGCCCACGGCCATGTCATTGATCTGGTGGCCCCGGTGCTGGTGCTGATCGCGGCCTGCATCCTTGGCCTGATCTACACCGGCGGCTTCTTTGAGGGCGTGGACTTCATCACCGCCTTCTCCGACTGCAACGCCTCCGCCGGTCTGGTGCTGGGCAGCAGCATTGCCCTGATGTTCACCTTTGTGTTCTACCGTGTCCGCAGCGTGATGACGTTCCAGGATTTTGCCGCCTGCATCCCCGAGGGCTTCAAGGCCATGGTCAGCCCCATGCTGATCCTGACCCTGGCCTGGACGCTTTCCGGCATGACCAACCTGCTGGGTGCAAAATATTACGTTGCCAACCTGCTGGGCGGCTCCGCTGCCGCCCTGCAGTACCTGCTGCCGGTCATCATCTTCCTGGTGGCGGTGTTCCTGGCCTTTGCCACCGGCACCTCCTGGGGCACCTTCTCCATCCTGATCCCCATCGTCTGCCACGCTTTCCCGCAGGGCGAGATGCTGGTGGTCTCCATTGCGGCCTGCCTGTCCGGCGCTGTGTGCGGCGACCACTGCTCTCCCATTTCCGACACCACCATCATGGCCTCTGCCGGTGCGCATTGCAGCCATGTGAACCATGTTTCCACCCAGCTGCCCTACGCCATTACCGCCGCATCCTGTTCCGCCGCGTGCTATGTGATCACCGGCCTGACCCAGATGTTCCTGGGCAGCAGCGCCAGCCTGTGGACCTCGCTGATCCTGCTGGGCGTTGCCATTGTGCTGGAGCTGGTGGTGCTGAACATTCTGCGCGTAAAGCTGGGCAAAAAGACCAAAGCGTGATATACTAAAGGAAATTGAGTGTTCGAAGGGAGACCGTACCATGCTGGAAAAAGCATTCAACGATGTCTATACCAAGTTCAAGCTCCATTTCTACCAGAACGTGTTCCAGCGCTTTGCCACCCGTGAGGCGACCCTGACCACGGTGGAATCCTTTTGCATGGAGGGCATTATGGCCATGGGGGAGCCCACCATTGCGGAGTTTTCCCGGATGATGCAGATCTCCACCCCCAACGCGGCGTATAAGATCGGCTCGCTGGTGCGCAAGGGCTATGTGGAAAAGATCCAGTCCACCACCGACCGCCGGGAGTATCACCTGCGGCCCACCCAGAAGTATATCGACTACTACAACATCAGCTACTCCTACCTGAGCACGGTGGTCCAGCGGGTGAACAAGCGCTTCCCCAAAGAGGACGTGAAGAAGCTGGAACAGATGCTGACCATCATCAGCAACGAGCTGATGCCCGAGCTGAACCTGGAAAACAACCCGGAGGCTCCGGAGGAAAAGAAAACCGCGCGCTGAGCCGCACCCTTCCGGAAACCCCGGAAGCCCGTGCGCCGACCCCGCGCAGCCAGACAGGACTGCCCCACAGAGATGTGGAGCAGCCCTGTTTTTTTCTGCCGGAACGGGCCATGCGGCCAACAAAAAAGCCCCGGAGGGCTTGCGGGACCCTCCGGGGCGAGACAGCGGCGTGCGGGCCCGCTGCCTCAGGGAATAGCGATTGGCAGGAGATTCTGGGGGAGCAACTTTTTGGGGGAATTACAAAGAAATGTGATGCATGGCCCAAAGGGTCAGCGGGGCGTTTGCCCGGGGCCTTTGGGGGTTGGGGTTCAGTGCTGGGACTTGTAGAACATGGCCTTGCGCTTGCGCTCCATCCAATATCCTGCTGCAGACAGCACCATGCCTGCGCCCAGCATCAGGTCTGCCAGCCAGCCGCTGGTGCCGGTCTGGATCAGCTTGGCATCCTGCACCGCCGGGAGCACCGGGGTCTCAGGAGCGGGGGCCGGAGTGGGAGCCGGAGTGGGGGCCGGGGTGGGAGCGGGGTCAGGTCTTGCATCCTGCACCGCGGGCAGCACCGGAGCCTCGGGGGCGGGGGCGGGCTTTGCGTCCTCCACCGGCGGCAGCTCAGGCGTATCGGGGCCCGGGTTCACGGGCGGCACCACGGTCTGGGTGTAGCCCTTGATCCACACATCCCGGCTCTCCTGAGAGGTAAAGGTGTAGTGCACTTCCGCATCCTGCTTGGTGGTCACTACCATCTTGTCTGCCTCAAACTGCACGGGGGTGCCGTCCTTGTTCTTCTCGGAGTGGTACACGTACTTGATAAAGCCGCCTTCCACGGTGCCCTTGCCATCACCGTTGAAGATGTTCCGGATCAGGTTGGTAAAGCTCTTGTAGGAGCCGGTGCCGGTGCCTTCAATGCCACCTTGCTGCTGTTCGTCCCTGTAATCTGCTGTTTTGCTGTAGTCGGCACTGTAGCTGCCGGAAAGTTCACTGCCCGTAGTTTCTTCGCCCGGGGTGACAACGGTTACCGTTTCGGAGATGGGGGTGTAGCGCAGTTCTCTGTTGGTCAGGTTTTCCAGCTTCCTGCGCTTAAAGGTTGCGGAGAGGGCGGTCGTGTTCTTGCCCATGGCCACCACGTGCTTCTCATCGGTCTGGGTCAGGTCTCCAAGGGTCAGGTCGTAACCGCCAATGTAGCTGAACTTACTCTTACTGCCCGGTTCGAAAAGTGCATTGCCGCAGGTGTTGTTGTCATCGGACATATAGCCGTAGGCCGTCAGGTCCGACTGGTACAGGTAGATCTGGTAGTAGCGTTTGCCGCCGCCCTTTGTCTGGTCCTTGTAGATCTCAACGACCTGTGCCTTGCTCAGGTCCAGCTCCGGATGATCTGCTATATATTTTTTCAGGTCAGCCTCTGCTCTCTGTTTAGCGGCCGCATAACCCCGCTCGCCAGGCGCTTTCTCATAGGCATCGCCCAGTTTGCCGTAAGCCACCTTGCCCTCGACCTTGTAGAAAACGCTCTTTGTGGGGGCGTTGTCATCTTTTGCGGACGTTTTCTCATCCCAGCTGGCACGGGGATACTCGTAGTGGCCGGTGCTTGGATTGTTGTCATTCTCGTGGTCGTAGGTGATTCGATCCACAAAGTTCGCCTGTGTGCCTCCTCCCTTTACAAGCGTTTCTGCACTCTCGCTCCATTTCAGCGTGGGGTTCAGCAGGACGCAGTCATCGGTCTTCGCCTTTCCGTCTTTCTCCTTCTCCGACAGGGTCAGATGGGAATCCGTTGCCAGATCAAGGTGGTCGATGTCGTTCCTGTTATAGTGGACTCTATGCTCTTCACCGTCGATTATTACATAGTCTCCGTACCACCTCTGATCAATCTTCTTCTCCGGAGGAACACGCTGCATCTTACCACTGGCATCATCCCAGTAGTAAGGCGTTCCATCCCAATCGGTGGAGCCGGTGTAGTATTTGCCGTCCTCCTGGGCGGTTTTTTCCAGCTCCTTCAGGTACGTAGTCAGCTCGGCATCGGTCATGGCATTATAGTTGACCACATGTCCCACTAGCTTGGAAATTTCTTCCCATTTCGTTTCCTTGGTAACCGTCAGGGTCTCGATCTTGCCGTCCTTAGTATACTCGATGACAAGGGTCTCACCGGCATCCTCAGCATCTTTAAGGGCTTTTTCCAGCTTTTTGCGGAACGCCGCCTCAGCTTCCGCATCCGTGCTGCCGGTGGCTGCAACCACGTCCGGCTTCTGGACTTCCACAGTCAGCTCCTCTTTCTTATCATCGTAGCGTGCCGTGTAGGTCTTGCCATCTTCTCCCGTGTAGGTAACGGTATGTTCGGCGGCATTCATTTCGTACTTGCCTTCGCCAAATTTTTTATCAAACTGAGCCTTGATGTCTAGCTGCTGGGTGGTAACGGTGATGATGGTCACAGTGCCATTGGCTTCGGTCTTTTTGTAGGTTCTGGTTTTACCATCTTTAGACGTACTTTCCAGCTTCATCCCGGTATAGGTCGTTTCACCGTGTGTAAAGTCAAACGTTCCGTTGTTGTCGGTCTGGCTCCACTTATTTTCATTCACGATGTCAACCGTCTCACCCTTCTCAATGGGAGTGGTCTGCGGGGTCTCGGTATCGGGGGATTTGACCGTCCACTTCACCCGGGTCAGGGTTGCGTTCTTGATTTCCGTATCCCAGCCGTTCTTTGTTGCAGCCTTATCCAGTTCTGTTCTTTCTTCGGGCTTCAGGTCGTCCAGGGCAACATTATCATCATACTCAAAGCTATGGATGTTGCCCGCTGTATCCTTATAGCTGGTGATCCGGCCAGATGTATCCGTCGTGACGCTTCCCGGAACAGCATCAGCCGGAGCCGTGGTGAAATCAGCACCAATGCCCAGTTCGCCCATACCGGTGGTTTCGTACTTTTCACCATGGAGATAGGTGATCTTGGAGCCTGTCACATACGCCGTGCCTTTAACGGTATTTTCCTTCACATCGATGATGTCCTCGGGCTTCTTGCCGGTGTCGGTTGCATCTGTGGGCTTAGTTTCCGTAACCTCTGCCCCAGCGGCGCTGTAGGTCAGGGTGTAGGTTTTGCCGCCAATCTCTGCCGTAAAGGTGTCGCCCTTGTCCAGCTGCTCCTGCGTAAATTTCAGGTCGGAGATTTTTGCCTTCAACTGGCTGGCGGTAGCCGCGTCCTCAATGCCCAACTTGTCCACTGCCTTGGTCAGGGCGCTCCGGATGGCATCTTTCTTGGCTTTTTCCGTAGCGATCTGCTCACCGGCGGTTCCCGGGTCGCCCTTCTCCGTGGTCTTCAGAGTCACTTTATAAGTGAGGCTCCGGCGGAGAAGCTCGTTCTGCGTTACGTCCAGCTTGACGGTCTCCTTGTGCGGGGTGGTGTAGTAGATCTCGCCGTCCGCACCCAGTTCGTAGTTCTTGTTGCCATCTTTTTTCAGTCTGTCAACGATCTCTGCGTTGCTCAGCGGCGTTCCTTCGCTTTCGGGGCCAACCTGAATAACGTACTCCTTGCCGTCCGGTGCGGTGTAATGGATTCCGTCATCCGCCCCTGTACCCTTGAGCATCTTTTCCAGATCCTCGGGCTGAATGGTCTCAACCACTTTGTCGCCATCCTTGATCTGGATACTGGGGTATGTCACCTCGTCTCTGAACGATTCACTGCCATCCTGCTCTGCCTTTTGCCGGGTGATGGTCAGCTCGGTGGTGGTTTTGGTGGTGACCTTGTTGTCCTGAATGGTGATGTAGGTGGTGCGGGTCTGGGGGTTGCCCTCTGCGTCCAGAATGGTCTCGGTCCGGGTGAGGGTATAGGTGCCGTCGGGGTTCACCGTGGGCTTTTCGGCATCCACCAGCTTGGCGATGTCTTCAGCGGTCATCTCGGCGGTGGTTTTTTCCTCTTTCCTCAGCTTGAGGGTCTGCTGGTTGCCGTCCTCAGAGTTGGTCACATCCTCTACTTTGTAGCCGTTGACCGCGTCAGCGCCCTTCTCAATATTCCAGCTGATGTCCGGTTTCTCGCCCAGCTCCTTCGTCAGGTCGATGTTCTTTTTCGGAACCTCTTCCTCTTTCTCGTTCAGATTGCCCGTGGCCGTGCCGCTGCCGGTGGTGGTGGTGGTCTCCTTGCCGGGGGTCACGGTGGGCTGGGTGATGGCGGTGGAGCCGTCCGGGTTCTTCTCCACAGTGGGCGGGGTGGTGGTGTCCACAATGGGCTCTGCGCCGGGGTTGGGCTTCGTCTCCACGTTGGTCTCGGACTTCTCGGTCTTTTCAGCGGTGCCGATCACCACTTCCTCGGGCTTTTTCTGCTCGGGTTCTTTTTCCTCGGGTTCTTTCTCTTCGGGCTTTATCTCTTCGGGGTCAGTCTTGCCGCCCTCGGGGTCGGGGTTGGGGTCAGTCTTGCCGCTGTCGGGGTTGGGGTCGGTCTCGCTGCTGTCGGGGTTAGGGTTGGGGTTGGGCTTGGGGTCGGTCTCGCCACCGGTCTCGCCGCTGCCCTCGGGGTTGGTCACGATCACGCCATCCAGCTTCTGGGAGCCGTCAGGGTTGGTCGTGGGATGTTCTTTATCGTATTTGACTTCCGCATCCTTCAGGGTCTTCTGAGCGTTTTTCGCTTCCTGATTGACCTGAGGTTCTGCGGTGTTTTCCTCTTTCTTGGTTTCCTCCGCCACAGGCTCCTTTTTCGGTTCTCCCGGAGCTGCTTCCGGAGCATCTGCGTTTGCTGCCAGAGGGCTTGCGGCCACACAGGCGGTCAGGGCCACGGACATTGCCGCCATCTTCAGTTTTTTGTTCGTCATGGTAGTTGCTCCTTTCCAGAATCATGCTGTTTGTTTCAAGGGATCACAGGGCATCGATCATAGCAGAGAGATAGTCGGAGGAGACAGAGCTGTAAAAGAACCCGTCGATCAGACCGTCCTTTTTCGCCCGCCGCACCTGGTCCGCCAGTTGAGGCTCGCACACCTCATCTACCACCAGCGTCACCCGGCAGCCGGGCAGACCCTGCCGCAGCCTCCGGCACAGGTCCAGCCGCTGTTCCAGCCGCCACGGCGGGTAGGCCGTGACCTCTGCAACAAGAACATCGGCGTGGGTGTCTACACACAGATCCTCCGCAGCGGTTCCTTCGGTCTGGTAGACCCGGAACCCTGCGTCAAAGTGCTGCAGGGAACCCGATATCGCATCGCCAAAGAGCCTGTTGCGCATATCGACTACGACACATTTCATGTCCACGGCCTCCTTTCCGGGCAGTGTCTCGCCACATGGATGCAGAACGTTTTACTGTATCAAGGATACCACACCGCCCCGCGGCTCCGCATGGGCCATAAGGGACAAAACTGTGAAAATTTTTCGGTGTTCTGCCCAAAGTTTTTCCAGTATTTCCGGCGTGTTCCACAATTTGGCACTTTTGGGAGCAAAATGCGCATAAAAAAAGCCCCCCTTTGCAGGGGGGAGAGGTTCTATCTCACTCCTCCTCCAGATGGGGGAGGATGAAGTTTTTCTTGGTGACGGCAATGGCCAGGCGGGTGCGGTTGGAGTAGCCGGTCTTTTCCAGCAGGGAAGAGACAAAGCGCTTCACGGTGCGGGAGGAGATGCCCAGCTCTGCGGCGATTTCCTCATATTCCAGCCCCTCACACACCAGCCGCAGCACCTCGATCTCCCGGGGGGTGAGCTGGGTGCTGCTGACCTGCCCCAGGCGGGTCTCCGGAGTGCAGTCCGGATAGAGGCTTTCCCCCGCCATGGTGCGGTCCATCACCTCCAGCAGGCTCTCCGGGGACACATCCTTGTACCAGAAGCTCTCGGCCCCAGCGGCCTTTGCCCGTTTCAGGTAGCTTTCCTCCACCATGGAAGTGATGATGATGACTTTGGTCTCCGGGTACCGGGCCTTGATCTCGGCCGCCACATCAATGCCGTCCCGGCTGCCCTTGGTGCACACATCCATCAGCACCAGATCCACGGTGTGCCGGGCGCACTGGGCCAGCGCCATTTCCGCTGTGCTCAGGGAGGCCACCCGGCGGTAGCGGCCGCTGTCCTCCACAAGGTGCTCCATGTTCTCCCGGGGCATCCGCTGGTCTTCCACGATCAAAACGCTGGTCATATCGTTTCCTCCTTTGGCAGGTTCACACACAGCCGGTAGCGGGGCCGGGCCTGCACCTCCATGGTGCCGCCCGCCTGCATCACCCGGCGCTGGATGGCGGTAAGCCCCCCGCCCGGCGTAATGGCGGGGTCTGCGGGGGCGGGCCATCGTTTTCAAATTGCCAGCGCTGGCCCCCGCCCTGCGGGGTGATGGTGATCTCCAGCCGGTTGGCCCCGGCGTAGCGCACCGCATTGGTGATGCACTCCCGGGCAATGGTCAGCAGCAGCTGCTGGTGCTGCCGGGGCATGGGCCCCTGCAGGGCCACCGTGACCCCCAGCTGGGCCGCGTCCTCCACAAACACGTCCCACTCGTTTTCCTCCGGCGGGGCCTCACTGTCCTTCCGGTACAGCTGCACCGCCTTGTTCATCTGTTCAAGGGAGGCTTCCAGCTCCACCGGGTCCTTCCGCTGCAGCAGGCACTGCCGCACCGCCGTAAGGCCGTAGCCCATTTCATCGTGGAGCCGGGTCTTGAACTCCAGGATCTCTTTTTCCCGGGTCATCTCCTGCACGTTCTCCGACAGCCGGCGCAGCTCCCGGTTCATCCGCAGCAGCTCCTGATTCTGCCGCAGCAGCTCCTGCCGCTGGCGCTGCAGGTCTGTTACCTCCGAAAAGATGCACTCCACATGGGGGCGGACCCCCTCCCCGAACACGGTCTGCTCCGAGTAGAGCCAGCAGGTGCCGTCCGGCAGCACAAAAGACGGATTTTTGCCGTCCACCCTTCGGCCATGGGTGGGGGCCCACACCTGCTGGTGCAGCTCCTCCAGCGATTGCAGATCCCGGCCGGAGAGGGCACGGTAGACCCGGAACATCTGCCGGTTGCACAGCCGGATGATGCCGTCCGGGGTAAAGTAGCACACCGCCGCGGGCAGGTCGTCAAAGCCCTCCTTGATGGAGCTGCGGGTGATGTGGTCCGGGTGTAGCCACTGCTTCAGTTTGTTCCACATTCCGGGGCACCTCCTTCAAAGTGATCGTTCAGCACCCAGCTGCCCGGGGCCTCCTGCACAGCGGCGGGGCAGGAGGCTTTCAGGTCTGCCCCGGTCTCCACCGAAAGATAAAGGTTCAGCCGCTGATCCTTCCAGATGGCCCGCACAAACAGGGCATCCAGCTGCCCCAGCGCCCCCTCCACCACCGACTCGAACCGGCTGTAACAGGCCGCTGCCGCCTCTGCCGGAAGCCGGACCCCGTAGGTCACCTCCATGGCGCACTCCACCCCGGCCAGCTCCAGGCTGCTGATGGATTCCTCCAGCGCGTACCGCAGCTCCGCCGAGGGCACATACCGGTGCTGCTGAGCCAGAAACATCAGGTTGGCACCCCGTTTCAGGTAAGCGCCCAGCACCGCCACCTGCCCCAGCAGCTGCCGCTTATCCGCCTCCGGGGCCGCGCGGTACCGGGTCAGAAGCTGATCCATCCGGATGATCTGGGGGGCCAGCTGGCGCTGCAGCAGATCGTACAGGCGGTTCTTCTCCCGCAGGGCGTTGATCTTGCGCTCCACCTCGTAGTTCTGCTGTTCCAGATAGTTGCGCTCTGCCAGCTCCGTGCGGTTTTCCTTCAGGCGCTCCATGTTTTCCACCAGCTCGGTGATGTCTGTCTGCCACATCACATAGCCGCCCTGCACCGGTGCGCTGCGCAGCAGGGTGTGCTCGTCCAGCTGCACCGTGCCATGCATGGCGGCCTGCAGCTCCCGGCGGTCCACCATGCGGCCGTTCTCGGAGCAGCAGTACACGTTGCCCTGCCGGTCCACCAGCTGCACCGCCAGGGAGGTGACGCGCAGCAGCTCCACATAGCCGGTGTTGGACTGGATCAGGCCGCAGCGCAGGCCCCCTTCCAGCGAAGCCGCCGTCATCAGGCAGTGAACGATGGTCATATCCCCCAGAAACTGCTTGATCAGGGGGATATGGAGGCTGTAAAGCACCGCGTACCCCCCCAGCAGCACCATCGGAATGGCAGGCAGGGGCAGCCGCCGGAGGATCCGGGGGTTCCGGCTCTTGTGGGCGATGATCCCAAAGGCCAGCAGGATGCAGATCACGATCCACCCCACCACCAGACCAAAAAGCCAGCCGTACTGGTAGTTTTCGTTCCAGGGCTGCTGCAGCCGGAACACCTGCCGGTGCAGGTCGTTGGTCAGCACCAGCTCCAGCAGCACCGCCGAGGGCAGCCACAGCATTCTGGCCCAGGCGGACAGGCGGTAGCGCTCGGATCTGTCCACCGTCAGGACCAGCTGAACGCAGAGCACCGGTATCCCCAGCATGGGGGCATAGTAGAGGTACCACAGCATCCGATCCATCCCCGGGGAAGTGTTCAGCTGGAACCGCAGGGTGCGCACAAGGATCCAGAACAACATCAACAGATCCACGTTCAGCAGCAGCCGCCGCACCTGCGGATGCACCGTGCGGTTGTACAGGGAGATCCCCCACCCTGCGAACAGGCTCAGATACAGCAGGCTCCGGAGGATGCCGCAGGCTTCCTGCAGGCCGGAGGGCAGGCCCTCCAGCGGGAGCACCCGGCACAGCCATGCCAGCAGCACCATGGTGCCCACCGCACAGCCTCTTTGAACCTGTTCTCGCTGCCTCTGTTTCATCCCGCACCCTCCTTCTTTTGTGCCGTCCCCCGGTGGTTTTTCTCCATTATATCACATCCGTGCTGTAATTTGCCAGAGAGCAGAAGGGAATGTACCTCTGTGCCGCTTGCGCCTGCTCTGAAAACCGTTTGAATTGCAAAACGATTTTTTAGTTGCTATACTGGGCTTATCAAATTTTTTTCGGGAGGCTGCTACAGTGACAGCACAGACAATGCAAATCGGGAACAGACCTTGCCGCATTTACGGCGGGGCTAATGCAGAATACTTGCTGCTCCAAATGACAGGTGAGCATGAGCTGCAAAGTATGGATTATGAAGTGGCGGCCATTGCTCAAAGCAGCCAGAATTTTTTGTTTGCGGCAATTCCCGTGGAAAGTTGGAATGATGCACTTTCTCCGTGGGAAGCCCCTGCCGTGTGGGGAAAGCAAGGGTTCGGCGGCAAAGCTGGGGACACCCTGCGCTTTCTGACGGAGCAGGTCATTCCCACACTGGAGCAGCAGTTTCCTCTCCCGGAAAACATCAAAACCATTCTGGGCGGCTACTCGCTGGCGGGATTGTTTGCGCTGTGGGCATCCACCCAGACCGATTTGTTCTACGGTGTCGCCGCCGCTTCTCCCTCTGTGTGGTTTCCGGGCTGGATGGAATTTGAACAGCAGCACCCGATGCAAACGCAGCGCGTTTATCTGAGCCTTGGTGACAAGGAAGAGCACACGAAAAACGCCGTCATGGCTGCGGTAGGGGATAATATCCGCGCGCTGCACAGTCGGCTTACAGAGCGTGGCGCAGACTGCACCCTTGAATGGAACAGCGGCGGGCATTTCAAAGACGCCGACCTACGCACTGCGAAAGCCTTTCGGTGGGTGATGGAGGAACACGCATGACCATTTTGATCGATGCAGATGGCTGTCCGGTTGTCGATTTGACATTGCAGATTGCAAAGCAGTTCGGCGTTCCGGTCATCATCCTGTGCGACACCGCTCACCAAATCGAACGGGAAGGTGCACAGACGCTGGTGTTCGATAAGGGAGCGGACAGCGTGGATTTTGCTCTCATCAACCGGGTAAAGCCGGGGGACGTGGTGGTAACACAGGACTACGGGCTGGCCAGCATGTGCCTTGCCAAATGCGCCCGGGTGCTGAATCAGAACGGTTTGGAATACACCGCCGACAACATAGACGCTCTCATGCTGCGGCGTTATGAAAACAAAAAGCTCCTCCGTGCCGGAAAGCACCCCAAGGGGAGCCCAAAGCGGACGAAAGAGCAGGATGTCAGGTTTGCGGATACGCTTGAGAAGATCTTGAACTGCAACCATTGATACATACTATTGGAAGTCTGGAGAAATCCAGTCTTCTTTTTTCATGAGAAAATTGCAACATTTTTTGCAATTTGGTTGCGTTTTGAGGGGGAGTGAATCGGCCCCGTCGTTCTTTCGGCTCGTTTTCTTGCATCTGCTTTCCCGAATCTGCTATACTGAAGTCACTTTTTTAATCGGAGGCTTTCATGACAACCCTTCTTCTCCTGCGCCATTCCATCCCGGAGCGCGGCGGTTCCAGCCCCGACCCCGGCCTTTCTGCCGAAGGTCTTCAGCGGGCCGCCGCAGTCTTTCAAAATGACGCTTTCCGCACGGTCTCGCTCGTCTGGTCGTCCCCTTCGCTGCGTGCGCTCCAGACCGCACAGCTGCTGGGGCTTCCCGTCCGGCAGGACACCCGCCTTGCCGAGCGCCGCACCGGCGACACGACCGGGCAGGACGCTTCGTTCTGGAAACGCCAATACGAAGACCCGGACTTCAAAAATCCGGACGGCGAGTCCTTCCGTGAGGTCAGCGCCCGGATGGCAGACTGCATCCACGAACTGCTGGATTCGCTCCCGGAGGAGCAGAACGCCCTTGTCGTCTCCCACGCCGCCGCTATTTGCAGCTACTTGCAGCGCTTTTGCACCGTTGAGGTGACCGACGCCGCACAGAAGCTCCGCCGGATTACATTTCAGGGCGAAGTTCTGTTGGATGGGCACTTTTGGGAAGCTGATGGATTTGTGCTGCACATCGAAAATCGCCGCCCTGTTCTCATCCACACCATCTTTGCCGCAAAAAAGGCACCAGCCTGAGCCGGTGCCTTTTATTGGCGGAGATGGTGGGATTCGAACCCACGTGCCCGATTAAGGACAAAACGATTTCGAGTTTTTCCTGCTTCACGGTACTTGGTGGAAGATAGAGGTAATTAACCCACTTTGCCAGAAGATACGAACCATCGAATTTACGCTCAAAATTTCATCAAAATCCAAAATCACTAGGCTCCATGCGGATTTGAACCCACTTTCCAAAACGCAGAAAAATCTGCCTTTTGGAGAGAATTGGGAGAGATTTTACGCCCTTTGGAGAGAACGGGCGAGAGAGATTCCGGGAGCCAGAATCCATCCATACAATATGTTGCTTCTGACGCTGACAAAATCAAAGCAGCAAAGGATGGATGAATATGAGGACTCTGTTAGAGTGCTATAAAATACTCGAAGAATATCCTAACGGAATGACGAAAGACCAGTTCTATCGCGTTGCCCGCATCAACAAGCAACACGCCAAGTACCTTCTGGATTCCGGCCTCGTTCCGTGTATCAATACAGGAAAGAAAACACGCAAATACCATATTGCGACCCACGATGTGATCACCTACTTGTGTGACCGTGAAGATAACCCCGAAAAGTATAAAGTGCCAACGGGCTTTTATATCGGAAAGAACGGCTGCTCCAAACGGCACCCGGACAAGCCTGCCACAGAGATCATCCGCTTCAATTTTACAGAACCGGAAAAAACAGGGCTGTATACCCTATGGGAAAATCTCACGGTTGGATATGATGATCTGCTGACCACCCCGGTAGTTTCGGAACTGACGGGCTACTCTGCACAAAGCATCCAGCGATGGTGCAATCAGAAGATCCTTGTTGGTTTCAAAATTCGTGGCACGCTGACGATTCCACGGCTTGCAGTCGTTGAGTTTATGTCCGGCGACCGTGCAACGGCTATCGTCCGAAAATCCCAAAGGCACCTTGATCTGCTCCGCACCTATGCACAGGACTGCCATGAAGGTGCAATGACAATTACATATTAAACGAACAGGACTGCTCCACAGCGCAATGTATGTGAGGCAGTCCTGTTTGCTTAGTACCCTTTTCAACGGACGTTGTATTTTACATCTGACAGGAAAGGAGTGATAGTTTTCCACATGAATACGCCCATACAGTTGAAAATCCGAGGTCACACCAAATGACGCTGGACTACTTTTATGGTCAGTCGGGCGAGTTGTTCTCCTACTTCCGCATCCCCAAGGCACTGTTCCAAGACCACCGCTTCCGGCAGCTCTCCACCGATGCCCGGACTCTATACGGCATTCTGCTGGACCGCATGAGCCTGTCCGCAAAGAACGGCTGGCTGGACGAGCAGGGACGGGTGTATATCATTTACACCGTCCGGGAAGTGCAGGAATCCCTCTGCTGCGCCGAGCACAAGGCGGTCAAGCTATTCCGGGAACTGGAGGACATTGACCTCATCGAGCGCAAACGCCGTGGTCTGGGCAGACCCAGCCTGATCTACGTCAAGGACTTTTCGTCTGGACTGCCAAGAGCGCAAGTACAGAATTGCCCAAACAGCAATTCTGGTGCTGCTGAAAGCGCAATTCTGGAGCAGTCAAAACCGCAAGCAAATAAGACTGATAAGAAGATGTGCGAGGTATTGAGCGTCAGCACAAAAACCGGGTATGCTCTTCTAAAAAAAGGGAGCGTCCAGCATTTGAAGGTCGGACGCTCCTACCGCATCCCCAAGGCACATCTTTTGACCTATCTCATCGGATTCGCACCCGGTCACACCATCCGGGCGTGACATCCTTGCATTCTCTCCTGCCGTTGGGTACACTGATGGTGTCAGCGGCAGAAGTTACATATTCAAGTGGATGCAAAGACAGGAGGTAACACTATGGTAGCAGGGCATCTGCAAGAAAAAAATGACTTCTATTACATCGTTCTGAGTTACAAGGACGCAGCTGGAAAGCGAAAGACCAAGTGGGAAGCCACCGGTCTGTCCGTCAAGAGGAACAAGAAGAAAGCCGAGGCTCTTTTGTTGGAACGTCGGCGGAACTTCATGGTTCCCACCGCACCTGCGGAGATCCGCTTAGACGATGACATTCTCTTTTCGGACTTCATGCTGAAATGGCTGGAAGTTGCGAAAAGCACTATCCAAATCACGACCTATGCCAGCTATCAGGGAATGGTGGAGCATGTGATCGTTCCCTATTTCCGAAAGCGCGGCATCAAACTGGTAGACCTGAAAGCCACCGACTTGCAGGATTTCTACAACAAGCAGCTTGAACGGGTCAAGGCAAATTCGGTGATCCATTACCATGCAAACATTCACAAGGCGCTGAAGTATGCGGTAAAGATCGACCTGATCCCCACCAATCCGGCAGATAAGGTCGAGCGTCCGAAGAAGAACGAGTTCAAAGGCAGCTATTACAGTGCCGATGAGATTCATGCTTTGACGGAGGTCGCAGAGGGCACCAAACTGGAGATCCCGGTTCTGCTGGCATCCTTCTACGGCCTGCGCCGCAGCGAGGTGCTGGGTCTGAAATGGGATGCCATCGACTTTGAAGCCAACACGTTGGAGATCAAGCATATCGTCACGCAGGCATCCATCGACGGCAAAAAGGTTCTGGTGCAGGCTGATCGTGCAAAAACGAAGTCCAGCCTGCGGACGCTGCCCCTTGTGCCGCCCATCCGTGACCGTCTGCTGATGCTGAAAGGTCAGCAGGACACCTACCGCCGCCTGTGCGGTAAAAGCTACAATCGGGATTATCTCGGCTATCTGTGTGTGGACGAGATTGGGAACATCATCCGTCCCAACTACGTTTCCGAGCAGTTCCCGAAGCTGTTGGAGAAAAACGGTCTGCGTCCTATCCGCTTCCACGATCTGCGCCACAGCTGCGCCAGCCTTCTTCTGGCAAACGGCGTTCCCATGAAGCAGATTCAGGAAT
>OMBQ01001477.1_pt1 | contig 19100 bp, 18 predicted proteins | sample 1674311 | NCBI WGS metagenome assembly OMBQ01 (sample SAMEA103958160, study PRJEB25191) | human gut metagenome | biome: human-associated habitat [ENVO:00009003]; feature: intestine environment [ENVO:2100002]; material: feces | place: Germany | collected 2013/2015 | reverse complement strand
TCTGCGAGAAATGGGTATGAGCAGGGATTTTTTGACAGACTGGTTGACTGTAACAGTAGCTGCGAGACTTTCAGAATTATCCCATGACCAGTCTATTGAAAAAAATAATATTTTGGAATATCTTTCTTTGCAAGGATTATGAGCATAATCTTGGTTTACATTCTTGAAACTAAGGCGAAGTAGTTAATATTGGCGGTTCAATAGTCGCAAGCAGGGCAATCGTCGGACTTTTTGCACTCTGCTTGTTGGTGGCCCTGCCCCCAATCCCCTGTAATGCAGAGCAAGCTCTGCGGTTGTGAAGAATTCCTGCGGCATTCTTCGGTTGAGCTTACGCCCAAAAACGAAAAGAAACCCTATGGCTATCACGCTAATCTGCGTTCATAGTCATAGGGCGTTGTTTTATCTGTCTTTTCCGGTAGTGTGTTGTTCGTGTTCAGGCTCGGCATCCCGCACCCGCTGGGTCTGTCCTTCTTCAAATCGTTCATCATCAAGAAGGGTATCCATATTCGATTTGATGTGCCGGAGATTCTTAAGCTCATCGTTCAGGTGTGATAGTTGCTCACCAGCTTGCTTCTTCTGACTGAGCAATAGATCATATTCTTCCGACAGCTCAGAAAGCGTGGGCAGTTTACCACCAGCAGCACTGTACACAGCCTGTGCTTCTTTATGAGCATCAATATCTGCTTTGTGCTCACGATAGAACGCCGGCGACCATCCAGACTCCCGGTATTGGGTGTATACGTCTTTGGTTCTTCTGTAAACCAGAATTGCTTTTTTCTGCTTGCTGATTTCCTGCATACGCGCTTGTGCTGAAGTGATTGCGCTTTTCAGTTCAGTTCGCCTATCAACCGCAGATTGAATTTTGTGCTCAAGCTCAGCGTAAGAACTGATGCGGTTATCAATGAGATAGAGCATTGAAGATGCCAGAACATCGGTATTATGCCTTTCTGCCCAGCACTCATATCCTTTACCTTTTCCATCCTTCATCTTGGCTTCGATGTTAATGAGCAGTTCAATCTGAGCATGCGACATTTTGCTCCTGGCCTGTTTGGGGATATGCACACGCTTGCCGGCGAGAGTCATGCGCAATGCCTCTTCTGAGTATTCAGTTCCAACTGTATCCAATCGGATAAAGCGTTTCCCCCTGGCGGCTTGATGCTGATCTGTGCGCCGCGCTTGACCCGGCAGCCCGCCTCCTCCAGCAGCTGCATCAGCGCATCAAAGCTATCCGGCTGCATCCGAAGCGCGGCGTCAATCGTCATCCGCAGCATGTCTCGTTGGGATGCTTTGGCGTTCTCACCAAGCCATTTGTCATAGGTGACCGTTTGGTTTTCCGGTTCCCGGATGACGGTGAGCTGATGCTCCTCACAAATCTGGTCGCTTAGCTCAGCCAGCACCTTGCCGGAACGCAGGATGTCTCTGAATTTGCGTGTGCAATCCAGCGCAGTCGCGCAAAAGACAATGTGATTATGCACGTGCCGACGGTCATTGTGGGTAGCGACGAGAAAAGCATGTTCGCTCTTCAGAAATCGGGACGCCAGCTCATAGCCGATTCGATTTGCTTCCTCTGGCGTGACTTCTCCCGGCTTGAAGGATTGGCGCAGCTGATAGGCAATCACTTCGTTGTGAATCCTCCTGCCGGTAATGGCCATATACTCATTCCTCGCAAGCAGAAATTCCTGATCTGCGGTTTCCGGAGAGCAGGCATATGATGAAATCAACTCGCCGCCATTCGTCTTTTCAGGATTCTCTATGTAATCCACCCGTGCTTTCAGGCACTGCGCTATGGTTTTCCCCTTATTGATGTGCATCGAGATGATCCGGGTTGTTGCCATACATACCTCCATAAATAAGAAAAGCGGCGATCTGTGATGCACACAAACCGCCGCAGACAAGTGATTTTCAGCAAACCAGGCCCTCGAAGAAACCAATGAGATGATCCAGAAGGTTCAGCAGAAGGGTGGCGATTGCAGGCAATCCAATGGGGCTTACCAGAAACGCGAGAACCATAAACGCGATTCCATTCTGCCAGTAGCCGATAAAGAACTCGATCACTGACAACAGTCCGAAGAGTGACACGGATAATCCCAGCACCGACGAGGTGATAGAAGTAATGAATGCTACCAACCCGAGCATCAGGCGAATGGCCAGCATCACAGGAGCCAGAGCAATTCTCAGCGCAGTCTTCATCATGGTTGTCCTCCATTGTCATTCAGAGCGGTCGAGAAGGGAAAGCAGTTGGCGCATCATCACCCAAAGTTCATTCTGCTTTTGCTGAACTTCCTCGATCTCTGTTTCGTACATTTGCCCATGCGCATTCAGACGTTTGGAAATCTGATTGAGGTTGTTGGTCATGTTGCGCAGCAAGCGAAGCATTTCCCGGATTTGCGGCAGATCCAGCTTCAGAATGTATCCGTTCAGGGCCATTGCTCGCATGTATGCAGACTCGTTCCTGATTCCGAGCGATTTCATCTTCCGTCGAATCGTTTCTGCTTCAGCCTCAGTTGTCTTGAACGTGTGCTTAATCAGTCGCTTTTCTTTTTCCATCCAGATTATCTCTCCAAATTGTCTTTTCTGCAAGGCTGTCGCCGGGGCAGAGAAGACGTGGATCGTTCCTGTTTCGAGGTAGGACGTCTGGCGAAGGCTTCGGCGATCTTCTGCAAAGCGCTGTCCCGGACAGCTTCCATCCTGACTGCAAGCTGCTCAGCCTCTCCGGATGTGAGCAGTTCCAGATTCTCGCCGGTCGTTCGCACAATCACCGCGTTGCCCATGATGGGATCGCCATGCTGCTCTGTTCCATAGAGCGCACTCGCCGTTGCATTGATGAGCGCTCCACCGGGCTTGAGCTTGCCCTCCTCGTCGATCATCATCAGGAGTCCGTCCTTTGCCAGCGGTTCGGCTTCGACGAGCTCGATCCAATCGCAGCCGATGGCCTCCCTGCCGATGTCAAATATATCCTTGTCGGGATTGCACGCTATAACCTTTACGTCCTGCGTCTCCGTGAGCAGGACGGCATATTGTTTTTCATCCATGTGTCTTGTCATCTCATCTTTCCATTTCATGCGTCTTTCGTTTTGCTGCCTTCGCAGCGGCAGAGGGTGCCTTCTGGAGAGCCTCTTTCTCCAATGAAGGATTCTGCCGCTCCCGGATTTCTCTGCGAGCCTGCCAGATGAAGCCATCCAACACGGCAGGATGAGAGTCAACGATGTAGTCGCTCCTGCGATCAAAGCCGCTTGCCGACTGTCTTTCCGGCAGATGCATAGAGAATGCCCAATCCTTGTTGGAAGAAGAAAAGCGGCCATCCCAGGATTTGTACTGCACAGTTGCCGCAAGCACGATGGAGACGCGCTCTGCACCATACTGGTCGAGTACCTCCTTGGCCGTTTCTTTGTCCAGACGCATCCCGTCGAAATGGCGGGAAATGGCGGCCTGAATATCGTTTTTGCAGGCGATATTCGTGCGATGGGAGAGCCGGAAAAGCTCCAGCTCGCCGTTCTCGCGCGCATATGCTGCGGTTTCGTAGTATACGGGGGTTTTGTTGATCGGTTCCATGTTTCCTCCTGCTCTCTGAATTACCGTTCTTCTTCAGACCTGTCTTTCTGCCTGCTGCCGGAACTCCTGTCCATGTTCAATGCAGCGTCCAGCTCAGCCAGCCGTGCGCTTTTGGTTCGCAGCTCCGCTTCCTGCGGGAAGGGTTTTCCAGCTTCGGCTCTGGCTGCATCAATCTGCTGCCGAACTGTCGCAAGATGTTCCGTTGCGGCTGCCAATCGCTTGGGAATCTGCGCAATGGCGTTATCAAGACGTGTGATGTTTCCTCGCGCATCATTGCCGACCTCCATCGGATGCGAAACAGCACCGTGCAGCGTGAGCACGAATTTGTTGATGAAGGAATCAAACTGTACGCGCATAGGCAGCCCACGATAGGAGCCAAACTCGACCGGTGCGCCCTTGGCGGCATCCTTGCAGGCTGCGAGGATGGCTTTGCCCGCTTCTTCCTTGTCCATGATCAGCTTGTCGCCCACAGTCATGCCCACGAAATCCCCCTGCGGGAGCGGATGCGCCTCAATGGTGGCAATATCCTTTTGGAATCCAGCGATGAACTGCGTATCCCGCTCAACCTCCTGCGGAAAGTATTTGAGCAGCTGATCTTCCAGCCTGAACTGCTTGCTCTGGTGGTCGGCCTTCATCAGCTTCAGACGCGCCACATCCACATCCAGATCCATCTTCTCTCTGATTCGCGGGTCGCCGGCACACAGCGCCTTGATTTCCGCATAGGAGAGCGCCGTTTCATCCATGTCCTCGCAGGAACGAACAGGGCTTTTGCTGGTCATAATCTGAGAGATGAACTTCTGCTTATTCTCAACAGTTTGCCAGAGGTACGCATCAAACGTTGCCTCCGTTACGTAGCGGAAAATGGATACCTCCGGGTTCATATTGCCCTGACGCACAATGCGCCCTGCCCGCTGTTCAAGATCACCAGGACGCCAAGGACAGTCGAGATCATGCAGCGCAATCAGCCTGTCCTGCACGTTGGTCCCTGCTCCCATCTTGGCAGTGCTGCCCATGAGCACGCGCACCTGACCGGAGCGTACCTTCGCGAACAGCTCCTTCTTCTTGACCTCCGTGTTGGCTTCATGGATGAACGCAATCTGCCCGGCAGGCACACCGTGGGCGACGAGCTTTTCCCGAATGTCATCATAGACGTTGAAGGTGTTCTCCTGCGGGGTATCATCGGCAAGAAAGGGTTCACATCCGCTCTGCGTAGCAGTTACTGCTCCCGTACCCTTAGGCGTGGAAATATCACAGAAGACGAGCTGGGTCAGCTTATCTTCCTGACCAGCCTCCCAGATGCGCAGGATGTTGCCGACACAGGCGTTGACCTTGCTGGCCGGATCATCCGGCAGCAGCGGATTGATGAGACGCTGATCGAGGCCGAGCTTTCGCCCATCGCTGGTAATCTTGAGCATGTTGTCCACCGTGGGATCGACCTGCTTGTTATGGACTGCTGCTGCGCGTTCAGAGAGTGCCTGCACCATTTCCTCCTGCTGCGCGGTAGGCCTGACCACGACCGTTTCATACTTCACTTGGGGCGTGGGGAGCTGAAGCTGATCCGCCGTCTTGATGTCCGCGACCTCACGGAATACGTTCATCAGCTCCGGCAGATTGAAGAACTTCGCAAAGCGCGTGCGCGCCCGATAGCCCGTTCCCTCAGGAGCCAGCTCAATCGCTGTCGTAGTTTCGCCAAACGTGGATGCCCAGCAATCGAAGTGCGTCATGCCGCTGCGCTGCAAAGCGCCGTATTGCAGATAGCGCTGCATCGTATACAGTTCCGTCATGGAGTTGCTCACGGGTGTGCCCGTGGCGAAGATGATGCCGCGCCCGCCGGTCAGCTCGTCCATGTAGCGGCACTTCATATACATGTCGCTGGACTTCTGCGCCTCGGAAGTGGAAATGCCCGCCACGTTGCGCATTTTGGTGTAGAGGAAGAGATTCTTGTATGAATGCGCCTCGTCCACATACAACCGATCTACGCCGAGCTGTTCAAAGGTGACGACATCATCCTTGCGATCCTCAGCACGCAGCTTTTCGAGTTTGAGCTCCAGCTGCTTTCTGGATTTTTCCAGCTGTTTAATGGAAAAACGCTCACCATTGTTGTTTTTCAGCTCCTCAATGCCCTCCATGATTTCGGCAATCTCGTCCTGAAGCAGCTGCTCCTGACGTTCATGCGAGACAGGGATTTTCTCAAACTGCGAGTGACCAATAATCACCGCGTCATAATCGCCGGTCGCGATTCTCGCGCAGAATTTCTTTCGGTTTCCTGTTTCAAAATCTTTTTTCGTTGTGACCAGAATATTAGCGGAAGGGTAAAGACGCAAAAACTCGGAAGCCCACTGCTCCGTCAGGTGATTGGGCACGACGAACATGCTTTTCTGGCACAGACCCAGCCGCTTGCTTTCCATGGCAGCCGCCACCATTTCAAACGTCTTGCCTGCGCCCCCCTGGTGGGCAAGCAGCGTATTGCCGCCGTAAAGCACATGGGCGACAGCGTTTCGCTGGTGCTCCCGCAGCGAAATCTCAGAGTTCATGCCAGCGAAAACAATGTGGCTGCCGTCATATTCGCGCGGACGAATGGAGTTGAATAGCTCGTTATACTGTGCCACCAGCGTCTGCCGCCGCTCAGGGTCTTTCCAAATCCATTCGCGGAAAGCGTCCTTGATGGCCTGCTGCTTCTGCTGTGCGAGGGTGGTCGCTTTTTGATTGAGCACGCGCTGCTCTTTGCCGTCCGCATCCTGCACGGTGTCGTAGATGCGAACATCCCGCAGGTTCAGCGTGTCCTCCAGAATCTTGTAGGCATTGGCCCTATCCGTGCCGTAGGTGGTATACGCAGCAACATTGGAGCGGGAAACGACATTCTTGCCGTTGATGCGCCACTCGGCGGTATGGGGCGAGAAGTGTACCTCGATGGCACGACGCTGGTAATACGGGGTATTGAGCAGCTCGTACATGAAGTCCTGAATGTACTCCGGCGCGATCCACGTCGCACCCAGCCGCACGTCAATGTCGGACGCCTCCAAATCCTTGGGCTGTGCCGCTTCCAGCGCCTTCACATTGGGCTGAAAGGCAGCGTCCGACTGCGCAGCGGTCTTGGCTTCGCGCAGCTTTTGCCGCACATTGCCGGACAGGTATTCATCTGCCGTCACATACTGCGCCTCGGTGCCGGGGATTCGGAAGATGACACCGGTCAGCTCCTGAACGATGTCCTCCTCTCTTTTCCCAGTCAGCTGGACCATATAGCCAAGATCCACTCTGGCGCGCTCCCCGATGGACACCGCCAGAGCATCAGCAGAGGTGTCCACATGATCGACGCTGCGCTGCTGCTTGATCGTCCGCTTCGTGAACATATCCGCTTTTCTCAGCAGTTTGTGATCAGCATCGAGGATTTCTAGTGAGCAGAGCAGGTAGTAGGAGGAATCCGACGAAAACGCAAGGCGGTTGGCCCGGTCATTGATGAGGCCGCAGCGCGCTGAAAAGCTGTCATACAGAGTGTTCAGCTCCTGCTGAAGCTGCTCGATTTCCCCGTCGCCATGCTCATCGAGCTGTGCATCGATCAGCTTGCGTACCTGATCCCGCAGGGCAATCATGCCCTTGATACGCTCCTGCGCCGTTTGATTCAGGTGCGGCTTCACCATGCGGCTGTTCTCGCGGTAATAGACGGTGCCGTCGATCACCGAATACGAGAAGTTGCGCACGTCAGGTTCAGCGGGAATGGATTCGTCAATGGCTTCCTCATCGCCTAAATCGGGCAGCGCCGCTTCCTGATAGGTGCCGTGGATATGGCCAATCGCCTCATGTAGCTGATCTGCAAGGCTTACGCCTTCCTTCGGGAGAACGGTGAAGCTCTCCCGGCCGTACTGCGTATTCTCCCTGGACAGCGTGCCCAGAACCATCTCCGGGTGCTGAACAAAGTAGCTGTTCATGGTCAAGCCGTCTGCGTTTTCACCCACATGCACCCAATCCGGCTCAATCTCGATAGCCCGATCCCGCTTTTGCAGGAAGATGATGTCCGAAACGACCTCGGTGCCCGCGTTGGCGCGAAAGGCGTTGTTCGGCAGCCGGAGTGCGCCCAGCAGCTCCGCACGCTGCGCGATGTATTTGCGCACTTCCGGGGACTGCTGATCCATTGTGTAGCGGGAGGTAACAAAGGCGATCACGCCGCCCGGGCGCACCTGGTCGATGGCCTTAGCGAAGAAGTAGTTGTGAATGGAAAAACCGAGCTTACCCAAAGCCCGGTCGTTGACCTGATAGTTGCCAAAGGGCACGTTGCCGATGGCGAGATCGAAGAAGTCGCGCCTGTCCGTCGTTTCAAAGCCCGCGACGGTAATATTAGCCTTGGGATAAAGCTGCCGCGCGATGCGCCCAGTAATGCTGTCCAGCTCCACACCGTACAGGCGGCTGCCCGCCATGCTGTCAGGCAGCATCCCGAAGAAATTGCCCACACCCATGGACGGTTCCAGAATGTTGCCGCCGGTGAAGCCCATCTGCGCGACAGCATCGTACATTGCCTTGATAACAGTGGGACTGGTGTAGTGCGCATTAAGCGTCGAAGCGCGTGCCGCTTCGTATTCCTGTGGCGTGAGTATGGCGGCAAGCTGGCGGTATTCATCCGCCCATGCCGACTTGTCGGGGTCAAAGGCATCTGCCAGACCGCCCCAGCCCACATAGCGCGAGAGTACCTCCTGCTCATCCTGCGTTGCCAATCGACCCTCGGCTTCAATCTGCTTGAGCCTCTGGATGGCGGTCAGATTGTTGCCAAACTTGGTTTTCGCGCCGCCTTCTCCCAGATGTTCATCCGTAATCCTGAAATTTTCTGCCACGGACTGAGGGGATACGGGCACGTGTTCCTCATCCGCTTGGGCGGTGATGTCCAGCACGATATTCTTCAGTTTGATTTCCTCAAGGGACTGCGCGGGTGTCTCATCAGTAGAAAGCAGGTGCGCATTTCGTTCATCTTCCGCCAGCAGACGTTCAAAACGGGGATAGCTTTCCGAGCGGAAAATGGGATAGCGCTGTGATGGGTCACGGAGACTTATGTCAAAAAGCCCCATTTTTTCAATGATGAAGGGCTGATGATCCAGATAGACGGTATCACCGACCTTGTACAGGTGCTTCGGTTCAGCAGCTCCAGGAGAATTCTTCCCTGCGTCCACGACAGGCGACTCTTCGCTATCCTGTTCAGCCTGAATTTGCTCCGCCAGCTCCGTCACCTGCCGAATGAACGGGCTGCTTCTGAGCGCATCCTCGTCCACAACTTCACCATTGACAATGCCCGAGGCAGCCAGTCCCTGACGTACATATTCTGTGTCGATGGGCTCGTCATCGTCCAGTTCTTCAATAGTTACCTCTTTTTCCGGCAACGCGCTGATGTTTTCCAGTTCCGATTGCGTCATATACCGGCCACGCGCAATCAAGGCATCCATCCGCTTGACCACCTGCGCCCAGCTGAGCTGAACCGCCGGGCAGCCTTCCTTTTGCAGCTTGATGCCCTTGCCGTCATGGCTTTCGCTGCTGTGGTCGGAACCCGACACCGCATGGGAGCGCCCGCCGATGCCGTACTCTTCTTTCAGATAATCTGCCTTTTCCTTGGGCGTATGCGCGGGATATGCCGTAAAGAAACGGTAGATCCTTTCCTTGCCGCCAGCCATGCTGCTCCCGCTGGCAAGTTGCGCATCCATCTCATCCTCTGTGATGAAGGCCGCTGGCCTTGCCACCTCCGTCAGCAGGGATTCGTACTCCCTGCGGGGAAGAGCAAGCTCCCTGATCGACTGAGCCAGGGCAGATGGGTTGTGGAAACGGAACCGCAGGAGCTTTTGGTTTTGCGCATAGGCATCGGCAAAGGCATCCATCTCGGTGGTAATGCCGGACAGAAAAGCCGGGTCAGCAAGGCGTTCAGCCAATCGAGCCGTTTCGTCCGGAAAGCCGCCGCCACGGATGGATTCCATGGCGGGAAGAAAGGCTTTCCCTTCGGTCGTTGTATCTCCATAAAGATACCACAGGCGCTGAGCGATCATAGTGTGTTCATGCGCAGGAGCTGTCGCCAGCTCCATCACGCTCATGAACTGCCCGCTTTCCAGCAGTTCTCCGATGCGTCTTGCGGCATCCTCCCACGACATGACCTGCGCAATCCGGGTATAGTGCGCCGACCCACCGGACGCGAAGCGAATCCCGTCCTCCGCGTACCATGCGCTGATGCGCCCATGCTCCGTGACCATACCGTTGCCGCCGTGATAAACCTGCCGGAGAATCTGCGTCATTTCTTCAACCGGCTTTCCCTTGGAAAACTCAGCCGCCAGTATCATTCGGTGATTGGTGGTGTTGCCGCCCGTGCGCAGGATGTCATCCATGACCTCCTGCGGAACAGAAAAAGCGAAGGGCGTCGCCGGGACGCTCTCCGCTTCCATGTGTTCAATCAGCGCGATCTGCTCCGATTCGCCGGGAATGATGAAGCTCATCTGCTCCAGCACGGGATCATAATCCGTCAGGCGTAGATCAGCTCCGACAGGATCATCTCCTCGGCCTGCGCCTGCAGCGCGTTCATGCTCTGCACCCAGGTCATCTGATCCCGCGCCTTCAGCGCCTCTGTCACGCCCGCCTGCTTCGTCAGCTCGTTCATCAGGCTTTCGAGCCGGTTCTGCGCCGTCTGCTCGATCTCCTGCAGGTGCTCCATCAGCTTCCCGCTGAGCATCAATCTCATGTACAGTCCCGGTCGATTCTCTTCCAGATAGTGCCGTCTCAGCAGCCCGTACTTGCCCAGTGGCATCTGCTCCGCTTCGGTCAGACCCAGGTCGGGCAGCAGATAGTCTCCGTTCTGCCTGTACTCCAGTTCGATCATGTTCCATACTCCTTTCTGTCTGCCGGATTGTCATTTCAATCTGCCGCAGCACCTGACCTGTGATCATACTGACCGCATTGCCAAGCTCTCCGGCAGTTGCAGGGGTGTTGAAGTTCAGCACCTCGGTGAAGTCCTCCCGGTACAGCTCCGGCTCCAGTCCGCATCGGAGCTGAAGGCTGTAGGCGATGCTGGCTGCTGTGGCCTGCCGGAAGGACGCTCCGATGTTGAATTCATCATACTCCGAAAGGAAGGAATCCGCAACGCTGTCGAGGATGTCCCTTCTGTGCTCCCGCCAATAAGCCAGCGCCTGCTGGCTGGAAATCTGCTGGATTTGCTCCACAAGAGGCATTTCAGCGTCTGCGTTGTATGCTTCTTTCAACATTCTGCGGACAGGCTGCTCCGTCTGTTCGGTTATTCGCCACGGCTCGATATCTCTCGACTCGCGACGTGTGCCAGTATCCAATACATCAAAGACATAGCGCACGCCCATTCCGCCAGAACCGGCAGTCAGCAGCGCGATGCCCTTAGAGCCGCGCCGGATGTACCGGTGCATGGTGTTATTCCAAAGCTCGTACCCGGCACAGGCCGTTGCATCCGGGCGCTGGGCATAGATCAGCAGCTGATCACGATAAGGGTACTTATACAACCTGGATGATGTGCCCAGAAACGCCGCCCAGTCCAGATAATCTCCGGTGATCTTTCGGGCAGTGTCATCAGCCAGAGAAGCGTAAATCTGTGCCTTTGTAGCCATGTGTTTCTCCTTCCTGTTTAGTATTGGTCAATCATGAAATCGGGTGCGATATCAGAAACAAGCTGGTCGAATTCGTCATCGCTCATCCTGCTCAGACTTGCAATGACCTTTTCAGCCAACTGTTTGAGATCCGTCTCATCGTATGCCAGATAGGTCATCATGTCTCGCAACTCGGCAATCGTGCCAAGACGGGTTCCCTCATTGTAAAGACAGATCAGGGTGATCTCTTCCGTGCGAAACTGGGTCAAGCAGTCACCTTCTTTCGTCAGATTTCGTCGCTTTTCGCGCAGTCAACACAGCACGCGGGCTCACCTGCGGTGTGCCAATACGGCTGCTGACAGATATCGCATTGCCTCAGGCTTTGCGGGTATGTTTCTTCAGCGGTATCACTGTCATCTCTGCCATACCACAGCGCATACGCTACGAGATCCTGAAGATCCCAATCAGCAGGCAGCACAACCTCCAGAAAGTAATCGCAGTCAATTGCCCCATCCTGAACAGATTGATAATGGGTGTTGATGATGTGACAGCGTTCATCGGTCAGCGCGCAATTGCCGGCATGGCAGTTGGCACACTCCTCATGAGCAAGCGCCCGGATGTGCTTGAATATCTGTTTGTTCGTCATGGGCACCTCAATTCTCGCAGGGGCAAGGCTTGTCCCTGACGAAAGGAGGACATCACACCGGATGGCGGATGTCCTCCTCAGTCAGATAGATGCCATAACGGCCCAGCTCAGGGATGGCATTATTCTCAGCCTCGTTCCGGGCACGCTGATAGTCGCCTTCATCGCTGTCCACGTTGAGCGTATCTAATTTCGTTGTTCCAGCATTTCTTTTAATCCAAGCGCGGATTTCCTCGGTGATTTCCATCATACGGTTTCACCTTCTCGAACGCTGTAATCTCGGTTTCGGGTCTGTGTTGCTGCTTTCTTTCTATCCTCGGCTGCCCAGCGGCGAATAGTAGCCGCGTGGTTTTGATACTGCTTGCCGGTGGACGCCATGTACTCGGAGAGTCGGTCAACGTAGGTCTGCCACAAGGCGGGCAGTTCCTTTTGCAGCTCAGTCAATTCATCATCGGTGAGAAACACGTTCTGATAACGTCCATAGGCGGGTGTGCCGACACACTCTCTATTCTCTTTATCTCTAATATCTAATCTCTTATCTCTAATCTCTGGTGGACATTTGTCCACCTGCTCGGACGGAAGAAGATTTTGCCGCTTCAAGCGCATCCGCTCCTTTCGCTTGCGCTCGCCCTCGGTAGAAGATTGCCCGATCAAAAGCTGGATATCCGCCATATAGTAGCTTCCATCCGTCAATATCTCCACAAAACCAAACTCCAAAAAGACTTTGATCGCCCGTTCCACCGTGCCGATTTGATGTCGGGTAAAGGTGGCGATGGTTTGAGGCGTATGGGGCAAATGATCGTTAAGCATGAGAATACCGTTGTATTTCAAGGACATGAGATACATCTTCAGCAGCAGGTTGGAATAGAGCAGTCCATTCTGCATACTTTCCAGAATGACCATCTTGGCGTCCGTAAAAAAGTTTTCTTTGAGTTTCATGTAATAATATTTGCGATTTTCTGACATGGATTTCTCCTTTGCGTTTGATTTTCTTTTCAGTGCGTTTTCCAACGCCGACTGAATTTTTGTAAATTATTCGTGCAAAGTATTGATTTCTTCGTGCAAACAACATATACTATATTCATCAGTAGAAAAGGAGATGGTTTTATGGCTGGCTCTACCACAAACATCAGCATCCGTATGGATTCGGATTTGAAAGCGCAAGCCGACGCACTCTTTGGAGAACTCGGCATGAACCTGTCCACCGCGTTCAACATCTTTGTTCGTCAGTCGCTCCGTGAGGGACGTATTCCGTTTGATATCTCTCTGAATCAGCCCAACAAGGAAACGATTGCTGCCATGTTGGAAGCAGAAAGGATTGCAAAGGATCCGTCCGTGAAAGGCTATACCGATCTGGATGAGCTGTTTGCAGACCTGAAAGCATGAGAAAAACGAAATACATCGTCAAGCCCACCACGCAGTTCAAAAAGGACTTCAAGCTGGCTATGAAACGCAGCATGAAAATCGAACTGCTGGAAGAAGTGATTGCCATGCTTGCAATGGGCGAAACGCTTCCCGATAAGCACAAAGACCATGCTTTGACCGGGAACTGGGTGGGACACCGCGAGTGCCACATTCTTCCCGATTGGCTGCTGATCTACCGTATCGAAGATGAAGTGCTGGTGCTGACGTTAGCCCGTACCGGAACGCATAGCGATCTTTTCGGGAAATAACATCTGCCGCCGTATGGAAGTGATTCTGTACGACGGCTTTCTTATGTTCAGCGTTCGGGTTCGTTTCGTTTCTCTTCCTTTGCCTGAGCCTCCTTTTCAAGCCGCTCGGCTGCCTTTTTCAGCTTTTCTACCGCCTTGATTTCCTCTCGCATGGCGCGCATCTCCTGATACTGCAAATTCTTCTGTGCGGTTAGAGATTCAATCTCGCTCCGCCATTTTTTCGGCGTGACAGGTTCGCCCTCGGTTTTCAGATTTTCCAGATACCGAACAGCAGCCTTATACAGGGTCAACTCGGCACGATAGCTCTGTTCAAATTGCTCCCGCTTGGCAGGTTTCACTTTGACATACTGGCGCTGCACCGCTTTGTTTTTCTCGTATTTTTCAAACATGTCCAGCCGTTCTTCCAGCGTCGCAATTCGATGTTCAGCGGATACAATTTCACCTCGCAGTTTATAATATTGTGCGTTCATGGCATCCACTTTTTCATGAAGCTGCTGCATGGTGGTGATGCCGTTTGCGGCAAGCAAATTATAAAGCGCCGCCTGTTCTCGCAGCTTCCTAATCGATTCGTAACGGGAAGCCGGCTTGTCGCGCATTGCCTGTTGTGTCTCCCACAGCTGCAATAGGGTGGGCTGACTGCTCTGCGGCTTTGCAGCCTCATCCTTCGACCAACGGTGCAGCCGGGCAATGCGAGCTTTAATCTCTTTGAGCAGTTTGTTATCGGCGGCAATCTGTCGATTCAAATCGCCTTTTCGGGTAACTATGCCGCGCTTTTCCATTTGCTTCGCGGCAACGCCCAAATGCACCGAGGGGATTTTCTGAACGCCCTGTCGCTGATAACTGCGGTGGTCGATTCGTTCCGGCTCTCCGGCAGCTTCCAACACCTGATTGGTATAATCTGCCCATGCGCTGCGCCAGACCTCAGCCTGTTCTTTGTTGTTCCAGTCCGTCGTATCTTCCCGATGATTTTTCCATCCGCCCCTGCCATCCGCGATGCGTTGACCACGTTCATCCAGTTCATAGACCTTGCGGCATTTTGCGCCCCATTCCCCGTTCTCTTTCAGCGGACGAACAGTCAGCAGAATATGGGCATGAGGATTTCCTGTGTCGCGGTCATGGATGGCAAAATCGGCGCACATGCCTTTATCTACAAAATTATCTTTCACATATGTACGGACGAGGGATAGCTGCTGCTCCCGGCTCAGTTCCACGGGCAGGGCAACTTCCACTTCGCGGGCAAGCTGGCTGTCCTTGGATTTCTCGATTTGCTCTACGCTGTTCCAGAGAATAGTGCGGTCTTGAAACTCCGGCGGCGCGTGCGCTGGAAGCATGATCTCGGCATGGACAACGCCGCCTTTGCGGGTGTAATCATGCGTCATGTCGTCCCACTCGTTGACCAGCTTTGTCCCACTGCGATATGCAGCAGCGGCAACGACAGATTTTCCCTTGCTGCGCTGTACCAGCTTGATGGTGCAATGAAAAATAGCAATATGCGTTTCCTCCTTTCGTAAGATATTCTGTGCGGAGTATAAAGGGGGTTGGGGCATCGCCCCATCGCGGTCTTTGACCGCAACAGCCCTCGGCAGAGCGCACAGCACCGGCAACGGTGCATAAGTGCGCCTTTGGAATCCTGCGGTTACTCCGTCGCTTCGTTTTTCACCGTATTTTTCAGCAATTCCGCTGCTTCTGGCAGACGGGATAGCGCTAAAAGAAATGCCTTGACTTCCTCGCCCGGCAGCGCGGCAAGGGTGGGAAAGACGCTCTCCAGAATTGCGCCATGCTCAATCAGGCGGCGGGTTCTGGCGCGGCGCTCCATGTCGCTCTGGCGATTCAACAGAATCTTCTGTTGATTTTCCAGCTGGCGAATTTTCTTCATGATTTGTTCCTTCTCGTCTTTTTTCTGATTCGTTTCCGTGGGGCTACTCTCGTACATACCGTTGCCTCCTTTGGAGATTCTAACCATCCGTGTTTTATAAAATAATCTCTCAGTTTTAACACAGAATCCCTGACCGTTGTCGTAATCGAAGTCATGCTGACGTTCTCCTCATCTGCAATTTCTCGATATTTCATTGCCGCTGCAAAACGCGCCTCTAATCGTCGTTTTTGCATTGGGGTCAGGGTCGCAAGCGCTTCTTGCAGGCATTGCAGCATAAGAACCATCCGTTCTTTCTGCTCTTTTGCCAGAAGAATTTCTTCGGCAGAAGGTTCCTGATTCGGAAAGTGATATTCTATTTCCGGCGAATAGTCGATGGAATAGGTGTGTTCCCTTATTTTTTGTCCCGAATAGTGTTCTATACGTTCTTCGCTTTCCAGCGCATCCACGATTTCATCGGGCAGTTCTATGAATGTGTCCGTTTTATAAACAGAGCCATAGAATTTTCTCAAATTGATCGTTTTCATAAACGGTCAGCCCACTCATCACGCGAGAGATATTGCCGCAGGCGCTTTATGCCTCCACGGATGGATTGACTGACCTGCGCAGGGGAGATATGTTCCATTGCCGCAATATCCTTATTTTTCATTTTTAACATATATCGCGCATGGATACGCCGTTGCTGAGTTGGTGTCAAGCTGGCAAGCGTTTCATTTAGCCGTTGCAGCATACAATTCCATTCATCCTGTTCCGCCAATTCGATTAAATAATCTTCCGGAGAAAGTTGTTTTCGGTGAATAGCAGCCATTTCGATTCCATCCACGCAATCAATCGAATAGTAGGCTTTGTAATAATTAATTTTTTGTCTGCGATTGTTTTCTGCACGTCGCATAAGAAGGAGAGCTTCTGCCACTTCGTCGCTGACCTCCACAAATACATCTTCATGGTACTGCGAGAAGTAGAGTTTTCTCAGGTTAATCGTTTTCATGGGCATTCCTCCTAAATCCAAAGAGGACAGACAGCGTAAAACTGCCTGTCCTCTCCACTTGTGTGATGGGAAAAAGTTCCCCTCACCGGATAGCCCGAAAACACTTATTCGTCAGGGCACCGCATCCAATATTTTTTGACTTTCTTCCTGACCGCCTCGATACTCTCAAAGATAGACGCCTTGGAGCAGCCGTACAGGTCGGCGATTTCCGCATAGCTCATGCCGTCCAGCGCATAGAGCAGAAATCGGCGGCGCTGTGTCTCGGTGCAGCGATCCAGAACCGAAAGCAGCTCGTCCAGCGTTTCTTTTCGACAGAGATAGTCCTCCGGGAGTTCGCTGAACACGCCCACGCCCTCGGTAAAGACGATGTGCTCGTCAAACTCGCGCCCATCCCAATGCCGCCGCTTTTCGTGGGCGAGGTTTTCTTCTTTGTGATCGGCACGGTCAAGAAATTCATAAACTTCAACGCTGACCTCTACGGACACGAGCTGCCCGCCGTAATTGATGGTAACTTCCATCCGTTCTTCCTCCGTTCAGATTTTTTTGAAAAATCCGAACGGAACGGCGGAGCGCGGCACCGGAGCACTTCTGGACACCATAGGCAGAAGTGCGGAGATACAAAAACGCCCAACAGGTCATAGACCCATTGGGCGCATAATGATTTGTTATGACTGCAAGCTACATGGTATAGTTCACATTCAATGCCGGACGACGCCGACAAAAGCGCTGCGCTTTTTTTAGCTGGTGCAGATCATGGATACTGCGAAATAAAAAGAAAGACACGGTAAATTAACCTCCAATCGGCTACCGTGTCCCTGCAAGTCGTCATAGGTTTGTGTAAACGCAAAGAAACGGCGGCTCTGAAAATCAAAGCCGCCGTTTCATAGGCGCGTGAAAATGTGTCTGCTGTACGACGGCTTTTTTTCTTTTGCCGTCGTCCGGCAGATTAACATATGAAACTATAATTCATTTATGGTTGCAGTAATCGACATATTGCGAATTCGTTTTGCCGGAGCATATACAGCTGCGATTGCCGCAATCGAGACAAACAGAAGAATAACGCCCAAAGAGGTAATTGGGAACTGCCACACAGCAGATGGAAAATGCCCTGCAATAAGGAAATCATACAGCGATTTGCTAAGCGGCAAGCCAATAGCGCAACCAACAACGCACCCCAAAACAGCATAGGTGAATGCTTCACAAGCAATCATTTTCGTCATTTGCCGTTCATCCATTCCTACTGCCCGCATAGCTCCATATTGTTTCATTCTGGCAGACACACTCATGGAAATGCTATTGACAATGTTCATTACCGTTACCAGTGCAATAATTGCCAAAAACGCATAAACACAGAAAACAAAAGCCATATAAGTTCCCGTAGTGCGCTCGTCGCGTTTATCTCGAAAGCTATATGTTTGATCTACGGAATTCTGGATTGCCTGAACATTTTCGTCCGTAACATCTCCCGTTGTTTGTATCAGCACAAGAGAATAACCTTCCTCTCCTGTCAAACGGACAAATGTTTCATCAGAGGTAATCAATGTGAGCTTTCCATTTGTCAATCCATTCTCACTAAATGGGTCGTTTTTTAACAGTCCGGCTATGGTAAGGGTTTCATCCCCAATCTGAACAGTGTCACCGATTTTCCATGTGCTGTCCTGATCGGATGTTGCCAAAACAAAATTGCTGTCCCCAAAAACTTTGGACAGATCACTCCCCCTTTTCAAAGCACTGTCTTTTTTCAGACATTGTAAATCAAAATCGTCATAAGAAATCAAATCGACTGTGCCAGAAAGGTTGGTATCGTCGTTTAGTTTGGCAGAAACATCAAATACACTACGACGCCCGTAAACTTCCTTCACTCCATCCATTTCGCGGATGGTTGTAAGCAGTTCCCAAGGAATCGCATTACCGTCAGCACTTGCAATATCTATATCTGATGTGGCAGCCGACTGAGGAATCAGGTAATCCACAAAATCGACCATAATAGAAAAGCTCAAAAACAGGATGATGCTAAGTGCAAAAGAACCTGTCATCAGGAATAAATTTTTCTTCCCGGAGATTGCATGGCTGACACCAAGAAGGGATTCAATTTTTCCGAAGCCTACATACGGCGAATAGCGCATTGTTTTTTCGTGGCCTGCATTTCCAGACACCGCTGTGATAGGAGATACCTTTGCAGCATGTTTTGCCGGAGCATTTGCGGCAATCAGTACAGTAATCAGTCCCACAAAGATACCGCAAGCAATGCCAAAAATACTAATGCCAAAGAGAGGAATATCAGAAAATTCTTCTTTGACTACAAAACGCAGTACCGCGCAAAGTCCCCATGTAGTAACAACCCCTAAAACAAGACCGATAGGGATAGCTGTTTTGCACCAGTTCAATGCCTCTAAACGGACAAAGCGGATGGTCTGCTGCTTACTCATACCAATGCAGCGCATCATTCCGAAAAATTGGGTTCTCTGTGCAACGCTGCTGTTCATGCTGCTGGAAATCATCAAAACGCCTGCAATCAAAATCAGCAGGAACAGAACAACCGCAACAGAAAGAAGGGTTTGCCCCATGGAACTGCCGAGCAAGTCTCCAATAGAGAAACTTCCATGCTTACCAACCAATCGGGCCTGTTCCATCCGAAAACCCATTTCTGTCATACTGAATACTGCTGTTACCATAAACACAGCAAATACAATGCAAAGCAGCGTCATACGATTTTGTCGGCGGTGAACTTTAGCGGAGATGGGAATAAGACTAAGATAGCTTTTCATTCACGGCACCTCCCAAAATCAGTCAAAGTACCATC
>OMBQ01001475.1_pt1 | contig 19125 bp, 28 predicted proteins | sample 1674311 | NCBI WGS metagenome assembly OMBQ01 (sample SAMEA103958160, study PRJEB25191) | human gut metagenome | biome: human-associated habitat [ENVO:00009003]; feature: intestine environment [ENVO:2100002]; material: feces | place: Germany | collected 2013/2015 | reverse complement strand
TTTATGAACCCTTATATAAGTGCGCCCAAAAATCTACTTTATTTTTCACTCTTATCTTATTCTGCACAAACAATTGATCCGCCAGATAAGAACTATGATCTACATAAGCATAAGGAACCGCAAATAACGAAAAATCACTCATTTTCCAATAATTCTTCATTCTCATCATCTCCAACATAAAGATAGCTGCAGAAGATCCGAAGACCTCCCACAGCCTGTGCTTATAACCGAACCTCCACACGCAGTTTCCTGCAGGTTTTCTACAAGGCCGCTGTTAAGAAATCTTGCATCAGATTTTAAATCCTACACTGAACATAAACCGATAACACATAACCCATAACAGACATACCCTTACCATGAACAAAAACTTCTGGGATCACCATCAATCTCATAAAGCCTTGTACGGAAAAATTCTTAGATGTCTACTTCAAACTGTACTGTTTGATTGTACTTATCAAGAGCCATCTGCATTTCCATAATGGTCTTGGATACAGCCTCATACTCCTTCTTAATCAGCTCCAGGTCATAGTTAATATACCTATATTCCGGAACCGTATTTCTGGACATATAAGAGCGCTGCTCCTCTCTGGCTTTTGGTAGCTGCTTACGCATCTGATCAAGCACTGATTTTCTCTTGTTCAGCTGAGCCATCTTTATAAGAATTATATCAATGCTCATTTCTGCATCGCCCACCTGAACCTTTTCATTAGAATTGGTTACATTAAGCGCATGCTTGATAATTGCAATTTTTTCATCAAGAGATGTAATAGTAGCTACAACCTCCGTATAATCATATTCTGGTACGACAGGTTCCTCATTGATAGCTGCAACATAGGTACTGGATGTTGCCTCTTTGTTTACCCAGAAGGCCTTATCTTCTTCCAGGCTCTTAAGCATTTTATTTGCATATGCTGATGTCATTGTCTGCATTTCCTTACGGCCTCCATTTTCTTTTGTTTTTTGTTCTGATATTAGCTTAATGCATGACAAATGCTTTGTCATTGTACCAACGGTTTAATACCATAAAAAATCCGCAATCAGATTTTCTATGGTCATGAATAATTCCCCATAAACGAACAATATCCCCGTCAACGACGAGGATATCTTCAATACTGGTATGCAGTAATCTGCTTAAGATTACAAAATTGTCTAAGCTCGGCAATGATCTACCGGAAATCCATTTGTAGATTGCCTGCGGATTCTCAAATCCCATAGCATTCTGCACATCTTTCACAGTATAACCATTTTCCATGAGCAGTTTCTTAATTTGCTTCCCTGTCTCCTTTTGCTGGATTGACAAATACATTGGTTCCATCTCTTTGTACCTCCGTAATTTTCTTCCATCCCGAATCACAATCTCTATTGGTAGACTTATATTATATCGGATGTATTCACAAAATGCATTAAACTTTTAGTTTAACTCGGACACGCAAACATAAGTGGGCAGGGCCAGACTCGAACTGGCGTAGACTTAAAGTCGGCGGATTTACAGTCCGCTGCAATTGCCACTATGCGACCTACCCATAAGTGACCCCTGCGAGACTTGAACTCGACATTTGCAGCTTGAGAGGCTGCCGTCCTAACCTTTAGACCAAGGGGCCATTCAGTGATCCCCGCCGGACTTGAACCGAGCATTTTAGCCTTGAAAGGGCTATGTCCTAACCTTTAGACTAGGGGACCATAATGCTCATATCAGGATTCGAACCTGAATCAATCGGTTCTACGCTCCGCTTCGGTCCGTTCAGGTCAATCGTCCCCCGGACGATTTGAACCGTAGCCGATCATTCTATCCATTGAACTATACGAGCATATGCGGGCTAAATATATTTCAACTCAGCCCTGTTTATTCACTTTTCATGCGCTAATCTGCTTTGTTCTATTTACATCGATTACGATAATCTCATCCATCGGAACATCCAGCACTGCTGCCAGTACAACCAGATTATCGATTGTAGGCATAGCAGTTCCGTGCTGCCACTTGTAGATGGCCTGAGGAGTCGCAAATCCAAAGATATCCTGCAGGTCTCTTACATTCAGACCTGCTGCCTCTCTCAGTCTCATGATATTCCTTCCGGTAGCTACCATATCGATGGTAGGTATAGTAAACATTTCTTCCTCCGTTTCTGCTTTTGCAGGTGAAGGAAGAATGCCCTCCACCTTAATCAGAAGCCTTAAAATTGTATATAGGTTTCATCACATCGATTATATCTACAGACTCTCGGATCACATCAATGATGTCCTCCAGACTCTTGTATGCCATCGGTGCCTCGTCCAATGTATTTTCATTAATCGAAGTGGTATAAATACCCTTCATTGTCTCTCTGTATTCATCCATGCTAAGATTTGCTTTCGCCTTTGTTCTGGACATAAGTCGTCCTGCTCCGTGAGGTGCAGAATAATTCCACTCCGGATTTCCTTTTCCAACAGCAAGCACACTTCCATCTCTCATATTTATTGGAATCAGCACTTTCTCTCCACTATGGGCTGCTATTGCGCCCTTTCTCAAAATCATTTCATCTGTATCAATATAATTATGAATTGTATGGAAGGCTTCTCCGCCAGCCATCCCGGTTCTCTCCAGAATAATCTCAGCCATTTTCTCTCTGCTTCGTCTTGCAAAAGCCTGGCAGATTTCAACATCGTGAAGGTAGTCCTCAAGATATTTTCCTGATAAGTAGCACAGATCTTCAGGCATACTTGTCTCAGACTCATATACCTGCCAGTGAAGCTGTTTTAACGCATCCTGAATCTCACTTCTACGTCCCTGCTCCTTATAGGTTCTGATAATCTCATCACGCTTCTCAAGATAGTCCCCATAGCCTCTGTCTAGGTTAATCGCCAGCTTCTGATAAAGCTCTGCAACCTGCTTACCCAGATTACGTGAGCCTGAATGAATCACAAGATATTTGGTTCCATCACCCGCTTCATCTATCTCTATAAAGTGGTTACCACCACCAAGGGTTCCAAGTGAACGCTCTAATCTCTTTGTGTCCTTCAGTTCTCTGTAGCAAGCAAGTTCTGTCAAATCAAATCTCTCCTGGCGACCTTCCCACACGTTCATTCCCGATGGAATAAAATGTGCAGCCTCATCAACCTTTACAAAATCAATATCAACCTTGCCTAAGTTCACGGTATACATACCGCATCCGATATCAACACCCACTACATTTGGAACAGCCTTATCAGTAATTGTCATTGTGGTTCCAATAGTGCAGCCTTTACCGGAATGAACATCAGGCATGATTCTTATTCTTGATCCTTCCGTCATCGGATAATCACACATACGTCTGATTTGTTCTATCGCTTCATCCTCTACTACTCTTGCATAGCAGATGGCTGTATTTATTTTTCCTTTGATTTCAATTAGATCCATGCTTCTCTTACCTCATTTCTGTGATATTTATCAGGTGCTCTACCATTGAGCTAACGGAGCATAACGCAGAACTGCCTTACCAATCAGGCTTATATCTGCAAAAAAATACCGCCTACCATGTGCATCCACACAAGATAAGCGGTTCAAAATCTATGTATCCGGTTGTCCTCTCCTGTCCCTACGACAGGTCTACATCCATCACCACAGTATTCCCTTCAAGCTTATTCTTATCTGAATACACAAAGCTAAAGCCCCACTCTTTTTCATAATCGAGTGCTGCATTTTTCAAACTTTCCAGATATAAATAACTTGATCGAATAGCTGTGAACATTCTTTTTTCCTTTCCCAGACCCATCGCTTCGGATCCGCTTTTCTTTCTTTGTTATCAACAGAATACCACAGCAACATTAGTTTGTCATTATACTTGTGGTATAACTTTGACGCATCATAGTGCAATCAGCCGAATTCTTATTTTTGACCATTGCCACACGCAAAAAGGACACTCCCAAATTTTCACTTGGAAAGTGTCCTTGAAGTACAAAATATAAATTTCTTTGCCGGCTTGCGTCACCTCTTGTTTACATATGTCATTCTACGGAACACCACGGAATAAATCGTTCGTCGAACGGTCAACTCAAAAAAGTAAAAAAGAAAAGACGTATGAAACCAAATGTCTCATACGCCTCATAGGATTTATGATTATAAAAATGCTTATATACTCAAAGACACCGCGAAGATCGTTCTCAGCCTGCTCCGTAAAGGTAACATCATATTTCATACATTATAATCCCTTCGGATATCCGCAAAAACCTGAGCTGCAGATTTGGTACGCCCTGCCTGCATATCCGCATATCCTTTCTCAAGTTCCATGTCCAAAGTCTCTGCGTTCATTCTCGAAATATCAACAGGTCTCGCATCTTGAAAATTGTTTACATTTTCCTTTTCTTTGGAATTTTTTACCATACTCTGCGCTCTCAGTCTTCCTTCTCCGCATCTTCCTCCCCCATTGTAAACAAAGATTTCCCGTTATAGCAGTCCGGGCTGAACAGTCCCTGCTTATGGGTATCCGGGGTAAATACCTTGGTCTCTCCGGGAGCGATTTCCTCATGATTGAAGATCAGGCTGTGTCCCTTTTGATTTTTGATCACCGCCTGCTTAATATTATCGGACCAGCTGTAGGTCTCCATGACATCGCCGAATCCCTTCGGAAAATACCGGAAATCCAATGCGCAGGGATCTTCTTCGGTGGCATATTTCATGTATAATACGCTGTCCTGAAACATTCCGATGTGAACTCCCGGATTCACAATTCCCACAGCATCCCCGAGATGATATACCAATTTGCTTCCGCTGTGAACGCTGGACACTTCAATGTAGACACAGTCCTCATATTTCCCGGCAATTTCGATCAGGCGCTGCTTCTCCTGTTCTTCCATCTGCGCAATCTCCTGCTGTCCTGTCTCCTGCAGAGCACGGATTTTTCTCACCATTTCATCCGCCGTATCCTCCGGCTCTCCCAGTGACATTTTTGCCGCTGCGGCAATGATCCGGTCCAGTGCATTTTCCGAAGTATCAAGACGGGCCAGTTCCTCCCGGTATTCCTGTACTACATTCCCATACGGCGATACCATCATATATTTCAGCGGGCAGTGATAGACCGTATTTCTGGTCTCATAGATCAAAACATCCTCTTCCAGAGAAGCCTTGACCAACGTGGATGTCGTGGCTACATAGACATTTCTTCCCAGCCGTGGATGTACATCCGCAGTCCCCGACAGATTGTACTCTCCGTCATATACATAGGGCTCCCAGTTTCTCATTGTTACTTTTGCCTTTTCCATCCCGGATACCTCCTGTTTTTACTGAAAGTATACCAGATTCGGAGAATAATGTCATTCTACCGGTGGTTGATTTTTAACTTTGTCCTTCCTTGTCATCCGCCCTCTTGTAAGCGCCACCCCTATAATGTCCTTTCAAAATATACAACACCTTTGGTGCGGTACCACTTGCATGTAGACCCTTGGCTGCGGCCACTCATGCACCCCATTGCAGCAAATCGTGCTTTGCGGTCGTTATACCCTTTAGCCTTGTATTGCTTTTTAAGCAATTCATAGGCCTCGCTATTAACCATTGTCTTTCCTACGTTGCTAAAAACATTGTTAAATTCCATTCGTTCGTCTCCTCGTTTTGTTCTATTTTGAACTTATGCTTTCGCTCAAAAACATAATACCACATCATAGATACATTTGCAACCAGAACTTTTTCAAACTCGTTTAAACTTATCCTTGAACTTTTATTGTTTCTAATTTATAATGTATATATGGGTTGCTCAAGCCTATACCATAAACATCATATATAACCATAGGGAGAAACAAAATGTACGTTTACACCATCGAATTAACACCATCCAAAAAAAATGTTTCTATAAATTATAAGGACTATTTAACGATTTTAGAGGAGGCAAGAGATAATATTAACAGTGGATTGACCTTTTTAAGGGATGGAAAAAGGATCGATTTCGAGGAAATATTACCTAAAAAAGTAATCATCAACCTGAAGTCAGCAGCTTCCCTTAAAACTCCTACAAAGTCTTTAAGCGCTTTGACCAGGTATCTTACTTCAAACTACTCCGATCTTTTTAGTATGTACGTACAAAATCAAACACTCTTTAAAATGAATCTTATTAATACACAAATAGATTCGCCTTCAAATTTAAATGAAATTTCTGATGAGGAGATGCTTAAAGCATTGATTGATTTATTATATGGCTTTACGGCCAAATCAGTGTCAGATTCTCACAGAAGAATAAAAACAATCAAGGAAATAAAGGAGCTTATAAGACCTTTTCTTTCTTCTATACAAGAACAGACTAAATCATAGCTTGTCCTTATTGTCTTCCGCTGTAGATATCTTTACTTCTCAAAATAATACCTTATGTTTCTGATATTATCCCTTTTATTCAAAAACCCCCATCAGACCGAGGAAATGGTCCGATGGGGGTCGTTCTATCTTATTTTTCTCTTAGTACAGCTTCGCGCCTGCCGGAATATGGTTGTCCACCATGAGCAGGTTCAGCTTCTCTTCGCCGTTCTCCTCGCATACTGCGGACAGCAGCATACCACAGGACTCAATGCCCATCATGGCTCTGGGGGGGCAGGTTGGTGATGGCGATCAGTGTCTTTCCAACCAGTTCTTCCGGCTCATAGTAAGCGTGGATACCGGAGAGGATGGTGCGGTCGGTGCCGGTGCCGTCATCCAGAGTGAACTGTAACAGCTTCTTGGACTTGGGTACTGCCACGCACTCTTTTACCTTAACAGCTCTGAAATCGGACTTGCTGAAAGTCTCGAAGTCTACGGCTTCCTCGAACAGGGGCTCAATCTTCACGTTGGAGAAATCGATCTTGCTGTTCGGAGTGAAGAATCCGTTGTTATCACCGGCGGTCTGAGCACCTTCTGCCTTGCCGTCAGCTTTCTTGGAAGCGCTACTGTCTAAGCTCTTCATTGTCGGGATTGGATTGGTCAGTTCTTACGTCCTATTCCGTCTTTGTCCCCTTGGCTCCGTCCAAAGGCATTTCAGGGTCTTTGAAGATTGCCGTCCTGTTCCGTGCTAATGTCTTAGCGTGTGGTACTGGGATGTCCTTGTATCCCATCACCGTCTGAATGACCTTGAGATTCGTTTCGTTCTCGCAAAGCCTGGTACAGAAAGTATTCACTCCTTATAATGTTTCCCTGAAATAAGGGACTGTTCTGCTTTCCAATAACTTCTTGATATCACCGATCAGATTCTTCACTGTCTGATAAGCCAAGTCTCTGTCCTCCGCAATCTCCAGCATCTTGCGTTCCTTATTGATAAAGATAAATACGATGTCATGCTCCTTCGTCGGAAGGGCTTTGAGAGCTGAGTCAAAGACTTCAAATTCCCGTCTCATCATATGGATCGTGAGAATATCATGTTTGTGCTTTTCCTGAGTATCCGTCTCCTTCAGGATGTTACCGGAGAAATTGCATTCCTCAATGGCATCCCGAATCATGATATGCTCGATGGTCTTTGCAGCTGTAGGATCGCTGAGATGGCTTGTCTAAACCCTAACGCCCAGATCATCGTCATTCTTCTTCCGCCTGTTGTATTCCACTTCAAAAAGGATCCGATTAAACAACCCTGTTTCGTAACAGTCTACCAACTGAGGAAATACGCTGTAGTTCTTGTGGATCAGTAGGAAGCGTTCATGCGGATTTGAATTACCGTAGGCTTCCACCAGTTTTTCTTCTGTAATGCACATGTTCGCATCTCCATAACATTTCTTGGAGGTTAGGCTTGTCGGCTTGCGTCACCTCTTGCTTACATATGTCATTCTACGGAACACCACGGAATAAATCGTTCGTCAAACGGTCAACTTCTGTTGACCGGTAGCCAACTCAAAAAAGTAAAAAAGAAAAGACGTATGAAACCAAATGTCTCATACGCCTCATAGGATTTATGATTATAACTTTGTAAATTCATCAAGCTGCTTATCTACATCTCTTCCGGAATACATAACCCGAATCACTGTAACCAATTTCTTTGTCTTATCGGGGATATAGAAAATAACATAATTATCAACAGGCACAACTCGTGTATTTCGACTCTTCCAGGGCTCTCTTTCATATTGCCGGAACTTCTCCGGATACTCTCCCAAGGAAAGGATTTTTTCTTCGATCCGGTCAAGCTGTCCGGCTGCATTCTCAGGCGAAAGAAGATCAAATGCTATATACTCAAAGATACAGCGAAGATCGTTCTCAGCCTGCTCCGTAAAGGTAACATCATATTTCATACATTATAATCCCTTCGGATATCCGCAAAAACCTGAGCTGCAGATTTGGTACGCCCTGCCTGCATATCCGCATATCCTTTCTCAAGTTCCATGTCCAAAGTCTCTGCGTTCATTCTCGAAATATCAACAGGTCTCGCAGTTGGAATCTTTACCTCAAACGGAAGCCCCCTATTTAGAATGATCTGCTTATAAAACATATTGATAGCATTAGATGCCGGAATCCCCAAAGTAGCCAGAATTCCCTCAGCTTGTTCTTTAACATCCGGCTCTATTCTTGCATAAAGATTTGCTGATTTAGCTGCCATATCATCACGCCCCTTTCTTTTACCCATATTATAAGTCAATGTACGGACAAAAGCAATACGTTTTTCAAATCAGTGCCCTGATCTGCTTCAAAAGAATCTCTCTTACAGACTGATCCTTCACATCTCGCAACAAACCAAGCGCTTCGTCCGCAAATCCATCATTATTATCTGCAAAACCCAGCAGATAATTCGGCGTAGTCTGAAGTACTTTGGCTATCTCTGCCAGACCGCTGGCTCTCATCTCCTTCTTATCATTCTCGTAGTAGGAGATTATAGACTTCTCTACATATATTGCTTCTGCCAGTTCCTCCTGGGTCATTCCAAGTCTGATCCTCTGTGCTCTGATCCTCTGTCCTAAAGTTTCTTCCTTATAGCGTTTGTTCATCTTCTCCTCTTTCCGGGCGAACCGGAAAAAGGGATGTACTGTTGTGTCGCTGGACAAAAAACAAAACGCACGAAAAGAATCCGTTTTACCGGTTATCTTTTCATGCGTCCGCGGTGGGTCATGCCCCCATATCATGAAGCCCTAATTCAATTGTTATTGTTATGCGTGACCTACACGCCTGATTTCGTAACTAATTTATAAGTAGCACTTTCCGAGAGCATCCGTTCTCTCTTTGATCTGCCCCTCTGTAAAGTTCTTGAGGGTCACTACCCTGGTACATTTGTGAGTGTGACATTTAATAGTGATGCCATTCATTGCCGGAGCATTATCATCTCCGGTCAGTGCATAGGAGATCCGCATAGATTTCTTGCACTTCTTACAGTAAAAATCAATCGCCTGCAATTAGCTCTTCACCTCCGATTCACTAAAATGATCTGAAGTCTGAAAAGGAAAGGGAAAGTCACCTTTACAGATTACTGCGAAACGTTGATTAGTCGATCCGCAAAGCGAGCTGACTATAATACCCCGAGGTCCGGGCAGCTTACTGAAAACCTCTCTATTCAGTTGTGCTTCCTGCGCAGAAAGAAGATCTTTCATATCCCCCTACGCGTGTAAACAATCATAGGCATGTTTATTCTTCAGTACGGCGTTTCTCAGATTCCTCTTGCCGTTTCTTTTGTTCTTCCTTCCAACGCTCTGCTTCAAGCTGTTGCTGTTTTATACGCTCAGCACGCTGTTTTTCTGCGTCTTCCCTTCTTTTCTTCTCCGTTTCAATTCCTTCCAAGAAATGCTTTTTCGCCGTCTCAAGAAGATCCATCGAGTTCATTTCATGAATAGTAATTCTTCCATCCGGCAAAATCCTGCACTCTCTTAAAGCCGCCTCAGAAAAAGTAATCTCTTGCCAGAGTCCTTCTATATCTTTTTCATAGAAAACAGCCCTAAGATTTGCTTTCGCATAATCAGATTCTTCTATGTCCAACAGCAAGCAATATCCTTGCTTGGTTTGAACTTTCATCAATCCTTCCGGATATTGGCCATCTGATCCGCCATTCAGAAAATCGACTACATGTATAATGTGAATTCCGTTCGAATTTTCCTCCAGGATAGAAAGTTTCTCATCTGAAAGATTTACCCTGTCATGACAATAATTTAAGGCAATTCCAGCATTTCGCGACATAAAAGAGAACTCATATTTACGTGCGCTGTTCGATACCGCCGATATTGGAACTCTCGATTCCAAATCCTCCGCATGCAAATTATCGTCAAGCCAGCACTTAAGCACGATCTTTGAATCAACAGATGTTTTGCCTTCAGTAACCATATGACAATCCTGAAAAGCATCCGCATCTTTAATTCGGAAATGCTGCTCCCGTAGATTCTTATCTCCAGCCACAAGGATAAGATTTGCGCCACATCCGCACGGGCAAAACAATTCATTATTATGACTCTTCGCACGTAGATCTTTTAGTTAGTCCGGTATGTTAATCTGGCAACCGTTAACAACCGTAAATATGGATTCTATGCCTATGTACTTTCCATCACACAGTGCAACGGTTCTTTTTGCCATATAATCTACTCCTCCAAATAACGTATTTCCTTACCTTGAGCCTTTGCATACTCAATCTCTGACCGGGTACTTTCACCGATATAACCGCCCACATTGATTACAAAAATAGAATCTGCCATATCTATTTTTCGTTTATGCATGTCGTCAAGCATTTTCTTCGTCTTCGAAAGAGTGCCTTCATCCATGCCATCCCACACTTCCCGGTCACCGGAATGCCCAAATAGCCCGACGCTGATGACAATATTGCCTTCCAATGTGAGCCGCTTTTGAGCTTCCATAAATTGATCTTTAAACCGTGTGCTTCCACAAAGGGTAACTACTGGATATTTTGCCATTACTCATCCTCATTTTCTGGTATAGTCTCCTCAGGCTCAATGTTTACAAGTGCAAACGACAAATAGCCTTCCGCATCAAAAAATACTTCTATTCTTTGTTTCCTAAGTAAAAGGATGTTAGTAGTTAAGATATGAAGTATACCTTTATCAATGTTTCGTGCCTCGTCTTCAAAAGAAGCAAACACTTCTGAAACAGCTTGAATAAACACCGCCTTTTGCTTTTCCGAGAATTTATCAATTCCTATTAGCATATCATCCCACATCGAATATACTTTTTGCTTGGCAGCATCATCTTTCTTTGATATTTCCATGGATATGTAGTTAATTACGCCTTTGGTGAGCGATAATAAACAGCCTTCCTCCAAAAGTGCTTTAATGTATTCCATGAAACTCTCAATATCTATTTTCTGCTCGACCAACCAATCTGAAAGCGCAATAACATTCAAATTGACAAGTTCATTTTGCGACAAAGATGCTAGTATTGCTTCAATAGTCACCAGCGAATACCCTTCATTCTTTTGGACAAATGCTATGGCATCATAGTCACAGATTCCAAATAATTCTTTGCTATCAAATCCTCCAAAAAATTCTCCAGATAAATCCTGATCGCTCTTAATGGTGGGAATAGATGCACAATAATTCTTAAAGCCTCCGGCTTCCTTTAGCCAATAGTCTTTTCCGGCATCATTAACTTCATTTATAAAGATCTTTCCGTCAACAACTCCCAAAGATGCCACAGTATCCCTATTGTATTCTTTAATAACCTCTGCAACATCTGAATCCGCTTGTACCATTGCAGATTCCACAATTACGCCACCGGCTTGATTTATTCGTTCTACCGGATATCCCATTTTATAAAGGGCCACTAACGCTGAAAATGAAATAACATACTTATTCGCCGGCTTAGATATATGAACAATCTGTCTCACAAAATAATCACGAGAAGCAAGTATCATATCTACAAACTGAAAATAAGTCAGACGCATAAACCGTTTATATGTATACAGTGGCAGCGGAACATCCTGAACATTATTATATTGTTCAAGCCAATCAATCGACTGTCTTTCATCAGGAGTACTTTGTGCAATCATTTCTGTAAAGGAGGAAACATCCATCTTACCATCCTTTACCGGGATTGCCAGTTCCTTCGCAAATCCACTCTGTGTCATCTTTGCCGTACATGTCCTGAATAAATAGCAATCTAACGGCATTATTTCTGTTACAACATATGAGACACTATCTATAGTAACTTGCTCCCCCGTATGTCTTCGTAAAAAGCCCATTCTTGCCGCATCATCGATATGCACATGGACATCATTATTCCAAACATGAGGAGATGAGGGAAGGATACAATCCTTATATACACATAACCATCGCTGGCTACCATTATCTCCTTTGCAAAAAGCCGCGGTATCTGCTTCAATTCCAGATATTTTTGTCACTTCATTGCTTTGTGAGGAAGTAGAAATAGCAATATACTGTCCAAATGCGGGATTATAACCCTCCCCCGACATTAAAATGGCGCGTATATTTTCACTTTTCGCCTTTGATAAGTCGCCTTCATTCAAATAGCATGCAGCGGCAAGCATATGTAATCGTGATGTGTCTTTCTTAATTGCCGCATCTAAAACCTCTTTGCTGACTTTACGCTTATTTAGCAGAGATAAGGTAATTAAAGAATCTATAACGAATGCATCTGAACTATCATCTTCATATGCCTCTCTATACCACTTCAAAGCTTCTACGTCATTCTTTTTTCCTTGAAGAATAATCGCCTTGTATTTTTTTATTCTAAATCCTCTTTCACCTGTTTTTTCATGCTTTTTCAGATACAATTCTGCCAAATCGTATTCGTGAAAATTGAGTAATCGTTCAATGATTAGATACTCCGAATTATGGAACAGGCTAGTCATTTTACCATCACGGCACGCCTCAACAAAAGCCTTTTGATTTTCCTCCGTATCTAACAAATTCAATAATTCGTTCCAATATTCATAGACGTTGCTTAATTCATCCTCATGCCTTTTAAGTTGGTCTTCACGTTCATCATTAAGCCCCAAAACATTTAGTGCCCCTTGATACATGAAAAAAAGCGGCCAATCTTTTTCGAAAATATTCTCATGTTCCCTGCAAAAATCAATTAATTCCTTTTCGTCTTTACGCGATACAAAATAATTATTCAATAACCAATATGTTTCATTACGGACCGAATAATCAAAAACCTCACTTAATTCAACATCGCGTTTTGCGTTTCTAATGGCATAAACATAATCAGAAAGGGGACGTTCATGTATCAAATCTTCTGGTACATTCTTCTCTGCGTCGGCAATTCTATCCATAACCAAATAAGCCTTTACTATCACAGAATGGTAAAAGCTTCGGATTTTTTTACACAATCCGTCGAAGGTAGTTTTATGCTTTTGTACTTGATTAATAACAGATATTAATTCCTGCGAATTATCATTCGCATTTTCGCTTACTAAACTCTCTACCCTCTTATCAGCTATTAAAATATCCGTAAGCCAAGTCTGCTTTCCTTTTCCCACCTCTTCCATGGCTAAATGAATATTTCTTATCCGTCTATCATATAACGATAAGATGGCTGCAATCTTAAATAATATCTCTTCTTCATACAAAAGTTTATTGTTGAGTGAGAAATTATGAATTTCAAGGCCATCTTCAAAAGATACTTCTTCAGAAAAGAGTCCATCAGTTTTGCCATCAATTAAGCACTCGACAATATTGTGTAAAGCTCCTGCCGTTGTCGCTCCTATCAGTTCTTCTATCGGTTCTTTCCTAAACAATAATATAGGAAGCGCCGTTCTAACTGCATTATCTCTAATTCTCGAATCCGAAATTTCATTTATTCTTTTTGTTGCGTCTGTACATCTCTCCGAACGCAAAATTTGAGACAGGCATTCATAAAAAAGCTCCAAATCATCTGATTTATCCCTCACAACTGCAGCGAGATTATCAAAATCCTGAATCCGTCCTTCAAACAGGTCCTTCGATAACAAATCAGAAATTAATGTAGCTTTTGTGTTATTAAGCCTTCCTTCCTCTTTTATTGCATTAAGTATTTCCCTATGTTCTCGGCGATCCTCCTTATGGTTAGAGTTCACCACTTCCTTTAATTCCGTAATTTGATCTAAACACGAGGACACCATGTGACGCTGTTCAACAGACAGTTTGTTATGATAGTACGCCCCCACTCTATCTGCTATTAAGTGATACAAATCCTTAATTACACGCTCATCACTATTTGAGAAAGTAACACCTTCCGCTACAGCTATTTCTCTTGCTCTTTTTATCTCATCTCGAAGAAATTCTTTATTACTTTTCTCAAGCCTGGTTGAAATCGACCTTTCAATCACTCTTTTTAAAAAGTCAGTACTACGAATAAAATAATCAAATGCGCTGGAATCAACATATATGCTCTCGTTATCTTGCGCCTGGCATAACTTACTAACGTCTGCCTTCAACGATCTCAGAAACTTATTCAAACGATGTTTATCGAACCAATTCTTTATGGCAGAACCAGTAATGTCATATATTAAATTTTCCAGCAAAGCTGATAACAGTTCTGCCATATAATCACCACATCCTTACTCTATCCCCAATACCTTAAATGCAGCATCCTCCGGGGAATTGTAAAATATTATCTGGAACGTCACGAACAAATCGTCCGGTACATCTACTATCTGTTTCTTTGCGTTTGACGGAAGCAATATCTTGTTAGCTCCGGCATCATGAGCAACCTGCAGAACATTCGCAAGCTCCTCTATCGGATTGATGGTTCCACCGATGCTGATTCCGCCCAAAATTGCAAGCTGTGTTAATACCGGTTTCTTTAATGCTGCAGATGTCATTGCTATAAGCGTAGACAGTGATAAATCCTCTGCGGCTCCCTGGTCCTGCAAATCTCTGATATCCGTCATGAAATCAGTGTTATCCATATTGATCATGGAGCTAATATGCTGAGCACTTGCCTTGAAGTAATTCACAGCATTAGAAATACTATCTGTCGTAGATTTTGCAACAGTTCCCACCTTGTTAAACTTGCCATTGCCGTTAATAGCCTCTATTCCGTCTTTATCCTTGAAATTGATTCCGGCAACCTCATCAAAGGCAACAACATCCCAGTTTCCGACTAAGCCGACCTGACGTCTTCCCATGTTGTAAAAAAGATTGGCTACAGTTGTCTGTCCGCCAGACACAAGAATACTGTTAGGCGAAATCTCCTTGTAAACATGTGATTTACCTGTGTATCTCGGTCCTAATTCACATAGGTTATAGTTATTCTCAACGAGAGGAACCAAACGTTCCAACAAATGCCATTTCTCGCGCTCATGAAGTTGTGTAGGCTCCATACCTATTGACCTCAACAAAAGGTCAATCCATTCTTCCTTTGAAAAACGCTTCCTACCCTCAAAAATTTCTTCAAGATCCAAATTAGGCATCTGAATCGGAGTGAGCTCATTAACAATTACGATACCGAAATTGTCCTCATCCTCCGATTCATACTTCTTCTTGTTTTTGCCACTTAGGAGAGACTTGATTGCTCTTGGCCGCTTTATGAAGAGTGATCTCTTCGCGGTGAGCTTCAAAGAAGGCTTTACTGTATCCCGCCTTTCGGTAGGCCACATAGACATCCTTACAATCAGCAATTTGTTTTACCGCAGAAACAACTCCCGGATATGCTTCTATGGAGCGGGATGCAATCTTTGCAGCATATGATAAGGCCTCCATATTTTGAATATAAACAGATGGAATAGTATCCTCTTCTTCGCCCATCGCCCACAGTATAAAATCAATCTTTTTGATATCACTGATTGATGAATAATCCGGAAAACGACTATCAAAGGATGTTATATATTCGTTATAGCTTGCCTTGTTTGCCTTAAGATCACTATACCATTGTACAATGACATCATATAACTCAATTGTTTCCTCGAGTTTTTGCTGTCCTCGTTTATTTGAAGATTTAATTCCAATTCTATCAAGAACCTTCGAATCCCAAATTGGCATATTCTCATCTATAGATGCCAGCATCTTACTCGCAAAGGATGCCTCAACTTGTCCGGTTCCTTCGTACAGTTCCGTTATAATTTCTTTGTAGGAACAATTCTTCTTTTTCTTCCTTTCGAAAATCTCAAAGAATACTTTCCGCCATTCTGCATTTCGTCTAACCTTGTAAAAAAAGTCAAATTCCCGCTGAAAATCTTGATCATCGGCAGCGTTAACCGTCTTTACTTTGCTCATAATATTCATATAATGTTGAATATCCTGTGCCCTTTTTTCAAGATTATCCAATGCTTTCTCAATGTCATGATTCATTTATTATCCCTCTGATCAATCCTCATTCCACATTCTTCGTTCTTCCCGGCGACGCTCTTCTTCCTCTTCTTCCTCGCGGCGATACTCACTGTCATCCCAGTTATAAACGTATTCACCACGATCTATACTGAAGCCGTCTCTTTCTATATATTCATATTCGCCGGAATCATAATTGAATGCATATTTTGCCATGGCTTATTCCTCCTCCAAAACAAATGTCAGCATATCATATGCTGCCTGTTTCTTCGCATCTTTCTTAGACGAAGATCTTCCATTGGTTACAGTATCCTTTTCTTTTATAGAGCATTTACAATTCCAAACCGGATTACCATCTTCGTCATGCGTTTCTTTGAAGTCATATTGAGGGATGGAGAAATAGCCTCTTCTGGCAAGGATCTCCAACTGCCCGATGGAATCATTATAATTCGGATCATCAATCTCATCTCTAATCGAAAAGAGCATATCCTCATCTTTCAGATATTCATACGCCAATCTCGATGCGTCCATCCTGGCCAGATTCTTTGATCTGCCGTATCCGACGAAATGATGATCAATTCCCGGTATTTGAACTTCACACGCAAAGTGCGTATCCTGCTCCGCTTCTCCATATATACACATATGATGCCTTGGCATATACCATGTACCATGCATGGAAGTAGGATAGAAACAGTGAAGTGGAATGTTTCCTGAATTAGCCGATGACCAAGCTTGTATCTCAGCCACATAGTTTACGTCTTCATCAAACATGAGCTCGCCTGGATTCAGCATAACATTCATGCTATCCTGTAATGCTTCAATATCCCAATTTGAATCCAAGGCTATCGCACCAAGAATCGCTTCAAACAGATCCTCTTTAACCGATAGTGAATCCTGAATGTTTTTCTCGACATCTCCCTTTCCCATTATCAGATAGTAGGCTATCCCTAAGTTGTCGATTGCATCTGCAAGAGTGTTCTTTTGAACCAATTGCTTCTTAATCTCAGTTAATTCTCCCTCATCCAAATCAGAAATAAAGGTTCCCGTTTCCTCGGTCTTCCCCCACTTTTCCCAGTTCTGATACTTCTTTGAATAATGGCCGAATTCCTCGGAGAGCTGCTTCACGACAACAAAATCCAATGCCTTGTCTCCGATAAATTCAAGGACCTCATTATCCTGTCCTCCATTTTCCATTGAATAGGAGCGACGAGTAAATGCTTGAACAAGCAGCTCCTGGTTTTTAAACGTGTATCCAATTTGATCTTGGATAAATTTGATTTCTTTCTCGTCCATAAAAAAAGACCTCCTAGTATTTATACTAAAAGGCATAAAGATAGTCTGGCAGAAAATCCACGTATCCCGGGTACGCTGAATAAGCCAGACATGATAGATTAAATTTGATTCCTTGTTCTTGAGAGTTTACCGATGCTCACTTTCATAAGCAAAGATAAACATGCATAAACAATGTCTCATATTTAACTTATTATGCCTTTTTCAAGTAAAGATTAACACACGTCAAATAAAAACGCAAGCATATTTTGGAGTAAATCCTGCGATTTTTGTATACAGAGCAATTTATTAAAAAACTCCCTTTTCGGAATTGTGTACCTATGGAAAATGAGCTTATAAATATACATTGCAAACAGCAGACATCTATTTTATAATCAAATATAAAAATAAGAAGTTGTGGAGATGTTCATATGGTACTGTCACTTCAAGGATGTATGGCTGTGGGTAAGACAACTGCTGTAACTTACCTAAAAGAAAATGTTCCTTATGTAAATATAAGTTATGAAATGAATTTGGATATTATCCAGCAAGTTAAAGATAGGAAACTTAATAAAAATAAATATACGGATTATCTTGAAATACAAAAATTATGGTTAAATAGAGAAATCGAACGATACAATAGAGCAATAAAATTTCCTTGTAGCGTGATGGATTTTGGAGCAGAAGAAATAGAGTTTTATACAATAAATTATCCAAAGACAATTAATCAAGATTGGGAAATAGAGAATGCACTGAAAGATGAATTAAAAAACATTAGGAAATGTATGCCTACAAGAATTCTTTTCCTTGATGCGTCAGATGAAACATTAAGACGTCACAAAGAGAATGATCCAGAAAGAACTAGGACATTTTTTGAATATCATTTGAAATATTTAATGCCTTTGAAAAGAGAATGGTTTTCTAAAAAGGATAATGTAGATTATTTATTAGTTGATGACTTATCACAACAAGAAGTTGCATTGAAAGCAAAGGAATGGGTAGATTTTTGTATAAGGAATTACTCTTAAACTTCCAGTTTGAATAACCGTTAGGTAAGTTCAGATTCAATAAACCCATGTGTAAATATGCATTTTACTTAGAATTTTAAGTAATGGGAACACTATTCCGAAAAGGGAGTTAAAAAATGCGCCAGAAGACTTATCTGCCTTCTGGCGCATTCATTATTTTTCTCTTAGTACAGCTTCGCGCCTGCCGGAATATGGTTGTCCACCATGAGCAGGTTCAGCTTCTCTTCGCCGTTCTCCTCGCATACTGCGGACAGCAGCATACCACAGGACTCAATGCCCATCATGGCTCTGGGGGGCAGGTTGGTGATGGCGATCAGTGTCTTTCCAACCAGTTGTTCCGGCTCATAGTAAGCGTGGATACCGGAGAGGATGGTGCGGTCAGTGCCGGTTCCGTCATCCAGGGTGAACTGCAACAGCTTCTTGGACTTAGGTACTGCAACGCACTCTTTTACTTTCACTGCTCTGAAATCAGACTTGCTGAAGGTCTCGAAATCAACTGCTTCCTCGAACAGGGGCTCGATCTTCACATTGGAGAAGTCGATCTTGTTGTTCGGAGTGAAGAATCCGTTGTTGTCACCGAATGCCTTAGAACCTTCTGCCTTGTCATCAGACTTCTTGGAAGCGCTGCTGTCCAGACTCTTCATCGTCGGGAATAAAATTTTGCTCTCTCCATCCCGCCTCATACCGCTCCGTAGTGCGCAAAATCCGCATAATTGCTGGGTTTTTGAAACTATTTATC
>OMBQ01001470.1_pt1 | contig 19173 bp, 13 predicted proteins | sample 1674311 | NCBI WGS metagenome assembly OMBQ01 (sample SAMEA103958160, study PRJEB25191) | human gut metagenome | biome: human-associated habitat [ENVO:00009003]; feature: intestine environment [ENVO:2100002]; material: feces | place: Germany | collected 2013/2015 | reverse complement strand
GAGCCCTGTTGTTCCCACCAAAGCCGTATCGCAAGATGCGGCTTTTATTTTTGCGTTCTTGGTTCGAAGCTTTTAAATCAAATGTTTTACCGCTCTTATTAAGAGCGGTTTTTTAATTGTGTGCAGGGTGGTAGTTTGTAATGTATTTTGTTAGTATATTTCTAACATTTTCGTCATTAACGTTATGTAATTCATCAAGCATATTGTTAAATTTAACTTCGTCAATATCCATAGGCTGAGTTACATATATTTTTTCAAGGGCAGTTTTTTTGCGTGTTTCAAGTTCGCTTTCAAGGGCAAGTTCTTCATAAAGTTTTTCGCTCGGTCTCAGACCTGTAATTTCAATGCTTATTTCATCTACCGTGTAGCCTGAAAGACGAATAAGGTTTTTAGCCAAATCCATAATTTTTACAGGCTCTCCCATATCAAGCACAAAGATTTCGCCGCCTTTTGCAAGACCGCCTGCTTGGCAAACAAGCTGTGCCGCTTCGGGAATTGTCATAAAGTAGCGTTCAATATCAGGGTGGGTAAGCGTAACGGGACCGCCTTTTTCAATTTGCTTTTTGAAAATCGGAATAACAGAACCGTGAGAGCCTAAAACATTGCCAAAACGAACTGCGGCATATTCGGTGTTTTTGCTTTTCTTATCCATATATTGAACGATAAGCTCGGTAATTCTTTTTGTACAGCCCATAACATTTGTTGGGTTAACGGCTTTGTCTGTGGAAAGAATAACCATTTTAGGCACTTTAAATTCGTCTGCCATAAGTGCAACATTATATGTGCCGAAAACATTGTTTTTAACTGCTTCACACGGGCTGTCTTCCATAAGTGGAACATGCTTGTGGGCAGCGGCGTGGAAAACAACATCCGGTTTAAATTCTTCAAAAATTTCACGCAGTCTGTCTTTATCTCTAACGGAGCCTATTCTTACCTGTGCGTCAAGGCTGTCGCCGTATTCAGCTTTTAAATCGTTTAATAATTCAAAAGCACAGTTTTCGTAAATATCAAAAATAATAATTTGCTTTGGGCTGTATCTGGCAACTTGGCGGCAAATTTCAGAGCCGATAGAGCCGCCGCCTCCTGTTACAAGTACGGTTTCGCCTATAAGATATTTGCAAACGCTTTTATCAAGTTTAACTTCGCTTCTTGCCAAAAGGTCGGTAATTTCAACCTTTCTTGGCGCCTTTGTTTTAGCGGTTGGGTTCATGCTTTCTTCAAAAGACGGCGAAATTTTAATGTCGCAATTTGTTTGCAGAGCAAGATTTAAAATTTCCTTTTGCCTTTTTTCAGAAGCAGAGGGTATGCAAATAATAATTATATCTATGTTATATTTTTCGGAAAGAACGGGAATGTCGTTGCAAGTGCCTTTAATTTTTACGCCGTTAATTTTTTTGCCTTTTTTGTCAGGATTGTCATCAACTGCCAAAACGGGAAAGCCTGTTTTATATCTGTTCATTGAAAGGTTGTCAATAATGCAGTTGCCCATAAAACCGGCGCCAACAATCATAACACGTTTTTTCTTGTGACTGTCAAAAATAATGTGCTTAACACGCCTTAAAATCCTGTAGCCCGAACGCGGAATGCAAAAACTTATGAAAAGTAAAAAGAATGTAAGAATATAAGCGTAATGCGGTAATGCTCCTCCATATCCAAGAATTTTTACAAACAATCCACGGTCGGCAATAAAAAGAAAAACAGAACAAAAGAAAGATGAAAAAGCACCTCTTGTAAATTCGGCGGTGCTGGCAAAGGTCCACACTCCTTTGTAAAGACCTTGCAGTTTGTTTATTAATACAACAAACACACTTGCCAAAATTATATGTGCCGGATTAAAAAGAATTTTTGAATATCCTTCGCCGTTAACGTGCCCTTTTAGGTAAAAAAGGGTGCAAACATTGCATACAAAAAATGAAACAATGTCCCATATTGCTAAAAATGAAATAATAACTCTTTCTTTGTTTGAAAGTTTTGCTTGTGCTTTTTGTTCTTCACTCATAAAAAAATCCTCAAAAACAGTAAATATGTAATTAATTTATGATCAAAATATATTTTATATTATATTTAGTTTAAATTCAACATAAATTTACAGTTTATTAATGATTTAGTGAAAATAGTGAACTTTTTGCGGGGGGGGGGGGGAGATTATTTGTGTATTGTGTTGAATATTGTGTTGAAAAAATTGATAAATTGGTTTAAAATGTAAATATATGTTTGGGGGTAATACATATGGAAAAGTTAAAAGGTATTAATTTAGAACATGTTACGCCTGAAAGTGTGGGTGTAAAAAGCAGTGCAATTAATGCATTTATTGATGAAATTAACGAAAAAAAATTGGGCTTGCAAAGTTTTACGGTTGTAAGGCACGGCAAGGTGTGTGCACAGGGATTTTGGAAACCTTATGCAGCAGATATTCCACACGTGCTTTATTCAATGAGCAAGTCTGTAACATCCACGGCGGTTGGTTTTGCAATCAGTGAGGGTTTGCTGAGCTTGGATGATAAGGTGGCAGATTTTTTCCCTGAATACAGGTCTGCAAAATTGCCGCTTAACCAAAAACTTACAATAAGAATGTTGCTTACAATGCGTTCTGATAAATTTATAACCGTTCTTGAGGAAAAGGGTGGCAAAGATTGGATTAAGCAGTATTTTGACGCCGGATTTTTACTTCCGCCGGATTCAAAGTTTAATTATATTTCAGAAAACACATTTATGCTTTCTGCCATAATTTCAAAGGTTACAGGCATGAGTATGGTTGATTATTTGTACCCGAGAATGTTTGAACCTTTGGGAATCGAAAAACCGTTTTGGGAGCAAGACGGAAAAGGCAATAATGCTGCCGGCTGGGGTCTTTATATGAAATCAGAAGATTTGGCAAAGTTCTTTTTGCCTTACATAAACGGCGGAAAATGGCTTGACGGCACTCAGCTTGTTCCGGCACAGTGGGTTAAGCAGGCAACATCAAAGCAAACAGCTTCCGTGAATGACGGATTTATTGATAATATGTGCGGCTACGGTTTTCAGTTTTGGCGCAACCCTGTTTCAAACAGCTATCGTGCCGACGGTCTTTTCGGTCAGCGTTGTTTTATGTTCCCTGAATATGATGCTCTTGTGGTTCTTAACAGCGGAGAATCGGAAGACTACAAGGTTATGAAGGTGTTTTGGAAGTATTTTCCGCAATGTTTTGAGTATGAGCCTATTGAGGAAAATAAGGCAGATTATGAAAAACTGCAGCAGGCATTAGGCACACTTGAAACCGAACAGCTCATGCCTGCCGAAAGAAATAAAGAGGCAGAGGCAAGGTACGGCGGCAGAACAATTAAATGTAAAACAAATAAATTCACTTCCGTTATTTCTATTTCCGTGCTTAATATGCTTTATAATAAACCCGGCTGTATTAATGAAATGAAGCTGGATTTTGATGATAACGGCTTAAAATTTACTTGGAAGGAAAAGCAGCAGGTTAACACCGTTGACGTGGGTATGAACGGTGAATACGGCGTTTCTGTTATGAAATTGGGCGATTTAACGTATCATGCTTATTCAAAAGCCGCTTGGCAGGATGACGGCAGTCTTAAATTGTGGATAAGACCTGTTGAAACCGCACATGTAAGAAAATTTACATTTGAGTTTCTTGAAAACAACAAGGTGAAAATTATAAATGAAATGAGCCCGACTTTTGAAGAATTGGCAATTTATAATATGACATTTCTTGGCATGCCTATCAGGCATAAAACATCTGAAGAGGCATTAAAAAAGGCTGTTAAAGATTTAGGACTTCCTATTCTCGAACCGGATTTTACGGGCTATTTTGCAGATTGATGTGCATATAATTTGGATTTTTGAATTAAAAATATTTGCAAACAAAAAAGCGTTCTTAAAAAAGAACGCTTTTTTTATATTGTAATTTTACTCTGCTGTCGGGTATTTTAAATCTTCTTTTGTCCAGTCTTTAATTACTTCAAGAAAAATTTTTGCTTCTTCCTTTGCCTGCGGCAAATTATGGTCAACACAGTTGCCGCATTCTTTCATTGTGGCGCCGGGAATCGGTCCCCAATAATCGGCAATGTACTGAAACGCTTCTTTAATTAAATTAATTGAATATGTGTCTGAAAGGGAACGTGTTAAAAAGTAAAATCCCGTTCTGCAACCCATAGGTCCGAAATAAATAATATTGTCGCCAAACTCTGTGTTGCGCACATATGTTGCAAAAATATGCTCAATGGTGTGCATTGCGGCATTAGTCATAACAACCTCTTTATTCGGTTCACGCATACGAATGTCATATGTGGTAATATCATCGTCAATTCGGCTGATGTAAATGCCTTTTTTTAAAATATTGTGGTCAATTTGAAAGCTTGGAATAGTTTTCATTTTACTTCAACTCCTGTTAAAAAAGATAAATTGTGTGTAATATCCTGCCCTTTGTTTTCGTTTAGATAAGCCGTAATCATATTTATTGCGTCTGCTTTTGATTTTTCATACAAATCAAAAAAACTTTCACGGCTTTTTATGTTTGAAAATGGGGAAATCCACGCTCTGCTGTTTATATTAACATATTTTTTTGCTTTTTCCAAGTCATCGGGTTTAATAAATGATGATAATTTAAAATTTTTTGTAAAAGGTGCCGCCGCATTCTCAAGGGGTTTAATTAATTTTTCTTTTTTGCCTGTAGGGTCAAATAAAAGTTTTTGGGCATATTTCATATCTTCTATTGCGGTTTGAACATCGTTTTCGCTGAATGTAAGGGGTGCGATTTCGCTTTTTGCACTTACCAAAACTTTTGCAATTTCCTGTTTTTCTTCGTCGGTGCAGTTAATTAAATTCGCCGTTGCAAAATTTTTGGGGTTTAAAACTCCGTATTTTAAATTCAGCATAACACTGTCTATTGAAAGTTCTATTGTGTTGTGTACCGAGTTTGGGTTTAATTTGCTGTTTTTTTGTGTTATTTTGTTTTGCAGGCTGTAAACATACGGATGGCAATTTCTGTCCAGCGCATAATGTAAAATAAATCCGATTACATAACTTTGGGCAATCGGTTTATTACTGCTGTGTTTGCAATAAACGGCAAAATCATCCAGCACATCACCGAATTTTGCACGGTGAAAGGCAGAACCTGCTTTTCTTAAACTTTTTCCTTTTTGCCAAGGAAAAATCCTGTGAAAAAAGAAAATATCGGGTCCTTGTGTTCCTATGTAAACGGCATTTTCATTAATTTCAAAATTTGCCGCTTCTTTTATTTTCGGCATCATTTCTTTTGCAAAAATATAGTGGGTGGAAAATGCAGGCATTATTTCATCAGTCCTTTAAAATCTTCGGGGAAATCGCAGTTAAGCGTTACTTCTTTTTGGGTTATAGGGTGGGTAAAGTAAATTGTTTTGCAATGCAGGGCTTGGCGGTTAATTAAATCGGTTTTGCCGCCGTAAAGGTTGTCACCTGCCAAAGGTGCGCCCATGTGGGCAAAATGAACACGAATTTGGTGGGTTCTGCCTGTTTCAAGGTTAATTTTGTAAAGTGTGCCTCCGTTGAAATCGCCTATTTTTTTAAAATGAGTTACAGCGTTTTCGCCACCTTCAAAAACACGGCGTTTTATAATGCTTTCGCCTTCTCTGGCAATAGGGGCGTTTATTGTGCCGCTGTTTCCTATGTCATTTTGCGCTATGGCATAATAATCTTTTTTTATTTTTCCGGCAAGTTTTGAAGCTGCAAGCTCGTTTTTTGCAATAAGCACAATTCCGCTTGTGTCACGGTCTAATCTGTAAACGGCACGAAAAGCCGTGTCTTTTTCCATATAATTTGCGGCAGCGTTTGAAAGAGCATCGCCTCTGTGGTTTCTGCTTTCATGCACAGGCATAAACGGCGGCTTGTTAAGGGCAAGCAAATCTTCGTCTTCAAAAATTATTTCAGGTTTTTCTGCACTGGGAGCAGGCATATTTCCTTTGTTTTCAATGGAAATTTTTAAAACGTCTCCCTGCTTAATACAATCAATGGCTCTGGCAAATTTGCCGTTAACGGTTATGCCGTTTTCAGTTCTTTTAAGTTTTGTAAGCAGCGATGACGAAATGCCGAAATTATAAAGAAAATCTTTAATTCTTTTTCCGTCATCATCTTGTGTTATTTTAAATTCAATAATTCTCATAGCTTTTATTATATATGGAAAAAATTTTTAAAGCAATATGGTTGCAAAAGTAATTTTATAGTGTTAAAATCTATAGAAAAGTAAAGAAAGAGGCGGTTTTTTGGGGATTTTTGAAAATTTAACAGATAAACTTTGCAAAGAAAACCGTCTTTCTTTTGAAGAATATAAATTTTTGATTGAAAACAGAGAAAAATGTGTCGATTATTTGTTTGAAAAAGCAAGGTCTGTGCGTGATTCTGTTTACGGCAAAAAAATTTTTATAAGAGGCTTAATTGAATTTACCAATTATTGCAAAAACGATTGTTATTACTGCGGCATAAGAAAAAGTAATTTAAACGCCGTAAGGTATCGCCTGTCGGAAGATGAAGTTTTGCAATGCTGCAAAGAGGGTTATGATTTAGGCTTTCGTACATTTGTGCTTCAAGGCGGCGAGGATTTGTTTTATACAGACGAATTACTGTGTCGAATCGTTGGGCATATTAAAAACGATTATCCCGATTGTGCCGTAACGCTTTCTTTAGGCGAACGAAGCCGTGAAAGCTATGAACGGCTGAAAAACGCAGGGGCAGACAGGTACTTGTTGCGCCATGAAACTGCAAATAAGGTTCATTATGAAAGTTTGCATCCTAAAAGTATGAGTTTTGAAAATCGCAGGCGTTGTTTAAACGATTTAAAAGAATTGGGTTTTCAGGTGGGTGCAGGTTTTATGGTTGGTTCACCCGGGCAAACTTATGATGATTTGGCAAATGAGCTGCTTTATTTAAAAAAATTAAATCCTCAAATGGTAGGCATAGGTCCCTTTGTTCCTCATAAAGACACTGTGTTTGCTTCAAATCCGTCAGGCACGGCGGAACTTACAGTGTTTATGCTTGGGTTAATCAGATTAATTTTGCCGCAGGTGCTTTTGCCGTCAACAACGGCGCTGGGCACTGTAGACCCTTTGGGCAGAGAAAAGGGAATAAATGCAGGGGCAAATGTTGTTATGCCCAATCTTTCGCCTGTAGGCGTAAGAAAAAAATATATGTTGTATGATAATAAAATTTGCACCGGCGAGGAAAGTGCTATGTGCATTGAATGTTTAAAAAGAAGAGTTAAGTCCACAGGCTGTGAAATTGTTACCGACCGTGGCGATTATAAGGAGATATAAATGGCAAAATACGACCCGAAATCATTAAAAGCGGAAGAATTTATTAATGATGAAGAAATTAAAGAAACATTAAAATATGCCGATGAGCATAAAAACGACCTTGAACTTATTGACCGAATAATTGAAAAGGCAAAAAAAAGAAAAGGTTTAAATCACAGGGAAGCAAGTGTGCTTTTGGCTTGCGACAATAAGGAAAAAATTGAAGAAATTTATGATTTGGCAGAGCAGATTAAAAAGGATTTTTACGGCAACAGAATTGTAATGTTTGCACCTCTTTACCTTTCAAATTATTGTGTAAACGGTTGCCTTTACTGCCCTTATCATCAAAAAAACAAGCATATCGGCAGAAAAAAATTAACTCAAGAGGAAATAAAAAACGAAGTAATAGCACTTCAGGATATGGGTCATAAGCGACTTGCCATTGAAGCAGGTGAAGACCCGGTAAATAACCCTATTGAGTATATTTTGGAATCTATTAAAACAATTTATTCCATTAAGCATAAAAACGGAGCAATCCGCAGAGTTAATGTTAATATTGCGGCTACAACAGTTGAAAATTACAGAAAATTAAAAGAAGCCGGAATCGGTACATATATTCTTTTTCAAGAAACTTATCATAAAGAAAGTTACGAGGTTTTGCACCCTACAGGTCCTAAGCATAATTATGATTATCACACAGAGGCTATGGACAGGGCAATGGAAGGCGGAATTGATGATGTTGGTATAGGCGTTCTTTTCGGCCTTGATAAATACAGATATGAATTTGCAGGTTTGCTTATGCATGCCGAGCATTTGGAGGCTGTGCATGGGGTAGGTCCTCACACAATAAGTGTGCCGCGTGTTAAGCCTGCAGATGATATTGACCCTACGGAATTTGATAATTCTCTTGATGACGATATGTTTTGCAAAATTGCCGCTTGTATCCGTATTGCCGTTCCTTATACGGGCATGATTATTTCAACACGTGAAACTCCGCAGGTGCGTGAAAAAATTATTCGCTTGGGCGTAAGTCAAATCAGCGGCGGTTCAAGAACATCAGTTGGCGGCTATTGTGAAGAGGAAAGACCTCATGATACAGAGCAGTTTGATGTTTCCGATAACAGAACGCTTGACGAGGTTGTTAATTGGCTTATGACGGCAGGCTACATTCCGTCATTCTGCACTGCTTGTTACAGAGAGGGCAGAACGGGCGACAGGTTTATGAGCCTTTGCAAATCAGGTCAAATTCAAAACTGTTGCCATCCCAATGCGCTTATGACTCTTAAAGAGTTTTTAATGGACTACGCAAGCGAGGATACACGCAAAAAAGGCGAGGCGCTTATTGAAAAGGAAATAGATAATATAGGCAAAGAAAAGGTTAAACAAATTGTTCGTGAACGCCTTGTTAAGATTGAAAACGGAGAGAGGGACTTTAGATTTTAATCTTTGTTAAAAGGAGCAAAAAATATGAGCCTTAATGATACTCCGTCGGGAGAAAGAGTGCATATTGGCTTTTTCGGATGCAGAAATGCAGGAAAAAGCAGTCTTGTAAATGCTGTTACAAATCAAAAAATTTCTGTTGTAAGCGATGTTAAAGGCACCACAACAGACCCGGTAAAAAAAGCTATGGAGCTTTTGCCGTTGGGTCCCGTTCTTATAATAGACACACCCGGTTATGACGATGTGGGCGGCTTGGGCGAAAAAAGAATTGATGCAGCAAAAAATATTTTGCGAAAATGCGACATTGCCGTTCTTGTTACAACTGCAGGCAGCGAATTAAACGGCGTTGAAACAGACTTATTAAATGCATTTAAAGAACGCAATATTCCTTATATTATTGTAAAAAATAAGTGCGATTTGGTAAACGCAGAACTTCAAACAAACGAAAATGTTGTTTATACAGACGCACTTCACAGGCAGGGAATAGAAAAACTTAAAAATAAATTGGCTTTTCTTAATCCGAATAAAACGGAAAAGCGTTTGCTTGGGGATTTAATTTCACCCGGCGATGTTGTTGTACTTGTAACTCCCATTGATTCTGCCGCACCAAAAGGGCGAATGATTTTGCCCCAACAGCAGGCAATTCGTGATGTTATAGACAGCGGTGCAGTTGCCGTTGTTGTTCGTGAAACAGAACTTGAAACGGCATTAAAATCGTTGGGCAAATCACCAAGCCTTGTTGTTACTGATTCCCAGGCTTTTGCTTTTGTAAACAGTGTTTTGCCGTCGGAAATTCCCCTTACATCCTTTTCTATTTTAATGGCAAGGTATAAAGGATTTTTAAATACTGCGGTGGCAGGCGCAAATAAAATAGATTCCCTTAAAAACGGTTCAAGGGTTTTAATCAGCGAGGGATGTACTCACCACAGGCAGTGCGACGATATAGGCACGGTAAAATTGCCTAAATGGTTGAAAAAATATACAGGTTGTGAGCTTGATTTGCAGTGGAGCAGCGGCACGGAATTTCCACATGATTTAACATGTTTTGATTTGGTAATTCATTGCGGCGGCTGTATGCTGAATGAAAAAGAAATGCAGTTTAGAATGAACAGTGCAAATGAGCAGGGCGTTCCGTTTACAAATTACGGCACGGCAATAGCGTTTATGAACGGCATTTTAGAAAGAACCCTTCAACCGCTTAATAATTGAAAAACAGCATAATAAAAAGGCATTGGATTAACCAATGCCTTTCTTTTTGTTTTTTTATTTGCTAAATGAAACAATAATTCCGTTGTTTGAAGCGTAAAGAGAATTTAAACCGCTTGCTTTTAAAATAATTATGTCTTTAAAATTACAGTGCTGTTTAATTAAACTTGCAACGCTGTTTGCCTTTTCTTCACAGCAAACGTGGCTTATAATGCAAACTTTATTTTCAAGGTTGCAACCGTCAGTTTCTTTTGCCACGAGACCTGCCAGCTTGTTAAGTGCGCGGCTTTGGGAAAAATCTTTGCCGGCAAGGGAAATATTGCCCTCTGTTGTGCGTTTGCAAATAAGTTTAACTTTAAGGGCTTCAATTACTTTTGCGCCAAGGTTAAACAATCTGCCGTTGCCTTTAAGCGCATCCAAACTCTCAAGGCAAAAATAAAGTCCGCAGTTGTTAACGCAGTAATCGTTAACTGTTTTTATAACAGTGTCAAAATCTGCGCCGCTGTCGGCTGTTTCTTTAATTTTGTGTGCCAAAATTGTTTCAATGCCGGATGTGGCAAGAGAGTTGAAAACATAAATTTGCTTGCCGTCTTCATGCTCGTCTTTATAAAGTTCCACACCCTGTAAAGCGCTGTTGTAGCAGCCGCTTAATTTGTCTGTAATAGTTAAAATATAAACCTGTTCCTCGTCGCCCTCAATGGCTTTTGCAAATGCGTCCGGAGAGGGGCAGGCAGATTTTGCAAGTTGGTCTGAATTAACCATTTTGCCTATAAAGTCATCCTGATTAAAATTTTCATCATCAAGAGTAATATAATCGCCTATTTGTAAAGTAAGAGGCACAATTTGCAAATTGCCCCAACTTTTCATATCCTCTGTAATATCACAGCAGGAATCAACAACTATTTTGTAAGACATAATTCTCACGCCTTTCTTCGGCGGTTAAAATCTATTTTATAACATTTGCCGATACGCACACATTATATACTATTGCATTGTAAGGTGTCAATTTAATAATTAATTATTTGCAAATTTTCTTGCAAATTCAATCTGTTCGTCAACACTGTTTTTACCCGGTCCGCCGATAACAACTCTGTCTGCCACGCATTTTTCCAAATTAATTGCCGTGTAAACATCATCGTCAAACAAATCGCAAACATTTTTATATTCTTCAATAGGCAGTGTTTCCAGTGTCAAATTTTTGTCTATACAAAGGGCAACAAGCTCGCCGGTTGCTTTGTAAGCGTCTCTGAAAGGTAAGCCTTTGCCAACCAAATAGTCGGCACAGTCGGTAGCGTTAATAAAGCCCTTTGCCGCCGCTTTTCTCATGTTGTCTTTAAGAACGGTCATGGTTTTAATCATAGGCGTAAATGCAGTAAGGCACATTTTAACGGTATCTACAGCGTCAAAAATTGCTTCCTTATCTTCCTGCATATCTTTGTTGTATGCCAAAGCAATGCCTTTCATAACGGTTAAAAGTGTTGTTAAATCGCCGAAAACTCTGCCGCTTTTACCACGCACAAGCTCTGCAATGTCGGGGTTTTTCTTTTGCGGCATAATGGAAGAACCTGTTGAAAATGCGTCATCAAGTTCAACAAATTTAAACTCCCAACTGCACCACATAATAATTTCTTCGCTGAAACGGGAAAGATGCACCATAATAAGCGAAAGGTCTGCCGCAAGTTCTATGCAAAAATCACGGTCCGATACGCCGTCAAGCGAGTTAAGCGTAACACCGTCAAATCCTAATAATTCGGCAGTCATTTCACGGTTAATGGGGTATGTTGTGCCGGCAAGAGCACCCGAACCCAAGGGGCAAATATTCATTCTGCGCTTTGTGTCTTTAAGTCTGTCTAAATCACGGCAAAGCATTGCGGCATATGCCATAATGTGGTGGGCAAATGTAATAGGCTGTGCCCTTTGAAGGTGGGTGTAGCCGCTCATTATTGTGTTTTCGTTTTCTTCTGCCTTGTCGCAAATAACGTTAATAAGTTCTTTAACTTTGTCTTCAATTTCTTCAATTTCTTTTCTTAAATTAAGACGAATGTCAAGGGCAACCTGGTCGTTTCTTGAACGTGCCGTGTGTAATCTTTTGCCTGTTTGACCGAGTCTTGCGGTAAGTTCGCCCTCAATAAATGTGTGAATATCTTCTGCATCACCGTCTATTTCAAGGGTTCCTGCTTTAATTTCCTGTAAAATATTAAAAAGCTCTTCGCAAATTTTGTCGCTTTCCGATTTATCTATAATACCCTGCGCACCGAGCATTGTGGCATGGGCAATGCTGCCTTTAATATCTTCTTCAAACATTCTGCTGTCAAAACTTATTGAAGAGTTAAAATCGTTTGTTTCCTTGGCAAGTTCCTTTTTAAATCTGCCTTTCCATAATTGCGCCATAAATCCTCCTAAAATACTATTATCGGGCGGAGTTCTTCCGCCCGATATTTTAATGCATAAGCCGTGTTAAATTTGTTTTAATCAGTCGTTATTTTCTCTTTTTTGGTCAAGAAGTGCTTTAACCTTAATTGAAAGACCGAAAAGATTAATAAATCCTGCGGAATCTGCCTGGTTGTATGCACCGCCGTCATCGCCGAATGAAGCAACATTTTCATCATATAATGTGTATGGAGATGTAATGCCTGCATTGATAATGTTGCCTTTGTATAATTTAAGTTTAACATCACCTGTTACTGTTTCCTGCGTTTTGTCAACAAAAGCGGAAAGAGCTTCACGAAGGGGAGTAAACCATAAGCCGTTGTAAACAAGTTCGCCGAATTTTTGAGAAACAAGTTTTTTGTAGTGTGATGTTTCACGGTCAAGTGTAATCATTTCAAGAAGTTCGTGGGCTTTGTAAAGAATTGCGCCGCCAGGTGTTTCATAAACGCCGCGGCTCTTCATTCCTACAAGACGGTTTTCAACAATGTCAAGCAAGCCGATGCCGTTTTTGCCGCCCATTTCGTTAAGCTTTTCAACAATTTCAAGTGCTTTCATTTCCTTTCCGTCAATAGCGGTAGGAACGCCCTTTTCAAAGTGAATTGTAACGTAAGTAGGCTCGTCAGGTGCCTGCTCCGGTGAAACGCCCAGTTCAAGAAATCCTTCTTTGTTGTATTGCGGTTCGTTTGCCGGGTCTTCAAGGTCAAGACCTTCGTGGCTTAAATGCCAAACGTTTTTATCTTTTGAATAGTTTGTTTCACGGTTTATTTTAAGAGGAATGTTGTGTGCTTCTGCGTATTCAATTTCTTCTTCACGTGATTTAATGCTCCATTCACGCCAAGGTGCAATAATTTGCATTTCAGGTGCAAATGCTTTAAGTGTAAGCTCAAAACGAACTTGGTCGTTACCCTTACCGGTGCAACCGTGGCAAATAGCGTCTGCTCCCTCTTTCTTTGCAATTTCAGCAAGTGCCTTTGCAATGCAAGGACGAGCGTGTGATGTGCCTAAAAGGTATGTTTCGTAATCTGCGCCTGCTTTAAGGCAAGGGAAAATGTAGTCTTCCACATATTCATCTTTAAGGTCAAGCACATAAAGTTTTGATGCACCTGTTGCAAGTGCTTTTTCTTCAAGTCCGTCAAGTTCGGTGCCCTGTCCAACGTCGCCGGAAACTGCAATTACTTCACAATTATTGTAGTTTTCTTTAAGCCATGGAATGATGATTGATGTATCAAGTCCGCCGCTGTATGCAAGAACAACCTTTTTAATTTCTTTAGCCATAATTATGTATCTCCTTTGATTGCTTTTCAAATCTGTAATCATTATATAATGCAGTGTGGTTATAGTCAAGGCAAAATGGGAAATATTGTATAAATATACAAAAACAAGCTAAAATATTCATTGTTTATGTATAAATTTGCATTAATTTTTTGCGTTTTCTATACATATTATATTATAGTTGTTTTGTTGCACTGAATGTATAATGTGTTTACTTGACAATATTGGGCAGGTGCTTAACAGCGTTAAAGGGTAAATATAATATGTATAAAATATTAAAATGAATTTATAAAAAATAATGCAAACTTTACATTTTAAACAATTTTGTAACAACAAATTGTGCGAAATGCACAATGAAAATATGAATTTTTTATTAACTTTTGAATAACAAAATCAAGTGAATTTCATTGACAAATGTTGCTTTCTATGCTAATATTTAACTTGTAATATATACTAAATGGGGTATCTATACCCTGTTTGGTGAAAAACCGTTGGCAAATGTGCATTTTTGCGGCTTGGTCAGTGCCGCTTTTGCGTTTTTGCTTGCCGGTTGTATTTTAGGGAGGTAAATGAATTATGAAAATTTCTAAGTCCAAAAGAATTTTAGCCGTTTTCCTTTCAATCCTCATGGTTATAACATCAATTCCGGTTGTTGCATTCACAGCTTTTGCGGCTGATGACAGCGACGTTACCGCAGTTGAAACTGCCATGACCGAATATGAAAAGAAGATGGACGGCACAGTTTACAAAGAAATGTCTAAAGCATACGAGGCTTACGTTGCTTGCCAGGCTGCACTTGATGCTTACAGGTACGGCGCCGTAACAGATGCTCTTAACGGCAAGGCTGCAGCTTTAACATCTGCTACAACAGATATGGTTAACAGCGGCACATGGAGCAGAGCAACTGCAACAGCTTCTGTTGAAAACAGAGATAATACAGATGTTGCAAGTGCAGATTATGCAAAAAGCATCCTTTATGCAGAAAAGTCTGCAAGCATGGCGGAACAAGGCAATAAAAAAAGTGTAATTGTTCAGCTTATCGGTTCTCCTAACACTGTTATCCTTTACGATGGAACAGATGCACTCATTCCTATTTTCTCTTTCTGGTTTTACGACGAAACAGGTTTCAGTTCAAGGCAAATGCTTGCCCTTTATCCTACAAATAACGAAACATCCGGCAGAGGCACAGATAACAACGACCTTCAACTTCAAGAGGCTTGGCACGGTGATCTTAATAACGGCACCGGCGACTGGAACGGCGCTTGGCGCGGCGGAGCAAAAATCGGTTGTTACAATGCTTCTTTAGATTTATATACACAGGCAACAAGCGGTAACAGAAATGCTTGGAACCGTCAGGCAAACTACCTTAAATATGTTGGCGGTACATCAGGCTTTACAAACGGTCTTAAAACTGTTTCACCCGGCTGGTATGCTATGTCAAACAAGAGTAAGGGAAAGAACGAAGTTACAAAATATTTCCAAAATGTAGGTAAATATTACATTATTGACTATGCTTCATTCCTTAATGCATATAATGCAAAACTTGATTTGCTTAAGGAAAAAGCAGCAGCAGTTTCAAGCTATAAGCAAGGCGGTTTGTCAAGCTTATTTGCTGCTTATGATTTGGCACAGTCAGATAATGCAAATCCAAATTCAAGCAAATATGATTATTCATCTGATGTTGCAGGTAAATCAGCAGAAGTTGCAGGCTATATTGCAAATGCAACAACAGCTCTTAATAACGCAACAGTAGGCACTGCAGACGCAGACAGCGGTTATCAGGCTATTCGTGATGCTATGACAGCCGATGTTATTAATACATTTAATGCAGGCTCAAAAGGTTACAAAGAAAATTCTTGGAAAACATTTGAAAATGCATATACAGCTGCCCGTGATGCTATGGCAAACACTGTAACAAACGGCTATAATGCATCAAATGCCGCAACACTCGGTAAAAACCTTGCAGATTCTTACCCACCTGAATTAACTGCTTCAAAGCAAAATACAGATGCACTTATGACAGTTATTAATGATTTTGAAGCATTAAATAACATCTTTACATCTGAAAGCTACAGCGCAGTAGCAGAAGTTGTTAAAAATGCAAAAATTGCAATTTGGGGTTCTGAAGATAAATACGGCGTTGCCACAGCAGGTCCGGATGAATCCGAGCAGGCTGCAAAAGATATTGCAGACCAGGTTGCTTTGGTAACAGAAGCAGTTAAAACATTAAGAATTTCTCCTGCAACAGTTGTTGAAACAACTTACGGCAGATATTCACTTGATGAAGTTATTGCTATAGAAGTAGACGGTACACTTTATAAAAATTACACCGATTATGCAACAGCAGTTGCAACGGCTGTTGATTTCAGAAACAGATTAAACACAGCAGAGTTTACAGATTACAACACCCAGCTTGCAGATTATCTTGCAGCAGTTCAGGCTGTTCTTGATGCTTACCATCAGTTAACTTATGCATTTACTTCCATTCCTGACGGTACTGTAACACAAAACAGCAGCACAAAGTCTATTACTCCGCTTACTGCTCGAGACCAAGGTTATCAGTATGTAACATTCTCTTACACGGATTCTGCAGTAATTCTTAATATGACTCATGAAACAAAGAATGTAACATTCGGTAATGCAAATATCGGTTTTGGTACAAATATTAAGAGCAGACCTAACAACATGCTTGACAGTATTACAATTCATGCCACAGCATCTCCTATTTCAGATGAAAAAAGACATATTACTTCAAATGGTTATACAGACACACCGGGCGCTCTTACAGATGCTCAAAGGTCAACTTATGCAGGTCAACTTGCATATAACGGATTTGAACTTACAAATCTCAGATGGACCGGCAAAACATCAAACAATGCTGCAAACCAAATTATGACTTTGTCTGACGGAACAAAAATTACCGATGTAAATCAGGCAAAAGCACAGGATTTAACAGAAACATTAGGACGTACAGACGGTACTGGCGCAACAGATTTAAACTACGGTGGTGTGTTTGCAAAGGCAAATAACAGTGATGCCGCTTACACATATGTTGATGCAGATTTCAATGTAACAGTTAAACCAAATGCAGAAGTAAAATTAACCAAAGCAACAACTCCTAAACTTATAACCTACCGTCTTAACAACACCTATTTCGGTGCAGTAACAGGTTTTAACTGCCAAAACACTGCATTTTATGCAGGTTACAACTGGTTAACTTCAGAACAAAACAGTGAAAAACTTAATTCTGTTGTTTATGTAGTTGATATTTCTTATCTTGTAGACCTTGTTAAGGTTTGCGACGGCATTGCAGCAGCAGGTGCTTTAAATTACACAGCTGATAGCTGGGAAACATTTAAAGAAGCACTTAAAGCAGCTAAAGAAGATATGGATTACAATAATTTATCGTATTCAGATATTGTTAGAAACTGCCAAACAAGATACACAAATCTTTGGGACGCTTATCAAGCATTAACAGTTAAAGATGTAAATGTTACATTTGCTTATAAAGATGCAGACGGAAACGACACATCAACTGTTATTACAATGACAGAAGGCGCAGGCAAACCGCTCTCAAACATTCAATCACAAATTGAAGCTATCGTAGTTCCTGAATATTCTGCAAACGGCTATACTTACACATTTAAGTCTTGGAATCCGGTTGTAGATTACAGTTACTGCCCTGTAGACAATATTACCTACACAGCAACTTATGATTCATTCTCAAGTGTAGATTGGAGCGTTTACAACACAGCACAAACAAATCTTATTAATGCACTTTTAGGTGAAAAATACACTGTTGAAGGTTTGAATGCAATTAAAGCAGAAGTTGCTAAATTGGCTTACTTCACACTTTCAAAAACAGAAAAGGGCAAAACAGGCGCAGACCAGCAAGAAGTTATTAATGCAGAAGCAAAGGTAATTGATTCAATTACAGCAATGCTTCCTCAATATATTGCAGATTCAAGCGCATACGATGCTCTTTCAAAATCAATAGATGTAATTAACGCAGATGCATATGACGCAACAAAGGTTCAAGAGGCTCTTGCAAATGCCGAAACCTCAACAGATGTTGAAATCGGCGGCGCAACTTATAAAGGCTACAAATTTGACAGCGCAATCGCAACTGTTATGAGTGCTATGAACGACAATGCTTATAAGTACACAGTAATTGCATATGATATTGATGATAATCCGTATTATTTAACAAAAGACGGAACTTATGTTCAGGGTACAGGCGATTCTTCTGCTCCTGTTCCACCTGCAGGCAGAGAAGACATTTACTTCCATTACGGTGATGCAGTAACAGCAACAAACCCGGTTGATGCAAGCAAGGCATGCACATTTGAAGTTACCGTTATTGCAAATAAAACAGATGTTGAATCTGAACGTAAATATGTAGGTATGTCAACTGAATATAAATTTAATGTTCGTGGTAACACTTCAATATTTACTTCAGCAAGTGAAGATACAGATGTAAATGTTGTTAGATTTGTAGACGGTAGAAATAATCAGGTTGTTTATGAAGCAGTTACTTCAGATTCATTTATCAGACTTAATCAGGTTACTCTTCCAACTGTTCCGTTCTATACACTTTCAAATTACACAGATTCTTCATTAGGCACAACTTATAGAACAAATGCAAGAGTTAATTTAACATCAAAAGTAACAACGCTTGTTGCTAACTACACCGTATCTTCAGAAATCGGCAATTACACAATTATTGTTAAAAATGAAGGCGGCACACAAATTGATAAGCAAACAGCTGCTTATAACGAAAAAGTTACTGTTGAAGCTCCGGGTGCAACAGCACTTGTTGACACAGCAACAGGCAAAGTAGTTGCTTACGGTTCAACTTACAGCTTCTATGCTTGTCAAGACCTTACTCTTAAAGCAGTTTCATCAGAAACAACAGATGTTCAGGTTTCAGTTGTTAAACCTGTAATTACAGATGACATTGTTTACTTCATCGGTCAGTTCGCTGCACCTGAAGGCACAACAATTAAGGGTCAGGGTATTGTAATTGATACAAATGGTATAAATAAGAATTTGACTCTTAAAGATGTTGATTCAGCAAGTCAAGTATACAACATGTCTGTTTCCAAGTTAACATGCGGCAATCAGTTTACTGCTTATGCACCTATTAATAATGCTGCAGGTTCAATGGTAACTTATGTTGCATATGTAATTTATGTAGATGCTTACGGCAACGAACAAATTGCTTACTCTAATGTAGTTGAAGCACAGTTGTCATAAAAGGAGGATTGATATTTATGAAATTAAAGTATGAAGAACCAATGATTGAGATTCGTAATTATCGCTTCCTTTCGGACGTTATTACAACAAGTAGTGATACTACAAAGGGTCCTGATTTGGGCGACGGCGATGGATTTGACATTTTTGGTTAATTCAAAGTAATCAAAATAAACCACCTTCTCGTAAGAGAGGGTGGTTTTTATTATTGTCTCTAATTTAGCCTCCCTTGTTAAAAGGTTACTCCCCACGGTGTGGGGAGATGCCACGCAGTGGCAGAGGGGACGGGCTCCTGTTCGGAGGTGGG
>OMBQ01001454.1_pt1 | contig 19387 bp, 16 predicted proteins | sample 1674311 | NCBI WGS metagenome assembly OMBQ01 (sample SAMEA103958160, study PRJEB25191) | human gut metagenome | biome: human-associated habitat [ENVO:00009003]; feature: intestine environment [ENVO:2100002]; material: feces | place: Germany | collected 2013/2015 | reverse complement strand
TCACCCCGCTTGGGGCTACGCCCCAAACCCCGTATTATTATAAGAATATAGGTTTAGCAACAGTCTGTGCCATCCGATATGTTCGGACGGCTCTGTGCAAAGCCTTATATCAGCCTATAAATTCCTTTATAAGCGAATTTTCGGGGACTGCCTCCGGCGGAACCTCTTTTATCAGCGACAGGAATCTGGGTAACTCGCTGTAGCGGTTGACCTGTCTTATACATTCGTCAAAATCGTTGTCGCAGAGCTTCGCAAGCACGCTTCGGTATACCGAAAGCTCATACGGGAAGAATGTATCTATATCGAAATCCGCAAGGTGCTTATACGGCATTATATAAAGGCTTTCGCCACGCTGTACGCTGGGGAACTGTTCTATCGTCCTGTGATAATCCCTTCCTCTGAACAGCTTGTCACGGGAGAGCCTGCGGATAAGGCGTATCTTTGACGGGTGGAGAAGTCCGCCCTTTTCATCGGCTATTCTTGTACGGACGCTGACATAGATAAACGTTGCGCTGTCGTGCATCTTGCCCGTAACATCGGGATTGAGCGCATGGATGCCCTCTATTATAACTACCGTGTTGCCGTCGCATCGTATTGCGCTGCCGTGCTGTCTTGAATTATCGGCAAAATTGAATTTAGGCAGTCTTACCTCGCCGCCTGCCGCCAGAGTACGCAGATCTTTTTTCAGAAGCTCGCAATCGACCCTTGCAGGCGCTTCAAAGTCTACCCTGCCGTTTGCATCGGGCGGTATAACTCCCGGCACGAAATAATCATCCATAGATATGACTATCGCCTTAATGCCCTTTTTCACAAGCGCATCCGCTATGCGATATGCCGTTGTGGTTTTGCCCGAACCGGACGGCCCCGACAAAAGCACCAGCGGCTTTTGTTTGTGGCACTGCGCTATGCTGTCTGCCGCCGCCGCTATTTTATCCGAATACTGCTTTTCGGAGGTTCCGATGAACGTATCAATATCTTCCGCACGGCGATTAAGCTCACCGAGCGTAATTATCTTTATCTGCTTTTTGTCCTGCTCAGTATGTAACAAAAAAACACCTTCCGTTGTGATAATAAATTTAGTGATGGACAGAAATATCATACCACAACAGAAGGCTTATTTCAAGCGTTAATTATAAATCGTCGGCATCCTGCACGGGTTTTTCGTAAATATTGTCGCATACGCCGGTATAGCTTCCGTCGGGATCAAAATCCGAGCTTCTCATCGCCGTTACTCCGAGCGCCCTTCTCATTATCCTTGCGGTGTCGCTGTAACCCGTGTTTTTCCTTTTCTGCAACGATTCATCACGTTTAAAATCCATTATTCTTCTCCTTTCGGCTGTCGGAAAATATCCGACAATAATATTATCTTCATCACAATAAAAAATAATTAAGCAATTTTTTCAATAAACGTTGTGAAAAATTCGTGAAAGGTTGCTCCAAGCCTTTATTTTGCTTGCAAAAGAAGTCGGTTTGTGTTATACTTAATCTGCATATCTGTATGCAGATACAAGAAAATTACAGAGGTATCATAATGGGAACAGCTTCAAACGAAGAAATTATATACGGTAAAAATGCGGTTACGGAGGCTCTCAAAGCCGAAAAGCCGATAGACACCGTCTTTGTGCTTAAAGGTGCGCAGGGGATGAATCAGATCATCGCACTTGCCAAAAAGCAGGGTATAGTCGTAAAGGACGCAGGCGAGGATAAGCTGAAAGCCTTGTGCGGCGACAAGCACGGCGGCGTTGCGGCGGCATTATCGGCAGTTTCATACTGCACGGTCGAGGATATTCTCGCAAATGCCGAAAGCAAGGGCAAACCGCCTTTTATAATTATATGTGACGAGATACAGGATCCGCATAATCTGGGTGCGATAATCCGTACAGCCGAGGCGGCAGGTGCAGACGGAGTGATTATTCCGAAAAGACGCAGTGCTACCGTCAATCCTACCGTTTTCAAAACATCGGCAGGTGCGGCGGCATGGATAAAGATAGCAAGGGTGTCAAATCTTGTTGATACAATAAAAACGCTCAAAAAGCACGGAGTCTGGGTGTACGGTGCGGAGGCGGACGGAACTCCCATAGACAAGGCAGATCTGTCCGGAGCGTTGGCACTCGTTATCGGAAGCGAAGGCTTCGGACTCGGAAAACTCGTAAGGGAAAACTGTGACGTTGTGCTGTCGCTTCCCATGTTCGGCAAGGTAAATTCGCTCAACGCTTCGGTCTGCGCAGGCATACTGATGTACGAGGCGGTCAAATACAGATAAAGGCACGACCGGAAAATAAGAAACGAAAGGACGCTCATGATATGGCTGATTATTCAATAGACGATATTCTGGCAGAGCTTGACGCAAAGAAAAGCGGCGACTCGGACAATACCAGCAAATCATACGGAGATGATACGCCACCACGTCATCACGACATAAGCGCAACCGCAATAATAGAAGGACTTGACGGAAGCGAGGATGGCGTATATCTGCGTGAAAAGGACGGCGACACGGAAAATGTTGACGCAGAATATATAAACGAAGCGCAGGACGGCTCTAAGGAAGTATCAAAAGCAACGTCTTATGAGAGCAGGAAAGATAACGGCAGTACGGATAACTCCGATATAGACAAAATAACCGGCGAACAGAGCGATGTCGATAAAGTGCTTGGCGAAACCGATAATTTTATGATAGCGGACGCAAGCAGCGAGATAGATATTGACGAGCATAAAGCAAAGGCTTTGGCGGAAAACGAAAAAGCCGTGCAGGCAAAGCCGGCAGAAACCGAAAAAGCTCCCGAGCCTGTTCACGAGATCCGCAATGAGATCGTCAGCGACGAGGAAAAACGCAGAATGATGCTTGAAAAGGAGCGTGAGAACTCCGACCCCGACGATATGCTGGCGCTTGTTAATCCTCTTGAGGTCAAGGAAAAGGTAAACGAGCAGGTAAAGGAAAAGGAGCTTGTTTCCGTTGCAGAGCTGAGCGGTATGTACGCAGGCAACACGCAGGGTATAGCGGGCGACGATCTGAAAGCCATAGCACCGCAGAAGACCTCTCTTGCCGAAAAAATAAGCGATACCGCAGATGTTTCGGAAAAAGCGGTTTCGGATGCGAAAAGCGACGACGCTCCCGTAAAGGAATATCACGGAAAGAAATCGACCGATAATCTTATAGAGAAGCTGAACAGGAATCTTGCACAGCAGCGCAAGGAAAATGTCAAGGCATACCGCACGATAACGCTCAACACAATAAACGGCGACAGGACAACGCTTCCGCATCCGCTGAACATAGACTATCAGAAGCAGATAATCGAGGCAACCGGCGCTATTCCGACAGAAAATCCCGCTGTGGAGGAGGAAAAGCAGGCTGAGCTTGCGGCGGCAAAGAAGCACAAGCTGAAGGACTTTGTGCTTGAGGACGAGATACCCGAAGCCGAAGAACAGGCAGAGCCTGAGGAGGAATTCGAGGACTATGACAGCACAGGTCAGATATGGGCGGATCTCTGTGCAAGCCACAAGGGGCTTAAGATAAGGCTCGGTATGCTTACGGTCATAACGATGATAAGCGTCATTATCGCCGTAATGAACGACTTCAGCCTGTTCGCAAAGCTGGGACTCGGCTCTGCGTTCAATTTCATAAACGGAACGACCGGCGATGTAAACTCGCTGATATACATTTATCTTGTGCTTGGCGTACTCGGCTTTGCGATATGCTCGACAGCAATAAGCAACGGCGCTGTAAAACTGGTGACCGGAAAAGCCGACTGCGACTCGGTATGCGCTTTTACATCGGTACTGTCGCTGATCGGCGGAGTTATCTCGCTTGTTGACGTACAGACGTTCAAGCTCGGTCACTCGTTCATATATCTTTCAACCGCACTGGTCGGTCTTATGTTCAACACAATCGGAAAGATATATATGATTTCCCGTGCAAAGCGTAACTTCAAATTCATATCGGGCGACAGCCAGAAATATTATGCGCAGGTAATCGACGGTGAGGAACGTGCCTCCGCACTTACAAGAGCGGCAGGCGAAAAGATTCCTGTGATTGCGGCAATGCGTAAAACCGAATTTCTGACGGACTTTCTGAAATCGAGCTACTGCGACGACGAGGCGGACAGAATGTCGATAAAGCTGATAATAGCCTCGCTTGTTGCGGGACTTGTGGCAGGAATACTGGCGTTCATAAATCCGTTTGGCAGTGAATTTGCCACATCGGGAGCCGAAAATCCGCTCTACTGGGCAATCTCTGCGGCTATTGCCACCATATTGGCAGTAACTCCGTTCTCGCTTTTGTTCGTTGTGAACAGACCTCTTTCCCGTGCCTCAAAAAAGCTCAGCGAATGCAATGCGGCACTGCTGGGATATGATGCGGCAATCGAATTTTCCGATGTAAACACGGTAATGACAGACGCAAAGACACTCTTCCCCGCAGGAAGCGTACAGATAAAAAAGCTGAAGCGCTGGCAGAAGAAGAACTCAATCATCAAGACCAGCGTTGACGAGGCTATACTTATGGCGGCAAGCCTTGCGATACACACAGACGGTATACTGTCATATCCGTTCTATGATATGACTCTTGGCAACAAGGAGCTTCTCAAGAAGGTCGATAACTGCATTTACGAAGATAACTGCGGCGTTACGGGCTGGATAGGAACAAAGCGTGTTATGCTCGGCGGCAGGGCGCTTATGGAAATGCACAACATAGATCTGCCGAACAAGAAGAATGAACGCAAATACTGTCCGGAAGGTCTTGAGCCTGTATATCTTGCGGTAAGCGGTGATATAGTTGCAATGTTCGTTGTGGGTATGACGGCAAATCCCGAAATACAGTCAACGCTGAAGGCACTTCAGTCAAGAGGCATAACGGTGCTTGTTCATACTACAGATTCTCTTGTAACGGCAGAAAGCCTTGCGGATATATTCGAGCTTGACCCGTCACTCGTAAAGGTGCTTCCGCACGAGGCACACGAGGAATACAGCGAAAGCACGAAGTACACCTCAAGAGGAAACGGCGGACTTTCCTGCTCGGGTACATTCACCTCGTTTGCAAGAGCAATTATGGCGGCAAAGAATCTTGTCCGTGATTTCTCGCTGTCAAAGGCGATTATGCTCGGTTCGTCCGCACTCGGACTTCTTCTGGTGCTTGTAATGGTACTGCTAAGAGAAATGACCCTGCTTACGCCCAGTGTTATCACACTTTATAATACTGTTGCGGTGCTCGCAATGATGGCTGTACAGAACGTACGGAAATATTGAGATAGGATTTGAATTAAAAAGCTGTGACGAAATGTATGTTTCGCCGCAGCTTTCAGATTGTAGAAAAAGTCTTGTATTAGATGCGCTTCTGTTATATCATTCAGCTTTGCCTACGATAGCAAGCTACCGATAGTTCTGTTTGTCGGACAGCACTTCTCGGGTTCGCTATTCCATTTAATAACGTTGCTGCTATTCACGCGGGAGACAACCAAAGGGATCAGGACAAGGGACTTGACAGCCCCTCTCCCTGTCCCTTAGGTTTTCTCCCTCTTGCTCCCACTTTCCTTACCCATACCCACACCCCGTCGGGGTGTTAGCAAAACTCGTAAAACTACCTGAACATTGTATATCTTGTCAATGCAGGGACGCTTAACGCTACACGTCCGCATATTAGTACATATATCTCAGGTTAGTGGCGTTTTTTTGAAAGGTTAATGTTAGCGCAGTTGCACTGATAATGTCACGAAAATATTAACTCCTTGTTGATACGAAAAATGTTTTAAGCGGTGTTGGTGATACATTTTACGGTACAGCTTTAATAACAATCAGTTCATCTACATTTCGAATCTGCCACCGCTGTTCTATCTGAACTGCGGTGGCAGACCGGTTATAACGAGAGCCTATAATCCTGATAATTACTTTTCTTCTTCATCAAGCAGATTGGTCATACTCTTAAGGCTGATTGCAAGGGTTGAGGCATTGTGGAACAGCGCCGAGGTCGTCGGTTGGATTATTCCGCCTACGCCGAGAAGTATCAGCATAAGATTGAACGATACGATAAAGCGGTAATTGTGGTGAATCCTTTTCATAAGTGCGGAACTTATTTTTCTGAGGGTTACCAGCATATAAAGGTCTTCGGACGATACCGTGATGTCGGCAATCTCCTTTGCTATGGCGGCTCCGGTATTTATGGCAATACCTGCGTCGGCTTCGGACAGTGCGGGAGAATCGTTTACTCCGTCGCCTATCATTATTACCTTTCTGCCCTTTTCGTGTTCACGCTTTATGAAATTAGCCTTATCCTCGGGGAGAACACCTGCGTGGAATTCGTCAACGCCGACCTTTGCCGCTACCGCCTTTGCGGTCTGCTCGTTATCGCCCGTCATCATAACTATCTTGCTTATACCGCAGTCGTGGAGCGCATTTATAGCATCTGCCGCTTCAGCTCTCAGCGGGTCTGATATGCAGATTACTGCGGCAAGCACACCGGATACGGCAAGATACAGGTGCGAATATTCGCCCGACAGCGAATTGAAAAGCTCTTCGTCACCCTCGGGTACTACACAGCCCTCATCTTCAAATACAAAGTGAGCGCTGCCTATGATAACCTTCTCATTTTCCACCGTACTGGATATACCGTGTGCTACGACATACTCCACGCTTGAATGATATTCTTCGTGGCTGAGACCTTTTTCCTTTGCGGCGGCTACTACGGCATTTGCCATTGAGTGAGGATAATGCTCTTCAAGACAAGCCGCAAGACGCAACATCTCGTCAGCATCTCTGTTGCCGAAAGGAATTACCTTTTCAACTGTAGGTGCGGCATAGGTAAGCGTTCCTGTCTTATCGAACACGATAGTATCCGCCTCGGATACAGCTTCAAGGAACTTACCGCCCTTTACGCTTATCTTATAATTACTGCACTCACGCATTGCTGAAAGTACGGCTATAGGCATTGAGAGCTTCAGTGCACACGAGAAGTCAACCATAAGCACAGCCAGCATCTTGGTTACGTTACGGGTCAGAAGATAAGTAAGTATCGTTCCGCCGAGCGTATATGGAACAAGTCTGTCTGCAAGCCTTGACGCTTTATCCTCAGAAGAGGATTTGAGTTTTTCGGACTGCTCTATCATCTTTACTATGCGGTCATATCTTCCGCCGCCGAGAGCTTTATCAACGCATACGACACATTCGCCCTCTTCTACTACAGTACCTGCATAGACATAGCTTCCCTCGCTCTTTCTGACAGGGAGGGATTCGCCTGTGATAGACGCCTGATTTACCGTAGCTTCTCCGCCTGCAACCTTACCGTCAAGCGGTATCATATTACCTGTGCGGACTACTATCAAATCACCCTCACGCACATTATTTATAGATATGAGCGTTTCGGTGTCGCCTGTTTTTACCCATACATTTTCAACGTTCAGCGACATTGCGCCTGCAAGATCAGCCACCGACTTCTTATGCGTCCAGTCCTCAAGTATCTCACCGATATTAAGCATGAACATTACAGATGCTGCGGTCTTGAAGTCGCCTCTTAAGAGCGATACGGTCACCGCAGTGGCGTCAAGTACGGCTACGGACAGTTTGCCGCTGAGAAGCGCTTTAAGTCCGTGCTTTATATATTTCCATGACCTTATTACAGCGATGAACGCTCTTATCGGAGCAGGGATAAATGTTTTTGAAATGAAACGGGCAATTACCGTCATTACAAGCTTATCCTCAAACTCACGGTTGAGCTTTCTCGATGTATGGTCGGGAACCAAGCACATTTTCTGAGCCTTTTCAAAAGCAAAAGCGGCAAGCGCTTTAAGCACCGCTTTTCTGTCGGTGAATACTATAACCGCATCGCAGGTACGGTCATATACCGAAACATCGGTAACGCCGTTTACGGCACGGAGGTAATATTCAAGCACATCGGCATTGTCGAGCGACATTTTTCCGCAGAAAAGATGCACACGCAGTCTGCCTTTGGACTCGTGAAGTATTTTACATTTCATTTTCGGTCATCTCCATATAAAAAACCGACGGCAAACTAAGCGTACCGTCGGCTTTCTATCAATTCTTACGCTTCTTCCGAAACGGCTTCGCAACCGCAGTCACAATCACATTCGTCTTCGATAACAGCATTCTTAGCATCACGCTTTTCGTTAATATCCTTAGCGTCGGCGAGAATGTCGCCTGCATTTTCCTTAACATTGGTGACGGTTTTCATAACCGATTCCTTAGCACGAAGAGTAGCCGCTGTAACCTGTGCGTATACCTTCTTTGCGTCTTTACTGCCGAGTAGCTTAAGGCCGACCGAGCCGAACGCTACGCCGCCTGCAAAAATACCTAATTTTACCCAGTTCATAATTGGACCTCCTTATATCATCGCTCTTTACAGAGACCGTCTGTGTGATTTGTTCGGGCGGTTAAGCTAAAACACCAATCGGTGAGTCTTGGCTAACTGTCTTTACATAATAAAAACGGAATCACAGCGGATATGTTCCGCAATGCTATTCCGCAGGCACTTTAATCTGCCTTCAAATCTTCTTACACAGACTTTACTTTTGTTTTTATTTAGTATAGCACCATACTTTTAATTTGTCAATAAGTTGTAACTTGCTAACCGCTACTGTTTTTAACGATAATTTTCGACGATTTACAGCAGGAAATTGTGCATAATTACGGGTGCATAGAGGAAGTCGGCGATTGCATAATTATAACAAAAGCACCCACCGGAACAGTGGGTGCAAAATTGACGATTTTTAAAATCACGGACCTGCGGGAGCAGGTGTTGCGGAAGCTGTAGTCGATGCAGCCGGATCTGCCGGAAGATCGACTTCGCTGAACATAGTATATCCAAGCATAGAGTATCTTTCGGGGTAAGCGCCGAAAAGATAACCGTCCACATAATAATTATCTGTGGGGAAGATAGTAGTCTTTGAATATGTTGAGGCGGTGTCGGTTGATTTACTGATGTCATCTATGAAAGTTTCGCACCAGTAGGTCATTATGACCTTGCACTGATCGTCAACCAACGCATAGTAATATCCCTCGTCATCATCGGTCGAGAATGTGTTCAGCTTATCAAGCAAAGAGTGGTCGGTGCTTGAGGCAGTTATCTCAGCCGCAAACTGAAACTGTGTATAGCCTGTGGCGGGGTTTGCCGCAGTACCGTCTGTCGGTGCTGACAGCTTTGCCAGCTTAAGCTCGGTGAAGCCGTTGTTCTTCTCGGCTTTTGCGCAGATGTACATATAGTCGCCGGTATTTATGGTATATGTCATTGCGTCTTTTTTATAGGACAGGTAGCCTGTCTGCAATTCGGGTGAATCTGCCCTGTACTGTATAAGTATCCTCTGTGAGCCGAAGTAGAAGCTCTTTGCCTTGGCAACTGCCGCCTGCGGTTTTCCCGCATTCATCGACAGAGGTAATATGATAGCTGTAAGCACTCCTATCATTGCAAGAACAACGATAAGCTCGACCAGCGTGAAGCCTTTTTTATTTTTAAGTTGCATCAATCTTCGCATCAGTCTAACCTCCCCATAAAGCTGTAGACTATATTTCAAACTAATTTTACCATATTTTTTATGCAATGTCAACCGAAATTTTAAGGTATTTCCCGTAATATTATGCTTATTGATAAAAAGACGGCGGGTTATTGCTGTGCCTGCGAAGCGGAGAATAAAAAATTACAGCAGTACACACGGGGGAGGAGGTACTGCTGTAATTATATATGGGAATATCGATGTAAGCTGTTATTTTGACAGATCTGTTTTTCTTACTGCGTCACGGACCTTAAGGACGAATGTCGGAGAAACCGAAAGCTCGTCTATGCCCATGCGTAAGAATGTTTCTGTGAGGGTGGTATCTGCCGCAAGCTCGCCGCAGATTCCTATCCACGCACCGTTCTTATGAGCGTTTTGTGCGCTCATTTCGATAAGGCGGAGAATAGCCTCGTGGTGAGTATCGACAAATTCCTCCGCATCGGGATTCTGTCGGTCGCAGGCAAGCGTGTACTGTGTGAGATCGTTTGTGCCTACGCTGAAGAAGTCTACCATAGGGGCTAAGCGGTCGCTTATTATCGCCGCCGCAGGAGTTTCTATCATTATACCTATCTCGGTCTTGTCGGAATACTCGATGCCCTCAGACTTAAGCTCCGCTTTTACTTCCTCGCAGATTGCCTTTATACGCTCGACCTCGCTCACCGATGTTATCATAGGGAACATTATGCCGAGATTGCCGTAAACGGACGCTCTGAACAAGGCTCTGAGCTGTGTTCTGAATATCTCCGGACGGGTAAGGCAGATGCGGATGGCACGAAGTCCGAGTGCGGGGTTTTCTTCCTTTTTCAGTCCGAAATAGTCCACCTGCTTATCTGCGCCTATGTCAAGCGTTCTTATTATTACTTTCTTTCCTGCCATACTTTCAAGCACACGCTTATAAGCGTGGAACTGCTGTTCTTCTGTCGGGAAATCGGAATTTTCAAGGTACAGAAATTCGCTTCTGAAAAGTCCTATTCCGCCGGCATCATTCAGCAGTACAGCGCCTATATTGTCAATGCCGCTGATATTTGCGAACACGTTTATCTTAGTGCCGTCAAGGGTTATATTCTCCTTGCCCTTAAGCTCCTGCAGGAGCTTTTTCTGCTCCTCGTCACGCTTTTGCTTTTCGGTATAGGCTTTTAAGGTCTGCTCATCGGGAGAAACTATAATCTCGCCCGTGAAGCCGTCTACTATGGCTGTATCGCCCTCGTTTATCTCGCTTAAAAAGCTGTCGCCCACGCCGATAACGGCAGGGATATTCATATTTCTTGCGAGAATTGCCGTATGGGAATTTGACGAGCCGTGAGCGGTAACGAATGCAAGCACCTTGTCCTTATCAAGCGAAACGGTTTCGCTCGGTGCAAGATCGTCCGCACAGACGATCGACTTCTCATCGGCCGTGGTGCTGTCGGTATTTGCACCTGTCAGGTTTGCGATAATGCGGTTGGAAATATCTCTTACATCTGCGGCTCTTGCCTGCATATAGGCATCGTCCATAGACGAGAACATTCCTGCAAAGTTATCCGATGTAAGCGCTACCGCATATTCGGCATTTACCGACTGGGTATCTATTATGTTTTCGATAGACTCGTTGTAATCGTCATCGTCAAGCATCATCAGATGAATCTCGAATATCTGTGCGTGAGTTTCTCCGACCTCTCTGAGTGCTTTTTCGTGAATTTCTGTAAGCTGTTTTGCGGCAAGCTCCTTTGCCGCTTTTACTCTCTGCTTTTCCTTTTCGGTATCTTCAACGTGTATGCGTGTTACTGCCGCATCGCACTTTTTGAACACGGATATTTTTCCTATTGCCACTGCGCCGTATACGCCTTTGCCGAGATATTTCTTCATTATTGCTCCCCCTTTTTATCGGATAACGGTTTTACCGCACCGCCTGACAGTGCGGTAAAAGCCGATAGTTTTTCTTATTCGCCGAAGCCGCTTTCGAAAAGCTCTACAGCCTTATCAAGTGCCGCCTGCTCGTTATCACCGTCTGCGGTGATCTCAACGATTGAGCCTTTCTTAAGGCCTGCCGCCATTATCTGCATTACGGCTGTTGCCTTTGCTGTCTTATCGCCGCTTGCGATAGTTATCGTGCAACCGGGGAATTTCTTCATTTCTGCGGCAAGCTGTCCTGCGGGTCTCATATGAAGTCCCTGCTCATTTACTACTGTTACTGTCTTTGTTACCATTGTGATACGCTCCTTTTTATTTACTTAACGTTTTTTGTTTCAGGTTCTTTTACCGTTTTCTTCTTTTTAAGCAGTGCCAGCAGTAACATTGATACTACAGCGCCTGCTGCAAGGGATACCAGGTACATAGGCCAGTTGCCTACAACGGCGAATACGAAGATGCCGCCGTGCGGTGCCATAAGCGTGCAGTTGAATGCCATTGAAAGACCGCCTGCAACGCCTGCGCCTACCATACAAGCCGGAATAACTCTGATCGGGTCTGCCGCCGCATAAGGAATTGCGCCCTCTGTGATGAAGCTAAGTCCCATAATATAGTTTACAGGGCCGTTCTTGCGTTCTTCTTCTGTCCATCTGCTCTTGAAGAAGGTTGTTGAAAGTGCTATTGCAATAGGAGGAACCATACCGCCTATCATAACTGCCGCCATTATATCGTAGCCGCCTGTTGCTATTGCCGCAGTACCGAATACATAAGCCGCCTTATTGAACGGTCCGCCCATATCTATAGACATCATAGCGCCGAGTATAACACCGAGGAATATCTTGCTCTCTGCGCCCATATGGTTCAGGAAATCGGCTATCGCAGTGTTGATGATACCCATAAAGGGATTTATCGCACACATTACTACAGCTATGATGCCAAGACCTGCGAGGGGGTAAATGAGAACGGGCTTGATACCGTTAAGGGCTCTCGGCATCTTGTCGCAGAGCTTTTCAAGTCCGAGCATAATAAATCCGCCGACAAAGCCTGCAAAGAGTGCGCCGAGGAAGCCTGAGGGAACATCGCCGCCTATCTTGACGAAGGTCGAGCCTGTAGTTGCAAGATAGCCGCCGACAAGTCCTACAAGGAAGCCGGGTCTGTCTGCTATACTTTTACCGATATAGCCTGCAAGTACGGGTATCATAAAGTTGAAGGCATAACCGCCTATTGTCTTGAAGAATGCCGCTACGGGAGTTACAGTACCGAAATTGTCGCCAGGCTGTACGCCCATCAGCGTATCTATAAGGAATGCAAGCGCTATGAAGATACCGCCTGCAACGGTGAACGGGAGCATATTTGATACGCCGTTCATCAGATGCTTGTATATCTTTCTGCCGAAGCTCTCGTTTGCCATTGATGAAGATGAGCTTGCCGCTCCGCCCTCGTGATGATAAACGGGAGCATCGCCCTTTTCTATTCTTCCGATAAGCTCCTCGGGAATCTTTATACCGTCGGAAACCTTTGTCGAAAGCACCTTTTTACCGTTAAAACGAGCCATCTCGACCGACTTGTCAGCCGCTACGATGATACCGTCGCACTCTGCTATTTCCTTATCGGTAAGAACGTTCTTTGCTCCGCCTGAGCCGTTTGTTTCAACCTTGATAGAGATTCCGAGCTTCTTGCCTGCCTTTTCGAGTGCCTCTGCCGCCATATAGGTATGTGCTATACCTGTGGGACAGGCGGTAACCGCAAGCACCTTTATTCTGTCGGTATTTTCAGGCACTTCCTTAGCTGAAGGTTCATCGGGATACTTTGCCTTTTCGGCGGTGTCGATAACCGATAAGAACTCGTCTGTATCCTTTGCCGAAAGGAGCTTTGCTCTGAAATCCTCGTCCATAAGCAGAGTCATAAGACGTGAAAGCACCTCAAGATGAACGTCTGCCTCAGTATCGGGTGCGGCTATCATAAACAGCACGTCTGATGGCTCATCGTCAAGCGCTTCGTAATCAACGCCGCCCGGCACGGTCATAGCCGCAAGCGAGGGGGCTTTTACCGCACTGCTCTTTGCGTGGGGGATCGCTATGCCCTCTCCTACCGCTGTTGAACCTTTTTCCTCACGGGCTAAAATGCCCTGCTTATATATCTCTCTGTCGGATATGTTGCCGCTCTTCATCTGAAGATCGACCAGCATATCTATAGCCTCTGTCTTGCTTTTCGGCGCACCGTTTAAAAGAATGCTGTCCTTATTTAATAAGTCAACTATTCTCATATTCTTTTCCTCCTTTTTCGGTTTAAGCTAACTGCTCCATAAGCTCGTCTATTGTTTTCTTTTCTGCAAGTCCGTCGGAAAATGCCGTTGCTCCGCCGGATGCTGTACCAAGTTTAAGCGCATATTCATAGTCGCCGTTTTCGCAGCCTGCGATAAAGCCTGCCACCATTGAATCGCCTGCACCTACGGAATTTCTTACCTTGCCCTTGCATACTCCGCAGATATGGGTCTTGCCGTGTTCGTCAAGAAGTATCGCTCCGTCGCCCGCCATAGAAATAAGGACATTTACAGCGCCTTTTTCTCTGAGCTTTCCTGCGTACTTTATTATATCCTCGTTTGTCTTAAGCTCTACTCCGAACATTTCGCCAAGCTCGAAATTGTTGGGCTTTATGAGGAAAGGCTTGTACTTGAGGACGTTAAGAAGAAGATCCTTTGTGGCATCTACCACAAATCTTATCCCTCTGTCGCAAAGGCGTGCCATAATACGCTCGTAAATATCCGAGGGAAGCGATGAGGGGATACTGCCTGCAAGCACCAGCGTGTCGCCCGCCTTTAAGGAATCCAGCTTTGTGAAAAGCAGGTCTATGGCTTTAGCTGTTATCTCGGGGCCTTGTCCGTTAAGCTCGGTTTCCTCGTCCGACTTTATCTTGACGTTTATTCTCGAAAAGCCTTTTTCAAGATGAACAAAGTCGGCATCTATGCCCTTTTCGGTGATACCCTTTTCAATTGCCTCACCTGTGAACCCTGCAACGAAACCGAGTGCCTTTGACTTTACGCCAAGCTCGGATAATACCAGCGAAACGTTTATGCCCTTTCCGCCGAAGTATATCTCCTCGCTTTCCGAGCGGTTTACCGCTCCTGCCGTAAGCGCTTTTGTACGCACGATATAATCAACCGCCGGATTGAATGTTACCGTATATATCATTGTCCTACCTCCGTAATGTCTGCCGCTTCTTTATACTTTCTGTTGGGGATCATATCTGTGATTATGACAGCCTTTCCGAGTCCTGCGAATGTCGCTGAGCTTACCTCGTCAAACTTTGAATGGTCGGCTAAAACGAAAACCTCACGGCTGCTCTCGATAGCGGCGGCCTTTACCTTTGCCTCGTTCACGTCGGGGGTCGTAAAGCCGGCTGTCAGTGATATGCCGTTTGTGCCCATAAAGCACTTTGTGAAATTGTAGTTTTTCAGCGTGAGTACGCACTCGGCTCCCACAATCGCCTCTGTGCTGGCTTTTATCTCGCCGCCTGTGATAAAGACCTTGTAGCCCTTTACCGCCAGCTTCTTTGCATGGATAAAGCCGTTTGTGACGAATGTAACATCTCTGACGGTAAGATGATCTATCATCTTCTCCGTTGTCGTGCCTGCGTCAAGAAAAACAAAGTCACCTTTTTCGATCAGCTTTGCGGCATATCCTGCGATTGAATTTTTTTCTTCGGTGCAGATTGCGGATTTTTCCTCGACGTTTTTCTCTACCGACGAGAAGCTGTCGTTCTTTGACATTGCGCCGCCTCGTACCTTGATTATTTTGCCCTCGTTTGCAAGAATAATCAAATCACGTTTTACGGTAGACGCAGAAACGTTAAGAATCTCCGAAAGCTCTGCGATAGTTACGCTTGCACGTTCGTTCACCGCTTTGATTATCATTGAATGTCGTTCTTCTGTCAGCATATTAAGACCTCTTTAAAAATATCATGATATTAATCCGGTGAGCTGTTTTAAGCTCTTTTGGACTTTGCTCTCTGTCCCTGAGCTTATAATAACACGTTAAAAGTTCAAAATCAAGCACTTTCGTTCAAGTTTATTCAAAAAAGCGTGATTTTTGTTGTATTAGACAACATATAGCAAGAGTTTTTGTGCAATTTGAATAAAATTGAGCGGTTTTGATGCGGTTTAGATCATAACAGGTCAGAATCAGTAAATTGAGCTCAAATAATGTTAATAGCTTTCGGATTTATAAAATCTCGGCTTGTAGAAAAAATCTGTTTTTATGAAAAATAGAGTAAATTCTCTATCCCTATAAGAACGCTTTGTGGGCTTTGCGTCCTGCAAAGCCTTTGGGCGTTCTATCTCGGCATCCTTGCCGAAACCCCAAACCCCTTCCCCCTCGTGAAAGGCTGTGTATGCTTGGTTGGCTCTGCATCTGTGCAATCGTGGTCGTTTATTGTCGGTGCGTCCTGCACCGACTTTGTTCGACCACTTGTATGCGTCCTTGCATAGAGCCTTTGGGCACACACGCCCGGCGTCCGTGCCGGGCTGAGTGTGGGGCTGCCGCCCTCACCAAGCAAGGATGCTTGCAGTCAGTCGCACACAGTCGCTGCACGACGCAGCGACACCAACGACTGACGACCCGCATTGGGGCTACGCCCAAATCAAGGATGCTTTGGTTGCTTGCCAAAAGTTTTGCGCGATGCAAAACCAGCAGAGCAAGCAACGCTAAACCCCATTTTTTGATAGCGATAGATGTTTTTCAACAGACTTAAAGGATCATGATATGATTCTTATTATAGAGGAGGATAACCGATGAAGACATTAAAACAGGCAACAGTCGGAGAAACCGTCAAGGTTGTCAAGCTGCACGGCGAGGGCGCTATCAAGCGCAGAATTATGGATATGGGGCTTACAAAGGGCGTAGAGGTATACGTCCGCAAGGTAGCACCCTTAGGCGACCCTGTTGAAGTAACGGTAAGAGGCTATGAGCTTTCGCTCAGAAAAGCCGACGCCGAAATGGTAGAGGTCGAATAATCTCTGCGTTTCAACAATTTGATCAGGTAATAAACTTAAATGGTTAGTGAAAGCTAAGGCTTTTATGGCTTTATGAAAGAGAGGAATTATCCCGATGAGTTTAAAAATTGCGCTCGCAGGTAACCCTAACTGCGGCAAAACCACATTGTTCAACGCTCTGACGGGCTCAAACCAGTTTGTAGGTAACTGGCCCGGCGTTACCGTTGAAAAGAAGGAGGGTAAGCTCAAAAAGAGCGACGGAGTAGTAATTACCGACTTACCCGGTATCTATTCACTGTCACCCTACACACTTGAAGAAGTAGTTGCAAGAAACTATCTTATCGAGGAGCGTCCCGACGCTATACTCAATATCATTGACGGTACGAACCTTGAAAGAAACCTTTACCTTACAACACAGCTCACAGAGCTTGGCATTCCTGTTGTAATCGCCATCAATATGATGGATATAGTAAAGAAGAACGGCGACAAGATAAACATTGAGGAGCTTTCAAGGGAGCTTGGATGTAAAGTAGTTGAGATCTCGGCTCTTAAGGGTACGGGAATAAAGGAAGCCGCAGACGCTGCGGTTGAAGCGGCAAAGAACGGCAAGACAGTTCCTATGCACACATTCTCAGGTCCTGTCGAGCATACGATAGCTCACATAGAGGAAGCCGCAGTACACAATATGCCCGAAGAACAGCAGAGATGGTACGCTATAAAGCTGTTCGAGCGTGACGACAAGGTTATTGAAAAGCTGAATCTTGACAGTGCGGTCATGGCTCACATTGACGAGGATATAAAGAACGTTGAAAAAGAGCTTGACGACGACGCAGAAAGCATTATCACAAACGAAAGATACGTTTACATAGCTGAGCTTATCAAGGGCTGTTACAAGAAGAAATCGGCTGGTCAGCTGACAACCTCGGATAAGATCGACAAGGTCGTTACAAACCGATTTGCCGCTCTTCCGATATTCGCTGTAATAATGTTCCTCGTTTACTATATTTCAATGGTAACGGTAGGTACAGCCGCAACAGACTGGGCTAATGACGGACTGTTCGGTGACGGCTGGCACTTGTTCGGAATAGGCTCGGCAGATTATGAGGACGCATCGGGCGCTTACTCTGACGCTTTGGAGGCTGTTAACGGTTTCGTTACGATAGAGCCTGACAGTGACGATTTTGAGCCGGGTACTGCTCTTGAAACGCTCAAGTCATACAAGCCCGAAGGCGAGAATCCTTCAGTGCAGATAGATGTAGAGGACGAAGAAACACTTGAAGTAAGCCAGCTTACAGTTTACTACAAGGAGATCCCTGCAGACGCAGATAAAGACACGACGCTCGGCATCACATATCTTGACGCTGTTAAGTACTTTGAAGAAGGCGGCGAAAGCGCATTTGAAGAACCCGATCCCGCAAGCTACGGCGTATGGGTACCCGGTATCCCCGTACTTATCGAGCAGGGTCTTGACGCTGTTAACTGCGTAGACTGGTTAAAGGGTCTTATCCTTGACGGTATTGTTGCCGGTGTAGGCGCTGTACTCGGCTTCGTTCCCCAGATGCTCGTACTGTTCATTCTGCTTGCTATTCTTGAGGCTTGCGGTTATATGGCCCGTATCGCATTCGTGCTTGACCGTATCTTCAGAAAGTTCGGTCTTTCAGGTAAATCGTTCATACCGATACTTGTCGGCACAGGCTGCGGTATCCCCGGTATTATGGCATCAAGAACAATTGAAAACGAGCGTGACCGCCGTATGACGATCATGACAACAACATTTATCCCCTGCGGTGCTAAGCAGCCGTTCATAGCAATGATAGCAGGCGCTATCTTCGGTGGTTCACCCTGGATTGCAACGGGTGCATACTTCTTAGGTATGGCGGCTATCATCGTTTCGGGTATCATTCTTAAGAAAACAAAGATGTTCGCAGGAGATCCCGCTCCTTTCGTAATGGAGCTTCCCGCATACCACATTCCTACAGTTGGAAACGTACTGCGTTCAATGTGGGAGCGTGGCTGGTCATTCATCAAGAAGGCAGGCACTATCATCCTCCTTTCAACTATCTTTGTTTGGTTCACATCATTCTTCGGCTGGGTAGACGGTGCATTCACAATGCTCGATGAATCACAGATGGATTGCAGTATCTTAGCTAATATCGGTAAGGCTATCTGCTGGATATTCGCACCTCTCGGCTGGGGCGACTGGCAGGCAACTGTTGCGGCTGTTACAGGTCTTGTTGCAAAGGAAAATATCGTTGCGACAATGGGTATCCTTTACGGAAGCGGCGACGCTACTGTATGGCAGACGCTTGCAAGCAGCTTCACAGCTGTAACGGGTATGTCGTTCCTCGTATTCAACCTTCTGTGCGCTCCCTGCTTTGCCGCAATGGGTGCTATCAAGCGTGAAATGAACAACGCTAAGTGGTTCTGGTTTGCTATCGGTTATGAGTGCGGTTTCGCTTATGTAATCGCTCTTATGATAAACTACTTCGGCAAGCTGTTCACAGGCGCACTTGCAGGTGCAGGCGACATAATCGGTCTTATCGTTGCATTCCTTCTCCTCGCCGCTCTTATCTACCTTCTCGTTCGTCCTTACAAGGAAAGCAAGAAGCTCGGCGTTAAGGTCAAGGTTACAAAGTAAATTCTGAAAGATATTAAAAAGGAGTGATCTTTATGGATCCTGTTGTAGGTTCAATAATCGTAGCGGTAATTTTACTTGCGGTGATCATACTGATCATTCACAAGCTGGTAAGCGACAAGAAAAAGGGCAAGTTCTCGTGCGGCGGCTGCGTCGGATGCAGCGGTCACTGTGCCGAATGCCACGGCTGTGGTTCAGCCCCTGAGTCGCAGACGAAGAAAAGCAAATAAGTAATCAATAAAAGTATGAAGCGGAGCCGTGTGGTTCCGCTTTTGCTTATAGAAAAAGTTTTTTAATGCGCATCTGTTATATCATTCAGTTTTGCCTGCGATAGCAAGCTACCGATAGTTCTTTTTGTCGGACAGCACTTCTCGGGTTCGCTAT
>OMBQ01001448.1_pt1 | contig 19483 bp, 14 predicted proteins | sample 1674311 | NCBI WGS metagenome assembly OMBQ01 (sample SAMEA103958160, study PRJEB25191) | human gut metagenome | biome: human-associated habitat [ENVO:00009003]; feature: intestine environment [ENVO:2100002]; material: feces | place: Germany | collected 2013/2015 | reverse complement strand
TGGGAGCAACGGCGACGACCGCCGCCAGCGGCGGAAACAGGGAGGAGCTGTTGGGACAGCGGCCAGCAGGATGCAAGCGGCAGCGAAGCAGACGCTGGGTGCCGCAACCCGGCCTTGGCGCGAAGCGCCTGAGAGGGCATCAGCAATGCCCAAATCCGCAGTTGGGCCAGTGACACTCGGCGCAGCCAAGGCAGAGGCCGCCCTCGCCCAGACGGGCAATATCCTCGGCGGTGATGGCATCGTCGGCCAGCAGACGGGGCAGCAGCAGGTCAAAGATGGTGCGCTTGGCGTACATGACGCAGCCGGGCAGACCGCAGACCGGCACACCGTCCAGATAGCTCACGAGGAACATGGCACCCGGCAGCACCGGTGCGCCGTAGGTGACGATGTCCGCGCCGGTGTTTCGGATGGCCAGCGGGGTGCGGTCGTCGGGGTCCACGCTCATGCCGCCGGTGGTGAAGATCAGCTCACAGTCCGCCGCTTTCGCCTCGAGAATGGCGGCGGTGATGCCCGCCGGGTCGTCGTCGCAGACCTTGTGGAAGGTCATCTCACAGCCGTACTCGGCCAGCTTGCCCACGAGGATGGGGGTGAACTTATCCTCGATGCGGCCCTTGAACACCTCGCTGCCGGTGGTGATGACGGCAAACTTCTTGGCCTGCATGGGCAGCACGTTCAGGATAGGCTCACTGCCTGCGGCAGCCTGCATGGCATCCATCTTCTCCTGTTCGATGACCAGCGGGATGATGCGGGTACCGGCCAGTTTCTGGCCCTTTTTCACGGGCAGGTCGCCGTGGATGGTGGCAATCATCATCTGGGGCGTGCGGTTCACGGCCAGCAGGGCTTCGCGGTTGATCTTCAGCAGGCCGTCGCAGTCGGCGATGAGCTCGATCTTGCCCTCTTTCGGCTCGGTGCCGTGGATGTTCTTGCCCGCAGCGGCCTTGTACAGCAGCGCGGCGGCTTCGTCCTCGTGGAGGATGCCGGGCTTTTTCTCCCAGACGTAGAGGTTTTCTTTGCCGATGGAGAGCAGCACGGGGATGTCCTCGGGCTGGATGATATGGCCCTTGCGGAAACGTGCGCCCTTGAACTCGCCGGGAATGATCTGGGTAATGTCGTGGCAGAGCACCTGGCCTGCCGCGTCTTCGGTACGAATCAGTTTCATGTCTGTTTTCTCCTTACAGGCCCGGCATCTGGGCAACGAGCCAGTCGGCCAGAGCCTGCGCATCTTCCAATCCAAAATCTGCCCCCGGAATGTCTCCCACCACCGCCAGCGGCTGGAAAGACACCGGTGTGTCCGAAATTTCTTTGCGGACAACTTCGATTTTCGGCCAGCCGCTGTCCTTGAAGCCTTCCAGCAGCACCAGATCATAGCCGTGGCGCTCGAAGAGCGCCAGCAAGTCCTGCTCCGTCAGGCGGAACATCTCGGTCAGCAGATAGCGCTGGCCGGAGTAGACCGCCACGCCATCGGCCCCCGCTTCCCGCAGACGGTAGCTGTCGGTGCCGGGGACATCGGGGGTGAAATCATGGCCGTCGTGCTTGATAATGCCCACTTTCAGCCCCCGGCTGCGCAGGGCAGGCAGAAGCTTTTCCAGCAGCGTCGTTTTGCCGCTGTTGTGCAGGCCGCTGACGGCCAGCACCGCCGGGCGCTTGAGTTCGATCTCCTGGGCCAGAGCCTCTTTCTGTTCACTGTACAAAACTGAGCACCTCCACTTCTTCGCCCGGAGTCACCGGGCCGCTGCCCGCAGGCAGTTCAACGAGACAGTTGCAGCCGATCATGGCAGAAAGGCTGCCGGACGAGTGGGCTTCGGCGTTGCCCTCGCCGGGGATGGTCACGCTGCCGCCCCAGCGCCAGCTGCGGCAGAAGCTGGGGTGTGCATACCACCCGGAAGGCCGGCTGTTCATTTACATAGATAACTGCGGCGTGTTCTGTTGGAATGGCCGCTTCCGTGCCGTCCGGCATCCGTACGGTTTCAAAGGCGGCTGCTGCGCCGAAGAGGTCGATTCTCTGCATGGGGGTCCTTTCTCTGTAAAAGTTGCTGTTCAAGTCCTCTTATCCGCTGGTAGAAAGTTTCCAAAAGGACTACAGGTAAAAGAAAAACGACAGCCTTTTTGAAAGCTGTCGTTCAAGAGTGCGGATAAGAGGACTTGAACCTCCACCGAGTTGCCCCGATTAGAACCTGAATCTAACGCGTCTGCCAATTCCGCCATATCCGCATATTCTGTTTTGTTCGCTGCCGTTCGGCTCGGAACGATGTTTATTATACCACAGGTGCAAAGAAAGTCAAGCGTTTTCTGCAAAAATAGTACGACAAATTTTTTTGCGAAAATTGTTGCATTCCGTATAGGCCGAATGGGGCGAAAAATCCGGCAGAGTATGATACAATAAATATTACCCCTGCGGGGCAGCGGCCCGGCGGGACTATTTACGGAAGAGGGAAACTGCGAATGTTCAACATCATTATCTTTCTCATCGGTGCAGGCATCATGTTCTACATGGCATGGCGGAGCTGGTCGAGACGCCGCAAGCTCATGACCAGGGGCGAAAAGGTCGAGGCCGCTGTGGCAGGCACCGTCCAGAGCCGGGACGGCAAAGCCTACCTGTTGGAGTTCACCACTGCTGGCGGCACCCACCGCCTCCATTACCCCAAGTCTGCCAAGGGCAGAGAGCTTGCACAGGGAGCTGTCGTCACCCTTTATTATAACCCCGACGACCCCGCCGAGATGTACGTCGAGGGCGACAAGTCCGTCCTGGGTGCAGAGGTGCTGTATGTGGTGCTGGGCATCGTGCTGCTGGTGCTGATGGCCGGCATCGTCCGCTGAGAGGGGGAGAAGAAAATGAAACTCGAACATTTTGGCATGGCAGAACCCGGTGACTGCCGGGTGGTCTTTTCTGCCGCAGCAGAAGAGCTGGAAGCGGCGGTGCAGGCCGAAAAGGCGGCCCCGGACGCTCCGCAGGACGAGGATGACCTGCTGACGGCGGCGGTCAATCGGGCGATTCTGGAGGGCTTCTCGCCTCTGTTCGCCCAGCTGATGAAAGAAAACGATTTGCAGCCCGTCACCGACCCGGATTTTGAGCTTCTGGCGGTCAACCGGGCCGAGGGCTTCCGGGCGGGGGTGCAGTTCTTCTGCCTGCCGCCGCTGGAACTGGGAGAGTACACCGACTTTACCCAGCCCATCCAGCCCCGGCCTATCCGGGAACTGACCATCGAACTTGAAATAAACCGCCGCCACGGTGACGAAGACCGCGCCGCCGACGCCGAGGGCAAGCGCGCCCTCCGCGCCAAGGTGACGCAGGACATCTACGCCCAGCGCTGCCAGCAGGCCCGCGCCGTGGCCGAACAGGCCCTCATCGCCCAGCTGGGTACACACGTCACCGGCCCGCTGCCCAAGCAGCTGGTGGCCGGCAACTACTTTGCCGAGCAGCGCCAGTTCAATCTGCGGATGCAGGCCAACGGCGTCAATTTCGACCAGTACTTAAAGGTGCAGGGCCAGACGGTGGAAGAATTCCGAGCCTGGCTCCACACCGAGGCCGAGCGCAAACTGCGTAGCCGGATGGGTCTGCTGCTGGTGGCGCAGAAAGAAGAGCTCTGGCCGACGGAAGCCGAGGTGGATGACGAGCTTGCCCACTGGGACGCAAAGCGGGACGGGGAGCACACCTTCGTTTCCAACGACCGCCGCCGCGCCGCCCAGCGCATCGCATCCAGCCGCGCCGCTGCTTTTATTCTGGCCCACTCCACCCTCACACCGCCGCCTGCTGAGGCAACGGTGCTGAAAGCCGAAAACAGGTAAAAAAAGAAACTATTGCCGACCCGCAAAAAATAAAACAGAGCAAACAAAAATGGGGCTGTTGCAAAATAGCCCCAACGAAAAAAATGAGATAGACTTCCCCGAAAGGGGTTGCCTATCTCATTTTTTGTTGTAAGCTGAGGTTGTGAAAAAACAAATACAACAAGAACAGTATACAGGAAAGGGTGGCATCTACTCCACCCGAAAGCTGGAGCTTGCGTGCCACAAGCTCTGTAAGTGAAACCCGTCAGAACAAAGCACCTCTCCACTGCATGAGATCATTGAGATACCGCTGCTTTATCCTCTGGCCACGATCTTCTGAGCGCCGCATAGGAAATAAGGAAGTTTGCAAGCCAACCTGCAGGGACTGCAAGCCAAACAAAAGCAATGCCAAAACGCGGTGCACAAATCAAAGCAACAGACAAGCGGATCGCAAGGTTTACCATATTTGCAATAAGAAACGGCCGCATGATTCCAAGTCCGCGAAGAACGCCATCGGTTGCCATCTTGATGCCCATGAAGATGAAAAAGTAACCAAGCCATCTCATATAATCACCGGACACCTGATAGGCCAACGCGGTTCCGTCTTTTCCCAGGAACAACGAGGAGATCTGTGTGTGCAGTGTTTCAATGACCACGAAAGCAAGAACTGCAAAGCATAGATCCAACACCAGTGCAGCATGATAACCTTTTTTGATACGCTCAATTTTCTTTGCGCCAAGATTCTGGGATACAAACGGCGAAACTGCATTGCCGATGGATACGAAGATCAGCGAAAAAACATTTTCTACCCGCATCGTTGCCGCATACCCGGCAAGTGCCTGTGTGCCGAAGGGATTTACCACTGCCTGCACGATCATCATACCGATAGACACTGTGGACTGCTGCAAAACCGATGGGACCGCAATGCGAAGCATGGAATACAGCTCCTGCCGGTCGAACCTGCTAAAGGAGCTCTTGTATTGCCGCATCCGAGACAGAAAGATCAAAAACGAAAACACGGCAGAAATTCCTTGTGCGATCAAGGTCGCAAGGGCTGCACCAAACACCCCCAGACCAAGACCGGCCACCATCCAGAGATCCATAAAAATATTCAGGATAGATGAGAATATCAGCAGTCCCAACGGAATTTTGGATTCACCGATGGAAGTGAACATGGTGGAAAGAATGTTGTACATGAATAGAAACGGGAAACCCACAAAGTAGACACGCAGATACAATACTGCTTCTTCCAATATATCGGCAGGGGTCTGTAATCCGCTCATCATGAAATGGGAAAAGCAAAAGCCAAAGACACCAAGGACAACGCTTAAGATCAAAAAGCTGATCAGGGACGTTGACACAATGGTTTTCATTCTACCATAATTTTTTGCACCAAAACAGCGGCTTACAAGCACACCTGCACCCACACCAGCACCAAGCGCCACACAAATAAAAACATTGGTCAGTGCAGCACAAGCACCAACAGCCGCAAGTGCCGAGGAGCCAACAAATTGACCAACGATTATGGAATCGGCCATATTGTATACTTGTTGAAAAAAGCTGCCAAGGATCATCGGCATCGCAAAAACAGTCAGCGCTTTAAGGGGTGGATCTGTAATCAAATATTCATCTTTCGACACGATTATATTCCTTCCCAAAATCGTTTATCGCAAATTTTATCGCAAGTCAAGAAATGAGTGCAGCATTCAAACGGCATCTTTGCGATATGCGATCCACCGCTGCTGCATTAAAAAGTTGAATTGCTATCAGTTGAAGCGTTAAGTCTCCACACCCTCGAACTGGCTGTTGTAGAGCTTGGCGTAGAAGCCGCCCTGCGCCAGCAGGGTATCGTGGTCGCCCTGCTCCAGGATGCGGCCGTCCTTCATCACGAGGATGACGTCGGCCTCCCGGATGGTGGAAAGGCGGTGTGCCACGATGAAGCTGGTGCGGCCCTGCATCATCCGGGCAAAGGCTGCCTGGATACGCACCTCGGTGCGGGTGTCGATGGAGGAAGTGGCTTCGTCCAGGATCAGCATCGGGGGCAGACAGAGCATCACGCGGGCGATGCAGAGCAGCTGCTTCTGGCCCTGGCTGATGTTGCCGCCGTCCTCGGCGATGACGGTGTCGTAGCCCTCGGGCAGGCGGCGGATGAAGCTGTCGGCATGGGCTGCCTTGGCCGCAGCCACCACCTCGTCGAGGGAGGCGTCCGGCTTGCCGTAGGCGATGTTCTCCCGCACGGTGCCGGCCCGGAGCCAGGTATCCTGCAACACCATGCCGTAGCTGCCGCGCAGGGAGGCGCGGGTCACGTCCCGGATGTCGGTGCCGGAGACTTTAATGGAGCCGCCGTTGACATCATAGAACCGCATGAGCAGGTTGATGAGGGTGGTCTTGCCGCAGCCGGTGGGGCCGACGATGGCGATGCGCTGGCCGGGCTTGACGTCCAGCGACAGGCCCTCGATGAGCGGGCGGTCGGGCAGATAGCGGAAGGAGACGTCCTTGATCTGGACGTGGCCGTCCGGCACGAGCTTTACGGCGTTCTCCGCTTCGGGGGTCTGGTCTTCAGCGTCCAGCAGCTCGAACACGCGGGCCGCGCAGGCCAGAGCGTTCTGCAGCTCGGTCACGACGCCGGAAATTTCGTTGAAGGGCTTGGTGTACTGGTTGGCGTAGTTCAGGAAGATGCTCAGCTGGCCGATGGTGATGCCTCCGGCTACGGCATAGATCGCGCCCACGAGGCCGACGCCTGCGTAGACGATGTTGTTGACGAAGCGGGTGGCGGGGTTGGTCATGCTGGAGAAGAAGATGGCCTTCAGGCTCACGTTCTGCAGCCGGCCATTCACCTCGTCAAAAGCCTCGAGGCTCTGGGACTCGTGGCCGAAGGCCTGCACGACCTTCTGACCCTCTATCATCTCGTTGACAAGGGCAGTCTGCTCGCCGCGCACGGTGCTCTGGCTCTGGAAATACTTGTAGCTGCGCTTTGCGAGGAAGCTGGCCACCACAAGGCTCAGCGGGGTGATGCAGACCACCACCAGCGTGATGGGGATGTTCTGCTGCAGCATGAAGAGCAGGGTGCCGAGGATGGTCAGCACACCCGAGAACAGCTGGGTGAAGCCCATCAGCAGGCCGTCCGCGAAGGTATCCACATCGGCCACCATCCGGCTCACGATGTCGCCGGAAGGATGGCTGTCGAGGTAAGAGAGGGGAAGGGTCTGGATCTTCCGCATGGCGGCGTTGCGCAGGTCACGGCTGACTGCGAAGGTGATGCGGTTGTTGCAGACGCTCAGCAGCCACTGCGCAAAGGCGGCGACAACAGCCACCACGATGATCTCGTAGATGATGCGCAGCACGCCCGCGAAGTCCACGGCACCTTTGCCCAGCATCAGGTCGATGGCGCTGCCGCAGAGGATGGGGATATACAGCTGGGCCGCCACGCTCACAGCGGCCACGATGAGGCTGCATACCACGAAGAAGCCGTAGGGCTTGATCTTCTGCAGCACCCGGGTCATGGTGGCCTTCTGCTGTTCAGGGGTCAGCTTGCTTTTTGCTTTTGCACTCATTTCTGCGCATCCCCTTTCTTGAACTGGCTCTCGTAAATTTCCTTGTAGACCGGGCAGCTTTCCAGCAGCTCGGCGTGACGGCCAAGGCCCACCATGCGGCCATCGTCCAGCACGATGATCTGGTCGGCGTGCTGCAGGCTGGCGGCACGCTGGCTGACGATGAAGACGGTCAGATCGCCCGGAAGAGCGGCCAGAGCCTTGCGCAGGGCCGCGTCGGTGGCGTAGTCCAGTGCGCTGGCGCTGTCGTCGAGGATGAGGATGTCCGACTTGCCTACGAGGGCGCGGGCGATGGTCAGACGCTGTTTCTGACCGCCGGAGAGGTTGCGTCCGCCCTGCTCCACCGGCTCGTCGAGGCCGAGGGGCTTGGCTTTCACGAACTCCGCAGCCTGTGCCGTTTCCAGCGCAGCCCAGAGGTCGGCGTCGGAGGCATTCTGGCTGCCCCAGAGCAGGTTGGAGCGGATGGTGCCGCCGAAGAGCTGGGCCTTCTGCATGACCACAGCCACCTTGCCGCGCAGGTCGGCGCGGGGGTACTGCCGGACCGGTCGGCCCATGATCTCCACACTGCCCTCGGTGGCGTCGTAGAAGCGGGGGATGAGGCTGATGAGGCTGGATTTGCCGCTGCCGGTGCCGCCGATGACGCCGATGGTCTGGCCGCGCCTGGCGGTGAAATTGATGTCGGAGAGGCTGGGTGCGCCTGCGCCCTTGTAGGTCAGGCTCACATGGTCGAAACGGACGGCGTCGCCGGCCTTTTCCGCCGGAACATTGCCGGTGAGCTGGGCCGGGAACTCCATGCCGGGCTTGGTGTCCAGAACCGCCTGCACACGGCCTGCACAGGCTAGAGCCTTGCTCACCTGAACGATGAGGTTGGCCAGCTTGACCAGCTCGACCAGGATCTGGTTCATGTAGTTGACCAGCGCGATGACGTCGCCGGAGGCCATGCCGCCGATGTTGATCTCGATGCTGCCCACATACAGCAGCGCCACGATGGCAAGGTTGATGATAACGTAGGTCAGCGGGTTCATCAGGGCGGAGATGTGGCCCACGTGGAGCTGCATTCTGGTCAGCAGCTCATTGGCGTCCTCGAAGCGGTCCACCTCGCTCTTCTCCTTGTCGAAGGCGCGGACGACGCGCACGCCGGTCAGGTTCTCGCGGGTGAGGCCAAGGACCCGGTCCAGGCGGGTCTGCACCGACTTATAAAGCGGACGAGTGATGACCATGACGCCGAAGACCACGACGCTCAGCAGCGGGATCGCCACCACGAAGATGAGGGCGGCGCGGAAGTTGACCGTAAAGGCCATGATCATGGCGCCAATCACCACGAAGGGGCTGCGCAGGAACAGACGGAGGAAGAGGTTCAATCCGCTCTGCACCTGATTGACGTCGCTGGTCATCCGGGTGATGAGGGTGCTGGTGCCCATGGTGTCCATCTCGGAAAAGCTCAGCGTCTGAATGTGCTCAAACAGCGCATGACGCAGACCGGTGGAATAACCCACCGCGGCTTTGGCCGAGAAGTATTGGGCCGTCAGGCTGCACGTGAGGCCGACGATGGCCAGAAGCAGCAGGATGCCGCACCGCACAAGGATGTAGTGGAAATCGTGGGCCGCGATACCCACGTTGACGATGTCGGCCATCACAAGCGGCACGAACAGGTCAAACGTAGCTTCCAGCATCTTGAAAAGCGGTGCAAGCACGCTCTCGCGCTTGTAGTCGCTGAGATAGCGAAGCATTTTGTTCAAGGCTCGATACTCCCTTTCTTTGATCCATTTAGTTGAGACGCTCCTTATTATAGCGCACTCCCAACAGGAATGCTATGTTTTTGCCAGAGAAAAATCGGCTCCGGAAGCAGATTTCAGCTCCGGAGATTGAGAAAACCGAAAAATCCTGCTATACTGGAAGGGAATCTCAACGGAAAGAATGGTGGATGCAATGGCAAAAGATGGTGCGGCACGGCTGCGGCTGCGCCCGGTGGGCGCGGCAGACCGCAAAAAGCTGCCGGAATACGGGCCGCTGGGTACGGGCTGTCCGGCGATAGAGCGGGCTGTGGCAGCGCTCTATAAGGGCCAGAACGAGGAGAGCTTCTGGGCGCTGATGAACGCCATCAACTATGCCCTCGAGCTGGACACCAGGGTCCTGGTGCCGCTGGAAGCTGCGTCCGACCAGCCGGACGGGGCAGCTCCGTGGGCGGAGCATCCTGTCCCGGCGGAGAAAGCGAAAGACCTGCAGCCCTGGACTCTGCGCACCCAGAAGGGCCGGTGTTACCTGCCGGTGTTCACTTCCGTGAAGATGGCGGAGGCCGATAAAGGCACGGCCAGCCGCCCCATGGCGGAACGGCTTCTGGCTTCCGCCATGCAGATGGCGCTGGACTCCGACAGCATCGACGGCGTGGTCATCGACCCGTGGACCAGCTCTGCCACGCTGGACTGCTCGCTTTTGAACGGTCTGCTCCACGCCGGCCACGACACCGATGAGCCGGGCGAAGCGGAGCTGCGGGCCGGCAACCATGCCATGGCCGAGGAACGCTGGGACGACGCGATGCACTATTATCAGCTCTCTGCCGAAGAGGGCTGCGCCGAGGGCCTTGCCATGATGGGCGAGATGCTTTACGAGGGCCGGGGCTGCCGCAAGAGCCCTGCACAGGCCCGCAAGTTCTGGAAAAAAGCTGCCGACGCCGGCGATGTGGCCGCATGGGTGGCGCTGGGCGACGATGCCATGGTGCAGGGAAAAGGGGCCGGTGCGGCTCTGCGGGCCTACCGCAAGGCTCAGAAACTCTGCGCCTCCACCCCCGACATCGCCTATATGCCGCAGGTCTGCCTGCGGGTGGCCCAGTATGAGACCCAGTACATCTCCCGCAAAAAGGCGCTGGCTCAGCTGGCTGAGGCGAAGCAGGGCTTCCTCGTCCGCAAAAAAGAGGGGGACGAGACGGCCCAGAGCTGGCTGGACGAGACGGAGGCCGTCATCCGCCAGCTGCTCGAGAGAGAATGAGCGGAAACACAAAATCTTTACAAATGCTCTAAGAAATCGTCATACGGAACCGATATGATATTGAAGGAAAAATATGCGCGTCGCAAAAACAGAGAGGACGACCAGAATGAGCAAAGTGATCGGTATTGACCTTGGCACCACGAACAGCTGCGTGGCAGTGGTGGAGGGCGGCAAGCCCGTCGTCATCACCAACGCAGAGGGAGAGCGCACCACCCCCAGCGTGGTGGCGTTCACCAAAGACGGCGAGCGTCTGGTGGGCGGCGCGGCAAAGCGCCAGCTTGCCACCAACTCCGGCCGGACGGTGTCCAGCATCAAGCGGTATATGGGCAGCGACTACCGCGTCCACATCGACGGCAAAGACCTGACTCCGCAGGAGATCAGCGCCATGATCCTGACCAAGATACGCCGCGACGCCGAGAGCTACTTGGGAGAGCCGGTGACGGAGGCCGTCATCACCGTCCCCGCTTACTTTGACGACAGCCAGCGCAAGGCCACCCAGGATGCGGGCCGCATCGCGGGCCTGAACGTCCTGCGCATCATCAATGAGCCTACCGCCGCCGCTGTGGCCTACGGCCTTGACAACGAAGCGCCCCAGAAGATCCTGGTCTACGATTTGGGCGGCGGCACCTTCGACGTCTCCATCATCGAGATCGAAGACGGCACCTTCACGGTGCTGGCCACCGGCGGCGATACCCGCCTCGGCGGCGACGACTTCGACCAGCGCATCGTGGAATACGCCGTGGCAGAGTTCAAGAAATCGGACCGCATCGACCTCTCCCGCGACCCCGCCGCCATGGGACGCCTGAAAGAAGAGGCCGAAAAGGCCAAGAAAGAGCTGTCCAGCGCCCTCTCGGCCCAGCTCAATCTGCCCTTCATCGCGGTGGGCAAGGACGGCCCCCACCACCTGGATCTGACCATCTCCCGCCCCCAGTTCGAGATGATGACCGGCGATCTGCTGGCACGGACGGTGGCCCCGGTGCAGAACGCACTGCGGGATGCCGGCATCTCGGCTTCGCAGCTGGGCAAAGTCCTTCTCGTGGGCGGCAGCACCCGGATGCCTGCCGTTGAACGTCAGGTGAAGGAACTGCTGGGCTGTGAGCCCAGCCACAGCCTCAACCCCGACGAGTGCGTGGCCATGGGTGCCGCTGTGCAGGGCGGTCTGTTACAGGGCGGCGGCAAGCTGGCTGGCGCTTCCGGTGCAGCGGCGCAGGGCCTTGTGCTGATGGACGTCACCCCGCTGACCCTCTCCATCGAGACACTGGGCGGCGTGGCGACCCCCCTCATCACCCGCAACAGCATGATCCCCACCCGCAAGAGCCAGATATTCACCACGGCCCGCCCCATGCAGACCAGTGTGGAGATCAACGTCCTGCAGGGGGAGCGGCATTTCGCCCGCGACAATAAGAGCCTCGGCAAGTTCAAGCTGAACGGCATCCGGGCCAGTTTCTCGTCCAAGCCCCAAATCGAAGTCACCTTTGACATCGACGTCAACGGCGTTGTGAAAGTCTCGGCCAAAGACCTCGGCACCGGCCGGGAGCAGAACATCACCATCACCGGCAGCACGAACCTCTCGGAGAATGAGATCCAGCGCGCCATGGCCGACGCCGCCGCCTACGAGGCCGAGGACAGCCGCCGCAAAGAGCGGCTTGACCTCCACAATCAGGCCGAGGTGCTGGCCTACAAGGTGGACGAGGCCCTCTCCAAGTGCAAGAAGGAGCTGGATAAAGAGGAGAAGAACCGCATCAAGGCCGATGTGGCGAATCTCCGCCGCTACCTGCGGAAGGATAAGCCCGAGAAGATGAACGAGACGGAAGAAGCGAACCTCCGTCAGGCCAAGAGCCAGCTGGAAGCATCCGCAAACCACCTGATGGTGCTCTATGCATCGGAGCAGAGCGAGAACGGCTCGGATGGAACCATTTGATAAACAGTAAGCCCCCCGCTGTGTTTGCAGCGGGGGGCTTTTGCGTCTGAGAGAAAAAGTATCTATGGAAAACAAAGAGGAGAGAGGGAAAGCTTATCGGCCAACGATGAGGTCGCGGCGGCCGCGGAAGCCCACGGTGAGGCGGGCGCTGCTGCCGAGGTGGCGCAGAGTGACCCGGGTGCCGGACTTCTGGCCCTGGCACAGCAGAGTCAGGTTCAGGGTGGTGGAAGTCTTGTCGGTCTTGAGCACCAGAGTGCTTACGCCCTGATTCATCAGGGTCTGCATATCGAGGATGGTGGTGCGGAAGGTGGCGTTGTCATCGGGGACGTCCAGCGTCAGCACGCGGCCTTCCTGACGGGCAGTGTAAAGCACCTGCTTGCCCAGCAGGCCCTTGACGGTGTAGCGGGCTTCGCTCTTCTCCACCGGCGTGTCAGAGGGCAGGGGGGTCTCGTCGGAGATCATCATCACGTTGCCCTGAATGGGGTTCTCCACCGGGGAAGCGTAGCCGCCGTAGTTGGGGTCTACCTCTCCCACCGGAACGTCAGAGTGGAGAGCGATGTCGCCCTGAACCATGACCTCGGACGACTGAGGGGGCAGATAACCGGCAACGGTCGTGTCCTCGGCGTCGGCAGCAAAGGCACCCACGCTCATGGCGGCGGTCATGGTCAGCAGCGCGGCAGCAGCGGCAGCGCGGCGGGCAGTGTTCTTGTTCAGCAGTCTCATAGTAGTATCCTCCTGTAGATGTAGGGAGTCAACCTCTCCGTCAGCGCTGATGCGCTGACGGAGAGGTTTATCCCAAATGCTTTTATCAGCGGTACGGCGTATCAGAAAACCGCCGTATCTGTAATGAATACGGATACGGCGGCTGGATTATTGCAGAGATCCTATTTTAATTTTCGCTGGAATCTTTTTCCTCAAGGATAGCCATGAACTCGTCGCCGGTGATGGTCTCCTTTTCATAAAGGTACTTCGCCAGCTCGTCAAGCTTTGCGCGGTTGTCGGTGAGGATCTTGACGGCCTTTTCGTGCTGGGCTTTTACCAGCTCCACGACCCGCTGGTCGATCTCCCGCTGGGTCTGGGCCGAGCAGGCCAGCGAGGTGTCGCCGCCCAGATACTGGTTGTTCACCGTCTCCAGGGCCACCATATCGAACTCTTTGCTCATGCCGTAACGGGTGAGCATGGCGCGGGCAAGCTTGGTGGCCTGCTCGATGTCGTTGGACGCGCCGGTGGTGATGGAGCCGAACACCACTTCCTCGGCAGCACGTCCGCCGGTGAGGGTGGCGATCTTATTTTCCAGCTCTTCCTTGGTCATCAGGTAGTGATTGCCTTCTTCGACCTGCATGGTGTAGCCCAGTGCGCCCGAGGTGCGGGGGATGATGGTGATCTTCTGCACGGGTGCGGAGTGATTCTGAAGCGCCGCCACCAGTGCGTGACCGATCTCATGGTAGGCTACGATGCACTTTTCCTTGTCGGTGAGGATGGAGTTCTTCTTCTGGTAGCCGGCAATGACCACCTCGATGCTCTCCTCAAGGTCTGCTTCCGTGACTGACTTGCGGCCGGCGCGCACGGCCCGCAGGGCGGCTTCGTTGACGATGTTGGCCAGCTCTGCGCCGGAGGCACCGGAGGCCATCCGGGCCACGGTGTTGAAGTCGATGCCGGGGGCAAGAGCGACTTTCCTGGCGTGGACCTTCAAAATCTCTTCGCGGCCCTTGAGGTCGGGCAGCTCCACAGGAACACGGCGGTCAAAGCGGCCGGGGCGGGTCAGAGCCGGGTCAAGGGAATCCGGACGGTTGGTGGCCGCGAGGATGATGACGCCGCTGTTGCCCTCAAAGCCGTCCATCTCGGTGAGCAGCTGGTTCAGGGTCTGCTCACGCTCGTCGTTGCCGCCCAGCTGGCCGCTGTTGCGCTTCTGGCCAATGGCGTCGATCTCGTCGATGAAGACGATGCAGGGGGCTTTTTCCTTGGCCTGCTTGAACAAATCACGGACTTTGGAGGCGCCCATGCCCACGAACATCTCCACGAACTCCGAGCCGGAGATGGAGAAGAACGGCACGTTGGATTCGCCCGCCACGGCCTTTGCCAGCATGGTCTTGCCGGTACCCGGAGGGCCGACGAGCAGGATGCCCTTGGGCATCGAGGCGCCGATCTCTTCGTATTTCTTGGGGTCGTGCAGATAATCGACGATCTCCTGCAAGTTCTCTTTGGCCTCGTCCTCGCCGGCCACATCCGCAAAGCGGATGCCGTGGGTGGATTGGACGTAGACCTTGGCGTTGGACTTGCCCACGCCGCCGAACATCATCGAGTTCGCGCCGCCGGCCTTTTCTATGAGCTTTTTGTTCATGAGATTGCCCAGCCAGACGAAGAGGACGATGGGCAGCACAAAGCTCAGCAGAAAGCTCATCAGCGGCGAAGCCTGCTCGACGATCTCGCTGGAAAACTCGGCCCCCGCGTCGTAGAGGCGCTGGGTCAGGTCAGGGTCGTTCATCAGGCCGGTCTTGTAAATTTGCTTTTCGTCCTTATCGGTAAAGATGATCTGGTTCGATTCCACATCCACCCGGCCGATGTCTTTGTCCTCGGTCATGGACATGAAGGTGCCGTAGTCCACTTCTTTTACCTGCCGTTCGCTCATCCACGGCACGAGCACGAAGTTGAGCAGCAGCAGCACCAGTAATACAATGGCATAGTAAATAGCCAATGGCTTTTTGGGGGTCTTGACTTCTTTCATGGGGATTCCTCCTTGTGTTGCAAACAGCATACCACGACGCTATTTCAGAAACCAGCGTTTCGAGGCGAACTTTGCAAAAACTTCGCAGATTCTTAACAAAACCGAGGAACAAGGAGGCCGTCCGCTTGACAAATCAAATCACTTTGACTATACTGAAAATACAAGAAGGTGCTGTCCGCAATGGTCAGCTTCCCTCGGCTAAGTCAAACAATAAGAATGACCGCTTTGCTTGGTAGGCTGGGGCGGTCATTTTTTGTTGCAAATTTTGAAAATTTATGCTGCTATTTATGTGAAATCGTTTCATTTTCATTGTGAGCAAAACTGCTTGACAGGGGCGGCGGGTTTTGCTAAAATGAAACCACTTTGAACAAAGCGCAAATGCGTTGACGGGGAAAAAACGATTTTCTTCTGCGTACAGAGAGCCGCCGGATGGTGCAAGGCGGTGCAGAGGGTCTCGGTTACTGGCCCCTGAGCGGCAGGACTGAAGCAGACAGTAGGTCCTGACGGAAGCCCACCGTTATAAGGGCAGCGATTCGCCCCAAAAAGCCGATCGTGCAGAGCGGCTGTGCTTATGGCACAGCAAAGAGAGTGGTACCACGGGTGCCCTGTAACAGAAATTACAGGCTCTCGTCTCTCAGGGGATTTCGTCCTTTGAGAGACGGGAGCCTTTTCGTTTGTTAAAAGGAGTCAACATCTCTGTCAGCGCTGACGCGCTGCCGCAGCCCGGCCCTGTCGAGCGAATGCGAGACTGAGAGGTTGACACAGTAAAAATGGAGGACAAGAATTATGATGGACGCTACCAAGTACGCACCGGGATATTACCCGGTCCCCGCCGGCTATGACAGCTGGGTCAAGAAGGACCACATCGAGAAAGCTCCCACCTGGTGCAGCGTGGACCTGCGCGACGGCAATCAGGCCCTTATCGTCCCCATGAGCCTCGAGGAAAAGCTGGAATTCTTCCAGATGCTGGTCAAAATTGGCTTCAAGGAGATCGAAGTCGGCTTTCCGGCCGCCAGCGAGACGGAGTACGAGTTCCTCCGCACCCTCATCGAGAAGAACATGATCCCCGACGATGTCACCGTGCAGGTGCTGACCCAGTGCCGCGACCACATCATCCGCCGCACCTTCGAGGCTGTCAAGGGCGCACCCCGTGCGGTCATCCACTTCTATAACTCCACCTCCGTCGCCCAGCGCGAGCAGGTGTTCCACAAGTCTAAGGAGGAGATCAAGCAGATCGCCATGGACGGCGCAAAGCTGGTCAAGCAGCTGAGCGAGGAGTATGAGGGCAACTTCCTCTTCGAGTACAGCCCCGAGAGCTTTACCGGCACCGAGGTGGACTACGCCGTTGAGGTCTGCAACGCGGTCCTGGACATCATGCAGCCCACCCCCGACCGCCCCATGATCATCAACCTGCCGGTCACGGTCGAGATGAGCATGCCCCACGTTTACGCAAACCAGATCGAGTATTGCGACAAGCACCTCAAGTACCGCGATAGCGTCATCATCTCCACCCACCCGCATAATGACCGCGGCACCGGCGTCGCCTGTGCCGAGCTGGCCGTTCTGGCAGGCGCTCAGCGGGTGGAGTGCTGCCTCTTCGGCAACGGCGAGCGCACCGGCAACGTGGACGCTGTGACTCTCGCCATGAATATGTACAGCCACGGCGTAGACCCGAAGCTGGACTTCTCTGATATGCCCGCCATCTGCACCACCTATGAGCGGGTCACCCGGATGCACATCTACGAGCGCACCCCCTACGCCGGCCAGCTGGTGTTCGCCGCCTTCTCGGGCAGTCATCAGGACGCCATTGCAAAGGGCATGGCCTACCGCAAGGAGAAGGGCGACCACCGCTGGACCTGCCCCTATATCCCGGTGGACCCCCACGACATCGGCCGAACCTACGACGCCGACGTCATCCGCATCAACAGCCAGAGCGGCAAGGGCGGCATCGGCTTCGTGCTGGAGCAGAACTACGGCTACAACCTGCCCGCCAAGATGCGCGAGGCGCTGGGCTACAAGGTCAAGAGCGTGTCCGACCACAGCCACAAGGAGCTGAGCGCAGGCGAAGTGCTCCACATCTTCGAGGATACCTTCCTCAACAAGTCCAAGCCCCTGTCTGTCGTCGAGGCCCACTTCGCACAGGTCAACGGCATCACCGCCACCGTCACGCTGGATCTGAACGGTCAGCGCAAGGTGGTCACCTCGGTGGGCAATGGCCGTCTGGATGCTGTGGCAAACGCCATCCAGAGCGCCACCGGTATGGGCTTCCACCTGGAAACTTACTCCGAGCACAGTCTGGACGAAGGCTCCACCTCCCGCGCCGCTTCCTACGTCGGCCTCGAGTGGGGCGACGGCATCGTCACCTGGGGTGCAGGCACCGATACCGATATTATCGTGGCCGGTATCCATGCACTGGTCAGCGCGATCAACAATAAATAAAGAGAGTAAATAAGGGGCAGCATCCTTGCCTTCTCAGCCGCCTCCGGCGTCAGCTCCCCTTTTTGTCGCTTGCGCGACATCTTCCCCCGACCGGGGGAAGTCTTTCCTCAAAGGGGGAGCCAAAAGCCTCTCCCTTTGGGAGAGGTGGCATTGCGGAGCAATGACGGAGAGGGCAAGCCGCCTAAAGGATAAAAAGGAGAGTACCATTATGGGAATGACCCAGACGCAGAAAATTCTGGCCGCACACGCAGGCCTCGCCGAGGTCAAGGCAGGCCAGCTCATCAACGCCAAGCTCGACATCGTGCTGGGCAATGACATCACTACCCCCGTCGCCATCAACGAGTTCGAAAAGGCGGGCTTCAACGGCGTGTTCGACAAAGAGCACATCGCCATCGTCCTCGACCACTTCGTTCCCAACAAGGACATCAAGAGCGCGACCCAGTCCAAGCAGTGCCGCGAGTTCGCCAACAAGTACGACATCCTCAACTTCTACGATGTGGGCCAGATGGGCATTGAGCACGCTCTGCTGCCCGAAAAAGGCATCGTGACAGCCGGTGACTGCGTCATCGGTGCCGACAGCCACACCTGTACTTACGGCGCACTGGGCGCATTCTCCACCGGCGTCGGCTCCACCGATATGGCCGCCGGCATGGCTACCGGCATGGCATGGTTCAAGGTGCCTGCCGCCATCAAGTTCGTGCTGAACGGCAAGCTGCCGCCGAAAGTTTCCGGCAAAGACCTCATCCTCCACATCATCGGTATGATCGGCGTGGATGGCGCGCTGTATAAGTCGATGGAGTTCACCGGCCCGGGCGTCGCCTCCCTCTCCATGGACGACCGCCTGAGCATCTGCAACATGGCCATCGAGGCCGGTGCCAAGAACGGCATCTTCCCCGTGGACGACATGACCAAGGCTTATCTCAAGGGCCGCAGCCAGCGCGAGCCGGTGTTCTATGAGGCCGACCCGGACGCCGAGTACGAGAAGACCATTGAAATCGACCTCTCTGCCCTCGAGCCGACCGTCAGCTACCCCCACCTGCCCGAGAACACCCACCCCGCCAGCGAGGGCAAGGACATCAAGATCGACCAGGTGGTCATCGGCAGCTGCACCAATGGCCGCCTCGAGGATATGGAAGCCGCTTACAACATCCTGAAGGGCAAGCACATCGCAAAGGGCGTGCGCGGCATCATCATCCCCGCCACCATGGCCGTGTACAAGGAGTGCATCCTCCGCGGCTGGACGACGGCCTTCATCGACGCGGGCTGCATCGTCTCCACCCCCACCTGCGGCCCCTGCCTCGGCGGCTACATGGGCATCCTCGCCGAGGGTGAGCGCTGCGTCTCCACCACCAACCGCAACTTCGTGGGCCGCATGGGCCACGTCAAGAGCGAGGTGTATCTGGCTTCGCCCGCTACCGCTGCCGCCAGCGCACTGACCGGCTACATCACCGACCCCCGCACGGTCTGAGAAAAGGAGAGTCACCCATGAACAACGCAAACGGTTCTGTTTTCAAATACCCGGATAACGTGGATACCGACGTCATCATCCCGGCCCGCCACCTGAACACGCAGGATGCCAGAGAGCTGGCCAGCCACTGCATGGAGGACATTGACAAGGACTTCATCCACAACGTCAAGGACGGCGACATCATGGTGGGCGGCTGGAACTTCGGCTGCGGCTCCTCCCGTGAGCACGCACCGCTGGCCATCAAGACCGCCGGGATCTCTGTCGTCATCGCCAAGAGCTTCGCGCGCATCTTCTACCGCAACAGCATCAATATCGGCCTGCCCATCATGGAATGCCCCGAGGCCGTGGACGCCATCAGCGCAGGCGATACGGTCAGTGTGAATTTTGATACCGGCGTCATCACCGATGAGACCACCGGCAAGACCTTCCAGGCCGAACCCTTCCCGCCCTTCATCCAGAAGATCATCGCCGACGGCGGTCTGATGAAGTCGCTGACGAAAAAGTAAAGCAGCATTGCCTCTTTGCTGGACGTAAAGTTTATCAGAGACGTAACACCATCGGCGAAGCCGTAAAACGGAGAAACGAGAAAAAAGCGTTTAGCGAAGCGGCTAGCTTTTTTCCGTTTCGAC
>OMBQ01001440.1_pt1 | contig 19608 bp, 16 predicted proteins | sample 1674311 | NCBI WGS metagenome assembly OMBQ01 (sample SAMEA103958160, study PRJEB25191) | human gut metagenome | biome: human-associated habitat [ENVO:00009003]; feature: intestine environment [ENVO:2100002]; material: feces | place: Germany | collected 2013/2015 | reverse complement strand
GCGGCATGCCGCGACCGTACTTCCCCTTCGCCTCCTAGCAGCAGTAACTTCTTTCGGCAGAGAATAATGACGGGTAGCTGTTCATCTCCTATGTACAAAAAGAAACTCCGCCGTTCCTTCCTTTCGGAAAGAACAGCGGAGTGTTTTCTTTGAGGCAAGTGCCTGTCAGAAGTGCGTCGGGATTACTTACGCAAGCCGAGAGCCTTCACGATGGCACGGTAACGCTCGATGTCGTTGCGCTTGAGGTAGTTGAGGAGCGCGCGGCGCTTACCTACCAATTTAACGAGTGAGCGTTCAGTGTTATGATCTTTACGGTTTGCCTTCATGTGCTCCGTCAAGTGGGCAATACGGTAAGAAAACAAGGCTACCTGGCTCTCTGCAGAACCCGTATCCGAATTAGACTGTCCGTACTTGCCAAAGATCTCTTGCTTCTTAGCTGAATCTAAGTACATGGATGAAATGAATTATAAGAGAATGATTAAATGTGCTTTCCGTAAGGATAGCGGCTGCAAAAGTACAAACATTATTTTGTCCGACCAAACTGATAATCAATCTTTTGCGCATTTTTCTTTTCGCCCGAGGTACGCTACGCTCAGGGGCAGTGGAGGAGGGTTGTATGGCGGATGTGTCGCAACAAAGCCTTGTCCGGCGGTATCTCCCCTTCCCGATGCCAACGGCAAAACTTCCCTTCCGTTCGTCAGGCGGGACGAAAATGCTAGTAAAGTTCCTCTTTATTCGCCTTTTCTTCCCCATGCTCCCCTTGCGTGCGGTGGAATGTGTATATTTGGCGCTGTCAAAAAACTAATCCTGCGCGAGTAAATCCTTATTCGCCTGCTAATACGAAATTACTATGAGCAAGAATATCACGATTCGTTGCAAGAATACCGGTCGCAGCCACCGCGTGCCCATCGGTTTCACCCTCGAAGAAGTTTATGAGATGTTAGACCTTCAGATGCCTCACGGAGCCACCAGTGCGAAGGTCAATAATAAGGTAGAAGGACTGCACTTCATGTTCTTCAATGATAAAGATGTGGAGTTTCTCGACATCACCAACCCTTCGGGGCTGCGAACCTATACGCGTTCCCTCTTCTTCGTACTCTACAAGGCCGTGCGCGATGTGTACGGTGCTTTTGCCCGCTTGCGCATCGACACTCCCGTGTCTAACGGTTATTATTGCCAGCTGGAACTCGGCAACGGGGAGTCTGTGAATGCCGAAACCGTGGCGCGGTTGAAGCATCGTATGGAAGAAATCGTGAAGGAAGACCTTCCCTTTCACCGCATTACCTGTCCCACGGAGGAAGCCATTTGTCGTTTCCGTCAAGACGGACTCGAAAGCAAGGCACGCTTGCTCGAAGGGCTCGGTTCGCTCTATACCACTTACTATACACTGGGCGACACGGCCGATTACTTCTATGGTTCGTTGCTCATCCAGACTTCCCAACTCTATCTCTTCGACCTCATCAGTTACGGCGACGGCCTCCTCTTGCGCATCCCCGATCCCCACAATCCCGACCAGTTGCGCCCCATGGTTGACCAGCCCAAAATGTTTGAAGTCTTTCGAGAACAGCACCGCTGGAACGAAATATTGGGCGTGACGACCATCGGTGACTTCAACGAAGTGTGTGCCAAGGGACATACCAACGAGCTGATTAACGTGAGCGAGGCGTTGCAGGAGAAAAAGATATCACGTCTGGCCGACCGCATCGCTGCCCACCCCGATTACAAGGTGATTCTCATTGCCGGACCGTCCTCCAGCGGCAAAACCACCTTCTCGAAGCGACTCAGTGTGCAACTCATGGCGTGCGGACTGCGTCCGGTGCCCATTTCGACCGACGATTACTTTGTCAACCGGCCCGACACCCCGCGCGACGAAAACGGCGAATATGACTTTGAACACATTGATGCGATGAACATTCCCTTGATGACGGAGCAAATCAACGCCCTGATTCGCGGAGAAGAAGTCGAAACGCCCCGCTTTAACTTCGAAACGGGACACAGCGAGAAGAGTGGCAAGCGGCTCAAGCTCGGAGCGCACGACATCCTGGTGCTTGAAGGCATTCATGCCCTTAATCCACGGCTGACCGAAGGGGTACCCGACTGCCACAAGTTTAAGATTTACGCTTCGGCACTCACTACCATCCTACTCGACGATCACAACTACATTCCGACCACCGATAACCGCCTGTTGCGCCGCATTGTGCGTGATTACAAGTACCGTGCACGTTCGGCTCAGGAGACCATCCGTCAGTGGCCCTCTGTCAGACGCGGAGAGGAGCGGTGGATCTTCCCCTTCCAGGAAGAAGCCGACGAAATGGTCAATACCGCTTTGCTCTTTGAGCTTGCCGCCCTGCGTGACCAGGCTCTCCCGTTGCTCGAACAGGTTCCCGAGAACGCTCCCGAGTATTCCGAAGCCTATCGTCTGCGTAAGTTCCTCACGTACTTGCACCCCATCTCTACGCGCGGACTTCCTCCCACTTCGTTGCTCCGCGAATTTTTGGGTGGCAGTACCTTTAAGTATTAGAGGGAAGGCGCGAATGCGCTGCATGCAACTTCATACCAAGACAGGTGATTACGAGAATTTGTGCGGTGAAGGCACAAAGCATTGTGGCTGATAACTTTAGTGCAGATTCTTAATAAATAACGAGGTGAACTATCGCTAAACTAAAAATGTAGCGGTAGTTCACCTCGCACCCTTCTTTTTGCCGAACAACTCAGAATGGCTTCCGAGTCTAACGACTTCCACAACATCCGATGTGGCATCTATCCAAATTAGAAGAAAGTCGTTACCAACATGACATTCCATGCAGTCCTTGTAATTACCAATTAATTCATGCGGCTTGTACTCCTTTGGAATGCTTTCTCCTTTTTTCAACCGATTCAGAACATCGAATAAAGCTTTCATCAGCTGAATGTTGTTACGATATTTCTTCAGATCCTTCTTGGCTTTCGTGCTGTAATGGATTGTCTTCATTCTATTTCGTCTAACGATTTCATGAATGACTCAAAACTATCCATATTCAATGTTCCGGCACTCGCACCCGAACGCGCTTCCTCAATGGCTGCTTTTGTTTCCTCATTCGGCTCCATATTGTACACAACATCTCTTAGAATGCACTCTACGAAGTTATTAAGGCTCCTATGCTCACGCTTGGCAGCTTTCTTCAAAGCATCCAGCAGGTCACTGTCTAGTCTGAATGCGGTCTGTTTCTTAATTGCTACATCCATCATATCGATAAATTGATTTCTGCCGCAAAGATAACGAATGTGTAACACATGATTGTGCTTTTGTTCGTTTTGAGTGGATATCAGAGCTTTTCTTCCCTCGTTTATGATCATTGATTCGGTCTTGAAGCGGCGGAAGGGAATGGGGATGTAGACTGTTATTGATAGGGCGACCGTCCTATCCTGTGTTATGTCGCACCTACGATGCTTAGCGATGTCCAATCCCATACGACATTCCTCCCTTCGGGCTTTGGTTGTACTCCTCGTCTTTCCTCCGTTTTTCATTTCGCAGTCTCCCCTACGGGGATTGCTTTCCTCTCTGAATATTTATTCGTACTTTTGCCGCGCAAAATCGTCATTTTTTCGGGTAGAAACCATCGGAGACGAAGTAACAAGAAAGCTGGGCTTCGGCCAATGTTTACTCCGTGAGTAGCGCGACCCTTTGCGAAAATCCCCAAGGGTGGGGACTTTCAGGGTCATTTTCCCCGTTCGCTTTTTGCTTCTTCTTTGTTTATTTTCCATCCAGCAAATTTCCCCTTATCAAATGAAAGAGTTTTTCAGCGTGATGCGTCAGTACGTAAAGCCCTATCGGTTCTACCTGGTCGGATCGTTGTTCTTCAACCTGCTTTCGGCTGTGCTCAATGTGTTCTCCTTCATCTCCGTCATCCCGATGCTCCAGATGCTTTTCGGCATCGATCAGAACCGTTACGAGTTCATTCCCTGGTCGGCTGTGGGCATGAGTTTGAAGGACATCGCGGTGAACAACATGTACTGGTATACCACCGAGCTGATGGATCAGCACGGAGCCGCCACCGCCCTGTTGTTGATAGGTCTGTTCCTGATTGTCACTACGTTCTTGAAGACGGCATGCTATTTTGCCTCGGTTGGCATCATGGTTCCCCTTCGTACGGGCATTGTGCGTGACATTCGCCGCCGTGTGTACCACAAGATTGTTTCGCTTCCTCTTTCCTTCTTCTCCGATGAGCGTAAAGGGGACATCATCGCCCGTATGAGTGGTGACGTCAATGAGATTGAGACCTCCATTACCGGCTCGCTTGAGATGTTGATAAAGAATCCCATTCTCTTGATTTGCTATTTTGGTGTCTTGATTTACGTCTCCTGGCAGTTGACCGTCTTCACCATTGTCGTATTGCCCTTGATGGGGTGGATGATGGGACGCATCGGCCGCAAACTCAAGCACAAGAGTCTCGATGCGCAGACGAAATGGAGCGACACCATGTCTCAGCTCGAAGAAACCCTCGGGGGTATGCGCATTATCAAGGCTTTTACGGCTGAACGCAAGATGACCGACCGTTTTGACCGCGCTACGGACGAATATCGGAGTGCTTCGGCCCGTGTGGCCACCCGCCAGGCTTCTGCCCACCCCGTGAGTGAGTTCCTGGGCACGGTGTTGATTGTGTTGGTGCTGTGGTATGGCGGTACGCTCATCTTCTCAGCCCATTCACCGATTGATGCACCGACCTTTATCTTCTATATGGTCATCCTGTACAGCATCATTCAGCCGCTCAAGGACCTCTCGAAGGCTTCGTATAACATCCCGAAGGGTATGGCCTCTATGGAACGTGTCAACAAGATACTCCTTGCACCCAATACCATCACCGAGGTGGATCATCCGGAGCAGATTGCGGGACTGAACGACCGCATTGAGTTCAAGCACGTTTCGTTCTCGTATAACGGCACGACCCAGGTGTTGCGCGATGTCAATCTTACCGTGCGTCGCGGACAGACCATTGCCCTGGTGGGACAGAGCGGTTCGGGTAAGTCGACCCTCGTAGACCTGTTGCCCCGTTACCACGACGTGACGGCAGGCGAAATCACCATTGACGGGGTCAATGTGAAGAGTTTGGCACTCTCGGAACTGCGTTCGCTCATCGGTAACGTAAATCAGGAAGCCATTCTGTTCAACGATTCCTTCTATAACAACATCACCTTCGGTGTAGAAAGTGCCACGATGGAAGAGGTTATCGAGGCCGCCAAGATTGCCAACGCCCATGACTTTATCATGGAGAGCGAAAACGGCTACGACACGAAGGTGGGAGACCGCGGTTGCCGCCTGTCCGGAGGTCAGCGTCAGCGTATCTCCATTGCCCGCGCCATTTTGAAGAATCCCGCAATCCTCATCTTGGACGAAGCTACTTCGGCTCTCGATACCGAGAGCGAACGCCTGGTTCAAGAAGCGTTGGAACACTTGATGAAAACCCGTACGACCATTGCCATTGCTCACCGGCTTTCGACCATTCGCAATGCCGACGAAATCTGTGTGCTCTATGAGGGCAGCATCGTCGAACGCGGTACACACGACGAGCTTCTGCAGAAGGGTGGTTACTATAAACGACTCAACGATATGCAGCAACTGTAACGCAGTGCCCCTTGGGTGACTGTGTGCTCCGTTCCGCCAACTTCCCCACTTGTGCTGAAGTCGTCGGAACGGAGTTCTTTTGAAGGGGAAAGAGGGTCGGAATGCCGCAACGGACGGTAGCTGGCTCGCAAGGGTAGAACGAAAGTGGATCGGAGCGCATGGCGATGCTCCTGATTCCGACTGACCTGGAGGCTTCGCCCCCCAAGCATCGTTCTCAAGGTTACTGACGATTTCCCCATCGTTCTTTTTAGACTGGTTCTATAATTTATCAGTTAATCAGTCGAAGGTTGAAGGGGTTCTGTTGAAAGTCATTGGCTTGATGAATAAACTTTTAAACTCCTCACCCCTAAACTGTAATGAATAGAACACCCCTTTAATACATCTCTTCTTTATGAAACATTTCCTCGCCCTTGTGCGCTTTTACCTCACCCTCCTGTGCGTATTCCTCTTGGCCAAGCCCGTTTTCGTTTGGATGCAGGAAGCCAGTGTGCGGAAGGACTTTACGTTGGCTGACCTCTGTGACGTGTGGCTACACGGTTTGCCACTCGACTTGGCCGTGTCGGGCTATGGTTCTGCCCTCGTGTGGCTGGTGTTGGGCGTAGGACTTTGGGTGCGAATGCCCCGATTGACCCTTTTCAACCGCATTTATGCCGCGTTGTTGGCGTTGGTGATAGCCATCATCCTGGTTGCTGATACCTGTCTGTATGGATTTTGGGGTACGAAGTTGGACAGCACGGTGTGGAACTACCTCGACTCGCCCCAGGGTGTACTTTCGAGTGTGACCCCGCTCTATGCCTTGGGCGTGAGCCTCGCCGTACTTTTCCTTTTTGCCGCACTCTTCTTCCTGTTGCGCAAGGCATTGCCGCGCACGTTGGAACGCAGTGACCGTCCTTGGCCCTGGACGCTGGGTTGGGTGGTCATCGGCGGTTTGCTCTTCCTGGGCATCCGAGGCGGGGTAGGCAAGAGTACCGTCAATGTCGGAACGGCTTATTATTCCGACCAACTCTTTCACAACCATGCGGCTGTAAACCCAGTGTTTAGCTTGGTGGCTTCTTCGACCAAGGTGCGAAACTTCGCTGACCAGTATAACTTCTTCGAGGAAGACGAACGGAAGCGCATATTGAGCATGCTTCACTACAACAGCCGCTCAGAACAGGTTGACAGCCTGCTTAACACCCGCCGTCCCAACGTGTTGCTCATCTTGATGGAGGGATGCGGCGGAACTTTCGTCCACGCCATTGATTCGCTGGCCGACCCCAACGTGACGCCTCACTTAAATCGTCTGGCTGCCGAGGGAGTTGTCTTCAGTCGTTGCTATGCCAACTCGTTTCGCACTGATCGCGGCACCGTTTGCACCCTGAGCGGCTATCCTTCGTTTCCCGACGTGAGTGTGATGAAACTGGCATCCAAGTGTGCCCAGCTTCCCTCCCTCGCCCGCACGTTGAAACAGGCAGGTTACACGACGGAGTTCCTCTACGGGGGCGACATCAACTTTACCAACACCAAGGGCTACCTGCTGGCTACGGGGTATGACCGCGCGTACAGCGAAACCTCCTTCCCGTTGGAAGTAAGACGCACGCACGACTGGGGGGTGACCGACCGCATTACCTTTGACAGCCTCTATCACCGCATTCTCCGCTATCCGACGAACCGTCCGTGGCACTTAGGTTTCCTGACCTTGGCGAGCCACGAGCCGTGGAAGGTGCCTTATGACCGCATCAAGGGCGACAAGGTGGCCAATGCGATGGCTTACCTGGATGACTGCATCGGTACGTTTATTGAGCGGTTCCGCCAGACGGAACAGTGGAAAAATACCCTCATCGTGTTGATTCCCGACCACGGTATCAATTATCCCGAGGGCATCAGTGATGCGAATGAACGCCGTTCGCACATCCCCTTGATTTGGACGGGTGGTGCGGTGCGCGAGGCACGCCGCATTCCCTTGATTTGTAACCAGACAGACTTGCCCGCCACCCTTTTGGGGCAGTTGGGCTTGCCGCACGACGACTTTGTCTTTAGTCGGGACGTGTTAAGCCGTTCGTACATTCGTCCCTCTGCCGTCCATACTTGGAGCGAGGGCATCTATTATATGGATCCTACGGGTATCTCGGTCTTGAACTTGCTGACACAGCCCGTCAGCACCTTCCGCGAGAGCCCGCGACCGTCAACTTTCCGCGTCAATGCTGCCAAGGCATTCCTTCAAAGCTGTTACGACCAACTGTAATGCGCGGAAGTGCTGCCGCGAAAGCCACTGCAGGCTGGTGACGGCACGGTCACTCCCCCTCGGAGCGGTGAGGCCGTGTGCCAGTTGGCTTGTTCCGACAGCCGACCTTTAGGAATACATCGTTATGAAAAAGAAAATTCTCATTACCGGTGCGTCCGGCTTTATTGGCAGTTTCCTCGTGGAGCGTGCGCTCAAGGAAGACCTGGAAGTCTGGGCGGCCGTCCGTCCGCAGACCAATCGTCAGTATTTGCAGGACGAACGTATTCGCTTTATTGAGCTCGACTTGGGCAACAGTGACCGCCTGACGGAACAACTGGAGGCTCATCGGGAACAGCAGGGCGTGTTCCACTACGTGATTCACGCTGCGGGAGCAACCAAATGCCGCCGCAGTGACGATTTCTTTCGTGTCAATGCCCGCGGTACGGAACGCTTGGCATACACCTTGCTCGAAACGGGTTGTTTGCAACCGCAGGGCCGCTTTGTCTTTATCAGTTCGCTGAGTGTCTATGGTCCATCCCGCGAATCGGACATGCGGCCCATCACGGAGGACAGTCATAAAGTGCCCGATACGGCTTACGGAAAGTCAAAACTTCAGGCCGAATGTGCCTTGGCAGATGTGCCTGACTTGAATTACATCATTCTGCGTCCGACGGGGGTTTACGGTCCGCGCGAACGCGACTATTTCATGATGGCCAAGAGCATTTCGCGCCACGTAGACTTTGCTGTGGGTTTCAAACCCCAGGTGTTGACGTTCATTTACGTGGAAGACCTTGTTGAGGCCGCTTTCCTTGCCCTTCGCCACGGACGTACGGGCCGCGCTTATTTTCTGACAGACGGCAAGAGCTATACGAGCCGCGCCTTCAGCGACCTGTTGCAACTCGAATTGGGGGTGCGCGGTGTGTTGCACATCACGGCACCGCTGTGGGTACTCCGTCAAGTGTGTCGGGTGGCTGCATGGATAGCCGAGCGCAGGGGTACGGTGCCCACTTTAAACCCAGACAAATATCGCATCATGAGTCAGCGCAACTGGCAGTGTGACATTACGCCCGCCCGCAAGGAGTTGGGCTACACACCGAAGTGGCCGCTCGTGCGCGGCGTAAAAGCAACCGTTGCCTGGTACAAGGAAGCGGGCTGGCTCTAAAACCTGATCCGCACGGTGGGGGTGTGATGCGCGAGGGGAAGTATTCCTTCGCTTCGGAAGGGGCTGGAACGAAAGCGAAACAGTCCTTCGCAGTCTGTAGCCTTGTTGCCGTGTGTGCGTTTCTGTCAGCCGATGTGGTAAGGGGATTTGTTTTCCCCTTGAGGCTGGTTCTATTCATAATCAGTTGATCAGTGGAAGGTGGAAGTGTTCAGGTTGAAAGTCATTGCCTGGATGAATAAACTTTTAAACTCATCCACTTTAAACTCTAATTGATAGAACCTCCCTGGATACAGTCAGGCTGATTCTTTCAAACTGGCATTGTACGAAATGCCCATTATCGAATCCTTCAAAATCCCAATGACCTCCCTTTCTCAACCCAAAGCCTTGCCCATTGAGTGGGTGACGCTGGCCTATACACTCTTTACTTCCCTCATTATTGTGCTGCTTTGGTCGCACATGAACAATCCGTTCCGCTTGTTGGAAGGGCGTGCGATGGTACTCACAGCCATGGGGCTGATTTACCTCATCTATCGGGCACGTCCTAACCGTTATACGCTCTTCCTGCGTTATCTGTTTCCTTTGACCTTGCTCGGTTACTGGTATCCGGACACGTATGAGTTTTGTCAGTGTTTCCCCAACTTGGATCATTGGTTTGCCAAGGCCGATCTCTTCCTTTTTGGTTGCCAGCCGTCGATTGCCTTTCAGGCTTGGTTGCCCGAAAAGCTGTGGAGTGAGTTGTTTCACATGGGGTACTTTGCCTATTATCCGATGATAGCCCTCACGGTACTGTCTCCTTTGTTTACCGACCGGAAGTTGTTTCAGCCCACGGCATTTATCGTGCTGACTGCTTTCTTTCTGTATTATACCATCTACTTGTTCTTGCCCGTAGCCGGTCCGCAGTATTATTTCCATGCCGTAGGCTTCGAGTTGATTCAGAGTGGACACTTCCCCGAAATCGGTGACTACTTCCGTTACCACACGGAACTGGCACCTTCGCCGGGTCCCGACGGATTTTTCCACGACTTGGTGGAAACTACGCAGAAAAGCGGTGAACGTCCTACCGCAGCATTTCCGTCTTCTCATGTCGGTATGAGTACGGTGTTGATGTTCTTGCTTTATCGTAACCGCCGTTACCTTGCCTTGCTGGCTTTCCCCTTCTATTTCTTCCTGTGCTGTGCTACGGTCTACATTCAGGCGCATTACCTCATCGATGTCTTTGGCGGACTGGTGACAGCAGTGGTGTTCTATTATGTTTGTAACTGGGTCTGGGAACGGTGGAGCCGGGGGGAAGGAGAAGAGGATAAAGCCCCGGCTCACTAAGAATCTATCAGAAGAAGTAAGGAGTTTGCCTTGTTGCCTAGAGTCGATTTAAATCGATTTAGGTCGATTTATTTCGATTTAAATCGACTCGGCATAAAGAAATTCATAGATATTCAACGCTTTTCGTTTTTCCTTCTGCATTAGTTCCCATTGATTTTGTAGTTTTGAGTCGATTTAAATCGAGAGAAGTCGACCTAAATCGATTTAAATCGACTCCTGGTTGAAAAGAAGGTTTGTTCGTTATACCATAATAAGGTCTGACGGCTTTTCAGAGGAGCCTTGGTAGGTTTATTGGGCGCGTTACTAAATTTCTTTGGATTATGGGAATTCATATAGGAACAACAGTCGGTCACTTTTATTTGGATACTTGGGTGATGGCAAACGTGATTCAGCTTAGTACGCAGAAGTTCTGTCAGCGTTTTCTGAATGTCAAGAATGATCCTTGCGGACGCCTTTTTGACCAAATGACACAGGCAGCCCGCTCTGGGCAGGCAAACATAGCCGAAGGAGCTGCCCGCAGGCAGACCTCCAAGGAAACTGAAATGAAATTGACGGATGTGGCGCGGGCAAGCTTGAATGAATTGGCTACTGATTACTTGACATTTCTCTTAATCAATGGACAATCTCCTTGGTCTAAAGATTCAGAGGAATGGATTGCTGTTCATAACCTGCGCTTGGAAACACCGGCTTATTCTGCAGACTTAATGCATGATGTTGGAGTTCATATTCTAAACCAAGAAAAGCGTTTTGCTGCTTGGGCGGAGAATATGGAGCCTTTTATTGCGGCAAATTCCCTCTTAATTCTCTGTGGACGCCTTATTCGTATGCTTAATAAGCAAATTTCGAATCAGTTGAAGTGTTTCAAGGAACAAGGTGGCTTCACGGAAAATCTGACAGCAGTTCGTCTCGAAACAATTAAGCAGCATGCAGAAGCCGCATCCGATGTTCCCTTATGTCCGAAGTGTGGCGAGAAAATGATTAAACGTATGGCGAAGAAAGGACATAATGCAGGAAATGAGTTTTGGAGCTGTATGAATTATCCGAAATGTATGGGGACGCTCTCTTGCAAAGAATGAGAAGCATTGCGCGAGCTTTGGCGTTAAAGCTTTCCCTTCCTTTTGCACTAAGTCGATTTAAATCGATTTATGTCGATCTATTTTCGATTTAAATCGACTCTCATTGAGACTGGCAAAGCTTGCTGGTAGCTTTTTGCGCGAGCTTTGGCGTTAAAGCTTTCCCTTCCTTTTGCACTGAGTCGTTTTAAATCGATTTATGTCGACCTATTTCGATTTAAATCGACTCAGCAGACAAGTAAATCACGAAATATTCACATCAATAATCTTCTAATCAATCCCTTCTCCTTCTATGAGAACAAAACTTATTCTCTCCCTTCTCCTCTCAGCCCCTGCGCTCGTAGCTTCGGCTCAGACAGTGGGTAAAGGTGGCATTTCTCCCAAGATGTTGGAGCAAATGGAACAGGCGCAGCCGAAGGTTGCTACGGCAAAGGCTTTGCGCAATGCGTTGGCAGGTAGTTCAATCAACAAATTGGCTACGGTGGCCAATAATCCCGATGCAACGGACACGCATTTTTCACACCGAGTGCCCTCAAAGGGCATCACAGACCAGCAAAGTTCTGGACGTTGTTGGCTCTTTACGGGTATGAACGTGATGCGTGCCAAGATGATTAAGCAATACAACCTCGGTGCTTTCCAGTTCTCGCAGAGTTATAACTTCTTCTACGACCAGTTGGAGAAGTCTAACCTCTTCTTGCAGGCTGTCATTGACAATGCTCAGAAGCCCATGGACGATAAACTCGTGGAATGGCTCTTTAAGAATCCCCTCTCAGACGGTGGAACCTTCTGCGGCGTAGTGGATGGCGTGAGCAAATATGGTTTGGTGCCTGCCGAAGTAATGCCCGAGAGTTTCAGTGCCAATAATACGGCTACGATGGCGCAAATTCTGACACTCAAACTCCGTGAATACGGTTTGACCTTACGTAAGGCAGCTGCTCAAGGCGAAAAGCAAAGCCAGCTCGAAGCACGCAAGGCGGAGATGCTCACCACTGTATACCGCATTTTGGCTACTTGCTTGGGTGAACCCGTAAAAGAATTTACGTGGACCCGTCGTGACGCAGAGGGAAACCCTGTTGAAACGAAGACTTACACGCCGCAGTCCTTCTACAAGGAATATGTGGGCACGGATTTGAAGAATACCTACGTTATGTTGATGAACGACCCTTCGCGTCCGTACCATAAGACCTATACGATTGACATGGACCGCCATACTTACGACGGTATGCAGTGGACTTTCCTCAATTTGCCGATGGAGGAAATCAAGGAAATGGCCATCGCATCTATTAAGGACTCTACGATGATGTATTTCTCATGCGATGTGGGTAAGTTCCTTAACGGCCAGACGGGTGTGTTGTCACTCCGTAACTACGATTACGAGTCACTTTTTGATACGGACTTCCCCATGAACAAGGCCGAACGCATCAGTACGTTTGCTTCTGCATCTAGTCATGCCATGACTCTCATGGCTGTTGACTTGGATAAGGATGGAAAGCCTCGCAAATGGATGGTAGAGAACTCTTGGGGACCTACTAATGGCTACCAGGGTCACCTTATCATGACGGATCAGTGGTTTGACGAATACATGTTCCGTTTGGTAGTGGACAAGAAGTATGTACCTGCCGCTACGCTCAAGCTCTTGGATCAGAAACCGACCCTTCTTCCGGCTTGGGATCCCCTCTTTGCTGGAGAGGAGTAAGTCCTTAGCAATTTGCTTTTATGTTTAAAAGCTGAGGCGGAACGGAGAGGCATTTTGTCCCTTCGTTCCGCCTCATTGCATTCTTGTATTTCATCCTCTGTCGCTTTTCCGTGCTTCTAATAGTCCTTTTACTTCATTTCATCCGTCTGTTTTTTTCTGATTTCTACTCTTTCTATTGCTTCTGTCCTCTTTCTTTCAATCTTTGGGGTATGACACTTCAGATTCTTTCTATCTTTCTGCTCAGCCCCAAATCTTTATCAGCTCTCTTGCTTTTTTCTCCTATTTTCGGAGCTTTATGACGCTATTTTTCTTCAAGTCGCAGAATATTAACTAGAACTTACTTGTATTAAGAATTTTTACCCCCCCCATTTGGTAGCTTTCTGCTAAGCCTCTACTTTTGCAAGCGTCTTTATTAAGGCTTTTCTATATTTTGTAAGAATAAACTTCTACAAATTCAGAATTCTCTATAAAATAATGAAGAACGGTTGGATTCTTTTCTATAGAGTTTCAATCTAATACGTGCATTCGCTTTTTCAATATAAATTATCAATAAGACATTTATGAAAAGATTTACAAGCATTCTGATGCTTTCCTTTGCCTTGGCAGGGACGGCATGGGCGCAGGGTGGTTCTCAGCAGACTGTTTCAACAAAAGCAACGACACACACGACAATCTCCGCGCCGCTTACACAACTGTCTCGAAGTTCACAAAGCGTAACAACGCCTGTTGATGGGGTGCAGGATGGTATTTACGAAATTCAGAATCGCGGTGGAAATGGGACTACAGAATCACGTGGTTATATGGTGTATGCTCCACAACAGGAAGGAGAACATAAGAACCGTTTGCAAATTGCAGGCTGTAAGTTGAATGGTTATACCAGTTCAGAGTATTCATATACTCGTCAAGATGATGGCACCTATGAGAGTAATATCTACGGATATTGGTATCTGTACACTTCAGCCAATAACAACCGCTACATTTTTAGCTTGTATTACCAAGATGGTAAAGTTTTATTTTTGAATAAAGATGAATCGTTTGCAGCAGTCGTAGAAACTCCACACAGCATTACGATTGAACAGTCTACTTATAAGTCTGCTTACAAGCAAATAAAGTTGGATGGAACAACAGATTATCTCAGCAATAGTGTGGGATGGAGAAAAACAGGTTTTCCTATGCGCTGGAACAGTAATACCAGTGATGATGCAGCTCCTCACAGTTTTGAAACTCCGACAAAAACGCAAGAATTGCCTCAAGGTCTGTTAGATGCAGCGAAGCAGAAGATTCAAGAATATGAAAGTACCGCTTTGAATCAGAAGAAGGAGGAGGTAACTAATTGGGTCAATTCCTTTAAGGGTAAGGTAGGTTACCCAAAAGAAACTGTCTATGAAACTTTGACTGCAGAATTGGCAACTGCCAACACTTTTGCAGAAATCGATGCTGCTAAGAAGAAGTTCTGCGAGTCAACCGACGTAAACCTCCCCATCAGCGGCAAAGCCTATAAGATAAAGGCACACTTTACGGATGGTAGCGAGCAAGCTCTTTATTGGGATGGAAGTGCGATAAAAAATGGAAGTAATTCTGCAGAAAATGCAGACGTCTTTGTTTGTCGTCAAGTCAATCAGAAATATTTCTTTACCAACAACTTTGGTAAATACCTGATTTGGTTTGACAGTGGCGATGGAAACAAGAGTTTGGATGTAATGGGTGCAATCGATACTTACGATGCAACACATAATGATTGGACGTTAGGTCGCGCTACTGTTGCGAAAGAAGGTGGAATCATTCAGGCAGGTACGACTAACGAAACATTCTTTGGCTTACTTCAGATGCAGGCTGCTGATAAGAGTGGTCGTAATCAATACTACTTGGCAGCACGTAAGGACGGGGAATTTATTGCTGGCAATCATTTAGATAAATGGTACGATGGTAGCGACAATAGTGCTCGTAGCTTTGTCTTCCATTTTGAAGAGGTAAGTTATCCTAATGCTGCCGATTTGAAATCAATTGAAGGTGATGCAATTAATATCGGTGATGCTACTCATATCGCTACCTTCAGTGCTCCCTTTGCAACGGATGTTCCCGAAGGTGTAAAAGCTTACTACGTGAAAGCAGACGGCGTTGCTGCAGATGTTGCCAAGGTTACTGCTGTGGGTGGTAACACCATTCCGGCAAATCAGGGCGTACTCTTGACGGGTAAGAAAGCTGGTACTGTAACAATGTTGCCTGCTACGACTGCGGGTACGGAGTTGACTGACAATCAATTGGGACACTCAGCTGGTGCAGCCAAGGATTTGGCAACGGAGCAGACACCTTTCTACATCTTGACAAAGGTTGGAAATAAAGTGGGCTTCTTCTTGGGCGATACATCGAAGAATACCACACTGGGTATGAATAAGGCTTACTTGAAGGGCAATGCCAATAGTCAAGCTATTCGTCTTGTACTTGACGATGTGACTACAGGTGTAGAAGAAACCCTTACGGATGCCGCAGCACAGCTTCCCGTATACGACCTCAGCGGTCGTCGTGCGATGCAACCACTCAAGAAAGGTATCTACATCCAAGGCGGTAAGAAGTTTATCGTGAAGTAAAATTCTTTGATTCATTCATCAAAAACATAGTTATAATGAAGAAGACTTATCAAGCTCCTCAACAGCAAATCATTACGGTCTCTCTCGAAGGCCATATCTTGAACGGATCAGGAGGTGATCATGTGAATATAGATAGTAATCAGACTGGTGAAGCAGGAAGCTCTTATTCGATTGATAAGAGTGAGATTTGGGATGTTGAGTGGGACGAAGAATAAACTCCCATGGAACATCGCTACGTTCCATAGTTTATGGGAACGGAATAACTCGTAACTTTTTTCATGTGCAGGAAGGTGCTTTCGGGCATCTTCCTGTTTTTTTTCTTCTTTATTCTACTCTCTGTATTCTTGGCTAGTGGTCGCCTTGGACATTTCTATCAGAAATCACAAAAAAAAGGTGCCACATCCAGAGGATGTTCACCTTTTTGTCTTTTAGTATGTCTTGTATATGGAGGAATGGGTTGACTGATTGGCTTTATTTTCGTCCAAAATCCGCAAGCACTTCGCCCCAGCGTGCAGTCTCCCATTTGCGGATGGGAATGTTGCTGTAATCGTGGGTGAGCAACCAGGTTTCGGCGCGGGCTATCAAGTCGAAGAGTTTTTATAGGAGTAGTAGATGATAAAGAGTCGCTTGTATATAGATATGGCAACCTTTTTGTAAGCAGATGAATGGAGCGGACAGCCCTTCGGAAGAGATGAAACGGAGGCAGAAAGGGTTATCGGGTGACGCGGATTTCACCCCATACGCCTTTATGGTCTGAAGGCCATACATCCAAGGGCTTAATGAAACATTCAGGGGTGGGGTTGGGACGAGGACGGAAGTAAGCAATTGATTCTTCGGGTCCGAATAGGCAGGCATGGGTTACTTCGACACCTTTTCCTTTACAGAATAGGTAATCAATGCGTTCCCGTTCGTCGGCAAGAGGAGCCCAAGAGAGTCGATTGACCGACACGGCGGGATTGGCTGAAGGGTATGTGAATCCGGGATGTGTCAAAGGGTTGTTCCATCGTGCGCGGTAGATATCGGTGAATCCCGCTTCGCTCAGCATACTTGTGACGGGCCAAGGAATCACCAGTCCGTGGTGATCATACAGATAGCGTGTGGTTTTAGTCCAGTCTAAATGCGAGGGCTCGTTGAAGTCGCCGCCCAATACAACCACGTAACCTGCATCGGCATCTTGTTGTGCGGTGCGGAGAAAAGCCTGAATGCCTTCATCACGCTGCGAAAGGTTGTTACGACGAAGGACTTCAGCACTGTCACGCAGAATAGGAATCTCGCGCCAATTATTTCCATCGTATCCTCTCACTTCGTAGTACGTATCGTCCTGATAATCGAGATGGGCGGTGTAAACTGCAAATTTTACCCCTTTGGCTTCGCAACGAAGACGATACACACTGCCGTGGTCACCCTCACAAGGAAAGACAGTCAGGCTGTCATGGAGTGGATAACGGCTTAAAAGGCCCGAATCGTAGCTGTAAAAACTGTAATACGTTTCTCCGCGTTTGCGCAAATCATTGACCAACTTGGCAGTGAAGTTCGATTGGTGATAATTACGCACCTCGCTGAAGGTGACAAAGTCGGGACGGAGGCGGGCAATCTCGTTGACGATGGCCTCATAGCCTCCTTTGACACTGGTACCTTCCTGCCAGATGTTCCACTGAAGCAGGCGGAAGGTTTCACTCGCTCCAGTCGCTGTAAGTTGGCTGAGAACGAAAAGCAGAAGAATGAGTGAATGTCTCATAGAACTAATCATGAAGAGTTTTATAAAATTGTTCTATGTGGGATGAATGAAGGCGTTGAAGGTTTAAATGCTTGGGCGTAGATGAATACCTTCGTATGAACAATATTGTATTGCTCTATGCGGAAGGAGGTAGGCTGAGTGGGTATGCTCTTTCCTTATCGGTCGAAGTCATTTGTTACGGGGGATGGGAAGCAGAGAAGTAAGGGATTACTTCCTTCCAAAGTCTGCAGGCACTTCGCCCCAGCGTGCGGTCTCCCATTTGCGGATGGGGATGTCGCTGTAATCGTGCGTGCGCAACCAGGTTTCGGCGCGGGCTATGAGGTCGAAGAGCTTTTCTGTGCGAGCGGTGCGCTGTAAGGTGGTGCGGCAGGTCTTTTTCTTCAACCACAACAGGGCGTTTCGGCTGTCGGTGTAGATAGTCAGTACTTTGCCTTGCTGCTTGAGTAAGGCAAGGGCGTGGACAATGGCCAGAAATTCGCCAATGTTGTTGGTGCCGTGTACGGGACCGTAGTGAAACACCACTGCTCCCGTTGCCAAGTCAACACCTCGGTATTCCATCGGGCCAGGGTTGCCCGAACAAGCTGCATCGACCGCCCAGGCTTGTGCGGTGACCTCGGGAGGCAAGGGGAGCACGGTGTCGTGACGCCAGTCGGGCGGATTCTGCACACCGTCGCAACTGGGTGACGGGGTGGGCATCGTCGAGGAGGCGGCGAGGCGGGAAGCAGCTGGAGCAGAAACACTTGAGGCAGGGGCAGAAGAGGCTTTCGAAGTAGGGTGGGAAGCTTGGAAGTAGTCTGAAGGACAGCCTGCGAAAGCCTTTTGGGCTTCTGCTTCGCTCGGGAAGGACTTATAAAGGGCTTCGGGTATCCCCACAACCTGTTTTTGGCATTCCTCCCACGTTGTGTAGACTCCCGGCTCCTTGCCGTTCCACACCACGTAGTATTTGGCCTTTTTACTCATAGTTTTCCAGATGATTAGGATATTAAAACAATGAGGTTATAAGGTTGGGGAAAGCTGTAACGAACGGGGCGAACCTGAGGCGCAATGGAGAGCACCTGGATGGTTCTGTCGAACTTTTCCCTGCCGTCCCTGGCAGCAGTCACAAAAGCTCAAAAGCTTTGCGTCTGGCTGTCAGAAAGCGGCTAACCTTATAACCTCATCTATGAATGACGACGGATGTCGTGGTTTACATACGTTCGGGCATTTCGATGCCGAGCAAGCCCATGCCGAGGCGTACCACCTTGGCTACGTTCTGAGAGAGCACGAGGCGGAATGCCTGCTTGGCCGTATCTTCTTCGCGGAGGATGCTGAAATCGTGGTAGAACTGGTTGTACTCCTTGACCAACTCATAGCAATAGTTGGCAACCGAGGCGGGTTGGTATTCTGAACCAGCCTGACGAATCACAGCGGCGAAGTCGGCAATGTGCTGCACGATTTCTTCTTCCTTCGTAGACAACTCTACGCCAGTAGGCAAAACTTCGGGCACCTGGATGCCTGCGTCGGAAGCCTTGCGCAGAATCGAACGGATACGGGCATAGGTGTATTGGATGAACGGACCCGTGTTGCCGTTGAAGTCGATACTTTCCTCGGGATTGAACAGCATATTCTTGCGTGCGTCGACCTTGAGCAGGAAGTATTTCAAGGCACCCATACCCACGATGCGGGCTACTTCGTCCTTTTCGGCTTCGGTCATGTCATCAAATTTACCGGCTTCTTCAACCGTCTGACGAGCCTGAGCAATCATGCCTGCTACCAAATCGTCAGCATCAACAACCGTACCCTCACGGCTCTTCATCTTGCCGTTGGGGAGTTCGACCATACCGTAAGAGAAGTGTACCAAATCCTTACCCCAAGAGAAGCCCAGCTTATCGAGCAGGATAGAAAGTACCTGGAAGTGATAATTCTGCTCATTACCCACAACGTAAATCATCTTGTCAATCGGATAATCAGCGAAACGAAGTTTGGCCGTACCAATATCCTGTGTCATGTAGACAGAGGTTCCGTCACCACGAAGAAGCAGTTTGTGATCCAATCCTTCGGCAGTCAGGTCCGCCCATACGGAACCATCTTCTTTCTTGAAGAAGAAACCCTTCTCGAGCCCTTCCATCACCTTCTCTTTTCCTTCGAGGTAAGTATTGGATTCATAATAGATCTTGTCAAAGCTAACCCCCATCTTCTTGTAGGTTTCGTCGAATCCGGCATATACCCAGTTGTTCATCATTTCCC
>OMBQ01001437.1_pt1 | contig 19643 bp, 20 predicted proteins | sample 1674311 | NCBI WGS metagenome assembly OMBQ01 (sample SAMEA103958160, study PRJEB25191) | human gut metagenome | biome: human-associated habitat [ENVO:00009003]; feature: intestine environment [ENVO:2100002]; material: feces | place: Germany | collected 2013/2015 | reverse complement strand
GGTAGCCGCCTTCTTTATTCCAGCCTCCTTCAGAGAAATCTGAGGGAGGCTTTTTTGTTTGGTTCGTGCGAATGGGAAGGCGCGGATATTGAACGTGCTAGACGCAGTTGTTGGATGTTGCTCCCCAATCGGCAGTAAATCAGACCAAAGGGAACATTCTATTTCCATGAACCCCGAAGGGGTGGCAGCGTCTTAGCCCAGGGTGGAGCGAAGCGTAACCCTGGGTAACCAAACGATTGTTCAAATACATTCGAACCCCAGAGGGGTGGCAGCAAATTACATCCTAATTTATTACTGCCCGAAACAATGCTCCATTAGACTTTCTATTTCCTCGGACACCTGATTAATTGATGCAGCGGCTTCTAGTTAAGATTAGAATCCATAAGAGAAGCATGAATTGGGCAAATATGGCTTTCTAATTAATATTTTATTGGAGAATATATTTTATTCGATTACCGACACAATTATTGAAAGAGGGGGATTGTCCATGCGTATAATCGTACAAAATAGTCTGTTTGACACGTTTATTGCAAACCAATCAATTGGAATGATTACGACCAAGACTTCATATTGATTAGAACCTAAAGATACAACGTATGTTTAGGGAGCTAGAGTGTATGACTTCAGTGTTATATTACGGCGATAGGCGATGTTATAATTCATGAGTGATCACTGGTAAGTATTTGGTGTGACAATAATTTATTCTATCACATGTTGACAGAGCAGCCTGTAGTGATTATCAATCACTTATGTCGATTCATGAGTGTGTTTTCAAACCCCAAAGTAAGGTTCTATTCTTCTATATCTTTTTAATTCGCAATATAATTGAAGTTTTTCTTCAATTCAGTTTGTAGGTTTCAATAAATGTAGTACTTTTGCACCCGTATTCAAGAAAACAACAGAATACGCCCGAAAATTGGGGTATGGTGTAATGGTAACACTGCAGATTCTGGTCCTGCCTTTCCTGGTTCGAGTCCGGGTACCCCAACATTATAAGCTAGCTATTTGCTAGCTTTTTTTGTATGTCTTTTAGCCAGCTGATTTAATTAGTTAGTCTTCCCTTAAAAAGAGTTCATGGAGGATCAGTATAAATCCAGTGGGGAAAAGCATATAGATTAGCAATAAAACTTTATCCTAACTTTGCCTTATGAATACTCAGAATGAAATAGTCATTTAACAGATGCCAATGGCGAGATGCATTTCGACGTAATTGTCAGTGGAGAGACTGTATGGTTAGCTCAGCGTCAAATCTCCTTGTTGGAACACCTGACACTGTCGGACTTTGCAGAATACTACTTGAGGGAAAAGAATGAGGACCACATGGCCATGGCTGCCTGGGTGAAGTACGGAGAGTCAGCTCCGGAACAGGTGGCCGACGAACTGGATAAGGCAGTCGTGGCACAGGACAAACGCACATACAGGGAGATGCTCTCCAGCCTGTTCAAGCTGTTCTGGGGAAAGTTCTTTCAGCGGGTCGAGCTGCACTGCAGATGCCGGGAAGCAGAAGGAAAGGAAGCATTTACGGCAGAAAGTTTCCAGCACATGCTTGCCTCGCAGGATGAGAACCGTGTAAAGCGTATCGGAGCATGGCTGGACTATGGCCGCAGCGGCATGGATATAGCCCATCTGTATTTCGCTCTGGCAGAAACGGCGGAAATCAGCTCCAAGGTGGCCGTGACCGACTTTGTTGCAGCCTTGTGGCAGCCTATCCCCAACATTCAATCGTAGGACACCGCCAGGTGCAGAAAAGCGTCAATTACCTGAAGAACCTTTCCCCCAACCGGAAGCAATACGGCAAGGATGCCCCGAGCATCGCTTTGCCATCGACATCATCAAGACCGAAGTACTGCTTCTTGCCACTGAAATAGCCGACTGAAATCAATTCTTTTCAATTCGTTCAGTTCGTTTTCGGGTCAGCGAACTGAACGAACTCTTATTTCTTTTAAATTCAGCTGATTGCCAGTTACTTTTGCGCCATCGTTCAGTGTTGGAACGCTGGCGCTTCTGTTTTTCAATCCGTCCGTAGAAGCCGTCGTAACCCGGACGGAAACCAGTATGTATGGAAGAATTATTCAACATCCTCAGTGAGGGCAAAGTTCATGTGAGAGTGGAAATGGATGCCGCAGACCTCAAGGCATTTTCCGATGAACTAATCCGTCGTGCCAAGGATGAACTCGGCTCGATGGTGGAAGCCGCCCGTAAGGAGCGCATGCTATCCAAGGCAGAAGTAAAGGAACTGTTCGGTGTATGTTGATGCCACCCTGTGGCATTGGGACAGGAAAGGCACCCTCAAACCCGTCAAGACCGGCAACGAGGTGCTTTATCCCGAGTATGAAGTGCGCAAGGCGTTTGGACAATGCAACCAAATCCTATGAGCTTATGGAGAATCCCATTCTTTTCCCCCTGGGTATATTTCCTGCGTCCGTAAGGCATATCGTGGAATCCCTGCAGAAGTATGAGCACTATGAGGTGGACTTTACGGCTGTTTCTTTTTTCACTGCATTTGCGGCCGCCATGGGCAATACCTGGTCAGCCTGTTTCATGACCGGGTGGGTCAGCCGTCCCATTCTTTATGTGGTACTGGTTGGCCCCCGCCCAGCTGCGGCAAGACACTACCGTTGCGTCAGGAGGTAGCCCCGCTGCTCAAACTGGATGAAGACTCAGACCGTATCTATGCACAGGAAATCAGGCAGTACCGCAAATGGGAGAGGCTGACCGCCAAACAGCGCAAGCAGCAGTCATTGCCTGAAGAAATGGAATTGCCGCAGCGAAAGTGTCACGTGGTGGTCAACTCCACCATCGAGGCTCTTGTGTCCGCTTTGCGCGACAATCCCCGGGGCGTACTCATCTACAATGACGAAATAGACAGCCTGCTCTCCAACTTCAACCGCTACAACGGTTCGGACGAAAGCTACTTTCTCAGCCTGTTCAGTGGTACCCCCTTCAAATACACCCGCAAGTCGAACAACGAGTACATCTTCCTGCCCAATCCTTACTGCTCCATTATCGGATCCCCCCAGCCCGGTATGCTCTCCTCGCTGTTTGGCGGGAAACGCTCGCAGAACGGCTTTTCCTCCCGTTTTCTGAAAGTCTATCCGGATATAGCAACCATGCCATCCTGGAACGAGCCCTCCATGCCGGAAGAAGTCCTGGATGAATGGGAACGCATCATCCGCCGGGTGGATGCCGTTCAGCCTCTGGCTGGACAGGAGGGGAAGACAAATTCCCTTGAACTTTTCTTTTCACCGGCAGCCAAACAGTGTTTGATTAGGTGGAAGAACGAAGTGAACAGTCGTATCTATGTGGAGTCGGAAAGCGAGGCGGAGAAAGCCCTCTGCGGAAAACTGGAAACCTACCTCATCCGCTTCTGTCTGGTCATTCAAGTCATGCGTGGCATCTGTGAAGAAGCCGACATGAACGAGATTGACGAAGAAAGTGCCGACCGTGCCATCCAGCTTACGGAATATTTCCGTGCCATGGAGAGCCGTATAGCGCCGGAAATGGAAGTCGGGATGCTGGACCAGCGGCACACCGAATTGCTTTCCCTCCTGCCTTCCTCGTTTACCACCTCCGAAGCGGTAGGTATCGGCAAACGGATTGGCCTTTCGGAATCCACCGTCAAGCGTTTTCTGCGGGAGGGTGCCCGTGAATTTATCCGGAAAGAGGCGCACGGGCATTATTGCAAAATCTAAAAAGGTCAATGACACTTTGACCTTTTTGACATGATGACACTTTTACCTCAGTCGCTTCGATATCGAATTTTGCCGCTTCAATGCCTTTTTTTGTCGCTTCGATACTAAAGGTATTGCTCAAATTTGATTGTAGAAATACTTTTGTAGTATAAAATCTTTAAGTAATACAAAATGCTTTATGAAGAAAGAATTAGCTGATACAATAAACATGAAACACGTGAGTCTAAACTTTAATATTTATGAGTCCTTTGGGATTGATTGTCTTGTAGCAAATAAAGTAAGGGCTTATTATCATCTACCTAACATACGTGATGCATGAGAAATCAGAGTTTGCTTAATAATTGGGGTAAGTATTGGCTGTTTTGCTGCTATATCCCAAAAAGGTGAACTTCAAAACTACCTTTCTACAGTGAACCTCAATATTCTTCGGTATAAGACCTATTTGAACTCAAATAACTTTAATATATAATCAAATTATACGTTATCAAGATAATGGAGGATATCAATTGATGAATGTTTCCGGTGGAGATGTCCAAGCAACTATTCTTCCACGAGATTTATTGCGCAAGTAGTATTTAATATTGATTTAAACAAGTATGAGTAAATAGTAACTGCATTTAAACAAATAAATGCGATTACCCTATAAAATGGCATGTAATATGAAATTAAGACGATTCATTTCTTGTTCTGTATTATACATAATGCTTCTCTGTTCTTCCACGCTTTTGTTTTCTTGTGAAGAAGAAGAAGAAACTTGGAATCCCCAGGATTCTAGCAGTTGGGGGTATTTTGATGGAGAAATCAATGGCGAGAAAGTGCATTTGCAGAATACAGTCTACAAAGATTACATCAATAAAGGATCTCGGTATACCCACAGTAATAAGTTTGTCGATAGTAAGCGGGCCTACTATATCAATATCAATGTACTTGATAAGAGGAATATTCGCCTTAGGTGTAATTTAATGCAGTTCGAAGTAGGTACTCAGTATATAACTGCTTCAATTCCGTCATTTCAAGAGAAAGACGATTATAATGCGGTTAGTTGCTGGGCGACGGATAGCACAAATGTTTGCAATGAATTCGAAGTGAAGGCATCCCGCCCAGTCAAGTTAGAAATCACCGATATAAAATATTTCTACGATAACGATGGCAACGCCTATACCCTACAACCTAAACTGATAGAGGGAAACATCGACGCCGTGCTGTATCGCGGGAATGATTCTATTTCCATCAAAGGATACTTTGAAACCAAGTGAATGCCAGCGTGAACATTCCAAGAAATTCGGAATGTTCACGCTATGACGTTATGCGCAGGCTTTGTTAAAAGGCAGATAATCCTTGTTGTATCATTTGATTTTTGGTAAATTTGTATAATTATGAAAGCAAAAGACTACTTGATAACTTGGTTGTGGACATCCCTCTTGATGTACTTCTTATATGATGTGGTTTGGGTACTTGCCGACAATGAAGAGTTCAATCGTTTGTTAGAAGAGGGATGCACAATTTTATGGATTGATTTGTGCTATTGTTTTCTGTTTTCTATCTATAATCTGGGATTTGGAACTCTTCTTCTGAAAAGTCGTTTATTGTGTTTCTTTCCGAAAAAAAAGATACTCATATTGAGTGCTATTTTTCTGTTAGCCAATACCTTTCTGGCTTTTCTTGTCGAGAACCTTATAGACGTGCTGTTTGTGGATATTTCCGATCGCGAAGTTTGGGGAAATGCTTACCTGATGGGACTGATATCATCTATTCAGGCACTGATCGTAGTTGTGGAGTACTATTATAAGGAGTTAGAACAAAAGTACGAAGAGAACCGTCAGCTTGAAATGAAGTTCCTCAAGATGCAGATGAACCCTCATTTTGTGTTCAACAGTTTGAGTGTGCTGGCCGGTTTGATTGACATAGATGCCAAGCGGGCTGAGGACTATGTAATCCGCCTCTCAAGAATCTATCGCCATATTTTGGGACATATAGAGAATGATGTAGTGTCCTTAGACGAGGCATTTCAATGGTTGGACGATTACATGAATTTGCTGAAGTTGCGCTATACCAATATCGAACTGCAAGTGAAACCCATGGAAAGACGGAAGGATGAGTACATTTTGTCGCAAAGTTTACAGGTACTGGTAGAAAATGCCGTAAAGCATAATGCTATGAACCAGCATGAGAAACTGACTATAGTTGTTGAACGTAAAGAGAATATGCTGGTGGTGAGCAATAACATCATTCCCCCTCTTATAAACTGGGATTAGACAACTTAGCCAAAAGATATTTTGTAAAGTTTGGTGAGAAAATCAGCGTGAAACAAACCTCAGAGTTATTTACTGTTTACTTACCCATTGTAAATCAAGGATAAAACATGAAGAAAGTATTGATTATCGAAGACGAGCGCATCAGTGCCATCCGGCTTGAAAAACTTATTCACGAAATTGACGACACAATAGAAGTTGAAGGACCACTGGTGAGTGTATTAGAAGTAGTTGAGCATCTGCGCCGACACAATGATTACGATTTGATATTTGCCGACATCCGGCTGTCGGATAGCGATGTGTTTACTGCCTTTCAAGAAATCATGCCCGCCTCCTTTGTTATCTTTACTACAGCTTATGATGAATATGCCATGCAAGCCATCAAGAATCATGGTATAGACTATTTGCTCAAGCCTATTGATGAAAAGGATTTGCGTCAGGCCATCCAAAAGCTGTCTTTGGGGGTAAAGGAAAATACGGGAAATTGCATTCAGGTAATGAGGGATATGACCCATTATAAAGAACGATTGATAGTATATAAAGGAGAGGAACTTATTCCTTTGCAAGTGTCTGAAATTCTTTATTTTTCCAAGGAAGGTAAAGAATTGCTCTGCATGACAGCAGAAGGCAAGCAATATCACGTGCGTAACATGACCATGCAGGATTTGGAGGAACAACTTAATCCAGAAAAGTTTTTCCGCTTAAATCGTCAGTATTTTATCCATATACGCGCTTTACAGCGAATCACTCCATTTTTCAATTCGAAGCTGAAGGTTCGCTTGTGTCATTGCCTAGATGAAGAGATACTTGTAAGTAGAGAGCGCAGTGTATTATTCAAAAAATGGCTGGAGGGCTAAAATCTCTTTTATATTTAGACCCATTAAGTCATCATCGTTCCTGACAAGACACGAACTGGATTTAAGAAGTACAATACTTCAGTCCTTTTTACTAGTCCTTTCTGCTCTTATCTCCATTGTCTGTTCCGTATGGGCGTAGGAAACAGACATTGTTAATTGTCAAGTCATAGAGCCGTATCGCAGGAAAAATCGGTCAATATGTGATGGTGTAAAAACGCTTCAATACCGAATTTTGACGGTTTAATACCTATTTTTGCTGTTTCGATACAAAACAGGTTGCATCGTACAAAGAATCAATGTACTTTTGCAATGGTTATAAGCAAGTGTAATACCATGGTATTGGATCCGACTGTGGTTTCTTTTGCGAAGGCTATGCAGTTTATACTTCATGGTACAAACTTCCCAACTGCATCAATAAACAAAATCACAACTTTTGAGAAGTCGGTTGTAATCACAAATTTCCTTATCTATGAAAAAGGTAAGATTCCTTTCTCTTGCAGCAATTCTTGCTCTTGGTAGTTTTGTTGCTCCGCAATCTGCGTCAGCGTACACTTATCACGTAACTTTGCCTGATGGTACTCAAAAGTCATTTGAAGCAAAGAATAGCGCAGCAGCTGTTCATCATTTCCGTGCAAATTTTACGAAAGGCGTACTAACGAAGCGTCCTAATGGTGGTTTGTTGGATTTCCTATAAACTCTGACAGCTGTGGTATCGGCTATACGGCCATTTTAAATCTTAACTAATTAAGGAGGCTTGATATGAGAATATGGATGTTTATTGCTGCTGTATTGTATTTGCAAACAGTCGAAGCGCAAAGGCTCTATAGTGAAGTTGGTGATATTTATGAAAAGTCAAAGAGGACTGTTGTTGATAACGCTAAACTCGGGGCTTTCTATAAATTAAAGTTTCGCACAGATTCTACGAAATTGAACGATTACACCGAGGCGCAAACGGTGCTGATGATTTCGGATCATTACTTGCTGTTTGGTGATTACAACCGGTTGGCCTTTGATTCCATCAACGACTACTTGGCAGCAAGCAAACGGAATGCTCGCAACGACCAAGCTCGCGATGAATGGATGGATGCTATCAAGAAGTGGACTTATTTCTTTGTTACCTTGACCGACTTGACCAAGCAGCAAACTACGGTACAGACCTATGACGTGCTCCGGAGCTACGAATATACCTATCCGACTCCCCACATGGAATGGCATTTAATACCGGGCGATACACTCATTCAGAACCGTCCCTGCAAAAAGGCCACCTGCACATTCGCCGGACGGAATTACGTGGCTTGGTATACCGAGTCTATTCCGCTTCCTTACGGACCTTATCTGTTTGGAGGGCTGCCCGGTTTGATTATGGAAATTCAGGATACCCGGCGCAACTGGATATTTACCAACAACGGTTTTGGCAAGATGCCGAAATACTCCTCCATGTACCTCTATAAGAAGCAATACATTCAGGATTTGATAGTAACTACGCGCGAGAAAGCCTTGACCGGGTATCGCAATGACATTGAAGACTACGAGAACTTAAGTATTGAGATATTTAAGGTAAAGGAAGAGCGAAACGGCAAAATGGTTACGCCCGAAGCCAATAAACCGAAGCGTCCGAGTAATATGCTGGAATTACAATGGTAAAGATCATCCACATACTATGCTTTCTGATCCTGTTTCCTATGTCCGTATGGGCGCAGGAAACAGTCCTTGTTTTTAAGGGTGCGGTAACGGATGCCAACGGCAAAGGCATAGCCAATGTATTGTGTAAGGCATTGAATGCCAAGGATTCGTTGCTGGCATACAGCATCAGTCAAAGCGATGGACAATACACCTTGCAATGCAAGGAACAGCCAGTGAAGCTATCCTTTGCCAAAATGGGCTTTGCCACGCAGTACATTCAGGTGGAAAAGGATAAGTTGCGCTATGACGTGCAACTCATCGAAAAGTCCTACGCCATTGACGAAGTCGTGGTCAAGGCCGACCCCATCACCCGCAAGAAAGATACGCTCAATTACCATGTGGAGTCGTTCCGCCAAAAGGAAGACTACAGCATCGAGGACGTGCTCAAGCACATGCCCGGCATCGAAGTGCTGCCCTCCGGACAGATTATGTATCAAGGCAGCAGCATCAATAAAGTGAACATTGAGGGGTTGGCCCTGATGGGCGACCAGTACAACCAAGCTACGCAGAATATGCCGGCCGAAGCCGTATCGACCATTCAGGTGATGGAGAACAACCAGCCCATCCGCGCACTGGAAGGAAAGGTGCATAACAATCGCGCTACGTTGAACATCAAACTGAAAAAGAACTACAAGATGCGCCCCTTCGGCGATGCGGAAGTCGGGGTAGGCGGAACGCCTGTGGTGTGGGACGGCAGTTTGACTGGCATACAAGTGGCCCGGAAAAACCAGCTGCTCTTTACCGGAGCCTTGAACAACCGCGGTGCCTCGCTGCGCAGTTTGCAAAGCGGCATGTCGAACTTTACGGGCATCTACACCCAGGAACCCCTGCCAGCCCCCTTCCTTTATTCTGTCACCAACCGCCGTCCGCCCATATCCCCCTTGTACTACCTGGACAACCGCTCATACTTTGCCGGCGTGAATTACCTGCACGCCTTCACCTCTTATTCCACCCTGCGCTTCAACCTGCTCTACAACCACGAAGGCGAAAACCGCGAGGACAGCACCCGCAACGAGTATTACGCTGCCGACACCGTGAGCGTGTTCGACAACAACCGGCTGCGTACGCGCGAAGACGTGGTGAAAGGACAGGTGCGCTACGAGCTGAACGGCAGGAAGGTGTATGTGGAGAATATTCTGTCGGGACAATGGCAAGCTATCGATTCCTACAACCGCAACGTAACCAACGTAGGTTCGGTAATGGAAGATATGCACCGAAAACCCTATTATCTCCAGAATGTGGCCAACGTCAATCTGATTACCCCGGCCCGCATTTACACCCTGGCCTCCATCGTACGCACCTATCAGACCCGTGAACGACTTTCCGACGTTTGGACAGCCGATAACGAACACGAACGGCAGGATTACCGGCTGAACCATTGGTTCATGCGCCACCGCCTTTCCACAGCTTTCGACGTGGCAGGCTACCCCCTGACGCTGGGTTATATCGTGGAATACAAACACAACCGTCTGCACGATACGCAGCATACTGCTACATCGTCGTACTGGCTGCACACGCTCGAACCCTCGTACCAAATAGAGTGGAGTGGCGGAAACGTCGAACTGCTTCTGCCGGTGGAATACATCTGCACGCATTGCGGCTGGCGCACCCGGAACAATCGCAAAGTGCTGTTCTCGCCCTCGCTCGATGTCAGCCAACGCTTCGGCTACCTGTTGCGCCTAGATGCCTCAGTGGCTTACAATCAGAATGCCTCGAATACTGACCCGTGGTTCAACGGTACGATGATGAACAATTACCGCACCTTTACGGTCGGCACCGACAGCCTATCGGTACAGCGTACCACGCTGGCCAACCTCCGCTTGTCGTATCTGAACACCGTTACGCTCCTGTCGTGGAATCTGTATGCAGGCTGGACGCGCAGCACCTCCGACCATTACTTTGAAAGCCTCTACCTGCCCGACTATACCTTGATAGCCCCCGTGTGGGACGACCGCACGAAAACCACCTGGAGTGTGGCCCTGTCGTGCCGTAAGAACTTCCGCGAGGCACACCTCAGTCTGAACGGACAAACCGATTATTCCTACAACAAGGAATATGTGGCACAAAACGAACGGGCCGACTACCTGCGCTACCATGCCCTGCACGCTTCGCTTTCCACCCAGTGGAGCGGACTCTCGTGGTTTCAGCCCAAACTCACGCTAGCCGGCAACCTCAGCTGGAAGAAGCCCGATGCCTTTTCGGCGACTGACAACCTGCTGAAGAATGCCTACTACTCCCTGACAATGGACTTTTACCCCATCAGCAAACTGCGCTTGTATGCCGACTTCTCGCAATCGGTCTTCGAGATAGCCCACAGTCATTACTCGGTAAACAGTTTCCTGAACGCCGGACTGCGCTACGACTTCCATCCGCGCTGGACGGTGAGCGCCGACCTTAGCAACCTGCTCAACCGCAAGGATTACGAGGTTTCTCTCTATCAGGGAGCTAACTTCCTATACTACCGCGTGCCGCTGCGTGGCCGCGAATTCCTCGTGTCGCTGCGGTTTAAATACTGAACATGCTGCGCTGAGTATAAAGACCTGACAAACGCAAATACCCTTCAACGACTGCTGTAACAAGCAGATGTTGAAGGGGGTTTGCATAAAGTGATATAGATGAAGCTACAAAGCAAAGGAATATTTGAGGATGAACTCACGCGGACGCAGACGGTGCACGGTATGGGTAATGAACTCTGACCGGACGATGCGGCGCTCGTAGGTATCGTTACCCATCAGGTTTTACAACTAATGTATTTTTGGAATTTAGAAATTAAATCTGTGAATACTATTCAATTATCAGATAACTTGTACTGAAAGTAATGTGGTTTGGGTAACTATGAATTGATGGTGATAGCGTTGTGCAGTCATTATATATCTAAGAACACCTGAACAAGGTATTAAGCATTTAATAGTTTTAGATAGCATTGTTTGAGGGATAAATGAATTGAAGTAACTGAAAACAATCAACCGGACAACCGAGATGCTTTGTAATAAGTATGCTTGTACTATAGTTGCCTTTTGTAAGTTCGTTTTCCTTTAAAAGTCCTCTTTCGCAAAGCGAAACAGCGATTTATCGCTCCGCTGCGGTAGCAGTCGGCAAGTTACTTTTGAGGGGGCAAAACGAATTTTGTGCCCACAAAAGTACAACTTGCTTAACAAATCCTGTAAGCCAAAATTGACTACTAAAGGATAGTTTACCAGCCTGATCCTTCAGGCTTTTACCAAGGTATGATAGACTAAGAAATTTGTTTCCCTCTTGTTGTTGGTACCTTTGCTTGCTGATACCATGGTCGTGGTACCTTTGCGTATTGGGATGCTCAGTCAATCATGGCGAGCGTTCAACATACAAAAGTACCATGCACTTTGTGTTCGAGTTATGTAAGTCTTAGGATAGTCTTGTATATGGGTTCAGAGTTCTGAAGGCTGATGGTTATCAAGATAAGGATTTTTTGCGTGTAGTTCCTGGTACATGGGAAACACAAGCTTTGTGTACAAAGGAACGGAAATCTATGATACTTGGTGTTTATGGTAAATTGAATTTTGAATCATCGGATTACTGTAAGATCTGAAAAGTAGACAATCTGGGAAAATCCCGAAAAGTGGTCGACAGCTATACGGGGAGGCGATAGCCTATTTTGCAGACAGAGCCAAGCAAGTTGTACCCTTGTCATTACAAAACGAGTTTGTCCTCACAAGGGTAACTTGCCGATTGCTGTGCAACGGAGCGAATAAATTCGCTGTTTCGCTTCGCGAAAGAGGGAGAATCAATGAATGTTGAATCTGTAAACTTAGCTCTTTGGGAACTTCGGTCTTACGGTGCAATGAACGGATAAAAGACTGCTTGATAAACCGGATGTCATCCGTTCAAAGCTCTGCCTATATTTGTTTCAGTAGACAATGGTTCAAGTTCTTTATGTTAGACGGAACATTAGATTTCGGGCAGATGAACTGGTGTGTGCTGTATTGAACGTAAATCGTAAGCCAATCTATTGAAGCTGTGGCAGAAAAGAAAAGGAAATGGAGCAATTAGGAAATGTCTGGATATGGAATGAGAATATTATGATGAAAGGAAGCTATGGTTCATACTCTATTAGAATAATGAACTGAAATATTCCGGTCGGTGGTTTGTGTGTTCAGAGGAAGTGAATACGAACATCATTGGAAAGGGTCAAAAGGTCAAAAAGTTCAATAAGGTCAAAGTGTCATCGTGTCATTGGGATTTTTGCGTTTTCTCTGTTTATGATGCACGTTCAAGGTAGTGTGCCTAATTTACGGGATTGTGCTTCTATGATGCTTTCGGAACGAGAGGGAAAAGAATGTTACTACGAATAAGAAGGGCGTGAGTGGCTGGCCTTTTTTATTGGCGCTTTAATCAGTTTGAAGATTAAAAGGAAGTCTTTAATGGTATTTAATCAAGGCGATTTAAGCCGATTTAAACAGCTTCAGATGATTGCCTTATAGGTAACTTTATAGGTAACTCAGCGCAATCTGCTAAAACGAAAAACTCCGAAACACTTGATAATTAAGTATTTCGGAGTTTTGCAGGTGGTGCCACCAGGAATCGAACCGGGGACACAAGGATTTTCAGTCCTTTGCTCTACCAACTGAGCTATGGCACCTTGCTTGTTTGCGAGTGCAAAGGTACAATGTTTTTTTATACTAGCAAACTTTTCGGTGTTTTTTTACCAACAACTATTTTTATTGTAGGGTAGTCAGCTAAATCCGAATTAAATAAAGAACTTTGTCATATATAAAATTGAAATACTATGCCCTTTTCACTTGATTCAAGTCTTAGAACCGTCAACTTTGATAATGCCCTGGTTACTTATCAAGACCATGCGTTTACGATGGGTACAGACTTATTGATTTTAGATGATGTAACGGGTGAGAAGTTAGAAACCATGCCGATGCAACTGGGCTTCTTGTTACTTTGTTTTTGTACAGAGGGAGAAGCTACGTTTTCTTTAAGTGGAAAACAGCGGATACTTCATCAGGGTGAATTATTGATTTCGCTTGGTGAGCAAGTTTTTAGCGATGCCATCATGTCTGACGATTTCCATGCAACGGTTGTTTTAATGTCCCGTTCGTATGCACAAGATTGTATCGTTGGGTTGAATTATATGTGGCCCTACTTGCTCTATGTCATGCAACACCCGATTATATCGCTTTCAGACGAAGAACAATCCTGGATTATGGATTGCTACGGAATATTGCGTCGACGTTTGCTTAAGAAGTCCGGACGTTATCTGCGCGAGCCAATTGTAGCACTCACTCGTGCGTTCTATTTTGAGATATGTAACTTGCTTGACGACCGTGTGCAACAGGAGCTGCCCATTATTCAAAATCGTTCGTATGCTATTTTCGATAAGTTTATTCGATTGGTATCGCAAAACTTTAAAAAAGAAAGAAGTGTAGAGTGGTATAGCAACGAAATGTGTCTTACCCCCAAGCATTTATCGGAAGTGATGAAAGCGGTCAGTGGAAAGACTGCCGGTCAATGGATTACTTCCATGGTCATGACTGAAATAAAGACACTTCTCCAGAATACTTCGCTATCTATTAAGGAAATTGCGCAAGAAATGAATTTCCCCAACCAAAGTTTCTTGGGTAAATACTTTAAGAATATAGAAGGCATTTCTCCTACGGAATTCAGAAAGGGAAGTTTGGATGGAGAAGAAGAATAGATAAGTTTCTCCGTCACAGGCTAATCAATAAAAGCCGACTCACGTATTAGTCTCTTAACCAGTAAGAGAGTTGTACGTGAGTCGGCTTTGTTTGTACTGGCTTTTCACTTGGCCTTTGAAAGGTAGGGTGGGGCAACTACTTTCCGTAAAGTGAAAGGCTGCATAGGCGTGTCAGTCCTCCCATTCGTTAGTCAAATGAAAAAGCCTCAATCTGTTCTTTACATTTTTCCATTAACCATTTAGGTGTTGAAGTCGCGCCGCAAATTCCCACACTGTGGGCTCCTTCAAACCATTGGGAAGAAATAGCCTCCGGTGTATCTACTAAATAGGAGCGAGCGTTTACCTTTTTGCAGGCTTCGTACAGCACTCTTCCGTTAGAGCTTTTGAGCCCACAGACAAAGACTACTACATCGTGGCGTGATGCAAAGGTACAAATATTGGGAAGTCGATTGGCAACCTGGCGGCAAATGGTGTCGAAATAGCGGAAGGAAGCAGGAGCCTGTATATGCTCAGTGATGTAATCTACAATCTGCTTGAATCCTTCGAGGGGTTTCGTTGTTTGTGAGAAGAGCGCAATCGAGCGTGTGAAGTTGAGTCGTGCAGCTTCTTCCACTCCTTCTATCACAATGGCTTTTCCTGCTGTTTGTCCTACCAGTCCCAGAACTTCCGCATGTCCTCTTTTACCATAGATTACAATTTGTGGACGGTCCTCTTCCGAATAAACCTTTTTGATGCGGCGTTGTAGTTGCAATACAACGGGGCAAGTGGCATCAATAAGACAAATACCTTGTTTTTCCGCTAAAGTATAGGTGGCAGGAGGTTCACCGTGTGCCCGCAGAAGCACTTTCGTTCCTTTAGGTAATTGGGCAAAAGTATCGTGATCGATAGTTTCCAATCCCAAGGCCCGGAGCCGTTCGCATTCACTTCCATTGTGTACAATGTCACCTAAGCAGCAGAGTGAAGCCGATGTGGATAACTCCTCCTCGGCCTTGCTGATAGCCGTTGTTACACCAAAGCAGAATCCCGAGGAAGCATCTATTTCTATGTGAATCATGATGGTTGTGCGTATGAGTTAGGTTGAGGATTTAAAGTACGTGTTGAATTTAATTTTATATTGTTCAGTCGAAAAACTTGCACCTAAAATCACGTTCTTGTGGCGCAAGTATCTGTATAACTAATATTCAATACCTACTAACCTCAGGGTATGTTATAATTGGAACTTAACGGGGACGGAAATCTTCACTGGGGTAATCCTTCCCAATTTATCAGTGCCAGGTTTCCATTTAGGCATTCGTTTAAAGGCATTGAGTATTGCCCGGTAAACTTCAACGTCAAAAGCATTTTCAACTTTGAGGTCTGTGGCATATCCGTCCGTGTCAACAATAAAGCTTAGCATGACTTCTCCTTGTTGCTGACGCTTGATGCATTGGTGGGGATAAGCGATGTGTTCATTCAGCCACTTCATGAAAGAACGTGCGCCACCAGGAAATTCTGGCAATTGGCTGACCACTTCTGTAGGAATGATTTTTTCTCTCGCGATGGGTTGGTTCTTGTCTGTGACAGATACCGTGTCCAGAATGGGGGTAAGAATCACGTCTTCGTCAGGGTTAAAGACAAAATCGCTCTTTTTGCCAACGATGGCCGATGGAATGTTGGGTATCGTTTCCGTATTGCCTATAGCATGTTGTCGTACAGGGGGAACCATGCGGGCGGTAGCAATAAACTTCACCTTATACCCTTGTTTCAGTTCTGAACGCCGCAATTCGTTAAGTGCCTGCTGTGCTTCTTCTACACTTTGCAGGATGCGATGTCGCAAGTAAAGTGCCGTGCCAGCCAAACTCAGTAATATAAGGAGTAGACCACCGAAAATACACAGCAAGGCGGCACGATATCGTTTACCAGTCTGTTTTCTCAGCTGGTAAGCTCCATATTCGTGATTGCGATTTTCGAAAACCACATCACACCATTCCTTAGATAATAATTCGGATGAGCGCACGTTTTACTTCTTGTTTGGGGCAGATTATAACTGCGGCTTGATTGGGAATAGGGGGCTCTCTATCAGGAAGTTAGACCCATTTAAGCCCTCCTTTAAACGGAAGACAAAGGTACTGCTAAATCTATTTTTTATAGTAACTTTGGCCACAAAAAAAGACAGCAAACATGAAATATACCTTACTCAGTCTGCTCCTTGTTGCGACATGCTTTATGGCTCGTGCACAGGAATATTCCTCCTCCTTCAATGCACTCAGACTGCCTGTTTCGTCTCACGTAGCAGCACTTGGTGGGCAGCATATTTCGCTGATAGAAGATCATCCAGCTGTCGGATGGAATAATCCTGCACTTAGTGCAAATGCAAGTGACCTGTCGTTAGGTTTGAACTTCATGACTTATTTTTCTGGTAGTTCCTGGATGGGTGCACATTTTGTCAAAGCATTGGGCGAACGCCATACCCTGTCTGTGGGAGCGCAGTACATGCATTATGGTTCAATGGATGAAACTGATGCCTTGGGTAATACGATTGGCAAGTTTAATGCCAAGGATATTCTGATTGGCGGAGGGTATAGCTATTTGTTGTCCGATCGGTGGTCGGGTGGAGCTAATCTGAAATTCTACTTTTCTAACTTGGCAGATTATTCCTCCATCGCTTTTGCTCTCGATCTAGGGCTGAATTACTTTGATGAAGAGAATGATTTCTCTCTTTCTGCCGCTCTTCAGAATTTAGGAACACAGGTGAAGTCGTATGACGATGGACTTCGTACCCATCTCCCTTTGACACTTTCTCTTGGTTTTTCGAAGGGGATGGCTCATCTACCCATTCGTTTCCATGTTACTCTGGCCGATATAACGCGTTGGAAATCCAGTTATTTCGTATATCCAGATAAAGATGAAGCCAATAACGGTAGGAATAAAAGCATTAGTTTAGGTACGCGAATGCTCAATCACTTAGTGGTAGGTATTGATGTATTGCCCACAGATTATTTGTATCTCTCTTTAGGTTATAATTTTCGCCGAGCTTACGAATTAAAGGCAGCCGGTTCTTCCCATTGGGCTGGCATCTCCGCTGGTGGTGGCGTACACATAAAGCGTTTCCAGTTGGGCATCTCTTATGCACAATACCATCAAGCCGGAAATTCACTCCAATTCAATGTTGGTTATATCTTATAGGTGGGTGTTGAAAAAAGTACATCCCATCCATTCAGTCGAATTATTTATAGTTACAATCACTCCATTTTCCTTATTTAAAGCGCTCTCTCATGAAAAAGATAATAGTTGCTATTGATGGTCACTCGTCTTGTGGAAAGAGTACCATGGCGAAAGACCTCGCTCGCGAAGTCGGTTATATTTATGTTGATACGGGTGCGATGTATCGTGCCGTCACCTTGTTTGCACTTCGTCGTCAGCTATTCCAAGCAGATGGTAGCGTATGCGCCGATCGTTTACATGAATTAATGTCTGAAGTAGAAGTCGGTTTTCAATTAGACGAACAAACTCGTTTGCCCCAAGTTACCTTGAATGGGGAAATCGTAGAGCAAGAAATTCGTGGTCTGGAAGTAAGTTCACATGTAAGTCCGATTGCGGCACTTCCTTTTGTTCGTGAAGCCATGACCCGTCAGCAACAACGTATGGGCGAAGCCAAAGGTATTGTGATGGATGGTCGTGACATCGGCACTGTTGTCTTTCCGCAGGCAGAATTAAAAATCTTTGTGACCGCTTCAGCCGAAGTGCGTGCGCAGCGTCGTTACGATGAGCTTACTCAAAAAGGACAGGCTGTCAGCTATGAGGACATTCTGCAAAATGTTGTCGAACGTGACCGTATTGATTCAACTCGTGCAGTAGCTCCATTGAAGCAAGCCGACGATGCCTTGTTGTTGGATAATTCTCATCTCACCATTGCCGAGCAGAAGCTGTGGTTGATGGAGCGTTTCCGCGAACGCACACAGGATTGAGGCCGCATAGATTTTCTGCTATATATATTCGCATGACTAACCCCAATAATCCCATACATTCTATGCTCGATAAAATCAATGCTGCCCTCGAGGCTATTTCCTATCCTTCTCAGCCCCAAGGGTTGTACGAACCAATTAGTTATACGCTTTCCATGGGAGGCAAGCGTCTTCGTCCTTGTCTGTTACTTCTAGCATACAGCCTTTATCGTGAAGATGTAGAAAAGGCCCTTCCTGCCGCAATGGGCATCGAGACCTATCACAACCATACGTTGCTTCACGATGACTTGATGGATCAGGCCGACATGCGTCGTGGTCATCCGACTGTACATAAGAAGTGGAATGAAAATACGGCGGTATTGTCAGGCGATACCATGCTCATCATGGCTTTCCAGCATATCATGGCTTGTAGCTGTTCCAAACAAACGGAAATGTTGCAACTTTTCGCACGTACTGCACGCGAAGTCTGCGAAGGACAACAGTACGATGTGAACTTTGAAAGCCGTACAGATGTGACTGAAGCCGAATACATAGAGATGATTCGTCTCAAGACCTCCGTACTTTTGGCTTGTGCGGCTCAGCTTGGAGCTTTGGCAGCCGATGCTCCTCAAGAAGATGGGGTCATTTTGTATCGTTTTGCCGAAAAAATAGGGTTGGCCTTTCAGTTGCAGGATGATTACTTAGATGTGTATGGCGATCCCGCTGTATTTGGAAAGAAAATCGGGGGAGATATTCTTTGTGGTAAGAAGACCTTCCTCTTGATCAATGCATTGCAACGTGCCGATCAAAGCACACGTGAACATTTACTCTCACTCTTGGCAGACACGACGCTTGTCCCGACTAAAAAGATTGAGGCGGTTACCGCCCTTTATAATCAGTTAGGCATTGCTCAGCTTACGATCGATCGCATCGAAAGCTTTTATACTGAGGCCTATCACGAAATTCAGCAATTGAGTTTGCCGGCAGCTCAATGGAAACCCTTGTGGGATTATGCTCAATCGTTGCTGGGACGCAAGAAATAAATCTCGTCACAATGACCTTTATAGATACGCATACACATTTATATACGGAAGAGTTCGATGTTGATCGTACCGCCGTTGTAGAACGCGCCCTTGCTGCAGGGGCGCGCTTTCTGCTTTTACCTAATATAGACGAAGCATCCCTCGCTCCGATGTTGGCTCTTTGCAAAGCATATCCTGCCAGCTGTTTCCCCATGATAGGTTTACATCCTACCGAGTTACCCGATGATCCCAATCCCGTACTTCAGCGTATGGAACAGTTGCTTGCCGATGCTCACCATCCTTTTATAGCGATTGGTGAAGTAGGAATCGACCTTTACTGGGATGCCCAACGCCGTGAGGAGCAAATCGAGGTTTTACGCCGACAGGCAGCGTGGGCCATACGTTATGACCTTCCCTTGATGATTCATTGTCGTTCGGCCCATCGTGAGTTGGTCGATACCTTGCTTCCTTGGGCAACTCAGCTTACCGGTGGAAGATAAACCGAAGGCTTGCAAGGATTCGAAAGGTCGT
>OMBQ01001397.1_pt1 | contig 20148 bp, 12 predicted proteins | sample 1674311 | NCBI WGS metagenome assembly OMBQ01 (sample SAMEA103958160, study PRJEB25191) | human gut metagenome | biome: human-associated habitat [ENVO:00009003]; feature: intestine environment [ENVO:2100002]; material: feces | place: Germany | collected 2013/2015 | reverse complement strand
GCACATCCGGATGTTCGGCCAGCAGCTGCACGGTCTGGTAGATGAGGTCGTCGAAGTCGAAAGCACCGGCCTCCTTGAGCTTCTTTTCATAGGCGGCATAGACCTTGGCCGCAAGCGCTCCCTTCGTGTCCCGGGCCGGGGTCTTCAGGGCCTCTTCCGGGCTGATGAGCTGGTCTTTCCAGCGGCTCATCTGGTTGATGGCGCTTTTGACCGGGAAGAACTTGTCGTCCACGCTCAGCTCTTTGTACACAGTCTTCATGACACGCTGGGAGTCGTCGCTGTCGTAGATGGTAAAGCTGCGGGGGTAGCCGATCTCCTCGGCCCAGCGGCGGAGAATGCGGACGCAGGCCGAGTGGAACGTGGAGGCGAACACCTCGTCGCCCTCTTCCCCGCCCAGCATCCGGCGCAGGCGCTCTTTCAGCTCACCGGCGGCCTTGTTGGTAAAGGTGATGGCCATGACGTTCCAGCTCCGGACGGCGTCCTTCCGCAGCATCCCATCCAGCCACGACGGGGCGTCGGTGCCGGTCATGATGGCGGTGCGCAGGGCTTTCACATCGTCCTCCGTCACCTCCCGGGGCGTCCACCTGGAGCCGTGGGCCGAGCCGAAGCGGATGAGGTTGGCGATGCGGTTGACCAGCACGGTGGTCTTTCCGCTGCCTGCACCCGCGAGGATGAGCAGAGGGCCGTTGGTGGTGAACACCGCCTCCCGCTGCATATCGTTCAGGCGTCCGAACTGCTTTTCAATATACGTATCACGCAAAGCGCAGAATTGTTGTGCGAGATCTGTTGCCATTGTTTCACCTGTTCTTTTCAATCATTTCTGGATATATCACTTAAAATATAGTATATCACATTTCAAAAAAGTTGTACATAAAAACAATGCAAACAAAAAACCGCCCCACCGCGGTCAATACCACGATGGAGCGGGGATCTCAGGAAATGCTTAGCCGAAGATGTTGATGAGGATACCAGCAGCGACGGCGGAGCCGATAACACCGGCCACGTTGGGGCCCATTGCGTGCATCAGCAGGAAGTTGGAGGGGTTCTCGCTCTGGCCGACCTTCTGAGAAACACGGGCAGCCATAGGCACAGCGGAAACGCCAGCGGAACCGATCAGGGGGTTGACCTGACCGCCGGTCAGGATATACATGACCTTGCCGCAGAGAACACCGGCAGCGGTGCCGAAGGAGAAGGCGATGAGGCCCAGCACGATGATGAACAGGGTGCGGCTGTTCAGGAAGGTGTTTGCAGAGGTGGTGCAGCCAACAGACAGAGCCAGGAAGATGGTGATGATGTTCATCAGCTCATTGCCGGCGGTCTTCTGGATACGGTCCACGACGCCGCACTCCTTCATCAGGTTGCCCAGCATCAGCATACCGACCAGAACGGCGGCATCCGGCACGATGAGGGAGACGATGATGGTGACCATGATGGGGAAGATGATCCTCTCGGTCTTGGTCACGGTGCGCAGCTGCTTCATCACGACGGTACGCTCCTTTTTGGAGGTCAGGGCCTTCATGATGGGGGGCTGGATGACGGGCACCAGAGCCATGTAGCTGTAGGCCGCGACGGCGATGGAGCCCAGCAGCTCAGGAGCCAGACGGGAGGTGACGTAGATAGCGGTGGGGCCGTCTGCGCCGCCGATGATGGAGATGGCGGCAGACTGCTTCTGGGTGAAGTCCACCAGACCGGTAGCGGCCAGCAGACGAGCGCCCATGTAAGTGCCGAAGATGCCGAACTGAGCGGCAGCGCCCAGCAGCAGGCTCTTGGGGTTGGAGATCAGGGGTGCGAAGTCGGTCATGGTGCCGATGCCGAGGAAGATCAGTGGCGGGTAGATGCCCAGCTTAACGCCCATGTAGAGCATATCGGCCAGACCGCCGTTGTTCAGGATCTCGACCCACATCGGGTGCTCGAGGCCGTCACCGACAAAGTACTGCATATGGATGACGCCGCTGCCGGGGAGGTTGGCCAGGATCATGCCGAAAGCCATGGGCAGCAGGATCAGAGGCTCGAACTCTTTGACGATAGCGAGGTAGAGCAGGAAGCAGCCCACGCAGATCATCACTGCGTACAGCCAGCCGCCCGGCTCACCGAACTTGGCAAAACCGGAACTCTGGAAAATACCGACCAGAGTCTCAATAAACTGAGTCATGTTTTTCCTCCTGTGTTAAAAGGGTGCGGTGGTGTCGTTGACGCCAGCCTTGCCCCAGCCATTCTTGCCGCGGCGGACTGCCTTCAGCACATACTTGCCGTTGCCCATAGAGTAGATGGCTGCCATGATGGCTGCCACAACGTCGCCGGGGATGCCGGCCTCGACCTGCGGGGCAGCAGCCTTTGCAGGAGCGGGCGCAGCGGCCTGTTTCACAGGAGCAGCCGGTTTTGCAGCAGAAGCAGCCTTGGCAGCTGCCTTCTTGCCGTTCATGGCGTCAAAGATCTTGCCCTCCAGCGTGATGATGGCCATCAGCAGGACGAGGATCAGAAACACCAGCACAATACCGGTTATGGTAACGATCACATCATAACCTAAATCCATGGTCTTCCTCCTATTTACTTTTTTCTTTGCCGCCCGGGGGGCGGGCGGCAAAAAGCGATTTGAAGATATTATACAATATTTTCCGGGTCGATTCAACAACTATGAACAAAAATCATGTTGTTTTTCACGGTTCTGTGAACAGCGCTTCCCTCTCAGCGGCGGCCCATGCGGGGGGTGGCGTCCATGAAGCCGGTCTCCAGCTTGTCGCCCAGACGCAGGCTCATGGCCGTACCCAGCGCGACACAGTTGACGGGGTCAGGCGAGACGGTCACTTCCACCTTCAGCTCCTGGCTCAGGTACTCAGGCAGGCCGTGGAGCTGTGCGCCGCCGCCGGTGAGGACGACGCCGTTGCGGTAGATGTCGCCGGCCAGCTCCGGAGGAGTCTTCTCCAGCACCTGATGGGCGGCGGTGCCGATCTGCTCGCTCAGGCGCATGACCGGCTCGTAGAGGTCGGCGGTGGAGACATTGACACGCACGGGCAGGCCGGTGAGCAGGCTGCGGCCCTTGATCTCCATGGTCTCGTTGAAATCCGCCTTCTGGGGGCAGCAGGCCACGTTCTTTTTCAGGTTCTCAGCGGTGCGCTGGCCGATGGCGATGCTGAACTTGTTGCGCACGAACTTCAGGATCTCTTCGTCGTAGTGGTTGCCGGCCACGCGGACGCTGGTGGCCTTGACCTTGCCGCCGAGGCTCAGCACGGCGATGTCGGTGGTGCCGCCGCCGATGTCGATGATCATCCGGCCATCCGGCACGGTGATGTCGATGCCGGAGCCGAGAGCTGCGGCGATAGGCTCATCAATGAGGTAGACCTGACGCGCACCGGCGGCCATGACGGCCTCCACCACAGCGTCGCTCTCGATGCCGGTGATGGCGGCAGGCACACAGACGGCCACACGGGGTTTGACCATGTGGGAGCTGTAGACCTGATTGACGAAGCGGCAGATGAGCTCCCGGGTCATGGTGTGGTCGCTGATGACGCCATCCTTCAGCGGGAAGATGGCGGAGATGTAGTTGGGCGTGCGGCCCACCATTGCAAGGGCCTTGTCGCCGGCCTCAAGCACGCAGTTCTTGCGGGTATCCACCGCCACCACGCTGGGCTGGTTGAGCACGACGCCCTGCCCCTCCTGCGCGATGATGATGGTCGTCGTACCAAGATCGATACCGATGTCATTCTGTGCCATAATCGTGATATTTCCTTTCTCTGCTGCCCATTCTCTATTTCCATCGCCCATCTCCGGGCGCGGGTCATCAAAACACATTATAGTATAACACAGGTGTATCCAAAAAGAAACCCTTAAAGGTTCTCCTGCTCCGGCGGCAAGGCTTCTGCCAGCAGGGCGGCCAAGCCGCTATAGCGCAGGTTCTGGCGGATGTTGGACATCATCCGGTTCACCACGTCCCGCCGGCCCACCACGATGCAGAGCTTCCGCCCGCGGGTGACGCCGGTATAGAAGAGGTTGCGGTAGCACAGGCGGGGCGGCACCTGTGCCGCCGGGAGGATGACCGCCGGGAACTCGCTGCCCTGGCTTTTGTGTACCGTGATAGCATACGCAATTTCCAGCTCGTTGAGGTTCTCCGCCGGGTAGACCAGCCGCCTGTCGTCCATCCGCACCACCATGGAGCGGCTGCGCACGTCGATGGACTCCACGATGCCGATGTCGCCGTTGTAGGCACCCACACCCTGTTCCCCGCCGATGCGCTGCCACGTTATCTCGTAGTTATTGCGCACCTGCATCACTTTGTCCCCCACCCGGAAGACCCGGGCCGCGCTCTGCAGCTCCGGCTTGCCCTTCCTGGGCGGATTGAGCATGGCCTGCAGCTCCGCGTTGAGAGCCTGGGTGCCGGTGGGGCCGAGCTTCGTGGGGCAGAGCACCTGAATATCCTTCACCGGGTCGAACTGGTAGCTGCGGGGCAGACGGGTGGTCACAAGGTCGCAGACCAGCTTCTGGGCCGCGTCGCCGTCGGCTTCGAGGAAGAAGAAATCGTCCGTCTTTCCGCCCTTTTTCAGCGGTTCGCCCGAGATGATGTGGTGGGCGTTCTCCACGATGAGGCTCTGAGCGGCCTGCCGGAATATCTCGTTGAGACAGACCGTCGGCACCAGCCCGGAGCGGATGATCTCGCCGAGGATATTGCCCGGGCCGACGCTGGGCAGCTGGTCGGCGTCGCCTACCATAATAATACGGCAGCTGTACCGCAGTGCCGCAATGAGGGCCTGGAACAGCTTGACGTCCACCATGCTCATCTCGTCGAGGATAACGACGTCGCACTTGAGCAGGTTCTTGTCGTTGTGGATGAAGCTGACCACGCCGCCGGTGTAGTCCACTTCCAGCAGACGGTGGATGGTGGAGGCTTTCCGGCCCGTCAGCTCGCTCAGACGCTTGGCGGCGCGGCCTGTGGGAGCGCAGAGGGCTACCCGTTCGGCCTCGTTCTCCAGCAGCTGCAGGATGGCGTTGACCGTGGTGGTCTTGCCGGTGCCGGGGCCGCCGGTGAGGACAAGGCAGTTCTCGGTCATGGCCTTGCGGATGGCTTCCTTTTGGAGCGGCGCGTAAGCAAAGCCCTGCGCCAGTTCCAGAATCTGGATGTTCTTGTCGAGGTTTCGGGCCGTCTGCTTTCCGCGCCTGGTCAGCATGGCCAGACGGTCGGCGATGTCCTGCTCTGCGGCCAGCAGATCCGGCAGATAAATATACGGTGTGCCGTCGAACATCCGCACCTCCAGTTTCCCGGTCTGGATACAGCTGTCCAGCGCCGCCGCCAGCTTTTCGGGGGGCTGGTGGATGAAGTTCGACGCTGTTTCCAGCAGCTGCGCCCGGGGCAGACAGGTGTGGCCGTTGCCGGCGTTGTGGCGCAGGGTGCGCAGAAGGGCGGCTTCCAGCCGCTGGGCGCAGTCCCCTGCCATCTGGTAATACTGGGCGATGCTGTCGGCGTGGCGGAAGTCCAGCTGCAGCGGCTCCCCGCAGAGCAGGTAGGGGTTCTGCTGGATGGCCTGCATGGCCCCCGGCCCGAAGGTACGGAAGACTTCCATCGCCCGGCGGGGGCTGATCTCGAACTGAGCCAGATAGGCGATGAGCTCCCGCATTCCGAACATCCGCTTGAACTCCTGCTGGATGCGGTCGGCCTTGTCCGCCGAGATGCCCGGGATGAGGGTGAGCTGGGCGGGGTCGTTGGCGATAACTTCCAGCGCCGCCGCGCCGAATTTGTCAATGATCTTATCCGCCGTCCGTGCGCCGATGTAGGGCAGCGACCGGCTGGCGAGGAAAGCGTAGACGGCCTCGAGGTCTTTGGGCATATCCGTCTCGCACTCCTGTGCGTGGAACTGTCGGCCATAGGTGGCGTGGTTTTCGTACCTGCCCCGGCAGACGACGCTTTCACCGGCGTGGAGCTCTCCCACCACGCCGCACACAACGGTGACGACACCGCCGCCCGACACCTCGAACACGGTGTAGCCGTTGTCCTCGTTCAGGTAGATGATGTCCTCTACCGTGCCTTCCAGCCGTTCCAGCTCCTGCTCCATCGTCCCGCCTCCTCGTTTTGACACAACTATATATAGTATAGCGGTTTTGGGGGGATTTGTAAATACAACAAAAGCTCCCCCGAAGGGGAGCTGTAGAGATACATTTATTTTGCCAGCAGTTCATTGCGGGTAAGCCCATTCAAAACCATCGTCAGTCCGCCGTTTACTTCCGTCAGGCGGAAAGAGGCATCCTCGCCGCCTGCTGCGGCCAGAGCGTCCGTGCTGAGGGTCTGCTCACCGCCGTTCCAGCGCAGGCAGAGCTGGCGGATGCCGTTCTGGCGTAGGTCGCTGACGCGGCCTTCCAGCAGGCAGTCACTGCCGCCTGCATCTACTATCAGCAGAGCGCCCTCTTCCAGATAGCAGGCCGACACGCTGTCGGTAGGCGTCCCTTCCGGGACGGCGATGCGCACGCCGCCCCATCCGCTGACGTCAGCGTCTACCCAAACCACGCCGTTCTCCTCCGAGGCGGGCAGCGGGGTGGCATCCTTGCTGTAGTCCTCCATGACCTTACCGGTGTTATCCTTACGGGTCAGGATACCGGTAAAGTCCTTCGAAAGAAGGTCGTCGTTGGAAATTTCGCCATTCTTGCCGCCGATGGACACGTCACCGCCTGCTTCAGTAGTTACTTTAGCGTTGCCCTCGATAACAATGTCGATGGCGTCGCCCATCTTATTATTGGTATTGCCGCCACCAATGCCTGCAGCACCATTTCCACCCTTGGCAGTCACATTCGCATCACCCTTGATGTAGATATGCTCACCATTTCCAGCCTTGTCATCACGCGGGGCATATCCGCTGCCGCCGCCGATACCTGCCGCTCCACCGCCTGAATCGCTGGTAACGCTACCGCCGGTTGCGATAACCGTGCCTCCCTCGATGGTGATGTCACTGCCCTTGCCAACATTACCATACCGACCACTGAAACCGCCGCCGATACCGGCACCGGCTGCTTCGGCGTCGCCGCCGCCGGTAGCTTCCACATAGGTCTTGTCACCGCTGATGGTGATGTTGCTGCCATTGCCGCCAATGCCGCTGCCGCCGCCAATGCCTGCACCCTGTGCACCACCGTTGGCTGTTACATGAGCGCCATCGCTGATGGTAATGTTTTCGCCAGCACCCATTGCACCGCCGCCGATGCCAGCGCCATACTTGCCGCCGTTGGCGTTCACTACAGTATCTTCACCGCTGATAGAGATATTGGTGCCGCCTTTGCCATAACCTCCGCCGATGCCTGCACCCTGACATCCACTGGTGCCGTCCGGCTTCCGGCTGCCGTTGGCTGTGACATTGCCGCCGGTGATTTTGATGTCAGTTCCGCTGCCGTTAAAACCGCCACCAATGCCAGCCGCACCGCCGTTTCCTGCTTCGTTGTTGTTGCATCCGCCGGTCGCTGTGATAGTACCACCGGAGATGGTAATATTGCTGCCGCTGCTGCCCGAACCGCCGCCGATGCCAGCACCTTGTGCGCCGCCGGTCGCCGTCAGGGAGCCACTGGTACCGTTGTCATCCTTAATGGTCAGTGTACCCTTAGAGTCGCTGTCGTTCTTCTCGACGCCTGCGTGGTTAGCGCCGCCCTTCAGCTCATTGTTTCCGTCCAGCTCCAGCCGCACGTTGCCGTCGCCCTCTACCTTGAGGGCGGCGTCTTTGTCCGACTTGATGCTGACGTCCTTGAGGGTCACGCCCCCCCCCCCCCCCGATTTGATCGTAACTGTGTTGCTTTCAGACTTGCCGGTAATGACAGTGTCGGTGTCCCGCACCGTTTCCTTATCACCCTGAGTGACCTTATTATAGGACTTTCCATCCTCTTCTCCGTCTGCTTCGACGGTGATGCTGCCCTCGGAAATGTCCCACGTCTTTGCATAGACCGGCAGGCCGGAAGTTACCACGATGCCCGCAATGACTGCCGCAGCAACTCCGCGCCGGAGCGTATTTTTCAGTCTCATCGTATCTCTCCTTTACATCTTGGCTGCCCCGCAGGCTCTCTCCCTGCACCGGCGGCGTATTTATGTTTCGAAGATACAACTTCTGCCACATTTTGTCAAGATTTATTGCTGAAATACAACAAAAGTAGCCCTCTCAGGCGCTTACGCGCCAGCTCCCCCAAAGGGGGCAACAACGACGACCGCCGCCAGCGGCGGAAACAGGGAGGAGCTGTTGGGGCAGCGGCCAGCAAGACGCAAGCGGAGCGCAGCGGATGCTGGGAGCCGCAACCCGGGTGCGAAGCACCACTGGCGTGCCGGGCAACTCTGCGCTGACCGCTGAAAGCTCAATATGGCGTAAAAAATAGTGCCCTGCTACAGAGGGCAGCAGCTTCTAGACAAGAGCACTTTGTCAAGCTGCTGTGAATCTCTGTAGCAGGGCACTACTGTTTCCGATAAAATCAAACTTTGCTCGTCCCGCGTGGGCCTGACCGGCCTGCCAAAGGCTCTCCCTCTGGGAGAGCTGGCGAGCGGAGCGAGACTGAGAGGGCAAGGATGCTACAGAAAAGCAAAAAGCACAGCGATAGCACCGCTCTGACAAAAGCCAGTGCCTATCGCTGTGCAGATACTCTTGGGAAGTGAGCTTGCCCTCTCCGTCATTGCTTCGCAATGCCACCTCTCCCAAAGGGAGAGGCTTGAGCGAAGCTCCCCCTCAGTCCTCCACCCGCGCTGCGGCAAGCTCCTTCGTCAGCCGATTGCGCACTGCAAAGTACGCCGGGATGAGGAAGAAACAGGCGAAGAACCATGCCACAGGGTTGGCGATGCAGGCCGCAAAGTAGCCCCAGAGCGGCACGAACCAGAAGCCCACCATGGCACGGGCGACCATCTCGGCCACGCCCGCGAACATGGCAAGGCCGGAATAGCCCAGGCCCTGGATGGTGTAGCGGTAGATGATGAGGACGGCCAGCGGGATGTAGAACACGCTGTTCCAGAAGATGAAGCTGCGGGCATTCGCCATGATCTCCACCTCGCTGCTCTCGAGGAAGAGACTGATGAGCGGCACATCCAGCACACGCAGGATGAGGAAGGATGCCACACTGTAGACGCAGCCAATGCCCAGCGCAGTATTGACGCCCCGGTCCACACGCTTGAGGTCGTGAGCGCCCATGTTCTGGCTGGCGTAGGTGGTCATGGCGGTGCCGATGCTCTCCAGCGGCACCGAGAGGAACTGGGCGGCCTTGCTGCCTGCGGTCTGCGCGGCCACGATGCTGCTGCCCAGACCGTTCACCGCGCCCTGCAGCACGACGCTGCCGATGGCGGTGATGCTACACTGCAGGCCCATAGGGATGCCCATGTTGCAGAGCTTGAGGCAGTGGCTGGCGCTCAGACGGCCCTCTTCCCTGCTCCATTTCAGCTCCGGGTAGTGGCGGCCGATGTAGATGAGACTGCCGATGCCCGCCACCGCCTGACTGAACACGGTGGCGAATGCCGCGCCGAACGCCCCCATCCGAAAGATGAGGATGCAGAGCAGGTCAAGGCCGATGTTCAGCACGCTGGCCACCAGCAGGAAATAGAGCGGCCGCTTGCTGTCGCCCAGCGCGCGCATGAGGGCGCTGGTGACGTTGTACAGCAGGGTGAAGGGGATGCCCGCGAAGATGGTGCGGATGTAGATGTCCGCGATGTCGATGATGTTGTCGGGGGTGTTGGTCCAGACCAGCACCGCCCGGGTCAGGGCCACCGTCACCACCGTGAGCACGACGGCGAAAAAGAGGCTCAGCCAAACGGTATTGGCGGTGTAGCGCCGCATCTCTCTGTAGTCCTTCGCGCCGAAGGTCCACGAGATGGGGATGGAGAAGCCGCAGGCGATGCCGTTGACGAAGCCCAGCACCAGATAGTTCAGGCCGCCCACGCTGCCCACCGCCGCCAGCGCATCCACGCCCACGAAACGGCCCACGATGATGGTATCGGCCAGATTGTAGAACTGCTGGAACAGACTGCCCAGCATCAGCGGCACCGCAAAGGCAAGGATGAGCTTGAGCGGGCTGCCCTGTGTCATGTCTTTTGTCATACAAAGCCCCTCCCCGGGCGATCACTTAACATTTCTTTGCCAAATTTTTACCGACAAAAACGCCCTGCCGGACGAGGGGCAGGACGTTTTGCGTTTCATGAGTGGTATTATACTCAGCTCATCGTGATTTTGCAAGGGGTTTGGGGCAGATTTCTTCGTACAACATTGCTATTTTCTATCGGTGGTTTTTGGTGATTGTGCGCAGGTCAGTTTCCGCGTCCCGCGTGCCGGCCCCGAGGGCCGCGGGGTTCACCGGTCTTATCGCCGTCTCTGCTTGCCTGTGCCCCGCGAGGGCCTGCCTCGGTCTGCTGGGCGGAATCATCCCGCCTGCCCTGCTGGCCGCGAGGTCCGGCAGTATCGGTCTGTTCCTCCGCCGGGGGCTTCTCCGTGAAAGGCTGAATGGTTATCTTTTCCTCGTCCTCAAGAAGCGGTATCCGGATGGAGTCTTCCGGCCCGGGGTCTGCGGCCTGCTCCGGCTGCGGGGCCGTGGTAAGGCTGTCCGGCGAGAGAGTCGTCAGCCCGCTGAGGTCACCGACGGAGGGGGCCGGGTCGTCCTTCTTGCTGTCCCGCTTCCCGCCCACGAGCTTCACGATGTTACCGGTAAATGTCTTCCACACCGTCGGTTCGGAGGCGGGCTGCTCGGACGGACGGACCGTGATGGGGCCCATGTCGATGATGGTGGGATCCTTCGGGGCTGCGCTGAAGTCGGTCACGCCGCCGACGGTACCCGTTCCCGGCTGAGTCAGCTCGGGCAGTCCGCTCAGGGAGCTGCTTTCTCGACCGGAGAGGACCGTTCCCCATTGCTCTTTCTCCTGCTTGCGGCGGGCGATCGCCTCTTCCACCCGGGCAGTCTCCTGCGCTTTCTGCTCCTCATCGCCAACGCGGTACACGAGGACCAGTTCCTTGCCGTTTCGGCGCAGGGCGGTCTCATCCGAGAATGTTTTTCTATCATATCCCGTCTGCCCGACAACATAGAAGCGATAGAGCCCTTCCTGGGACAGCTCGAGTTCGAACGCACCATTCACGCCGACCAGATCTTTGATCCGGGCCAGCGGAATGACGGCCTCCATTTCCTGCCCGTTCCCATCAAGGAACCGGATGCGAAGCTCATGGACCTCCTTTGCAAGCTCCCGCAGCGAGTCGCCTGTCATCCGAAAGAGTGTGCTGTGGGCATCGAAGCTCAGGACCTTGTTGACCGGGTCATACTCCGCCGTGGCCACATTCCCAAGCTCCTGTGTGCCATCCAGATGGGTGATCACGCCGACGGTCTCGTACATCTGCTTCACACGGTCCGGCACCTCGCCGGCCTGCGAGTTCGGGGTGTCGTCCTCGTCGTCGCTGTTCTCGGTATCATCGGGCTGCTCCGGCTGGGAGGGAGTCCGCCTGTCGTAGCTGTAGTCCTCCATCTTCTTCCCGTCGGAGTCGTAGCGGGTCAGACTGCCGCCCGTCACCTTGTGGTCGTCGTTGGAGAGGGCGCTGTTGGGTATCTCGCCGACATCTCCGCCGCCGATGGCCGCAGTTTTGCCGCCGGTGCTGGCGCCCGCCTTGGCCTCTACCTCGGCGTCGCCGGAGATATAGATGTGATTGGGGTTGCTGGATGCGTCCGGATCTATCTCGCCTTTCCCCGTACCCGCGCCGTCGCCGATGCCTGCCGCACCGGGGCGGGAGGACTCCAGTTTTTTATCCGCATCGCCGCCCGTGGCCGACACCTTGCCGCCGGAAATTTCGATGTCGTGGCCCGTGCCGTACACACCGCCGCCGATACCGGCAGCACCCTCACCGCCCACGGCTTCTACCGTGCCGCCGGTGATCTCGATGTTTCCGGCACCGCTTTCGTAGCCGCCGCCGATGCCTGCGCCGCCTTCGCCGCCTTCGGCGGTGAGGGAGCCGTCCTTGCCCTTGTCATCCTTGATGGTCAGCGTGCCTTTCGACTCTTGTTTGTTCTTCTCGAGGCCCGCATTGTTGCTGCCGCTCTTCAGCTCGTTTTTGCCGTCCAGCTCGATGGTGGCATCGTGGTCGCCCTTCACGGTGACGGCGGCATTGCTCTCCCGGACAGGGCTGTCACCGCCGCCATCCACCTCGGCCTTGTCGCTGCCATCCACCTCGGTCTTGTCGCTGACGTCCCCCTCGGCCTTGCCGCTGCCATCCACCTCGGCCTTGCCGCTGACGTCAATTTTCAGGTCGTCGAAGGTGACGTCCACGTTGCCCTCGGAGGTGTCGATAGTGACGGTATGCTCCTTCGACTCGCCGGTGATGACTGTGTCGGTGTCTTCCTTGGTGGTCTCGCCCTGTGTGACCTTGTTCGTCCCTCCGGCGCCGCCCGCTTCCACGGTGATGTCTCCCTTGGCGATGTTCCACCGCTCCGCATAGGCCGGGATTCCGGAACTCACCACGATGCCCGCGATGACGGCGGCGGCCACGCCCCGCCGGAGTGCGCTCTTCAGTCTCATCGTACATCTCCTTTCGTTCTGTGTATCATGCAATGCCGCCGATGCGGCTCAGGCTCTCCTTTGAGATGCTTATTTCTTTGGGCTGCCCCAAGTCCTCCGGCAGCCAGAGCTTTATCTCACCCTGGGTATCCGGCAGGTCGTCCCAGTCGTCACTAAGGTCGGTATAGCTCCGCAGGTCACTCTCCAACAGATTGGTATACTTTGTGCCATCCGGGACGGTGGTTTCCAGCAGGAAAAGCCGTGGCTTATCCTCCTCGGGAGCGATGGCCTCAAATCGGGAAGCCAGCTGTTTCAGGGACTCCTCAAGCCCGATTCTCGGCGTTTCCGTTCTCGCAGGCTCGAGCCACCAATCCAAACTCGGGAGGTCGTCCCTTTTTTTCGCGAGTTGGAAGTCCATCATATCCAGCTCTTGTTTCAGGGACTCGTCAAGCCCGATTCCCGGCGTTTCCTCTCTCGCAGGCTCGAGCCACCAATCCAAACTCGGGCGGTCGTCCCTTTTTTTCGCAAATTGGAAGCCCATCTCCCGCTCTTGTTTCAGTAATTCGTCGAGTTCACGTCTGAGTTCTTCACTCGTTTTTCGCTCTACCTCTTCGTATTCGTGGGTCAATATCAGCCACTCCTGCGGCTCTGGCGTCTGCACCGGCACCCACTCCAGATAGCGCTCCGACAGGTCGTCCCGCGTTTCGCCGTCCAGCCGGAGGCTGATGTCCTCCCTGTTCTGCTTCAGCTCCACGTCAGCGTCCTCGCCCGCCGCGTCGGCCATCTTGTCCACGCTATAGTGGGTCATGGTGTCCTCATAGCGGAAGAAGATGTCCTCCACGCCGTCCTCCCGGAGACTGGAGATGTCGGTGGTGACGGTGGAGCGGGGAGCGGCGCTCTCAATAAGCACCACACCCCCCGGGGTGAGGACCTCTCCGGCGTCGCCGGCCTTTACGCTGCCGGGCATGGGGTTGGCGCTCTCAATGGCCAAAGCAGGGTCCAACCGCTGGATGGTGACCCGGCTGGAAAAGAAGCCGCCCACCACCATGCCGCCGGGCAGGGGTTCGGGGGCGTTCTCCTGTGCCGGGGGCGGGACGTCATCGTCGTCCTCGTCGTCGTCCGGCTGGGGCGTGGGGACGGAGGTGTAGTCGTAGCCCATCCCCTCCATCACGGTGCCGTCCGCGTTCAGACGGGTCAGCCGACCGCCCGTCACCTTGTGTTCCGCATCAGAAAGGGCCTCCGTGGGTACTTCGCCGTACTTTCCGCCGATGGCCGGGGCCTTGGCGTCCGTCATCTGGCTTCCCGCCTTGGCCGTCACCTCGGCGTCGCCGCAGATGTAGAGGTTTCCCGGGTTCGGGTCGTCGGTAGGGCCGGTTGCGCAGCCTGCACCGTCACCGATGCCTGCCGCGTTGCTCCCGCCCACAGCCTCGACCGCGCCGCCCCGGATGGTGATGCTGCTGCCAGTGCTCTCGATGCCTCCTCCGATGCCTGCGCCGCCGAAGCCGCCCTCGGCGATGAGGGAGCCGTCCTTGCCCTTGTCGTCCTTGATGGTCAGCGTTCCTTTCGACTCGAGTTCGTTCTTCTCAAGACCCGCATGATAGCCGCCGCTCTTCAGCTCGTTGTCGCCGTCCAGCTCGATGGCGGCATCGTTGTCGCCCTTCACGGTGACGGCGGCTTTGCTCTCCCGGGTAGAGCCGTCACCGCTGTCATCCACCTCGACCTTGCCGCTGACGTCGATCTTCAGGTCGTCGAAGGTGACGTCCACTTTGCCGCCGGAGGTGTCGATGGTGACGGTATGCTCCTTCGACTTGCCGGTGATGACGGTGTCAGTGTCCTCCTTGGTGGTCCCGCCCTGTGTGACCTTGTTTGTCCTTTCGGCGCCGCCCGCTTCCACGGTGATGTTGCCCTCGGCGATGTCCCACCGGGCCGCGTAGGCCGGGATGCCGGAACTCACCACGATGCCCGCGATGACGGCGGCGGCTACGCCCCGCCGGAGTGCGCTTTTCAGTCTCATAGTCTGTCCTCCTTTGGTCGGTTCGTCTTTTGAAGAATCAGCTTTTTCGATACAAGCTTACCAAAAAATTCAGAGAATGTAAATAAAATCTGCGCGAATCGCGGTGTTTTCGGCGTGAATAGCCCTCTCAGTCATCGCAGCGCGATGCCACTGCCCGGGTTGCGGCTCCCAGCATCCGCCGCGCTTTGCTTGCGTCCTGCTGGCCGCTGCCCCAACAGCTCCTCCCTGTTTCCGCCACTGGCGGCGGTCGTCGCTGTTGCACTTTTTTCTCGTTTCTCCGATTTGGAGTCGCTATGCGACGGGGACGCGGTGAGGGCAAAGTAAAATTGACAGGAAAGGAGAAAACGCTATGCGAAGCGGTATCACCCGGCGATGGCTGCGGGGCAGTCTGCTCATTACGGTACTGCTGGTGCTGCTGGTGGAGGTCATGTTCCTCTACAGCGCCACCCGCAGCTACTACAACGGCGTCCAGCAGACCATGTACCGCCGCTTTTCGTCCATCACCGGCCAGCTCAAAATGTACACCGGAGAAACGAGCCAGAAGACCGCCGCCAGCCGCAGCGTGGCTCTGCGCCGGATGGTGGAGCAGTTCTCCGATAAGGACAAATATGAGTTCATGCTGCTGGACAGCTACGGCGGCGTCATCGCCTCGTCCAGCGGCACCGATGCCGAGGGCATCGTCACCCGCACCGACTTTGAGCAGGCGCAGGAGGCTGTGGACGGGCAGGGCATCGCCATCTACCGCACCCAGAGCGGAGAGATGGTCATGGCGGCCTGCTGTCTCGTACCCTATGCAGCCGAAGATGTGGCTGCCATGCGTCTCGTCACCAGTCTGACGCTGGTGGAAGAACAGCTCAAACGCACCGTGGTGGTGGCCCTCATCATGGGTGCGGCGGTGCTGGCCTTTACCATCATGTCGGGCCTGTACTTCGTGCGGAGCATCGTGGTGCCGCTGGGACAGGTGGAGCGCACTGCCGCCGGCATCGCCCGGGGGGAGCTGGACGTTCGTCTGCCCGTCACCGGCGACGAGCGGGATGAGGTGGACCGCCTGCGCGGCACCATCAACCGGATGGCCGAGGGCCTCGAAGAGACGGAAAAGATGAAAAATGAGTTCATCAGCTCCGTCTCCCACGAGTTGCGCACCCCGCTCACCTCCATCCGGGGCTGGGTGGAGACGCTGCGCACGCTGGACGACCCCTCCGACGAGAACTACCGCAAGGGCCTCGAGATCATCAACAACGAGACGGCCCGCCTCTACAACATGGTGGAGGAGCTGCTGGACTTCAGCCGCCTGCAGAATGGCCGTCTCAAGATGACCTGCCGCCCCCTCGACCTTGTGGCCGAGCTGACCGATGCGGTGCTTTTCTGCGAGGCCCGCATCCAGCGGGAGGGGCTTGTGCTGGTGTACAATGAGCCGGAGGAGATGATCCCGGTCTACGCCGACCCCGACCGTCTGCGGCAGGTGTTCATCAACATCCTGGACAACGCCATCAAGTATTCCGCCCCCGGCGGGCGCATCACAGTCAAGCTCTGGGCGGGCGAGTACAAAGCCTTTATCGAATTGATCGACCAGGGCCGCGGCATCCCGCCCGAAGACCTCGAGAACGTCAAGACCAAGTTCTACAAGGGCAGCAACTCGGTGCGCGGCAGCGGTATCGGTCTGGCGCTGGTGGACTCCATCATGACCGCCCTCGACGGCACGATGGACATCAAGAGCACTCTGGGCCGGGGTACGGTGGTGACACTGGGCCTGCCGCTCTACAAAAAATAAGATTTTGTCACATTTATGTGGTAAGATAGAAGCCAAAAATTTGACAGGAGAAATCCATTTTATGAATCACGAACCCAAGAAGGAATGCTTCAAGACCAGTGTGGGCGGTCAGGCCCTGATGGAAGGCATCATGATGCGCGGCCCGGAGCACATCTGCTGCGCTGTGCGCAAACCCGACGGCACCATCGAAACGAAGATAGACGACACCCCGAAACACGGCATCTGGGCCAAGATCCCTCTCGTGCGGGGAGCCATCTCGATGATAGAGAGCCTCATCACCGGCTACCACTACATGATGTACTCTGCCCAGGTGAGCATGGGCGACGAATACGACGCCGAAGAGGAAGAGTCTGCCTTTGAAAAATGGGTGGGCGACCATCTGGGCAAGAAGGCCGAGGACATCCTGATGGCCGGTGCGGCCCTCGTGGGCGGCCTGTTCGCCATCCTGCTGTTCACCGTCCTGCCGACGGTGCTGGTGGGCGGCCTCGGCAAGGTGGTCACCCTGACCCGCTGGCCGAGAGTCATCCTCGAGGCGGTGCTGAAAGTGGCCATCTTCCTCAGCTACATGGTGGCCATCTCCAAGATGAAGGAGATCCACCGCGTTTTCGAGTATCACGGCGCAGAGCACAAGACCATCGCCTGCTACGAGGCCGGCGACGAGCTGACCGTGGAGAATGTCCGCAAGTACACCCGCTTCCACCCCCGCTGCGGCACCAGCTTCCTCATTCTGGTGGTCATCGTCAGCGTTTTTCTCTACAGCGTGCTGCCCTGGAGCAGCACCAGCCTCCGCGTCCTGTTCAAGCTGCTGCTCCTGCCGGTGGTCATGGGCATCAGCTACGAGCTGCTCAAGTGGTGCGGCCGCTCGGACAACCTCGCCACCCGCATCATCCGCCAGCCCGGCCTCTGGGTGCAGCGGCTGACGGTCTTTGAACCCGACGACAGCATGATCGAGGTGGCCATCGCCGCCGTGACGCCGGTGCTGCCCGAAGACCCGGAGGACGGCAAATGGTGAGCGAAGGGATGCTGCCCCGTGCAGCGGTCAAAGAAGTGGAAGCGCGGCTGACGGCGGCGGGCTGTCCGGACGCAGACTTCGACGCCCGGGAGCTGTTCCGGCTGGCGACAGGCCGGGACGTCCGCCTTTCTGACCGACCATTGGACGCTGCCGAAGCGGCAAAGCTCGAAGAACTTACCGTCCGCCGTGCGGCCCGGGAGCCGCTGCAATACCTCTGCGGCAGCTGGCCTTTCCTCGACTTTGAACTGGCCGTGGGGCCGGGCGTGCTCTGCCCCCGTGCTGATACCGAGGTGGTGGCTGAGACGGCTGCCGAGATGCTGGCGGGCGTGGAAGCGCCCCGGGTGCTGGACCTCTGCGCCGGTACCGGCTGTCTGGGCCTTGGCGTCAAGCGGCTCTGCCCGGCGGCGCAGGTCGTCTGCGTGGAAAAGAGCCCGGAAGCCTACGTCTATCTCGAGAAAAATACCCGTCTGGCCCTGAAAGGCCGGGGCGGCAGCACCGAAAACGTGCTGGATGCCTCGCCTTTTGAAGAGCCGGCCTTCGACTGGGGCATGAAGCCTACCCGCGCCGCAGAGCCGGTGGAGGGTGACCTCTTTACCTACTGGGAGACCCTGCCGGAGGATCAGCTCGACCTCATCGTCTCGAACCCGCCCTACCTGACAGCGCAGGAGATGAGCGAATTGCAGCCCGAAGTGGCCAAAGAGCCGGCCATGGCACTGGAAGCCGGGGAAGACGGCCTCGTATTTTATAGGGCCATCGCGGAACACTACCAGAAAGCTCTGCGCCCCGGCGGTGCGCTGGCGCTGGAGATCGGCTGGCAGCAGCGGGAGGCCGTGACCGCCCTGCTGGAAGCAAACGGCTGGGCAGACATTGCCTGCCGGAAGGACTTCGGCGGCAATGACCGCTGCGTGACGGCCCGGAGACCCAAATAAGCGTGAGAAAAAGTGAAAATATCTACAACTATCTGTTGTAATATTTGAAATCTGTGATATACTATAGAGGAAAGAATCTGTATCGTACCGCCTGCACCCCGCAGGCCATGTGATAAAGGAGCAGCACGCTATGGCAAAGAATCAGAACAACAACGTCGCCCCCGCCACCCAGAAGACGGAGCCGGGCGCAAAGAAGGATGCGCTGGCAACTGCGCTGGCCCAGATCGAAAAGCAGTTCGGCAAGGGCGCCATCATGAAGCTGGGCGATAACACCGCCATGCAGGTGGACGCCATCTCTACCGGCAGCCTCGGCCTCGACCTGGCGCTGGGCGTGGGTGGTGTGCCGCGCGGCCGTATCATCGAGGTGTTCGGACCGGAATCCAGCGGTAAGACCACGCTGGCCCTCCACATCCTCGCTGAGGCCCAGAAAAAGGGCGGCGAGGTGGCCTTCATCGACGTCGAGCACGCCCTCGACCCGGCCTATGCCTCCGCACTGGGCGTGAACATCGACGAGCTGCTGGTCAGCCAGCCGGATACCGGCGAGCAGGCCATGGAGATCTGCGAGGCGCTGGTGCGCTCCGGTGCCATCGACGCCATCGTCGTGGACTCCGTCGCTGCTATGGTGCCTCGTGCCGAAATCGAGGGCGAGATGGGTGACAGCCACGTCGGCCTGCAGGCCCGTCTGATGAGTCAGGCTATGCGCAAGCTGACCAGCGTCATCGGCAAGACCAACACGGTCTGTGTCTTCATCAACCAGCTGCGCGAGAAGGTGGGCATCGTCTACGGCAACCCCGAAGTTACCACCGGCGGCCGCGCCCTGAAGTATTATTCCTCTGTCCGCATCGACATCCGCCGCGTCGAGGGCCTGAAGGACTCTTCCGGCCAGTTCATCGGCAACCACACCCGCGCCAAGATCGTCAAGAACAAGGTGGCTCCTCCGTTCCGTGAGGCTGAATTTGACATCATGTTCGGTGAGGGCATCTCCAAGATGAGCGAGCTCATCGACGTGGGTGTCAAGCTGGGCATCGTCCAGAAGAGCGGCGCTTGGTTCAACTACGGCGACATCCGTCTGGGTCAGGGCCGTGACAACGCCAAGCAGTTCCTCAAGGACAACCCCGAGATCGCCAACGACATCGAGGGCCAGATCCGCGCCAACGCGGACAAGCTCTACGCCACTCGCCGCCCGGCGGGCAAAGCTGCTGCCGCTGCGGCAGAGAAGGAAGAGAGCGGCGAGACCGCTTCTGCCTCCAAGGAGCCTGTTGTCAAGGCCCCGGCCCGCAGCAGCGAGAGCGAGCTGGACATCATGGTGGAGGACTAAATGTCCTTTTCGAGAAGAGGCCGTCCGCTGGCCGAAGAAGAAAAGTCCACCGACGCCGCCAAGGCCCGCGCCCGGGCCATGGAGCTTCTGGCCGGGCAGGAGCTTTCCTCCGGGCAGCTCTATGAGCGCTTGGGGCGGAAGTTTACCCAGCCCACCGCCGCCGCTGTGGTGGCGGAGATGGTGGAGCGGCAGTATGTGGACGACGAGCGCTACGCCCGGACCCGGGCGCACGGCCTGCTGGCCGCCCGCAAGAGCCGCCGCGCTGCCGCGCAGGATCTGCGGCAGAAGGGGCTGGACGCCCAGCAGATCTCGGCTGCGCTGGAAGAGGCCTACGCCTCGGACGAAGCGGGCGGAGACCCGGAGCTGGAAGCCGCCGCCGCCCTCGTGGAAGGGCGGTACCGCGGCAAGCTGGCCGCAGGGCGGAAAGACCTTGTGGTTGCTGCGCTGGTCCGGCGGGGGTTTGCGTATCCGGTTATTAAAGAAGCGATTCGGCGAGTGGAAGAGGACGGTTAGTTCTCTTTTGTACGCCAAAAGAGAACCAGAAATGGTTCTCGCGCTTGTGGCGCGGGGGTAGAGCGCGGTTACGCGGGGCTAAGTTCTCTTTTGCGTGCCAAAAGAGAACCAGAAAAGCACCCGCTACTTTCGAG
>OMBQ01001396.1_pt1 | contig 20150 bp, 13 predicted proteins | sample 1674311 | NCBI WGS metagenome assembly OMBQ01 (sample SAMEA103958160, study PRJEB25191) | human gut metagenome | biome: human-associated habitat [ENVO:00009003]; feature: intestine environment [ENVO:2100002]; material: feces | place: Germany | collected 2013/2015 | reverse complement strand
GAACGCGTTGACGATATGGATAAAAAAGCTATGGAGGGGAAAGTGTGAAGCAGATAACAATGCTCTGCGCCCGTCATTCAGGGAGGGGCGCAGAGCAAAGAGAATTATTGATGAGATGTATTATTGTGCTTTTATGGTGGCGGCGGCTTTCTGTTTAAATAGATAGCCCACACCCAGCACGGCGATCCATACCGGGATCAGCCAAACGGAAATCGCCATCCCCGGGGTCATCAGCATAATTACCAGCACCGCGGCCATAAACAGCAGGCACACCCAGTTACCCAGCGGGTAGAAGAGGGCGGGGAAGCGAGTGGTGACCCCCTGCTGCTGTTTGGCGCGACGGAATTTGATATGCGCGAGGCTGATCATCGCCCAGTTGATCACCAGGGCGGAGACTACCAGCGCCATCAGCAGGCCAAATGCGGATTCCGGCGCCAGGTAGTTGATCAGCACACACAGGGCGGTGACCACGGCGGAGACGAGAATGGTATTCACCGGCACGCCGCGTTTGTCGACGCTGAGCAGCGCTTTCGGTGCGTTCCCCTGCTGGGCAAGACCGAACAGCATACGGCTGTTGCAGTAGACACAGCTGTTATACACCGACAGGGCCGCCGTCAGCACCACTACGTTGAGGGCGTTTGCCACCAGCGTATCGCCAAGCTCATGGAAAATCAGGACGAACGGACTGGTGTCCGCAGTCACACGCGTCCACGGCAGAAGCGAGAGCAGGACCGCCAGCGAGCCAACATAGAAGATCAGGATACGGTAGATAACCTGGTTAGTGGCTTTCGGGATGCTTTGCTCCGGGTTATCCGCTTCCGCCGCGGTGATACCCACCAGCTCCAGACCGCCGAAGGAGAACATGATGATCGCCATCATCATTACCAGCCCGGTAAAGCCGTGCGGCAGGAACCCGCCTTGATCCCAGAGGTTACGTACCGTCGCCTGCGGGCCGCCGTTGCCGCTGAACAGCAGCCAGCCGCCGAACAAAATCATCGCCACAACGGCGACCACTTTGATAATGGCAAACCAGAACTCCATTTCCCCGAACACTTTCACGTTGGTCAGGTTAATGGCGTTGATGGCGATGAAGAAGACCGCCGCTGAGGCCCAGGTCGGGATTTCCGGCCACCAGAACTGGATATATTTGCCGACGGCAGTGAGTTCCGCCATGGCCACCAGGACATACAGTACCCAGTAGTTCCAGCCGGAGGCGAAGCCGGCAAAGCCGCCCCAGTATTTATAAGCAAAGTGGCTAAACGAACCGGCTACCGGCTCTTCCACCACCATTTCGCCCAGCTGACGCATGATCAGAAAGGCGATAAAACCGGCAATCGCGTAACCAAGAATGATACCCGGGCCGGCGGACTGAATGACGGACGCGCTCCCCAGAAACAGGCCGGTGCCGATAGCCCCGCCCAGCGCGATGAGCTGGATGTGGCGGTTTTTCAGGCCGCGCTTCAGCCGATCGCCGTGCTGTTGACCTTCCATATGAAACCTCGTGTGTGGTTATTTTTTGTGTACGTCATCCGTCAGGTTGCTGCTTCACTGCTGTCCCTGCCAGAAAGCATAGCCAGCGAAAATTTGGGCGACGTGGCCCACTTTTTACCTGAGTGATGGCGCGCACATATTGTTGTGTTTGTGTATTTAACGACTTCCGTTTCTGTATTGTTTTGTTTACGGAAGGCGGTGCGGTAATTAAGAAAAAGGCCTTTCGTCTCAGGGAGAATAGTGGTAAGTGCGTTTGAATGCACCTGCTTTATGAAGGGATGATGACCATGTGTCTAAAAAGACATCAATAGACACATTCTGTATTATTCCGACGCACTGCTTCTTTCTGATTATTTATTCAATGATATTGTCTTTATATTCATTTATTGGGTCATTGAATCGGTTCAGATAGCGTAATTTTTCGTTTCCATTAAGTTAATGCTACCTCTTTATGAGTAAACGTAACATTTGTGCAAGGTTACATTTCTGAAATGTTATTTCTGTAAGGTTGTTAAAATGTCCGTCGTTTACTGATTTCAATCAAAACCTGTATGGACAGAAGGTGAATACTTTGTTACTTTAGCGCTACGAACTTTAAATTGGTAAGACCAATTGACTCCGGGCTAATGGCAGAGACAGGGAATATGGCCTACAGCAAAATCCGCCAACCAAAATTATCCGATGTGATAGAGCAGCAGCTGGAGTTTCTGATCCTTGAGGGGACCTTGCGCCCCGGTGAAAAACTCCCGCCTGAACGCGAACTGGCTAAACAGTTCGACGTTTCCCGCCCCTCGCTGCGTGAGGCGATTCAACGCCTCGAAGCCAAGGGCCTGTTGCTTCGTCGTCAGGGAGGTGGAACGTTTGTTCAGAGCCGCCTGTGGCAGAGCTTCAGCGATCCGCTGGTCGAGCTGCTGTCCGATCACCCTGAATCCCAATTCGATCTGCTTGAGACCCGTCACGCGCTGGAAGGCATTGCAGCTTATTACGCGGCGCTGCGCAGCAATGATGAAGATCGCGACCGTATCCGCGAGCTGCATCAGGCTATTGAGCGGGCTCAGCAGTCGGGCGATCTGGACGCTGAGTCCGGCGCCGTCGTCCAGTACCAAATCGCCGTCACCGAGGCGGCACACAATGTGGTTTTGCTCCATCTGCTAAGGTGTATGGAGCCGATGCTGGCGCAAAACGTGCGTCAGAACTTTGAATTGCTGTATGCCCGCCGGGAAATGCTCCCGTTGGTCAGCAACCATCGCACTCGCATTTTCGAGGCGATAATGGCCGGGGAGCCGGAGCAGGCGCGTGAGGCGTCGCACCGTCACCTGGCGTTCATTGAGGAAATTTTGCTGGACCGTAGCCGTGAGCAGAGTCGTAGAGAACGCTCGCTGCGTCGTTTACAGCAACGAAAGGACGAGAACTCCGGTTCTTAAGCGCCATTTTTAGAGCGCGGCAACTAAACGCAGAACCTGTCTTATTGAATTTTTGGTTGTTCAAAGGTGAAGAACGAAGAGTTCAATGGGACAGGTTCCAGATTAATCAACGATTAGATAGATAAGGAATACCCCCCATGTCAGAACGTTTACCAAATGACGTGGATCCGATCGAAACTCGCGACTGGCTACAGGCGATCGAATCGGTCATCCGTGAAGAAGGTGTTGAGCGCGCTCAGTATCTTATTGATCAACTCCTTTCTGAAGCCCGCAAAGGCGGGGTGAAAGTGGCTGCTGGCGCATCAACCGGCGGTTACGTCAACACTATTGCCGTTGAAGATGAGCCGGAATATCCGGGTAATCTGGATCTGGAACGTCGTATCCGTTCTGCGATCCGCTGGAACGCCATCATGACCGTTCTGCGCGCATCGAAAAAAGATCTCGAACTGGGCGGCCACATGGCTTCTTTCCAGTCTTCCGCAACCTTCTACGAAGTGTGCTTCAACCACTTCTTCCGCGCACGCAATGAGCAGGATGGCGGCGACCTGGTGTACTTCCAGGGTCACATCTCTCCGGGCGTTTATGCGCGTGCGTTCCTGGAAGGTCGTCTGACTGAAGAGCAGATGAACAACTTCCGTCAGGAAGTTCACGGTAAAGGTCTGTCCTCTTATCCGCACCCGAAACTGATGCCGGAATTCTGGCAGTTCCCGACCGTTTCTATGGGCCTGGGCCCAATCGGGGCGATTTATCAGGCTAAATTCCTGAAATATCTGGAACACCGTGGTCTGAAAGACACCTCCAAACAAACCGTTTACGCGTTCCTGGGCGACGGTGAGATGGACGAGCCGGAATCTAAAGGCGCGATCACCATCGCGACCCGTGAGAAGCTCGACAACCTGGTGTTCGTTATCAACTGTAACCTGCAGCGTCTTGACGGTCCGGTCACCGGTAACGGCAAAATCATTAACGAACTGGAAGGCATCTTCGCGGGCGCTGGCTGGAACGTTATCAAGGTTATCTGGGGCGGTCGTTGGGATGAGCTGCTGCGTAAAGACACCAGCGGTAAGCTGATTCAGCTGATGGAAGAAACCGTTGACGGCGATTACCAGACCTTTAAATCCAAAGACGGCGCTTATGTGCGCGAGCACTTCTTCGGTAAATATCCGGAGACCGCTGCGCTGGTTGCCGACTGGACTGACGAGCAGATTTGGGCCCTGAACCGCGGTGGCCACGATCCGAAGAAAGTTTATGCTGCTCTGAAAAAAGCGCAGGAAACCAAAGGCAAAGCGACCGTTATCCTCGCCCATACCATTAAAGGTTACGGCATGGGTGACACTGCTGAAGGTAAGAACATCGCTCACCAGGTTAAGAAAATGAACATGGACGGCGTTCGCTACGTCCGCGATCGTTTCAACGTGCCGGTTGCCGATGCCGATCTGGAAAAACTGCCGTACGTCACCTTCCCGGAAGGTTCCGAAGAGCACACCTATCTGCACGCTCAGCGTCAGAAACTGCACGGCTATCTGCCGAGCCGTCAGCCGAACTTCACTGAGAAGCTGGAGCTGCCGACGCTGGAAGATTTCCGCCCGCTGCTGGAAGAGCAGAATAAAGAGATCTCTACCACTATCGCGTTCGTTCGTGCCCTGAACGTGATGCTGAAGAACAAATCCATCAAAGACCGCCTCGTGCCGATCATCGCCGACGAAGCGCGTACTTTCGGTATGGAAGGTCTGTTCCGTCAGATCGGTATCTACAGCCCGAACGGCCAGCAGTACACCCCGCAGGACCGTGAGCAGGTTGCATACTACAAAGAAGACGAGAAAGGTCAGATCCTGCAGGAAGGGATCAACGAGCTGGGCGCAGGCGCATCCTGGCTGGCTGCGGCGACCTCTTACAGCACCAACAACCTGCCGATGATCCCGTTCTACATCTACTACTCGATGTTCGGGTTCCAGCGTATCGGTGACCTGTGCTGGCAGGCTGGCGACCAGCAGGCTCGCGGCTTCCTGATTGGTGGTACTTCCGGTCGTACGACGCTGAACGGCGAAGGTCTGCAGCACGAAGATGGCCACAGCCATATTCAGTCTCTGACTATCCCGAACTGTATCTCTTACGATCCCTCCTACGCCTACGAAGTGGCGGTCATCATGCATGACGGCCTGGAGCGTATGTACGGTGAGAAACAAGAGAACGTTTACTACTACATCACTACCCTGAACGAAAACTACCACATGCCGGCCATGCCGGAAGGCGCCGAGGAAGGTATCCGCAAAGGTATCTACAAACTCGAAACCATCGAAGGTAGCAAAGGTAAAGTTCAGCTGCTGGGCTCCGGTTCTATCCTGCGTCACGTCCGTGAAGCAGCGCAGATCCTGGCGAAAGACTACGGCGTGGGCTCTGACGTGTACAGCGTCACCTCCTTCACCGAACTGGCGCGTGATGGCCAGGATTGCGAACGCTGGAACATGCTGCACCCGCTGGAAACCCCGCGCGTGCCGTACATCGCTCAGGTGATGAACGACGCTCCGGCAGTGGCATCCACTGACTATATGAAACTGTTCGCCGAGCAGGTTCGTACCTACGTACCGGCTGACGATTACCGCGTACTGGGTACCGATGGCTTCGGTCGTTCCGACAGCCGTGAAAACCTGCGTCACCACTTCGAAGTCGATGCTTCCTATGTGGTCGTTGCAGCGCTGGGCGAACTGGCTAAACGTGGTGAAATCGATAAGAAAGTGGTTGCGGACGCAATTACCAAATTCAACATCGATGCAGAAAAAGTTAACCCGCGTCTGGCGTAAGAGGTAAAAGAATAATGGCTATCGAAATCAAAGTACCGGACATCGGGGCTGATGAAGTTGAAATCACCGAGATTCTGGTCAAAGTGGGCGACAAAGTTGAAGCTGAACAGTCGCTGATCACCGTAGAAGGCGATAAAGCCTCTATGGAAGTCCCGTCTCCGCAGGCTGGCGTCGTGAAAGAGATTAAAGTCTCCGTCGGCGATAAAACCGAGACTGGCAAACTGATTATGATTTTCGATTCCGCCGAGGGTGCAGCAGCCGCTGCACCTGCGCAGGAAGAGAAGAAAGAAGCCGCTCCGGCCGCCGCTGCTCCAGCAGCTGCCGCGGCAGAGAAAGAAGTGAACGTGCCGGACATCGGCGGTGACGAAGTTGAAGTCACTGAAATTCTGGTGAAAGTGGGCGATACCGTTGCGGCTGAGCAGTCTCTGATCACCGTCGAAGGCGATAAAGCCTCGATGGAAGTGCCGGCGCCGTTCGCGGGTACCGTGAAAGAGATCAAGATCAACACCGGCGATAAAGTGTCCACCGGCTCCCTGATCATGATCTTCGAAGTGGCGGGCGCTGCGCCTGCTGCCGCACCTGCTCAGGCTGCTGCTCCGGCGGCGGCTGCTCCAGCTGCGGCTGGCGGTGCGAAAGACGTTAACGTACCGGACATCGGCGGCGACGAAGTTGAAGTGACCGAAGTGATGGTAAAAGTCGGCGATAAAGTGGCTGCTGAGCAGTCCCTGATCACCGTCGAAGGCGACAAAGCGTCTATGGAAGTGCCGGCGCCGTTCGCGGGCACCGTCAAAGAGATCAAAATCAGCACCGGCGATAAAGTCAAAACCGGCTCCCTGATCATGGTCTTCGAAGTGGAAGGCGCTGCGCCTGCCGCCGCACCGGCTCAAGCGGCTGCGCCGGCACCGGCTGCAGCTCCGGCTCAGGCCGCTAAGCCTGCCGCGGCACCGGCTGCGAAAGCGGAAGGTAAAACCGAATTCGCTGAAAACGACGCTTACGTCCACGCCACTCCGCTGATTCGCCGTCTGGCGCGCGAGTTCGGCGTTAACCTGGCGAAAGTGAAAGGCACCGGCCGTAAAGGTCGTATCCTGCGCGAAGACGTTCAGGCTTACGTGAAAGACGCTGTTAAGCGTGCTGAATCCGCACCGGCGGCTGCCGCTGGCGGCGGTATCCCGGGCATGCTGCCATGGCCGAAGGTTGACTTCAGCAAGTTCGGCGAAATTGAAGAAGTGGAGCTGGGCCGTATCCAGAAAATTTCTGGTGCCAACCTGAGCCGTAACTGGGTCATGATCCCGCACGTTACCCACTTCGACAAAACCGATATCACCGATCTGGAAGCGTTCCGTAAGCAGCAGAACGCCGAAGCTGAGAAGCGTAAACTGGACGTGAAATTCACCCCGGTTGTCTTCATCATGAAAGCCGTGGCCGCTGCGCTTGAGCAGATGCCGCGCTTCAACAGCTCGCTCTCCGAAGATGGTCAGCGTCTGACGCTGAAGAAATACATCAACATCGGTGTGGCGGTGGATACCCCGAACGGTCTGGTGGTTCCGGTCTTTAAAGACGTGAACAAGAAGAGCATCACCGAGCTGTCTCGTGAACTGACCACCATCTCGAAGAAAGCGCGCGATGGCAAACTGACGGCGGGCGAAATGCAGGGCGGTTGCTTCACCATCTCCAGCATCGGCGGCCTGGGTACCACCCACTTCGCGCCGATTGTTAATGCGCCGGAAGTGGCCATCCTCGGCGTGTCTAAGTCCGCGATGGAGCCGGTATGGAATGGTAAAGAGTTCGTGCCGCGTCTGATGCTGCCGATTTCTCTGTCCTTCGACCACCGCGTCATCGACGGTGCTGATGGTGCCCGCTTCATTACCATCATCAACAACACCCTGAGCGACATTCGCCGCCTGGTGATGTAATTGAAAAAGCCGGCCTGACGGCCGGCTTTTTTCTGATAACCTCAGGCTGTTTGGGATTATCAGCAACAAAGGACAAAATCGTTTGCCGTTTGTTGTTTAAAAATTGTTAACAATTTTGTAAAATACACGCGGATAGAACGTCCCGGTGGACTTGGGCGTAAAAATAATAGCGTCAGACCCGCCGGATATAAATTACAGAGGTCATGATGAGTACTGAAATCAAAACTCAGGTCGTGGTACTTGGGGCAGGTCCTGCAGGCTACTCTGCAGCCTTCCGTTGCGCTGATTTAGGTCTGGAAACCGTCATCGTAGAACGTTACAGCACCCTCGGTGGGGTGTGCCTGAACGTGGGTTGTATCCCTTCTAAAGCGCTGCTGCACGTGGCAAAAGTTATCGAAGAAGCGAAAGCGCTGGCCGAACACGGCATCGTTTTCGGCGAACCGAAAACTGACATTGACAAGATCCGCACCTGGAAAGAAAAAGTCATCACTCAGCTGACCGGTGGTCTGGCTGGCATGGCCAAAGGGCGTAAAGTGAAGGTGGTTAACGGTCTGGGTAAATTCACCGGCGCTAACACCCTGGAAGTGGAAGGCGAAAACGGCAAAACCGTGATCAACTTCGACAACGCCATCATCGCGGCGGGCTCCCGTCCGATTCAACTGCCATTTATTCCGCATGAAGATCCGCGCGTATGGGACTCCACCGACGCCCTGGAGCTGAAATCTGTGCCGAAACGCATGCTGGTCATGGGCGGCGGTATCATCGGTCTGGAAATGGGTACCGTATACCATGCGCTGGGTTCAGAGATCGACGTGGTTGAAATGTTCGACCAGGTCATCCCGGCTGCCGATAAAGATGTGGTGAAAGTCTTCACCAAACGCATCAGCAAGAAATTCAACCTGATGCTGGAAACCAAAGTGACTGCCGTTGAAGCAAAAGAAGACGGTATTTATGTTTCCATGGAAGGCAAAAAAGCGCCGGCGGAAGCACAGCGTTACGACGCCGTGCTGGTGGCTATCGGCCGCGTACCGAACGGTAAAAACCTCGACGCAGGCAAAGCGGGCGTGGAAGTTGACGATCGTGGCTTCATCCGCGTTGACAAACAAATGCGCACCAACGTGCCGCACATCTTTGCTATCGGCGATATCGTCGGTCAGCCGATGCTGGCGCACAAAGGCGTCCACGAAGGTCACGTTGCCGCAGAAGTTATCTCCGGCCTGAAGCACTACTTCGATCCGAAAGTGATCCCATCGATCGCCTACACCGAGCCAGAAGTGGCATGGGTCGGTCTGACCGAGAAAGAAGCGAAAGAGAAAGGCATCAGCTACGAAACCGCCACCTTCCCGTGGGCTGCTTCCGGCCGTGCTATCGCTTCCGACTGCGCAGACGGCATGACCAAACTGATCTTCGACAAAGAGACCCACCGTGTTATCGGCGGCGCGATTGTCGGCACCAACGGCGGCGAGCTGCTGGGTGAGATCGGCCTGGCTATCGAGATGGGCTGTGACGCTGAAGACATCGCGCTGACTATCCACGCTCACCCGACTCTGCACGAGTCTGTTGGCCTGGCGGCAGAAGTTTTCGAAGGCAGCATCACCGACCTGCCGAATGCCAAAGCGAAGAAAAAGTAACTTTTTCTTTCAGGCAAAAAGCATAAGCGGCTCCCGGAGCCGCTTTTTTTATGCCTGATGTTTGGAACTATGTCGCTATTCATAAACCGCTACACCTCATACATACTTTGTAAATAGTCACTCTGTAAACTTATAGATAGTTAACGATATCAATGAGGTGTGTGATGAAACGCTTTTTAACCACAGCGCTGGTCGCAGCAGCGTGCTTATCCGGTGTCGCCTGCGCGGCTGACGCCACGATTCCGTGGGCGGATAACAGCGGTGGTACGGAAACGACCCATATTGCGGCGATGGGCCAGGATCTGAATGCTCAGCATCAGCAAGTGACCAAGACCAGTGAAGGAGTATGGGCGGCGAATTCCGGCAGCATCAGCGCTGACGAATCGGCATTGTCCAGTACGAAACCAGCCTTTGCCGGCGATCCGTCGCTGATGCCCCACCAGGGCTAAGTGAATGAAAACGCCCGGTTGCGTATACGTAACCGGGCGTTTTTTTATGGATTGACCACCTGCCAGCCGGCGTCAGCGTCGGGGGCAAAGCGCGTTATCGCCTGGGCCTTTGCCGCGCTCTCTTCACCGAGATTGGCCTGATAAACGGTATCGTGCTGATCGATCATAAAGCTCATCACGCCGGTTTCCCCCCACGCCACAGGCCACGCCAGCAAGGCGACGCTCTGCTCATCTCTACCGGTGATAATGCGGAAGCGGTAGCCATGGTAGCCGCTGCCGGGAACCGTCGGGCTAAAGGCTGGCCCAAGCGGACTTGGCGCTTCGCCCGGCGAGGTGGGCCAGTACAGACCATCTTTTTTGCCTTCGCTACTGATGATTTTCTGCGCCCAGCGGTGGTTCAGTTGATAGTAATCCTGCTGGGCGTCAACGTAGGCATGCATGGCGGCTATCGCCGATAGTTCATTACGGCCGATAGCGCGGGTGAGGATCTCTTCTTCGCCAGCGGCCATATCAAAGCGCCAGCCCTGGGATGCTTTGACGATGGGGACTGGCAGCCGCCATGCTTCGCTACCGACGTCGAGCCAGGCTTTTTCACCCTGCTGCACAATCACATGTTTCACCTGCCAGTCGCGCTGGAAGCGGTCGACGGCAGTGGGGTCGATCCCGTCGGGGGGTAAAAAATGCTGCCAGTTATCGCCAAGCACTTCACTCAGCGCCGCATCATTTTGCTGGCCGATCGCCTCGGCCAGCGCGTTTGCGGCCTGCTCGGGGGTGGCATACTGCTGCTGGGCGAAGGCGGCAAGCGGCGACAGCATTAACGTGAACAGGGCAATTGATAATGGGTTTCTCATTCTGCTCATCCTCAGCGGCGGCGTAGTTCATGGTGTTCAGAAAGACGCTCTCTGGCGCCGTCGCGCTGCTCGCGGTTTACGCTGGAAAACTGACGACTCTGCCGTCCCCGTTCTTGCTGCGCTTGCCAGGAGGGGGCGCGGCTTTCGTTGCCGCTAAGGGCGCTGGCGCGCAGATGACTGACCGTCTGCTGACGCTGGGCTGGCGTGGCGGACTGGAGCTGCTGCCGGCGCTGTTGCTGCTGCGGTGTAGTATTCTGCTCGCGGCTCTTAATGGTTTCCCTACGCTGCTGTTGCTGCGGCGTCGGGTTTTTCAACTGCGCTTTCGCCGCGTCTCGACGCTGCTGGGTCGATGTCGGCTCGCTGTCGTAACCGCGGTAGTTGCTGCGCTGGGTGGCTTGTTTCAACTGCGCCGAGGCCGCCTGACGCTGGGCATCGCGCGAGGCGGTGTTTGCCGCCAGGTTGCCCGCCGTGGCGGTCGGCGCGCTGCGCTGCTGAAGCTGGGTCATCGCCGCCTGGCGCTGCGCCTCACGATCGACCGGCGCATGCTGGGTCGCGCTCAGTCCGCCGGATACGTTGGCCTGATGAAAGCGCTGGGCGACGGTATTATCGGGGTATGGCACGTGACCGCGATAGGCGGGGTTGTGCTGCCAGTTTACGCGGTCGCCCGGCAGGTTTTGTCCGGTAATGCGGTTAAAGTTATTCACATTGATATTGATGTTATCGCCGTTATGCGAGTAATCGCCGCGGTGGTAGTCGTCATCGTGATGGTGGTGGTCATCATCATCATCCCAGTCGATGCTGCTGAACAGCGCCCAGGTGGTCGCCACGCCCAGGCTGTAACCGAAGCCTTTGACGAAGCTATCGGTAAACTGCTCCCCGGGAGGCGGCGGCAGATAGACCGGAGGATAGGCGCTGTTCGGCCAGGTACCATAGACGGTGGAGGGGTTGTAGTTGGGAACATAGACCACCTGTGGATCGGTCGGTTCTATTTTTATGACCTGCGTCGGTGCGGGCGCCGCCGCGCTGGTCGTTGACGTTGTTACCGTGCTGCTTTTCGAGGTGGAGGCCGGCGCAGGCGCCGCTGCGGCGACAATCACTTTTTGCTGCGGCGTAGATTTCAGCGTCCCTGTCTGCTGGGCGATGGCACGCAGACGCTGCACCGAGTCCATCACATCATGCGGCTGGGCCAAAAACGCATTACCCAGATTTTCCACCCAGGGCGGATTCTCGCCCATCATCGCCAGCAGGGCCGGGAAAGCGACAAGCGATTTAACGCTGGGATCCCACGGCTGGCTGGCAACAGCCTGAACGGCGGCATCCCCTTTCATGGAGGGGTTATCCTGGGACCACTGCACCGCCTGCATGACGTTATCCGGGTAGGTGGAGGCCATCAGCACCTGCGACAGCAGACTGTCCGGATAGAGCGCGATGGGGGCAACCCACTGATCAATCTGCGCCTGGGTGTAGGTGGTGGCTACCGGCTGCGCGGCGACTGGCTGTGTGGCTGGAGTGGGTGCCGGCGCAGCCTGCGCCGTCGGCTCAGTGACCGTCTCTGGAGTACGGCTTTGCACATAGAGTGTTCCCGCCGCCGCGAGTAAACCAGCGCTACAGAGCAGGGCGATAATATGGGGTTTGAACGGCAGTGACATAGAAGCTCCTGACCCAAAAAGTAACCCATCTCGCTAAAGTATCGGCGAAAACGGCGCGTTTGCTGAGTATAAGTAAGCGGTATGGCTTTTTATTGATGATTGTTGGGATCGGCCCATGGCGTTGTACGTGGAAAGGAATTTTTGTCGCGGGATTTGAACAGAAAGCCTGCAATATCCTGCCCTTAACGATTCAGCTAAATTTTAATGTTGCTTTTTTGTAAACAGATTAACACCTTTCAAAAATCCTGCTATGCTGCCGACGCGGTATCGGGCATTTACCCTACAAACTGCTGTCTCACAGGAGCGTGAAGAAAATCGCCCAGCCACTAAATCCTTCAAGATGCGTCAAGGCGGCAAACTGCCAATACCGAAGCAGATTGATTGAAGAGGTGTAGGCCGCATTATGACAATGAGAAGCGAGGAGAACCGTCGTGCTAGAAGAATACCGTAAGCACGTAGCTGAGCGTGCCGCCATGGGGATTGTTGCCAAACCCTTAGATGCAACCCAAATGGCCGCGCTGGTAGAACTGCTGAAAAACCCGCCTGCGGGCGAAGAAGAATTCCTGTTAGACCTGCTGATTAACCGTGTACCGCCGGGCGTCGACGAAGCCGCCTATGTTAAAGCTGGATTCCTTGCCGCGATCGCCAAAGGCGAAACGACCTCCCCCCTGGTTACCCCTGAAAAAGCCGTTGAACTGCTGGGCACCATGCAGGGTGGTTACAATATCCACCCGCTGATCGATGCCCTGGACGACGCGAAACTGGCGCCGATTGCCGCGAAAGCGCTGTCCCATACTCTGCTGATGTTCGATAACTTCTACGACGTGGAAGAGAAAGCGAAAGCGGGTAACGAGCACGCTAAACAGGTTATGCAATCTTGGGCCGACGCTGAGTGGTTCCTGAACCGCCCGCAGCTGGCAGAGAAAATCACCGTTACCGTTTTCAAGGTCACTGGCGAAACGAACACCGATGACCTGTCTCCGGCGCCGGATGCCTGGTCGCGTCCGGATATCCCGCTGCACGCCCTGGCGATGCTGAAAAACGCCCGCGAAGGCATTGAACCGGATCAACCGGGCGTGGTTGGCCCGATCAAACAGATCGAAGCCCTGCAGCAGAAAGGCTACCCGCTGGCCTACGTCGGCGATGTGGTCGGGACCGGCTCTTCACGTAAATCGGCCACCAACTCGGTGCTGTGGTTTATGGGCGACGATATCCCGAACGTGCCGAACAAGCGCGGCGGCGGCCTGTGCCTGGGCGGCAAAATCGCGCCAATCTTCTTCAACACCATGGAAGATGCGGGCGCGCTGCCTATCGAAGTGGATGTGTCAAACCTGAACATGGGCGACGTCATCGACGTTTACCCGTTCAAAGGCGAAGTGCGTAATCACGAAACCAACGAACTGCTGGCCAGCTTCGAACTGAAAACCGATGTGCTGATCGACGAAGTCCGTGCCGGCGGCCGTATCCCGCTGATCATCGGTCGCGGCCTGACCACCAAAGCACGTGAAGCGCTGGGTCTGCCGCACAGCGATGTCTTCCGTCAGGCGAAAGACGTGGCGGAAAGCACCCGCGGCTTCTCTCTGGCGCAGAAAATGGTTGGCCGCGCCTGCGGCGTTGCCGGTATCCGCCCGGGCGCCTACTGCGAGCCGAAAATGACCTCCGTCGGTTCTCAGGACACCACCGGTCCAATGACCCGTGATGAACTGAAAGACCTGGCGTGCCTGGGCTTCTCCGCTGACCTGGTGATGCAGTCCTTCTGCCACACTGCGGCCTATCCGAAGCCGGTTGACGTCACCACGCATCATACTCTGCCGGACTTCATTATGAACCGCGGCGGCGTCTCGCTGCGTCCGGGCGATGGCGTGATCCACTCCTGGCTGAACCGCATGCTGCTGCCGGATACCGTGGGTACCGGCGGCGACTCCCATACCCGTTTCCCCATCGGGATCTCCTTCCCGGCGGGCTCTGGTCTGGTGGCCTTCGCCGCCGCGACCGGCGTGATGCCGCTGGATATGCCGGAATCGGTGCTGGTGCGTTTCAAAGGTAAAATGCAGCCGGGGATTACGCTGCGCGACCTGGTTCACGCTATCCCGCTGTACGCCATCAAGCAGGGCCTGCTGACCGTTGAGAAGAAAGGTAAGAAAAACATCTTCTCTGGCCGCATCCTTGAGATTGAAGGCCTGCCGGATCTGAAAGTGGAGCAGGCGTTCGAGCTGACCGATGCCTCTGCTGAACGTTCTGCTGCAGGTTGCACCATCAAGCTGAACAAAGAGCCGATCGTTGAGTATCTGAACTCCAACATCGTCCTGCTGAAGTGGATGATTGCCGAAGGCTACGGCGATCGCCGCACTCTGGAGCGTCGTATTCAGGGTATGGAAAAATGGCTGGCGGATCCGCAGCTGCTGGAAGCCGATGCTGACGCGGAATACGCGGCAGTAATCGACATCGATTTGGCGGATATCAAAGAGCCGATCCTGTGCGCGCCGAACGATCCGGACGATGCCCGCCTGCTGTCTGATGTGCAGGGCGAGAAGATCGACGAAGTGTTCATCGGCTCCTGCATGACCAACATCGGCCACTTCCGTGCCGCCGGTAAGTTGCTGGACAGCCACAAAGGCCAGCTGCCGACTCGCCTGTGGGTGGCGCCGCCAACCCGTATGGACGCCGCGCAGCTGACCGAAGAAGGTTACTACAGCGTATTTGGTAAGAGCGGGGCGCGTATCGAAATCCCTGGCTGTTCCCTGTGTATGGGTAACCAGGCGCGCGTGGCCGACGGCGCGACGGTGGTTTCCACCTCTACCCGTAACTTCCCGAACCGTTTAGGTACCGGCGCTAACGTCTATCTGGCCTCTGCCGAACTGGCGGCGGTAGCTTCTCTGCTCGGTAAACTGCCGACGCCGGAAGAGTACCAGACCTTCGTGGCGCAGGTGGATAAGACAGCGGAAGATACCTATCGCTATCTGAACTTCAACCAGCTGGATCAGTACACTGAAAAAGCTGACGGCGTGATCTTCCAGACCGCGGTGTAAAACCATTCGGTCAGCCTGGCTGACCGTTTGGCTACAAACTCCTCAATGCCCGGTGAACATTGCATCACCGGGCATTTTTATTTCCAAACCTCCTGCCTGTTACGCTTTTTTTCTTTCGGTCTGCTGCGATAATTACTCCATGGGTACAGTGCAGCGGTGACGCATTGCCCTTGCAGAGGAAAAGACTATGGACTACGAATTTCTGCGCGATATTACCGGAGTGGTAAAGGTGCGAATGTCGATGGATCACGAGGCGATTGGCCACTGGTTCAACGAGGAGGTGAAAGACAATCTTGCTCTGCTTGACGAAGTGGAGCAGGCTGCGCGCACCGTGAAAGGCAGTGAACGTTCCTGGCAGCGTGCCGGACATGAATATACGCTGTGGCTGGATGGTGAAGAGGTGATGATCCGCGCCAATCAGCTGGAATTTTCCGGCGACGAAATCGAGGAGGGGATGAGCTACTACGATGAAGAAAGCCTCTCTCTGTGCGGCATTGAGGATTTCCTGCAGGTAGTTGCCGCCTATCGTGAGTTTATGCAGCAGCGTTGATGACTTATTTTGCGCCGGGCTGCGGAAAAGCGTAGCCTTGCTAAGCGTCGCGTGCGCAGGGCACATCCCCGGGTCGCGACGAGTACCTTGCCCCGGCTACCAGCCGGCGCAGAACCCAGGCCCGGCAAGCACAAGCGCCGCCGGGCATTTGAGGCATTACACGGCAGGAATATTGCGGCCGTAGTAAATCTCGCGCATCTCTTTCCACAGCAGGTCGGTAATGACCTTGCGCTCTTCAGCGGTCAACTCTTCCGGTCGGGTATGGAACATGTAGTGCTTAAGGTCGAACTCCTTGAGCAACATTTTGGTATGGAAGATATTTTCCTGATAAACGTTGACGTCGACCATGTCATACAGCGACTTCATATCGTCAGACATAAAGTTCTGAATTGAGTTGATTTCATGATCGATAAAATGCTTCATCCCATTGATGTCGCGGGTAAAGCCGCGCACGCGGTAGTCAATGGTCACAATGTCCGATTCCAGCTGGTGGATCAGATAGTTCAGCGCTTTGAGCGGTGAAATAACCCCGCAGGTAGAGACTTCGATATCGGCGCGGAAGGTGCACAGGCCGCCTTCCGGGTGGCTCTCCGGATAGGTATGCACGCAGATATGGCTTTTATCGAGATGGGCGACCACGGTTTCAGGCAGCGGGCCGGGGTGTTCGGTCTGGTCGATAAGCCGCGGGTCGACGGGCTCTTCGCTTACCAGAATGGTCACGCTGGCGCCCTGGGGTTCATAATCCTGGCGGGCGATATTCAGGATATTAGCGCCAATAATAGAGCAGGTTTCGCTCAGGATCTCTGTCAGGCGATTGGCATTATAAAGTTCGTCGATATAGGCGATGTAGCCGTCGCGCTCTTCTGCCGTTTTGGCGTAACAGATATCGTAGATACAAAAACTCAGGCTTTTGGTCAGGTTGTTAAAGCCGTGCAGCTTCAATTTTTTCAATTTAGTTCACCCCCTTATTTCGCTTCACGGTGCGGACAGAGCATCATGCAGATATTGTGGTAAGGCGAAGGCCGCCGTATGGATTGCCGGATTGTAGTAACGGCAGGTCAGGTTGGCTTTGTGAAAGCGCGCCTGAATGATTTCGCTGGAAAGATGGCGCAGCGCCTCGTTGTCGCTCGCCCAGGCAAAGGTCATGATCCCGCCGTAATAGGTCGGAATCGCCGCCTGGTAGAAGCTGACGTCGCGAAAATAGTGGCTCAGTTTGCGATGGCTACCGACCGCTTCATCCTGCTGCAGGAAGCAGACGCCGTTCTGCGCAACGAAAATCCCTCCCGGATTCAGGCAGCGTTTGCAGCCTTCATAAAAAGCCGAGGTGAAGAGGCTTTCCCCCGGGCCAATAGGGTCGGTACAGTCCGAAATGATCACATCAAACGTTTGCGTCGTCTGGTTAACAAAATTGACGCCATCATCAATTACCAGCGTAAAGCGCGGATCGTCATAGGCGCCGGCGCTATGGTTGGGCAGGTACTGGCGGCAGAATGAGACCACCCCGGCGTCGATTTCCACCATGGTGATGCTTTCGATGCTGCGGTGACGAGAGACTTCGCGCAGCATCGCGCCATCGCCGCCGCCGATGATCAGGACATGCTTGGCGTTGCCGTGAGCCAGCAGCGGCACGTGGGTCATCATTTCGTGATAGATAAACTCATCGCGTTCGGTGGTCTGCACGACGCCATCCAGCGCCATTACCCGGCCAAAGGCGCGGTTGTCAAAGATGATCAGATCCTGATGATCGGTTTTTTCGTGGTACAGCACGTTATCAACGCTAAAGTACTGACCAAAATGGTCATGCAGCGTTTCATGCCACAGTGGATTATCGGCCACGGTGAGGCTCCTCCTTCGTTAACATCTGTTACACCCGTAAAACGAGTGCAACATCATAGACAACTATAGATGAGGATGCACGGCGGTTATTGCAGCAATGCGGCAGGAATAACAGCACCGCCCGGAGAAGGCGGTGGGGGGACGGGACTATTTTGTCGGCGCGGGTTGGCTATCCACTATCCGCACGGAATAGACCATGGTGGCGCCTGGGGGGATCTTTGGTGGCAACCCTTTACTGCCATAGGCTTTGTCGGGCGGGACGACCAGCGTCACGGAGCCGTGGTTCTGCAGGCGCTTCAGCGGCCCGCGAAATACCGGGGGATAGGCATCCAGTTTCTGGGTAAGCGCCTGATCTTTCGTCTCCATATCATTGATCACCGTTCCGTCCGTCAGCATCTCTTTGATCACCACGGTCACCAGATCGTTGCCGCTAATTTTTCCTTTACCCGGGTAATCGATACGGCTGTAGACGCCCTCTTTGAAGACCACACCTTTTTTGCGCGCAAATGCCTGCTGGTATTTCTGACCGGCGCTGATGTTTTTCTGCTCGATTTTATTCAGGTTCTGGAAAACCTGCTGTGAAATGTCAAACAGCGCTTTGTTACGCTCCTGTTCGCCGAGGCGAAGCTGGCCGCTGAAGGCATCCTCGATGCCCTGCAGCACCAGGTCGGCGTCGACGTTAACCCCCTGAGTGCGACGAGTCGTGAGGACATTAAGCGCCTCTGTACCCATCGAGGCGCCGATGGCGTAAGCCTGCTGTTCACCTGGCGCGCTGAGTTTGGCGGCGGTTTTGCCGGTGGTATTTCTCGGCGGGACCGTCAGCTGCGTCCGCAGCAGCTGGATTTCATCCTCTTTCATCCGCAGCTGGGCGTTATCTTTGTCCGCCTGCAGGCGATAGGCCGCCACTATGGCCGCCATCTCGGGGGGCTCATCTTTTGCCGCCACGGCGGCATCGGCGCGGCTCGATGGCGCTTTTTCCGCCGCGGCGAGCCGGTTAACCAGCGACTGCTTATCGGCATTAAGGGCTTTGACCTGATCAAGAGCGGTCTGCTGCGTCTTCTCTGCCGTGGCGAGCCGGTTAGCCAGCGACTGCTTATCGGCGTTAAGGGTTTTAACCTGGTCGAGGGTGGTCTGCTGCGTCTTCTCTGCCGCGGCGAGCCGGTTTGTCAGCGACTGCTTATCGGCGTTAAGGGCTTTGACCTGGTCGAGGGCGGTCTGCTGCGTCTTCTCTGCCGCGGCGAGCCGGTTTGTCAGCGACTGTTTATCGGCGTTAAGGGCTTTGACCTGGTCGAGAGCGGTCTGCTTCTCTTTTTCCATCACGGCCAGCCGGGTGGTTAACGACTGCTTGTCGGCGGCGAGGGCTTTTGCGTGGTCAGGAGCGGCCTGCTGCGCTTTTTCCATCGTGGCCAACCGGGTAGCGAGCGTCTGTTTATCCGTATTCAGAGCGGTGAGGATGGCGCTGAGCCGTTTATTTTCAGCTTCGGCTTGCTGAAGCTGTGACGTTAATTGTTGGATCTGCTTCAGCGCGGCGGCCTGACTTTGCTGCAGAGTCGTATTCTGGACTGCGCCTTCTTTTTTAATTAACGCCTCATTTTTCGCGATGGCGGCGGTTAAGGCGATCTGTAATTCTTTTATTTTGTTATTTAAGGCCGCTTGCTCATTCGCGATGGAGGTTTCGGTGGCCGGAGTGTTAGCAAGCTGTTTTTTTAATTGCTGAATAGTTTTATCTTTTTTTTCAATGGTCGCCTGCTGGTTGGCGATTCTTTTTTGCATTTGCGCGGTATTAGGCGTCTTTTTTTTATTATCCGCATTTTGACGATCGCCTGACGTTTGCTTTGCGGTTGCAGTATCGCTTTTTTCATGCGCCTGGGTTTGCTGCTGGGCGTAGTCAAGAAACGCCGGCGCGGCGCCGGCGAAGAACGGTGTTGAAAGCGCCAGCGCCGCGACGAGCATCAGCAGGGGCGCGTTGAGGGTCAGCGTGGCGGCTCTGTTCATGGCTGTTTGCTTTCACCCCGCTGTACCAGGCTATCGATCAGCGTTTTCTGGATATCGGCGCATAGTTTGATGGATTTAAACTGATACATGGAGTCAATGCCAAGCCGGGTGGGATCCGCCACTTTCTCGCGCACGCTGTTGTATTGTGATGCCGCACGCACTAAGGCATTGAAGTCATTGCTAAGTTTGGTTGCCTGCTGTGGGTTAACCTCTTTTAGCGAGTCCAGCGCCTGTCGGCAGGATTCAATACGCGCTTGTTCGCTAGCCGCGCGCTCCTGTTCTGCCTGCTGCTGTGACGTTAGCGGAGTGGTGAGCGGTTTTACCTGCTGGCGAGAGGCGGTATTGCTACAGCCGGCTAATAACATAGCGGCGAGTGGAATAATACGAAGAGTCAGCGAGATATTCACAATTTCAGTCCATGAAGTAGATATATTTTCAACGGATTCTAAAAGGCTGTTTTTTATTTTGCAATATATCATTAGGGATATTTTATTGTTTTTTTTCTGGAAAGGCTGTTAGTGCGGGTTTAAT
>OMBQ01001383.1_pt1 | contig 20270 bp, 13 predicted proteins | sample 1674311 | NCBI WGS metagenome assembly OMBQ01 (sample SAMEA103958160, study PRJEB25191) | human gut metagenome | biome: human-associated habitat [ENVO:00009003]; feature: intestine environment [ENVO:2100002]; material: feces | place: Germany | collected 2013/2015 | reverse complement strand
CTCCGTCAGGAAGGCGGTGGTTTCCAGATAGCAGCGTTTAAAGCCCTGCTCGCGGGCGTAGTCCAGCGCCAACAGCGCCAGCTTCTTCGCCAGCCCCTGGCCGCGGGCGCTGGTCATAAAATACATTTTCTGCAGCTCGCAGATATCCGGCTCGCTGCAGGCGAGCGGCGCGACGCCGCCGCCGCCAACCACTTCTCCCTCTTTCTCCACCACCCAGTAGGCGGAGCCCGGCTGGCTGTAAAGCTCATATAGCTCATCGAGATTCGGGTCGGCGACCGTATAGCCTTTATCGGCGGTCAGGCCGTATTCAGCGGAGACCTGACGGATGACCCTGGCGATGGCGGGATTGTCTGCCGCCGTAATGCGACGCAGCAACGTCGCCGCGGGGACGCTCGTATTCATACAATGACTCATTACCCAAAAAAGACGAATGATGATGTTAATAACATCGCGGCAGGGGAGAGCGCAAGCGAGGATGTTTCATAAAAACGCCCCTTGCCGGGTGGCAAGGGGCGGGAGGGTTACAGCGCGGCGATCACCGCCTGCTGTTCAATCAGCTTCGCTTTCGCTTCCGCGTAGCCTTCCAGCTTCTCGCGCTCTTTGGCGATCACCGCTTCCGGCGCGCGGGCCACAAAGCCTTCGTTGGCCAGCTTGCTTTCGATGCGGCCAATCTCGCCTTCGATTTTCGCCACTTCTTTCGCCAGACGCGCCAGCTCATCTTCTTTGTTGATGAGGCCCGCCATCGGGATCAGCAGTTCGGCGCCGTCGACGATCTTGGTCACCGAGACCGGACCTTTATCCTCGGCAGGCAGCACGGTAATGCTTTCCAGACGCGCCAGATTCAGCAGGAAGCTGCGGTTGTCGTTCACGCGACGCTCGGCCTCTTTGCTGCAGCCGCGCAGCAGCAGTTCCAGCGGTTTGCCCGGAGCGATGTTCATTTCCGCACGGATGTTACGCACGGCGACGATCGCCTGCTTCAGCCATTCGGTGTCGGCCAGCGCCGCGTCGTCCACCTGAGAGGCATCGTACTGCGGGAACGGCTGCAGCATGATGGTGTCGGCGGTGATCCCGCAGATGACCTTCACGCGCTGCCAGATGGTCTCGGTGATGAACGGAATGATCGGATGCGCCAGGCGCAGCAGACCTTCCAGCACAGTCACCAGCGTATGGCGAGTGCCGCGCAGCTCCGCTTCGCTGCCGCCGTTCATGACCGGCTTGGTCAGTTCCAGGTACCAGTCGCAGAACTGGTTCCAGGTGAACTCATACAGGATGCCGGCGGCGATATCGAAGCGGAAGTTATCCAGCGCTTCGCGATACGCTTTGACGGTGTGGTTGAATTCCGCAAGGATCCAGCGGTCGGCCAGGGAGAGCACCATCTCGCCGCCGTTGAAGCCGCAATCCTGATCTTCAGTGTTCATCAGCACAAAGCGGCTGGCGTTCCACAGCTTGTTACAGAAGTTACGGTAACCTTCCAGACGCTTCATATCCCAGTTGATGTCGCGGCCGGTAGAGGCTAGCGCCGCCAGGGTGAAGCGCAGGGCGTCGGTGCCGTGCGGCTCGATGCCGTTCGGGAACTGTTTCTCGGTGCGCTTACGGATTTTCTCGGCCAGCTGCGGCTGCATCATGTTGCCGGTACGTTTCTCCAGCAGCTCCGGCAGGGTGATGCCGTCAACCATATCCAGCGGGTCGATAACGTTACCCTTGGATTTGGACATCTTCTGGCCTTCGTCATCGCGGATCAGACCGGTCATGTAGACGGTCTTAAACGGAACCTGCGGTTTACCGTTTTCATCTTTGATGAAGTGCATGGTCATCATGATCATGCGGGCGATCCAGAAGAAGATGATGTCGAAGCCGGACACCATCACGCTGGTTGGGTGGAACTGACGCAGGGCGTCGGTGTTTTCCGGCCAGCCGAGGGTGGAGAAGGTCCACAGCGCAGAGGAGAACCAGGTATCGAGAACGTCTTCGTCCTGACGCAGCGCAACGTCGGCGCTCAGGTTGTTTTCCTGACGCACTTCGTCTTCGCTACGGCCCACGTAGACGTTGCCGTCGTTGTCATACCATGCCGGAATGCGGTGTCCCCACCACAGCTGACGGGAGATACACCAGTCCTGAATATCGCGCATCCAGGAGAAGTACATGTTTTCGTACTGCTTCGGCACGAACTGGATGTCGCCGTTTTCAACGGCTTCCACCGCCGGCTTGGCCAGCACGTCCGCGCGCACGTACCACTGGTCGGTCAGCATCGGTTCGATAACCACGCCGCCGCGGTCGCCGTAAGGGACGGTCAGGTCGTGCGGTTTGATCTCTTCCAGCAGGCCGAGGGCGTCAACCGCCGCAACGACGGCTTTACGCGCCGCGAAGCGTTCCAGTTTCTGGAACTCCGCCGGGATCTCGCTGGAGTAGACGTCAGATTCATTGCCTTTGGTGTCGTACACTTCCGCGCTTTCGCGGATGTCGCCGTCAAAGGTCAGGATGTTGATCATCGGCAGCTGGTGACGACGACCCACTTCGTAGTCGTTAAAGTCGTGCGCCGGGGTGATCTTCACGCAGCCGGTGCCTTTCTCCATGTCGGCGTGTTCGTCGCCCACGATCGGGATGCGGCGGTTTACCAGCGGCAGCACCACGAATTTGCCAATCAGATCTTTGTAGCGCGGATCTTCCGGGTTAACGGCCACGCCGGTATCGCCCAGCAGGGTTTCCGGACGGGTAGTGGCGACCACCAGGTAGTCTTTACCGTCAGCGGTTTTCGCGCCATCGGCCAGCGGGTAGCGGATGTGCCACATCGAACCTTTCGATTCGCGGTTTTCCACTTCGAGGTCGGAAATGGCGGTGCGCAGTTTCGGGTCCCAGTTAACCAGGCGTTTACCGCGGTAGATCAGATCTTCTTTGTACAGGCGAACAAAGACTTCTTTCACGGCATTGGAAAGCCCCTCGTCCATGGTGAAGCGCTCGCGCTCCCAATCCACGGAGTTGCCGAGACGGCGCATCTGACGGGTAATGGTGCCGCCGGATTCCGCTTTCCACTGCCAGATTTTGTCGATGAAGGCGTCGCGGCCGTAGTCGTGGCGGGTTTTCCCTTCTTCAGCGGCAATCTTACGCTCAACCACCATCTGGGTAGCGATACCCGCGTGGTCGGTCCCCGCCTGCCACAGGGTGTTTTTGCCCTGCATGCGCTGGTAGCGAATCATGGTATCCATGATGGTTTGCTGGAAGGCATGACCCATATGCAAACTGCCGGTGACGTTCGGCGGCGGGATCATGATGCAGAAGCTCTCCTGGCTTTCATCACCATTCGGTTTGAAATAGCCCTGCTTTTCCCAGTGCTCGTAAAGCGGCTGTTCGATATCTTGTGGGTTGTATGTCTTTTCCATTATTTCCAGGTTGCCGTGTTCAGGTTGAAACCAGCCATGCGGTACGCCTTATAGCGTTCGCGCGCCAGTTGTTTCAGATTTTCTTCGTAAGGGACAAAGTCTATCACTTCTGTGAAAGCGGTGGCAAAATCTGCAAAGTTAAGCCGCAGGCTGATCAGAATATCCCGCGGGCTGCTGTTGCGCTTTTGCGGCCAGGCAATCTCCACCGGCGCGCCGCCTCGCGGGCCTTCGCCCGCCAGATTGTGCGGCACAAAGCTCTCCGGCGGCCGCGACCACAGCGCCTCATCGAGACGAATCGCCTGCTGCTCATCTTCACAGGCGATCAGGACGCGCTTGCCGTTGCGCCAACGTTCTGCGGCAATGTCACACACCAGCTGCTCGACGGCGCTCAGGCCGTCGACGGTGTCTTCGTTGTCCAGAAGGTAGAACGTTGCATTCTTCATATATGGGGCTTCTTGTCGTGGATTTAAATGCAAAGCCGGGTGGCGCTACGCTTACCCGGCCTACAAACGGCATCTTTCCGTAGGCCCGGTAAGCGTAGCGCCACCGGGCATCAGACGGCAATCACTCTTCGCCGTTAAAACCCGCGCGATTGAGCAGGAACTGCGACAGCAGAGCGACCGGACGACCGGTGGCGCCTTTGGCTTTGCCGGAACGCCAGGCGGTGCCGGCGATGTCGAGGTGCGCCCAGTTGTACTTGCGGGTGAAGCGCGACAGGAAGCAGCCGGCGGTGATCGCGCCGCCAGGACGGCCGCCGATATTCGCCATATCGGCAAAGTTGGATTCCAGCTGGTCCTGGAACTCATCGGCCAGCGGCAGACGCCATGCGCGGTCGCCCGCCAGTTCAGAGGCGCCGATCAGCTCATGGGCCAGCGGGTTATGGTTCGACATCAGGCCGGTGATGTGATGGCCGAGGGCAATCACGCAGGCGCCGGTAAGCGTCGCCACATCGATAACCGCTTCCGGCTCGAAGCGCTCAACGTAGGTCAGCACATCGCACAGCACCAGACGGCCTTCGGCGTCGGTGTTCAGCACTTCCACCGTCTGGCCGGACATGGTGGTCAGAACATCGCCCGGGCGATACGCGCGACCGCCAGGCATGTTTTCACAGCCCGCCAGCACGCCGATCACGTTCAGCGGCAGCTGCAGCTCAGCAACCATCCGCATCACCCCGTACACCGCCGCGGCGCCGCACATGTCGTACTTCATCTCGTCCATGCCTTCAGCCGGCTTGATGGAGATGCCGCCGGAGTCGAAGGTCAGGCCTTTACCGACCAGCACGATAGGGCGCGCGTCTTCCGACGGGTTGCCTTTATACTCGATGACCGACATCAGCGACTCGTTCTGCGAACCGTTGCCGACGGCGAGGTAGGCGTTCATTCCCAGCTCGCGCATCTGCTGTTCGCCGATCACCCGGGTGATAACGTTTTTGCTATAGGTATCGGCCAGCTGGCGTGCCTGGGAGGCCAGATAGGCGGCGTTACAGATGTTCGGCGGCATGTTGCCGAGATCTTTCGCCGCTTTGATGCCGGCGGCGATCGCCAGCCCGTGCTGAATGGCGCGTTCGCCGCTGGTCAGCTCGCGACGGGTCGGCACGTTAAAGACCATTTTACGCAGCGGGCGACGCGGCTCGCTTTTGTTGGTCTTCAGCTGGTCGAAGCTGTACAGCGTCTCTTTGGCGGTTTCCACCGCCTGGCGAACTTTCCAGTAGTTGTTACGACCCTTGACGTGCAGCTCGGTCAGGAAGCAGACTGCCTCCATTGAACCGGTATCATTCAGGGTATTGATGGTTTTCTGGATGACCTGCTTGTACTGACGCTCATCCAGTTCGCGCTCTTTGCCGCAGCCAATCAGCAGAATGCGCTCAGACAGAATGTTTGGCACATGGTGCAGCAATAACGTCTGGCCAGGTTTGCCTTCCAGCTCGCCGCGACGCAGCAGGGCGCTGATGTAGCCGTCGCTGATTTTATCGAGTTGTTCGGCGATGGGGGAGAGGCGACGTGGTTCAAAGACGCCGACCACGATACAGGCGCTCCGCTGCTTCTCCGGGCTACCGCTTTTTACACTGAACTCCATGCACTATGCTCCTGAATCTTAAAGACAACAGTGGTGGCTACGGCTATACTCGTCGCCTTTCAAGTTGCAGATGCGCCGGCTGCGCCTGCTTACCCTGACGTGGCACATTGTGCGCGCCAGGGGCCACAGCCCTGCTGCCTTCTTACAACTCGAAATCCATTGAGTATATAATTGCAAGCTTTCGTAACTCATATCCGCTGTTGCGGTGACTTCGTGTTAATCTTAACGTTATTAAGGCCTGGGTTCGTCAGAAAAGATCCTGACATGCAGAACCGATGAGTCATTTAATCTTAGCGACGTTTTCGACGACCAAAGAGAATAAATGACGTTTAAGCCATGAAACAAGCAATTTTCCTGCACTAAAACGGGTTTTTACGGGCGTATTTATAGTGATAATCATAAGATATCTGGTTCGTGAGACGCTGAAAAGCCAGTTGGCGATCCTATTCATCCTGTTACTGATTTTCTTTTGTCAGAAATTAGTCAGGATCCTCGGCGCTGCGGTGGATGGCGATATCCCAACCAATCTGGTGCTCTCGCTGTTGGGGCTCGGCATCCCGGAGATGGCGCAGCTTATCCTGCCGTTAAGTCTGTTCCTTGGCCTGCTGATGACCCTCGGCAAGCTGTACACCGAAAGCGAAATTACGGTGATGCACGCCTGCGGCCTGAGTAAAGCCGTGCTGATCAAGGCGGCGATGATCCTCGCGCTGTTCACCGGCGCGGTGGCGGCGGTCAACGTGATGTGGGCGGGGCCGTGGTCGTCGCGCCATCAGGATGAAGTGCTGGCGGAAGCCAAGGCTAACCCCGGCATGGCCGCTCTGGCCCAGGGCCAGTTCCAGCAGGCCAGCGATGGTAACGCGGTGATGTTTATCGAGAGCGTCAACGGCAACCGCTTCCATGACGTCTTCCTTGCCCAGCTGCGTCCGAAAGGCAACGCGCGACCTTCCGTGGTGGTGGCGGATTCCGGCGAGCTGTCGCAGCAGAAAGACGGTTCGCAGGTGGTGACCCTCAACAAGGGCACCCGCTTTGAAGGCACCGCGATGCTGCGCGATTTCCGCATTACCGATTTCAATAACTATCAGGCCATTATCGGCCACCAGGCGGTGACCTCCGATCCGGACGACACCGAACAGATGGATATGCGCACTCTGTGGCAGACCCACACCGACCGCGCGCGCGCCGAACTGCACTGGCGCTTCACGCTGGTGGCGACGGTCTTCATTATGGCGCTGATGGTGGTGCCCCTCAGCGTGGTGAACCCGCGCCAGGGCCGCGTGCTGTCGATGCTGCCGGCGATGCTGCTCTACCTGGTGTTCTTCCTGCTGCAGACCTCGATTAAGTCGAACGGCGGCAAAGGCAAAATGGACCCGGCTATCTGGATGTGGGCGATCAACCTGCTCTATTTTGCGCTGGCGGTGCTGTTAAACCTGTGGGACACGGTGCCGATGCGCCGCTTCCGCGCCCGTTTTAATAAAGGAGCGGCCTGATGCAGGCGTTTGGCGTACTTGACCGTTATATCGGTAAGACGATTTTCAACACCATCATGATGACGCTGTTCATGCTGGTGTCGCTCTCCGGCATTATCAAGTTTGTCGATCAGCTGAAAAAGTCCGGGCAGGGCAGTTACGACGCGCTGGGCGCCGGCCTCTATACCATCCTCAGCGTGCCGAAAGACATCCAGATCTTCTTCCCAATGGCGGCGCTGCTTGGCGCGCTGCTGGGGCTGGGGATGCTGGCCCAGCGCAGCGAGCTGGTGGTGATGCAGGCGTCCGGTTTCACCCGGCTGCAGGTGGCGCTGGCGGTGATGAAAACCGCTATCCCGCTGGTGCTGCTGACCATGGCGATCGGCGAGTGGGTGGCGCCGCAGGGCGAACAGATGGCGCGCAACTACCGCGCCCAGCAGATGTACGGCGGTTCGCTACTTTCCACCCAGCAGGGGCTGTGGGCGAAAGATGGCCATAACTTTGTCTATATCGAACGGGTGAAAGGTAACGATGAGCTGGGGGGCGTCAGCATTTATGCCTTCAACCCGGAGCGTCGTTTACAGTCGGTGCGCTATGCCGCCTCGGCAAAATTCGATAGCGAGAATAAAGTGTGGCGCCTGTCGCAGGTGGATGAATCCGATCTGACCGATCCGAAGCAGGTGACCGGGTCGCAGATGGTGAGCGGTACCTGGAAAACCAACCTGACGCCGGACAAGCTCGGCGTGGTTGCCCTGGATCCGGATGCGCTGTCGATCAGCGGGCTGCACAACTATGTGAAATACCTGAAATCCAGCGGTCAGGATCCGGGACGCTACCAGCTCAATATGTGGAGCAAAATCTTCCAGCCGCTGTCGGTGGCGGTGATGATGCTGATGGCGCTGTCGTTTATCTTTGGCCCGCTGCGTAGCGTGCCGATGGGCGTCCGGGTAGTGACGGGGATTAGCTTCGGCTTTATCTTCTACGTGCTGGATCAGATTTTCGGCCCGCTGACCCTGGTGTACGGCATACCGCCGATCATCGGCGCGCTGTTGCCAAGCGCCAGCTTCTTCCTGATAAGCCTCTGGCTGATGATGCGTAAGGCCTAGCGGGTAAGCCTGAAACCTAAGCCCCCTCATTGATGAGGGGGCTTTTTTTTTAGCGCTTGCGTCCGCCCAGCAGGCTGCCCAGCATGCCGCGGACGATCTGATTGGTGACCTGGCGAACTGCGCTTTTCGCCGCGGTCTGCACGATACCGTCGCGTTTGCCGCCGCGCGGGCCGGTGCTGCCGAACAGGATATCTTTCAGGCCGCCGAGCAGCCCGTCGTCTTCTCCGCTCTGCTGACCCTTCGCCGGCGGAGCCGACTGCTGCTCGGTAGTGACCTGCACCCCTTGCTGCAGCATCTCGAAGGCCGACTCGCGGTCCACCTCCTCTTCATACTTGCCGTACAGCGGCGAGTGATTCAGCAGGCCATTGCGCTCGTCATCGCTGACCGGCCCCATCCGCGAGCAGGGGGCGATAACCATCGCCCGCTCGACCACCGACGGACTGCCTTTCTCATCGAGGAAGGAGATCAGCGCCTCGCCGGTGCCCAGCTCCTGGATCGCCTGTTCGGTACTGAAGGCCGGGTTGGCGCGCATGGTCTGGGCGGCGGTTTTCACCGCTTTCTGATCCTTCGGCGTAAAGGCGCGCAGCGCGTGCTGCACACGGTTGCCCAACTGGCCGAGCACAGCGTCGGGAATATCCGCCGGGTTCTGCGAGACAAAATAGACGCCGACGCCCTTGGAGCGGATAAGACGGATCACCTGTTCGATTTTATCCAGCAGCACCTGCGGCGCATCGTTGAACAGCAGATGCGCCTCATCGAAGAAGAACACCAGTTTGGGCTTGTCGAGATCGCCCGCCTCCGGTAGGCGCTCGTACAGCTCGGAGAGCATCCACAGCAGGCTGGCGGCGTAGAGCTTCGGCATCTGGTAGAGCCTTTCAGCGCTGAGGATATTGATCACCCCTTTGCCACTGGCATCGACGCGCATCCAGTCGGCAATATCCAGCATCGGCTCGCCGAAGAAGTGCCCGGCGCCCTGTTGCTCCAGGGTCAACAGCCCGCGCTGGATGGCGCCGACCGAGGCGCTGCTGATATTGCCGTACTGATTCTGGAAAGATTTGGCGTTGTCGCCGATAAACTGGGTGATGGCGCGGAGATCTTTGAAGTCGAGCAGCAGCAGGCCGCGGTCGTCCGCGATGCGGAAAATAATGTTCAGCACGCCGCTCTGCACCTCGTTGAGATTGAGCAGGCGCGCCAGCAGCAGAGGGCCAAGATCGGAGACCGTCGCCCGCACCGGGTGGCCCTTTTCGCCAAAGATATCCCAGAGCACCACCGGGTTGGCGTGCGGCTCCCAGTCGCTGACGCCGATCTTCTCCAGCCGCGCCTGCAGTTTCTCTGAGCTCTGCCCCGCGGCGGCAATGCCGGTCAGGTCGCCCTTGACGTCCGCCATAAATACCGGCACGCCAATCTCCGAAAACGACTCAGCCAGCTTTTGCAGGGTGACGGTTTTACCGGTGCCGGTCGCACCGGTGATCAGCCCATGGCGGTTGGCCATGGCGGGCAGCAAATAGAGCGTGTTATCCAGCGTGCGCGCAATCAACAGGGGTGAGCTCATGATCGATTCCTCCATTTATCCTGCGACGATTATAGGCAACCTCGTCGTCCGGCGTTGGGGAAATCGTCACGCGCCGCGCACGCTGTCGCGAGAGGCCTCAGGCGCAGTGGCGTTGGATAAGCGCGATGCTCTGCTCAATTTCGCGCTCGATATCCGCTTCGCTCCACTGCGCCAGCTCGGGAGCGAAGGGTTCAAAAGCGTATATCCCCTGATAGCCGCGGGCTTCCAGTGCCTTAACCTGCTCGCAGGTGCCGAGACGATCCTGCGGCGTCAGCATGATGCGCTCGGCATCGGTGAGCTGCTCGCGCGGGCGGGTATCGTCCACCCCGGAGAGGTGCACCAGCCCGATGTCCGCTACCTCCACCTGACTGAACTCGTCCGCCGCCTGCGGGTAGAGATGGTGATGGAAGGTGTCGATCAGCAGCTTAAACGGCACGCGCGCGTCATGGATCAGCGTCTGCGCCTGGTGCGCCGATCGCAGCGAGCTTTGCGGGAAGCCCAGCGGCTCCACCAGGCCGTGGATGCCGTAGAAGGCGAACAGCGGCGCCAGATCGCGCAGGGCGCCCAGGGTGTCGCTGGCCGGCACCTCGCTGCCGTCGTTGAGCGGGCAGAGCACCAGCGATTTGGCGCCGATGGCCTGAGCCTCTTTCAGCAGCGACTCGGTCAGCTGCCGCACCTCTTCGCTACGGCGGTTAAAGGGATAGACCGCGTTAATCGTCAGGATCTCGATGTGATAACGCGCCGCCAGCTCGCGCACCTGCTGATGGCTTAAATCGTCGGTCACTTTCCCGCTGGGTAAATCGTTGCGCAGCTCGACTTTATTCAGGCCCAGACGGTTCACCAGACGGAAAAACGCTTCAATGCTGAGCGCTGGCGCGATTTTGCGGTTAATACAAAAACGTTGCATTGCGATGGCCATAGGACACTCCTGACGGAAGAGGGTTAGGTTCGTTCAATTGGCTAACAGTCAAAACGTTTATTCCAAAATAAGCAAGAATGAAAATGATGATTGTTTGAGCTGCCTCGCAAAATATTCCCGGCCGCCGCGGCGGGAGCGACCGGGACCGGGAGCCTGGCATCACGAGGCGGCGCGGCTCGATGGGGGAAGCGCGTCAGCGATGCGTGAGCGCAAAATGCGACTGTTATCACCAAAATGAAATTTCATTTCACAACAATGTTGAAATATAAATTTCATTTTACTACGGTTATAGCACAGCAGAATCAGCGACGGGCCGGTGTGCGCTGGCCCTCTTCACTATGAGGCGAGAACATGACGATCACAGGAAACTTTATTGGCGGGAAAACCGTTATCAGCAGCAGCAACGAAACGATGCCGGTGTACGATCCGGCGACGGGCAAAGCGGTGCGCGAAGTCACGGTATCGACCGCGCAGGAAGTCTCTGAGGCGATTCAGGTTGCTCGCGATGCGTTTGACAGCTGGTCCCGTACCACGCCGCTGCGCCGCGCCCGCGTGCTGTTCAACTTCAAAATGCTGCTGGAGCAGCACGTGGAAGAGCTGGCGGGGATCATCGTCAGCGAGCACGGCAAAGTGTGGTCGGATGCGCTGGGCGAGCTGACCCGCGGCATGGAAGTGGTCGAATTCGCCTGCGGGATCCCGCACCTGATTAAAGGTGAATACTCTTCTGACGTCGGCACCGGCGTCGACAGCTATTCGCTGATGCAGCCGCTGGGCGTGGTGGCCGGGATCACCCCGTTCAACTTCCCGGCGATGGTGCCGATGTGGATGTTCCCGCTGGCGCTGGCCTGCGGCAACAGCTTCGTCCTCAAGCCGCCGGCGCTGGCGCCGACGGCCGCCGTGCGTCTGGCATAGCTGCTGAAAGAGGCTGGTCTGCCGGACGGCGTGTTTAACGTCGTGCACTGCAGCAATGAAGATGCCGAGCAGCTGTACACTGACCCGCGCATTGCGGCAGTGAGCTTCGTTGGCTCCTCCGGCGTGGCGGAGTATATCTATAAGACCGCCAGCGCCCACGGCAAGCGCGTGCAAGCCTTTGGCGCCGCCAAAAACCACGCGATAGTGATGCCGGATGCCGATCTTGACGCCACCGTTAACGCCATTATGGGCGGCGCCTTCGGTTCCGCAGGCGAGCGCTGCATGGCGCTGCCGGTGGTGGTCGCGGTGGGAGATGAAACCGCCGACAAACTGATCGCCCGCCTGAAGCCGTTGGTGGAGGCGCTGAAAGTGGGCCCGGGCTGCATGCGCGGCCAGGAAGAGAACGAGATGGGGCCGGTGGTTTCTGATACTCACCAGAAAAAAGTCCTCGGCTATATTGATAAAGGCGAAAGCGAAGGGGCAAAACTGGTGGTCGATGGCCGCAAACTGCGCGTGCCGGGTTACGACGCGGGCTATTATGTCGGCGGCACCCTGTTCGATCACGTCACCCCGGAGATGACCATCTGGCGCGAAGAGATCTTTGGCCCGGTGCTGGGGATTGTGCGCGCGGCGGACTATGACAGCGCCCTCGAGCTGGTCAACAGCCACGAGTTTGGCAACGGCAGCGCCGTCTTCACCAGCAACGGCCACACCGCGCGTGAATTCGTCCACGACGTGCAGGCGGGGATGGTCGGGGTGAACGTGCCGGTCCCGGTGCCGATGGCGTTCCACAGCTTCGGCGGCTGGAAGCGCTCAGTGTTCGGGGCGCTGAACGTTCACGGGCCGGACGGCGTGCGCTTCTACACGCGCATGAAGACCGCCACCGTACGCTGGCCGGCAGGGCAGCAGACCGTATCTGAATTCAGCATGCCGACGTTAGGTTAATCGGCGAAGGAGAGCGCCATGTCGTTACTGGCTAAATCGCGAAAAGAGGGACAGATCCAGCATATTACGCCGCAAAGCGCCGGTTGGCGCTATATCGGCTTTGATGTCTGGATGTTGAAAAAAGGGCAGACCGTGACGCTGGAGAGCGGCGACCGCGAGCTGTGCCTGGTGCTGGTCGCCGGCCTGGCGTCGGTGAAAACGCAGCAGGCCGATTTCCCGAATCTCGGTAAACGGATGTCGCCGTTTGAACGCACCCCGCCGTGGTCGGTGTACGTGCCACCGCAGGATCGGGTCGAGGTGACAGCCGATTCCGATCTGGAGCTGGCGGTGTGTAGCGCGCCGGGCAAAGGCAGCTTCCCGGCACGCCTTATTCGGCCGGAAGATGTCGGCGTCGAGCATCGTGGGAAAGGGCGCAACCAGCGTCGGGTGCATAATATTCTGCCGGACAGCGCCGAGGCGGATTGCCTGCTGGTGGTGGAAGTCTACACCGACGAAGGGGCCACCAGCTCGTGGCCGTCGCATAAGCACGATACCGCCCTGCCGGGCAAAGAAACGCAACTGGAAGAGACCTACTATCACCGTTTCGATCCGCCGCAGGGCTTTGCCTTCCAGCGGGTCTACACCGACGACCGTAGCCTGGACGCCTGCATGGCGCCCTATAACCACGATGTGGTGATGGTGCCGCGCGGTTACCATCCGGTGGCGGCGATTGCCGGTTACGACAGCTACTATCTGAACGTCATGGCCGGGCCGGACCGGAAATGGCTGTTCACCTGGGAAGAGGACCACGCCTGGATCAACACGCCGGAGTATCCGCGTCACGACTGATGCGCGGTGCAGAAGCGGATAAAAAAGGCCGGTTAGCGATGCTAACCGGCCTTATTGTTTGAGAGCAGCGGGTACATTTGTAGCGTAATGCTCCGCGGAATCCCACTCCCTGGCCCGGCAAGCACAGCGCCGCCGGGGAGGACACCTCAGGCGCCATACCCGTCTTATGCCGGATGGCGCTACGCTTATCCGGCCTACAGGATCCTCTCCTGAGCCCATATACCCCACGCCCGGCAAGCGCAGCGCCGCCGGGCGATGACCGCAGGCACGGAGCTGCTTTTATGCCGGGCGGCGGCTCACGCCTTGCCCGGCCTACGGGATCCTCCCGCAGGCTTATGCCACTCCGCCAGGCAACCGACGCCAGGCGGTCTGTCTCACGCCTTCTGCTTGGCCTCAGACTCCTGACTGCTGTTCAGCGCCAGCGACACCGCCAGCGTCTGGGCCAGGCACAGGGAAGCAACCTGCGAGCGGAAGCCATCCACCTGCGCTTCCCGCACCACAAAGCAGACATCGCTGAAGGCCGCCAGCGGGCTGACCTGGCTATCGGTAATGGCGATCTGCCGCGCTTTGCGCTGCGCGCCCAGCTCCACCAGCTCGACCACTTCCCGGGCGTACGGCGAGAAGCTCACCGCCACCACCACGTCTTTCGGGCCGACCAGACTCAGCTGCTCGGTGAACATGCCGCCGAGGCCGTCGATCAGAAAGGCTTTGCGATCGAGGTGGCGCAGCGCATAGGTCAGATAGGAGGCGACGCTGAACGACCGGCGCAGGCCAATGACGTAGATATTTTCCGCCTCGCCCAGCAGGGCCACCGCGCGCTCCAGCTCATCGCTGGAGGTCTGCATCGCCAGCTGCTGCAGCGCCTGGTTGTTCACCATCGTGAACATATTGAGAATTTCCGTCGGCGTTTCCGGCGGGCTGGACTCATCGCTGGTGGTCTGGCGGAACAGACGGGCGCGCTCGGTATAGTTGGCGGTCTCTTCCATCAAATGCTGCTTGAACATCTGTTTCATTTCGTTAAAGCCGCTGAAGCCGAAGGCGTTGGCAAAACGAATCAACGTGGAAGGGGGAACGTCCGCCTGTTGCGCAATGGAGGCCACGGTATCGAAAGCCACGCTATTGCTGTTATCAAGGATATAGCGGGCGACCTGTTTCAGGCGTTTGCTTAACGTATCGTAGCGACGCCTGATTTCATCCTGTAGGATGGTCAGCTGTGTTGGGTTATTGGCCATAGAGTGCGCTCTGAGAAAATGGAAGGAATATGGCTTCCAGTGTACCAAATGAAGCGAATTTTTCATTTATTGCGACGAAATACGCGATTCATTTCACGAAGAAACAGAAAAACGCCCGCTCCGCAAGGTGACGGAGACGGGCGTCGGGGGATCAGCGGCGGGCTTCGCGCCAGTAGCCAATAAGCGTCAGGTAGTTGCGTTTCACTTCCTCTATCAGCGCCTCATCGCTGAGCTCACCCTGCATCCAGCGCCGCGACGGCTGGCCAAAGATGGTGCGCCCGACGGCGAAACCTTTGATCATCGGGTGTGCGGCCGCCTCGGCAAAACCGGCGCGCAGTTTGTCGGAAGGTGCGTCGAGACCGAGGATCAGGATCCCGCGGCTCCACGGATCTTCGCGCTCGATAAGGGCGGTGATCTGCTGCCAGCTGGCGCTGGAGAGCGGCGGCAGCTTCCACCAGTCCGGCTTGATCCCCAGCTGATAGAAGTGTTCCAGCATGGTGTGGTAATGACGCTCGTCTTTGTCCGGGCCATTTTCCGGCAGGATCACCTCCAGCAGCAATTCATGGCCTGACTTGTTACAGGCCTGCCACACCTCGAGCAGCAGGGCGTCCTGCTCTGCACGCAGCGCCGCCGGGTCGTCCGGGTGATAGAAGACCAGACATTTGACGACATGCTCCAGCGGCCAGTCGATCAGCTGCGAGCCGATGTTGCCATGCTCCAGACGCAGCGGTCGCGAGCTGGGCAGTTCGATAGGGCGCCCGATCCACCAGCCCTTGCCGGTAATGGCGTTCAGCGCACGCTGGCCGTAGGTGCCGTCGGCCAGAATACCGCTGCGCTGGTCAAGACCCGCCTCCTGCGCCGCCGCTTCGGCCGCGGCCAACAACAGCAGCTTGAGCTGCGGAATGCAGGCTTCATCGCGCCCGGTCTCCCGCGCCAGATCGGCCAGCTGTTTGCGATGGTCGAAGGCGAAAATGCACAGCTCCGGCCACTGCTGGCGGCGGCTGGTCACCCGGTGCAGGTGGTTGAGGCGCTCGTCGACGTCCGGGCGCGGCACCGATTCGGCGCGCTGCAGGTAGTCATCGAGTTCGACTTTGGTCGGCATCGCCGGCGCACAGCCGTGGCGGGAGACCACCAGCGCCCCACAGGCGTTGGCATAACGGCAAGCTTGCTCCCAGCCCTCGTCGTTAAGCCAGCCGCGCAGCAGGCCAGACATAAAGGCATCTCCGGCGCCCAGCACGTTGAGCACCTCCACGCGCACGCCCTGCTGCAGCGGCACCTGGTCCCAGCTGTCCGGGATGTCGCCTTCCAGCACCACGCAGCCCATCGGCCCGCGCTTGCAGACGAGGGTGGCTTTGGTGGCATTGCGCACATTTTTCAGCGCGGTCAGGGTATCGGTGCTGCCCCCGGCAATATGAAACTCTTCTTCGGTTCCCACCACCAAATCGAACAGATGCAGCACTTCCTGCAGCTGGCTGGTGACCGGCCCGGACTCAATGAAACGGGTTTCGCCATCGCCGAGCGAGGTGAGTCCCCACAGCACCGGACGGTAATCGATATCCAGCGCGGTACGCAGGCCGTGACGGCGGGCGTACTCCAGCGCCTTCAGCACCGCGGCGCGGGTGTTGGCGTGCGACAGATGGGTGCCGGTCACCGCCAGCGCCCGGGAGGAGGCAATATACTCCTCGCTGATGTCGTCAGGCGTTAAGGCCATATCGGCGCAGTTATCGCGGTAGAAAATCAGAGGGAAAGTCTCCTGATCCTTGATCCCCAGCATCACCAGCGCGGTCAGGCGGGATTTGTCGGTAATCAGATACTCAGTATCCACCCCGGCGCGGTTGAGCGTTTCACGCAGGAAACGGCCGTTGTGTTCATCGCCAACGCGCGCCAGCATGGCCGATTTCAGCCCCTGAATCGCGGTGCCAAAGGCCACGTTGCCGGAGGAGCCGCCCAGATATTTCGAGAAACTGGCAACGTCTTCTAGCCGCGAACCGATCTGCTGGGCATAGAGGTCGACGGCCACCCGACCTATACAGATGACGTCGAGCCGCTTTACTGCTGCATTCATAGCTAGGATTTCCTTTTTGGTGTCTGCTGCCTGGAAGGGTCGGGATCCCGACGTCGACTCCGTGAACAGCCTGAGGGTTATTGGTTACCCTTAGTTTGAGAAATAAATATTTCATTTGCAAACTCGTTCGAAATTAAAAAACCAAAAGTGTGAGGGATCTACCACTCTGCCGCACTGAGCCTCGCGTGAGCGCGGATCGTCCCCACTGTTGACCCGGGAGGAAATGAAACGCCACACGACAGCCATTTACCTATGATTTTTAAGGGGATATTGCCGTGTGCTGCGGCAAAAAAGGGCCCGAAAACGTGTCAGGAATGTAAGTGAAACGTATGAAATGGGTAGAGAGTTTGATCCTTCTCGCAAAATGAAATATTTCTTCTGTATTTGTATTTAATGAAAAAAATGTTTGCCTATAATCCACAGGTATTCCAGTGACGTGAACGACGGCCCCGGCGGCATCGGCGCGACGCCACACACAAATACTGAACAATAAGGATTGTGCATCATGGGCAAACTGAGACTGACAACGGCGCAGGCGCTGGTGAAGTTCCTCGATAACCAGTACCTGGAAGTGGATGGCGTAGAGCTGAAGTTCGTGAAAGGCATTTTCGCGATATTCGGCCATGGCAACGTCCTGGGGCTGGGGCAGGCGCTGGAGCAGGACAGCGGCGACATGCGCGTCTATCAGGGGCGCAACGAGCAGGGGATGGCCCACGCGGCCACCGGTTTTGCCCGCCAGGCCTTGCGCCGGCAGATTATCGCCTGCACCTCCTCCATCGGTCCGGGCGCGGCCAACATGATCACCGCCGCGGGCACCGCCAGCGCCAACCGCATTCCGCTGCTGCTGCTGCCGGGCGATGTCTTCGCCACCCGCCAGCCGGACCCGGTGCTCCAGCAGATTGAACAGAGCTACGATCTCAGCATCAGCACCAATGACGCTTTCCGCGCGGTCAGCAAATACTGGGACCGCATTACCCGCCCGGAACAGCTAATGAGCGCCTGCATCAACGCCATGCGCGTCCTGACCGACCCGGCGGAAACCGGCGCGGTGACGCTGTGCCTGCCGCAGGACGTGCAGGGCGAAGCCTGGGACTACCCGGAATCCTTCTTTGCGCGCCGGGTGCACCGTCTCGACCGCCGCCCGGCCAGCGCCGCGCAGCTGGCGGACGCCGTGGCGGCCATCAAAGCCAGTCGTAAACCGCTGATCGTCTGCGGCGGCGGGGTGAAATACTCCGGCGCGGGCGAAGCGCTGTCCCGTTTCGCCGAGCGCTACGGGGTGCCCTTTGCCGAAACCCAGGCCGGGAAGGGGACGGTGGTCTCTTCTCACCCCCTGAACGTCGGCGGCGTCGGCGAGACGGGCTGTCTGGCGGCGAACCTGCTGGCGAAAGAGGCCGACCTGGTGATCGGCGTTGGCACCCGTTTCAGCGATTTTACCACCGCCTCGAAATGGATTTTCCAGCACCCGGAGGTGCGTTTCCTGAATATTAACGTCAGCAACTTCGACGCCTGGAAGCTGGACGGCATTGCCATGCTGGCGGACGCCCGGGAAGCGATGACCGCCCTCGACGCGGCGCTGGCGGACAGCGGCTGGCAGGCCGGCTGGGGCGCGCAGATCGAGAGCGTGCAGAGCCGTCAGTTAAAAGAGACCCAGCGCGTCTACCAGGCGGTGTGGCAGGAAAAATCCTTTGTCCCGGAGATCGACGATCATCTCGATCGCGAATCAGTGTATCGCGAATTCCGCCAGATCACCGACTCCACCCTGACCCAGAGCAGCGTCCTTGGGGTACTGAATGAAACGCTGCCGGCCGAGGCGGTGATCGTCGCGGCGGCGGGCAGCCTGCCTGGCGATCTGCAGCGCGTCTGGCGCAACCGCGCGGAAAACACCTACCACGTGGAGTACGGCTACTCCTGCATGGGATATGAGGTCAACGCCGCGCTGGGCGTGAAGCTGGCGCAGCCGCAGAGCGAAGTCTACTCCCTGGTCGGCGATGGCTCGTTCATGATGCTCCACTCTGAACTGGTCACCTCTCTGCAGGAGCGGGCGAAGATCAACGTCGTGCTGTTCGACAACATGGCCAACGGCTGCATCAACAACCTGCAGATGGAGCACGGGATGGACAGCTTCGGCACCGAGTTCCGCTACCGCCAGCCGGAAACCGGCCAGCTGCAGGGCGGCCTGGTGCCGGTGGACTTCGCCACCATCGCCGCCGGCTACGGTTGCAAAACCTGGCGCGTCACCACCCTGGACGAACTGCGCCATGCGCTGGACGCCGCCCGTCGCGAAACGGTCAGCACCCTGATTGATATTAAAGTGCTGCCGAAGACCATGGTGCACAAATACGGCAGCTGGTGGAACGTTGGCGTCGCCCAGACGGCGCTCTCTGAGCGGATCCGCAAAGTTGCGCAAATGATTAATGAAAAGCGCGCCCAGGCGCGTGATTACTAAAACGAACATCCACTCTGAATCCTACAGACTTACGGAGAAAACCATTATGTCGCTCAAATTAGGTGTCATCGGCGCTGGCGCTATCGGTAAAGAACACATCCGTCGCTGCACCCAGGTTCTGCAGGGCGCCACCGTTGTGGCGGTGTCTGATATCAATGCCGACAACGCCCGTGCGGCGGTCGCGCTGCCGGGCGTGCAGGCGGAAGTCTACGCCGACGGCCACGACGTGATTAACGCCAGCGATGTCGACGCCATCCTGGTCACCTCCTGGGACCCGACCCACGAAGAGTACACCCTGGCCGCCATCGCCGCCGGTAAGCCGGTGTTCTGCGAAAAACCGCTGGCGATGACCGCGGAAGGCTGCCGCCGCATCGTCGATGCTGAAATGAAGGCCGGCCGTCGCCTGGTGCAGGTAGGTTTTATGCGCCCGTACGACGAAGGCTATCTGGCGCTGAAAAAAGTGATCGACGATGGCGATATCGGCGCGCCGCTGATGCTGCGCTGCGCCCACCGCAACCAGTCGGTCGGCGAGAACTACACCACCGATATGGCGATCACCAACACCCTGATCCACGAGCTGGACGTGCTGCGCTGGCTGCTGAACGATGACTACCGTTCCGTGCAGGTGCGCTTCCCGCGCTCCACCTCGCACACCCATGCGCGCCTGAAAGATCCGCAGATCGTCTCCTTTGAAACCAAAAAAGGCACCCTGATCGACGTCGAAGTGTTCGTGAACTGCCAGTACGGGTATGACATCCAGTGCGAAGTGGTCGGCGAGACCGGGATTGCCCGTCTGCCGGAGCCGTCTGCCGTCCAGATGCGCAAGTCCGCCAGCCTGTCGACCGCCATTCTCACCGACTGGAAAGACCGCTTTATCAAAGCCTACGACGTCGAGCTGCAGGCCTTTATCAACGACGTCAAAGCCGGCCAGCTGCACGGCCCGTCGGCCTGGGACGGCTACGCGGCGTCGGTGGCGGCGGACGCCTGCATTAAAGCGCAGGGAACCAGCGAGCCGGTTGAAGTGACGCTGCCTGAGTGCCCGGCATTCTATAAACGTTAAGCACGTTTTGCTGACGGAACTTCTTTGCACAGGTAACGACGATGAAAATTGCCTTTGATGTGGATGTGATTAAGGACCTCGGGATCACCCGCATGGTCCATCAGGTAGCGGAGTGGGGCTACAAGTACATTGAACAGTCGCCGCACCCGCAGATTAACCCGTTCTACAAGCACCCGCGCGCCAGCCGGGAGATCATGGCGGAGTACAAGCAGGCGCTGCGCGATACCGGCCTTGAGCTATCGTCGTTTATCTGTGTCTACCGCTGGTCTGGCCCGGACGAGACGGAAGA
>OMBQ01001372.1_pt1 | contig 20378 bp, 20 predicted proteins | sample 1674311 | NCBI WGS metagenome assembly OMBQ01 (sample SAMEA103958160, study PRJEB25191) | human gut metagenome | biome: human-associated habitat [ENVO:00009003]; feature: intestine environment [ENVO:2100002]; material: feces | place: Germany | collected 2013/2015 | reverse complement strand
CGGCACGGAGACGACCCATTTCACCTTTCCCGAATCCGAGCGTGAAGCCGCCTATGCCCGCCTGCTGGATTTCACCCGCGAGGTCTGCGCCCACGCGGAGCAGGTCAACGCGCTGGTGGGCATTGAGCCGGTCGCGCTGCACACGCTCCATACGCCGGAGCTGACCCGCCGCCTGATTGCGGACGTGAACAGCCCGAATCTGCGCGTCATCCTCGATACGGCGAACCTCGTCACCCCTGAAAGCACCGCGCCGGAGGCGCAGATGGAGATTTTGGAGCGCGCGCTTTCCTGCTTTGGCGAGCGCATCTGCGCTCTGCATGTCAAGGACGGCGTGTTTGGCCGCGAGGGCAAGTGGGAAAACCGCCCGCTCGGTCAGGGCGTGATGGATTGGCCGCGCCTGCTCCTCCGCCTGCGGGCGCACAACGACGCGCTCTGCGCCCTGCGCGAGGGCGTTTTTCCCGGCATGGCCAGGGAAGAATGTCAAATCATGCACCGCTGGCTCGGCGAATAACCGGCCATCATCATCAAACGGAGCTGCGCAAACAGCCCCGTTTTTTTCGTCTCTTTCAGCGAATTTTCACTCATACTAATTCGCAGTTAAAATGCTTAACAGAGCGCATCAGATTTTTTGTTCTGACGAAGCCAAGTGAAGTGAGGCGTACTGGAGGTACGTTGAACGGAACGAGGCAAAGTCAGAGCGAAAAAGATGGTGCGCGGATTAAGCCATTTTAACAAGAATTAGTATCACTCCACATGTTCAAAGAAGTCGTCCTTCCGTGCGTCCTCGCCGACCGCCGAAAACGCCAGACCGAATCGGGAATTGTCATACGGGCCAAAATCCTCCACATGGTAATCCGTCTTCTGCTGGGAGATATGGCACGCAAACGCGCGGCAGGCCACGTCGAACGCCGTCCGGCCTTCAAACGCCGCCAGCGGCTTCCGCCAATCCATCTTCACCGGATTCTGCTCGTAGAGGTGGATGTAGAGCTTCTTGATCTGCCACGGCTCGCTGTGCGCCATCTTTTTCTGATAGCTCGCGTCCGCCGCGAGCGCGACAGCCGCCTGCGCCGCGTCCGCCGCCGCCCGGTGCGCACCGTGTCCGTATTCGCCGTTCACATCCTGCGTGACCACGACGTCCGGCCTGCAAGCGCGGTAAACCTCCGTCACAAAGCGATAGACGCTCTCCCGGCTCCATCCCTTCTGCGCATACATTCCCTTGAGCGTCAACTGGAACTGATCCGGGAAATGGCCGAGAATCGGGTAATTCCTCACCCCGCAGAGCCAAAGTCCGTCCAGCAGCTCCAGCCGCCGATACGGCATCGTCGGCACGAGGTAGGCCACCTGCACCGCCTTGCCCATTTCCCCCGCGTAATAGGGAATCGTGCCGCCCAGAAACAGGATTTCGTCGTCCGGGTGCGCCGCCAGCGCCAGCAGATCCGCCTTTTCAAGCGGTGCCTGCCATTGCTGCACCCAGCCCGGCGCGTCCCCCTCGCCGAGGACGCGAAGCTCTGCGATAAACAGCCGCCCTTTTCCGTCCTTCGGGCGAATCCGCACGGTTTTTGCGCCCGCGTCCACCGCCGCATACGCCGCCAAAAACGCGCCGTCCGTCTGCGCGACGGTCTGCCATGCGCCGGACGCATCCCGCGTCTGCACATCGAGCGCCGCCGCGTCGTCGTAAAACTGCACATACACGCCGCCGATGGCGTCCTCCGCCTCAATCTCCACATAGGCCGAGCTGTTCGAGGACGACGCCCAGTACGTCCGATAATCCCCATCCGTCATGCGGCCGAGCGTCTTTTTGCCCACGCTGGAAAAAGCGCATCGGTCGGTCATCTCCTGCGCCGTCTGCGCAAAGGCCGCGGGCGCAAGCGCCAGCAGCGCTGCCAGCATCCAAATCAGTTTTCTCATGCTTTTCCTCCGTTTTTTCGCTCTGCCTCCCATGATACCACAATTTTCCCGCAAAATAAAGTTTGTCCCTTGTTTCGGCTTTATCCCGATGGTATAATAGACAGGATGGCTTGGCGGCGGGACGGCCGCGCCATAACACGGAAAAAAATGGAAAGCGAGCGATTACAAGCATGGGCATCAACGCGATTGTCGGCCAAAGCGGCGGCCCCACCTGTGTCATCAATTCCAGTCTTGCGGGCGTTTTCAGCGCCTGCCGCAAGCACGGCGTACAGCATGTTTACGGCATGCGCCACGGCGTTCAGGGGCTGCTCAAGGACGACGTAGTCAACCTGACGGGCGTGCTCAGCGCGCCGGGGCAGCTCACCCTGCTGCGCCACACCCCCGCTTCTTATCTGGGAAGCTGCCGCTACAAACTGCCGGAAAGCGACCAGATGGAAGCCGTCTATCAGGAAATCTTCGACGTGCTGCGCCGCTATGATATCGGCTACTTCTTCTACATCGGCGGCAACGACAGCATGGATACCATCCTCAAACTGAGCGACTACGCCGCCAAGGTCGGCAGCGACATCCGCTTTATCGGCGTTCCCAAGACGATCGACAACGATCTGACCCACACCGACCACACGCCGGGCTATGGCTCGGCCGCCAAATACATCGGCACGACGATCAAAGAGCTGGTGCGCGATTCCACGATTTACGACCTCAAATCCGTAACCATCGTGGAAATCATGGGGCGCAACGCGGGCTGGCTGACCGCCGCCGCTGCGCTCGCGGAGGACGAGGATTGCGAGGGTGCGGCGATGATCTGCCTGCCGGAAATCCCGTTCGACCCGGATCATTTCATCGCCCGCGTGGACGCCATTCAGCAGCAGACGCCGTCGCTGGTCGTCGCGGTCTCCGAGGGCGTGCGCATCGCGGACGGGCGCTACGTCTGCGAGCTGGCGCATACCCTCGTCAACGTGGATGCGTTCGGCCACACCTATCTGAGCGGCACCGCGCATTACCTCTCCAGCCTCGTCGCCGCCAAGCTGCACAGCAAGACCCGCGCCGTCGAGCTCTCCACCCTCCAGCGCTGCGCCGCGCACGTCGCCAGCGAAACAGACGTTTCCGAAGCGTTTGGCGTCGGCGCTTTCGCGGTGGACGCCGCGTTCTCAGGCAAGACCGGCATGATGGCCGCGCTCAAGCGCGTGAGCGACGCGCCGTATGCCTGCGGCTTTGAGCTGCACGACATCCACGACATCGCCAATCTGGAAAAGAAGATTCCGCTGGACTGGATCGACGCGGAACACTATCGTCTGCGCGAGCCCTTCTTCGCCTACGCCCGCCCGCTGATCGCCGAGGAGGTCAAGCCGGAGTATCAAAAGGGATTGCCGAGGCACCTGAAACTGAAACGCTGAACCTAAAAGCCGCTCGATTCTGCCCCGCATGGCCGATGTTTTTTCGGTATGCGAGCCGGATCGACGGCTTTTTTTCGAAAAAAGGCAAAAAACCGAAAAAAATTGAAAAAAAGGGGTTGCATTTTCCAAAGAGCCGTGATATACTATCTAATGTTCCGAGCGAACAAGTGAATACGACACGGGGCATTAGCACAGTTGGTAGCGCGCTACATTCGCATTGTAGAGGTCAGCGGTTCGAATCCGCTATGCTCCACCAAACCCAAGAAATCCGAACTTAATCCCAGTTGGGGATGGGTTCGGATTTCTTCTTTTTATCTCAAGTATTGTGGTGTAATAGAATCAAACGACGAAAGGAGAGCAGTAGAAACAAACAGTCAGCGGTTGCAGCAGTCACATTATGACCGACGCCACAAGAAAGCGAGGAACCACCATGAATACGCTCTCCTCCAGAGTCCACGACAGCCAAAACGAACTGAACTACACCCTCGTCGGGAATTACTGCCTCCCCGATCTTGAAATTGAAAGCGGTCAGCCTATCGGCAAATTCGGCAGGGCACGGATGAAGTATCTGAAAGAGTATCGCCCTGGGTTGTACAGCCGACTGCTCCTCAGCGGAAAGCTGTATGACGATCTGAACGAAGTGGATGCAGAAGCTCAGCGCCTTCTGGATCAGATGATTCCGCAAATGGCAGCAGAGGCGGGTATCAATGAAGATTTGAAAGCAGCTGATCTGATGAGATGGGTGGGCATGATGAATACCATCAAGGCACAGGTCGAGGAAATCATCTGTAACAATGTCGTATTCTTCTAAAGGTAAAGAGAATTCCGTATTAAAGCCTAATCAAGCCAGAATCCTTCATTTGGTTTCGAAAAGGATTCTGGTTTTTCGATTCTCGATGAAACATCTTTGTGCATCAGTACAGCGCTTTAGTTTTGATCAATACGCAAAGCATTTCATAGGAGCCGTCTTCAATAAGCTCCGCACAAAGAACGCCGAGTCTTGAGAAACTCCCGCGCTTCAGGTAGGCTTTCAAAAGGGGTTCCTGTACTGCGTCCTGCGCCAAGTAACGATCACGCAGCAGCCGGAAGCAAAGACCGACCAGCTGGGCACTGTATCGCTCGACCATGAACGCCGTATGTTCCTCGCAGGAGCCGATCAAAGCTGGATGGCTCTCCATCATTCGTATTGCCTCACCGTGCCGTCGTTTCAGGACATGCGCGCTCACTGCTTCACAAGGCGCAGCTCGCCATCCTCCATCTCATAGATCACATCGCAGGCCCTCGCGATGTCCTCCGCGCTGTGGCTGGCCAGCAGGACGGTCTTGTCCTGCGCCTTGAAGCGCTGAAGCAGGTCATGTACTTCTTCCATAGATGCCTTATCCATAGCATTGAACGGTTCGTCCAGAATCAGGACGTCCGGATCTTCCATGAACGCCTGCGCGAAGCCCAGCCGCTGACGCTGGCCGAGCGAATACTTCCAGACGGGCTTCTTCTCGTCCGGGTCAAGCCCCAGCTCGATCATGGCACGCCGGGCCCGGAGCCTGTCCGCCCTGCCGGACATCGCCGCAAGGAGCATGAGGTTCTGCAGGCCCGTTTCGTGCGGCAGGAAGCCCGGTGTCTCGATGATCACGCCGGTGCTCGGGGCAAAGTCGGATACCCGGCTAATGATGCCCGCATCGGCCTTGGCCAGCTCAGGATTCCGCCTGAGCGCGGATCTGCCGCCGATCAGGCAGCCGTTGACGACGATATACCCGGACGTCGGCTGGGAGAAGCCGCAGATGCAGCGCATCAGCGTCGTCTTGCCGCAGCCGTTCGCGCCGACGAGGCCGTAGATTGCCCCTTCGTGCAGCTGCACGGAGATCCCCCGCAGCACGCTGTTGCTGCCGTATTGCTTGCTCACATTTTCTACCGTAATCATTCGCCGTTACTCCTTCCCGGAAAACTCGATGTCCATCCGCTGCACGCGCCTGTCCATCAGCGCCGCAAGCAGCCCGTTCAGCAGCAGCCAGCCGCCCATGGACAGCATCACCGCCGTCAGCTTGTGTTCCTCAAACCGCGCAGCGATTCTGTCCATCGTGGAAAACTGATCCGGCAGAATCAGGCCGGGGATGCTCTCCACGAGAATCACGATGCTGCCGGTGATGAACGCCACGCAGATGACGATGCCCACATTCGGCGCGCGATAGAGCGAAGACAGCAGAATGATGAACGCCATCGCCGTCCAGAACAGGAACAGCACCGCGCCCGCGATCACGCCCGCCGCAAGCGGCGACAGGCTTGAGGTGACATACGCCGGAATGTACGGGGGCTCATAGATCAAGTCCGGATCAGCCACAAGCCGCTCCAAATCGCTCCAGCCGCTGCCCGGCGTCACATAGGGCAGCGAAAAGAGAACGGAGGAGACGATCATGAGCGCGAGATACAGCAGGACGATCAACACACAGAACAGCATCAGAGACGCCAGCCACCGGCGTCTGGTCATGCGCAGCGTCGAATACTTCTGATACGGCACCTGCTTGGGAATTTCCGACATCATCACGAAGAACGCCAGGCTCGCCATGATCATATTGAAGCCTTGATGCAGATAGGAGAAGAGCATTTCGCCCATGTGTACCTGATACCCGGCGTTCATCACGCGCGCACCCTCGCTTCTTACGAGCATGTAGTTCATCATGAGCGCGAAGATGAGCATCAGGACGGTGCGCAGCGAATGCGCCCAGAGGCCGAAATGCCCATAGAGCGCGGCGCACATCCAGTGCATCGGCCTTTGATTTTCAGACATGCTGGCACCTCCTTCTGCATCCCCAATAGAATCCGCCCGCGCTGACCGCAAAGGCGACCGCATACATGATCAATGTGATCACCGCCTTCTGAACCGACAGGCCGTCGTTGAACAGACTGGACGGGGACGGCAGCGGCACACCAAAGACATAGAAGGAAATGTCCGCGTTCCAGATGTAGAAGATCGCCGCGGGAATCGCCACGACCAGCAGCTTATCGGGAATCCAGATGGAGACCGCCAGCGCGATCACCGACCAGATTGCCGACGTGAAAGCCATGCCGATGGTCGTGCCCACATACAGCGGCAGACCGTGCCACAGGGCATAGACGTCGTGATAAATGAACTGCTCACTAAAATAGATCGCATGGTTCGGGTAGACCTCCGGCTCAATCGGCAGCGCGATGTTGTACCACAGGATGGCGTGAAGCACAAACGCCGTACACGTCGCGCACGCCGCTACGATCATGCCTGCGCCGATTTTCAGCTTCACATACGCCCAAATGGAGCTGCGGAAGGCCCGCCACTGCATCATGCCGGAGCGCATTTCATCCACCTGCCCGGTTGCGTAGCAGAATGCGACGCAGAACGGGAACATCAGCATAAACCCGCCGAAATACACGCCGCCCAGCGCCATGTGGAGCGCGCTTTCACGGTATTCGATATATTCGCCGGCGCTGATGCTGCCAAGCCAGCTAGCCAGCGAATAGCCGAGCATGACGACAAAGAATGTGCCAAACGACACCCAGAATTGCCGGGCGCGAAATGCTTTTTTGAGTTCTTCCAACATGCTGTTCACCTTTCAGATCGGTTAGCGTACATCGTCCCACGAGATGAAACCCTTGTAGCGTCCATCGCCGCGGCCATGATAGCTCGTGTCAAACCAGTCCAGCATCTCGCCCGTCTGCGCGTTGATGACCAACGTTGCGACGCCTGCATATTCGCTCAGTTTGTCCACCTTTGGATTATTCAATATGTAACACTCAAGGAGCCACGACGGCACGAGATAGCCCGCAGGCATATCGTATGCTGTCTCTCCTCTTTTCCATTGATAATCAGGATCAGTATACACAACATAGCCAAACCGCAGAGACAGCACTTGACAGATATGCCCATCCTCAATCATCTTCCGTGCGCCTTCAATCACCTTGTCTACGGCACACAGCGGAATATCCTCTGCGAGAACCTCCTGTACGTCGAAATCGATTACAGCACAGCTATAATTCTCCCGATCCCGCATCCAGATCTGGAGATACGGAGCCGTATACGGCACATCAATATTCCGTTGAAACGCAGAACCCACATGTTCCATGATGGGCAAACCCTGCTCCTGCGGCCAAAGCCATATATAGTAAACCGGCGGGACAAGTACCTCTCCAGATTTTTTGTGTTGACCGTACACGAGACTGAATGTATATGGTCGCTCCCAAATATAGTCCTGATCGATACCTCGCTCCTGCAAGCATTGTTCAATAAACGCGTAAACCTCTCGTGGCGTCAGATCGTTTCCATACGCCTCCCCATATTTTTGATCGAGGTCAACTGTCATCCCTCTTACACTGCTATACAAGAAGACATATTCGCCTCTTCCTTTATCTACTTCCTCAGTGATCTCACCATAGGGATCCTTTTCGCCTTGAAAGAGGAGATCATACGGATCATCCCAGCAGGCCTTGATGACTGGCGCCTTCTCCTCGCCGAACACTTCGATGTCGATATCCACCTGCCGTGTCCGGCCGTATTTATCGGTATACGTCTCGTGCCACCCCTGTGTCGCCTGCTCACGGATCTCCGGGAGCGTGTAGTATTCCTGCGCGTATGCTGCGGTGCAGACAAGTGCGAGCAGCAGCGCAAGCAGCATCGTGATTTTCGTTTTCATGCGTGTGCCTCCTTATTTCACCTTATCCCACGGGATGAAACCCTTGTAGCGTCCATCGCCGCGGCCATATAGACTCTTGTCAAAGTGATTTATCATTTCACCTGTTTGCGCATTAATCGTCATCTCCCAAATATTAGGATGCTTTCCTAGTTTATCCACCTTCGGATTCTCCAAAATATAGCACTCCATCACCCACGAAGGCACCAGATACCATATTGTATCCATGTCATACAAAGATCGTTGTTTACCCCACTCATCATTTGGATCACTATACACAACATATCCGAACCGCAGCGAAATCACCTGATGGATATACCCCTCCTCAATCATTTCTCGTGCGCCCTCTATTACTTTATCTACAGAACATAGCGGAATATCTTCCGCTATCACTTCTTTTACATCCCAATTTGTTCCGCCACCATAATACTCAGTATAGTTACTCATATCAAAATACAGTTTTGCAGACGTGACTGGGCCATCAAGGCCTCTCACAAAAGAATTTGCTATATTCGACAAAATAGGCAAATCAAAATACTTGGGCCAAAACCACATAGAATAGTATCCAGGAACAAGTACGCTCTCTGTTTTCTTATTTTGGCTATACACTATATTAAATACTCTTGGTTGCTCCCATACATATTCCTGATCGACACCTTGTGCTTGTAAGTGTTCTTTAACAAAATCATACATCTCTCTAAGCGTCAGATTATTTTCGTATTCTTCAAGATATTGCTTATCGAGGTCTATCTTCATCCCCGTAGGAAAGTCAAAAGGATAGACCGTTACTCCGTTTCCCTTTTCTGCTGCTAGGATCGCATCACTTGGTGAAGTATCACCAATATAGAAAAGCTGTAGACCATCATCTGGCCAGCCCACCACTAATACTGGTGCGCTTTCTTCTCCAAATACTTCGACATCAATATCGACCGTCGTTTCCCGACCATATTTATCGGTATATGTCTCATGCCACCCAGCAGCCGCCTGCTCCCGAATCTCCGGCAGCGTGTAGTATTCCTGCGCGGATACTGCGGTGCAGACGAGTGCGAGCAGCAGCGCCAGCAGGCAGATGCCCATACAAATCAAATTTTTCATGTCGTTTCCTCCTTTGAAATGGGGCGGCGCGCCCCGCCCGGCTCACGCCGCCCGTCGGTTTATCTCAGCACGATATCCTCGCTTCCGTCCACAACCACACCGCTGATTCTGCGCACCGGACGCAGGGTGATGTGCTCCGTCGAAGCGGGCAGGTTGAAGCGCATCCCGATTTCATAGGTGCCATTTTCAGCAATCGGGCTCACGCTGCCGTTGATGTTCTCCTTTTCCTCGCCGTCCGCGATGAGCTTGTAGCTGCATACGTAGTCGCCGCTTTCCTCGTCCAGATCGCTGTTCCAGCCCTCTGCGGCCTCGACGGTCACCATGCCGGTCACGTCGAAATCGGAAACCAGCAGCCGCGCGTGCGCGCCGTACTCCTTCGGCGCCATGTCGCCCATCAGCTGCGTCACGCTGCCGGTCACGGGCACCGTCACCGGCACACGAAGGATGCCGCGGTTGTCCGCCGGAACCATGTGCGCCCAATGCACGCCAGCTGCGTTCACGTAGTTCAGCACGCCGCCGTACATCACCGTCATCACGATATCGACGCTCTCGCCCGCCTCGTAGCCCTCGGGCAGCTCGACCTCATAGAATGCGCGCTCCGTATGCGCGTCAACACGCTCCAGCCAGCTGTCCCAGATGCGCAGCCGCGTACCATCAGCAAGGTCTGCGCCGTCGCCGACGCCCGCCGTCAGCGAGCCAAACCAGCTGTCCTGCGGGTGTGCCGCAAACCAAGCATCCTCGTCAGCCCAATACTGATCGTTGCCCAGAGAGGCGATGTCTTCCCACTTCTTTCCAGGCCAATCGACGTCCCATGCGTCAAACCCGCTGGGCTTGCCCTCGCCGGTAAAGACGAGGTTGTCGTCGTGGGTGAACGAATAGGTGTAGTAGAGCTTGTTGCCGTTGCAGTACACCTCGTCGATCGTCAGCTCGAATGCGCGTCCGCCCATCGCGGCAAGCATCCGGCCGCGCACGGTGTCATCGCCCTCGACCTCGGGCGTCGTCAGATGGATGGTCTGACCAAGATCGACCGTCAGTTGATCGACGCGGGACAGCCGCTCGGCATCCCACGGCTGATCCTCTTTCAGCACATCGCTGAAGTGACTCATGCGCACCAGACCAGCAGCCACCGCTGCGCCTGCCAGCACCAGTGTCAGCACAATCGCGCACACCAGCGCAAATGAAACCTTCTTTTTTTCAACCTTTTTTTCTTTTTTGATGCAGTGCATGATGGCGTCGTGGCGCGATGGCATCGCATCCGCGCCGGACAGACACGCATCGGCTGCTTCATGAATAAGCCTGCGAAGCTCCTCGTCATTTCTCATCTGGATGGCCTCCTCCCAGTCTGCAGCGCAGCAGCGTTCTGGCCTTGTCAAGCCGGTAGCCGACCGTCGTCGCCGCCACGCCCAGCATGTCGCCAATATCCTTCATGTTCATATCCTCATAGTAGTACAGCCAGACAGCTTCCATCAGCTTGCGCGGCAGCCGCATGATCTCCTGCATGAGCGCGATACTCGCATCTGGCACCGGCTCAACCGGGTCGGGCAGGTGGTCGAGCGTCACCCGCCTGTCCACATAGCGGAACCATGCGCTGCGGCGCATGTCGCGGCAGACGTTGAGCGCAATGCTGTACAGCCAGGTCTTTTCCGTGCTTTCGCTTCGGAAGCTATCAAGCGCCTTGTACGCCTTCAAAAACGTCTCCTGAACGGCGTCCTGCGCCATGTCCCTGTCCCGCAGGTACACGCAGCACGTCCGAAGCAGATCCTTCTCGTACAGGCGAACAAGCGAACTGATTTTTTCCTCGCGCTGGTTGTCCGGGCCCGTGACAACACTCATCTGCTTCTCACCTCCTCATGTATTTAGACGTCGAGCCTGCGAATAAACGCAAACTTTTTCAAAGAACTTTGATCTCTTTTCCATATATTCAAATAAGCCGAAATCCTGACGGTTGTGTATCCCTATTCTAACGTCAATTGGCACCCAAAAGCGGCCAAAAGCATGAGACGCAACTTTTTTGTCATGAAATGCAGCTTTTTCCCCGTTCCAGCACATTTTCGATCAAAAAGGGGATAAAAAAACAGAGCCTCCGAACGTCATCATTGACAAGGGAATAGGCTCCTGATAGTATGTTGTTGCATGCATTCTGCCGCAAAGCAGCGGCCATTGATGCCGACGGCAACTTGTCAGCTTGAATCATAAGAAGGAGGGAAGCGCGTTGCGAATCGTGGTTTGCGAGGATGAGCCGGTCTATCAGACGGCGATTACGGAAGCGATTGATCACTGGCAAAGCGTCAGCAGGCATACGGATGTCGAGCTCTCCGTCTTTTCATCCTCTGAGGACATATTGGAGGCCATCGAGCACGAGGCGGAAATCGATCTGCTCTTTGTCGATATTCAGATTCCCGGTGAGATGAGCGGCATTGACCTGGCGCGCAGAATCCGTGAAGCCTGCCTGGACATGACGATTGTGTTCTGCACGAACTACAACGAATATGTCTTTGAGGGATACACCGTCAATGCCCTGCGATACCTCAAGAAGCCCGTCTCGCAGGAGGATATCAATTACTGCTGCAGCTATGTCTATAACCGGCTTGCCATTCGGAACGATCACGCGCTGACCCTCTTTTCCGGCGGAAAGCGGTATGTGCTTCGCTACATCGAAATCCGCTGCATTGAGGCGCGCCTGCGCAATCTGCTTTTCTATACAACGCTCAGCGACGAGCCGATTCGCATCAACGCCAGGCTGGCGGATATCGAGAGCAGCCTGCCAAGGAGCCTGTTCGTTCTCTGCCACCGCAGCTACATCGTGAACATCGCCCATGTGCGGACGCTCACACGGACAGAGTGCCTGCTGTCAAACGGTGAATCCGTACCGATTTCCAGAACGTATGTCAGCGACATCAACCAGGCATTTGACCGCTATCATCAGGGAGGGGGACTGAAAAATGGTCTGGACAGCATTTGAAATTGCCATCAACTGCGTGCAGGGCCTGCTCATCCTCATGTTTGTGAAGCAATGCTTTACCTATGAAAAGCAGCATCCCGTCGCGGACGCTGCGCTGGTGCTCTCGTGCGCGGGTCTGCTCACCTTCCTGCTTTCCCGTCACATGCTATTTGTCGATCAGCTCCTCTACGTTTTCCCAGCCATCTACGCGCTCACGCTGTCCTCCGAGCGCAAGACATCCATTGTATACTGGCTGATCGTCATGACGCTGCTCTTCAACATGATTTCGGTGGTGACTTATCCCATCTTTGAACTGCTGCCGCAGATCACACATATGCCGTTTCCGTCGGCGCAAGTAAAGCGGTTTGTCAGCATCATCGTGACCAATATCGCCCTGTTTGCCGTGCTGAAGCTGCTGATCCAAATCAAAAAAGGATGCTCCGTGCCCGGAACATCCTCCTATGCGGCGTTCATGATCACCCTGTCGGCGGCCTTCCTCATGGAAGAATCCCTGTATTCGCTCTTTTTGAACGTAAGCGACGAAACCATCGTCCCGTTCTTCTGGGCCTACATCGGCCTGATTGTCTTTACGATGATGACCGTCCTCCTGTTCCGCATGGTCTCCATGGATGCCGACAGGAAGAACCGCTATCAGACCGAGATCGCCATGCTCAGCCTGACCCGGCAGCATCAGCAGGAGCTTTCGCAGATGTATGAGGATTTGACGCAGCGCCAGCACGATTACAAGCACCACCTCCAAACCCTGCAGGAGCTGGTCACTGGCAGCGGCGAATCCACCGCCAAAGCCTACCTGGAAACGGTGCTGAAGGATACCGACGCCGAGGATATGATCGTCACCGGCAATCCGGGCGTGGACGCGCTGCTGGCCGCCAAGCGCCGGCTCATGAGAGAGAAGGGGATCGCGTTTCAGTATTCCCCGTATCCGCTGGCGGAGCTGCCCCTCCCGACAGCCGACTTCTGTTCCATCGTCGGCAACCTGCTCGACAATGCCATCGAGGGCGTTCAGCGCATGCCAGACCGCCCGTGCAATCCGACCATCCACCTGACCTTCTCCCGCTCGTGGAACATGTTTTACATCTACTGCGAGAATCCCTGCGATCCGGCCTCCATCATCGCCAGCAAGGGCCGCTTTATCTCCTCCAAGAAGAAGGACGAGCCGGGACTGCATGGCATCGGGCTGCACAGCATTGAGGCCATCGCCCAGCGCGCAGAAGGGAGAGTGGAGTTCGGCGTCGAAGGGGATGTGTTCCATGCGAAGGTTGTGGTGCCGTATCTCAAACAAATGGAATTATTATTGAGCAACTGATATCATTAGCACTTGCTTTGATTAGGAAAACTGCCACACGCATAAATGAACAACCGCTATTTCCATACTCAGTATAAATCAAATATGGTGCTACGTTCAAATCGTGATACCGCAGTTTCCTCCTTCTCGGCAAAAATAATTAGTCCATCATTATCTATCCTCTCTTGTATGCTCCCGTTTTCTGAGATTATTTCTAGAACCGGAACAACTTTTCATCATCTGCTCAGCTCGCCTTCGGCTGTCCATCATCCGCATCAGCGAATACTTCTCACCGAAGGTCTCCTCAAGTTTCTTTTTCGCTGCATCCTGATACTTTGCCCGAACACCCTGTCGCGCTGCGTTCATCTTATCCGCATCAATCTGCGCCGCCTGCCCTTGCAGGTCGGCGTATTTTTGCAATGTCTGCTCAGACATCGCAGAGAACTTCCGTTCCTGCTCGTCGAGTTTTTGCAGCATTCCTTCAATCATTGCCATTCTCTGCTGCAATTCGCTGCTGCCCGCATCTTCCTTGCATCCGGCACGCCTGAGAATCGAAGCTCTTCTGGTTTTCAGTTCCTCGATGTCCTCCGTCTTTTCCGCAATCTGGGCGGCAAGCTCCTTGTGCTTGAACACATGCAGCAGAGACAGCTCCCGCTTTTTAGCAATCAAAGCCTTTCGGGCCTTGCGCGTTTCCCTGAGCTTACGGTCAACCCTTCCGTATTCATCGCTGATCTGCCGCAGCAGCCTGAGATCGCTCAATCCTTTTTCTCGACCTTCCCGGATATGCGAAAGCTGATAGCAGAAGATCACCATGTCCGCGCACAGCTTTTCAAGCGCATCGGCAAGTAGGGAAATATCCATCTGCACGGCTTTACTGAGCTGCCTGATCTGCTCTTTCAATTCGCGCAGCAGCGCATTGTCGGTGCGAATCTGCCGGTTCAGCGCACGACGCTCGGAGACAAAGCCCTTTTCTTCGAGGTGCATGGCTTCCACGCCCTCGTGAATTGTTGGCTGTTCGTCGATACCGCGCACTACGTGACTTCGGTGGTCGATGCGTTCCTCAAGCCCGGCTTGTTCAATCGCGCGGTTCGCCATGTCTGCCCACGCTTCTCTCCATGAGATTAGTTGATCCTCGCTGTTCCACCGCGCAGTAATCGGATTTTGTCTGCCGTATCGGGAGCTTTTGGGATGCTTGTCCGCTCGGGCATAGCCATGCTCAGCCGCAGCAGACAGCGTCATGTACACCTTCTTCCGTCCAACGCGATAGAGGTACTGCTTTTCCCAGTCTTCCAGTTGTGCATCCCTGAACTCGGCGGCGGTAAAACCTCGCTCCTCGCCGTCCTTCATGCACAAGTATTCCTTCTCGGTTTTGTATTGCCATGTGCCATTCTCATTCAGCGGACGCATCGTCAGAAGGATATGCGCGTGCGGATTGTGTCCGTCTGTATCGTGGATAGCTACGTCTGCACACATACCGTCTGCAGCAAACTGCTGCGAGATGTACGCACTCGTGAGCGCAATCTGTTCATCATGTTCCAGCTCAACGGGCAGCGCAACGATGATCTCCCGCGCAAGCCTGCTGTCCTTCGTCTTCTCGGCCGCCTCAACAGCGTTCCATAGTTGCTCCCTGTCACGCCATTCCTGTGGGGCTTGGGGTGGGAGAAAGACATCCTGCCAAATAAGCCCCTGCTTCCTCGTGTAATCGTGCTGTACGCCGTCATAATCGTTGTACAATCGGCTGCAGCTCATGTAGGCAGACGCCGCCACAACGGAGCGGCCCATTCCCCGGCTGACGATCTTCGATTCCATGTGGTAAATTGCCAAGCTCCGTCACCTCCATTGTTTTGTTTCTTTTCGCAAAAGAAATGCGCGTGCCGCAACACACGCACGCAGGCCGCAGCCTGCCGCTTCCCGCAGGAAGCGCAGTTCCCTCGGAGAGCGCACGTTCCCGACTGGAAGGAGGGATACCACCGCCCGCGCAGCGGGTGGTGAGTAAGTGCGCCCTTCCGGGAAAAAGAAAGGGGAACCCGAAGGTTCCCCAACCGCATTACCCTCGCAAACGTTCTGCAAGGTAATCTTTCAGCGCAACAAAATCCATATCAACAGCCGCCGGAAAAACACTTTCAAGAATTGCACCTTCTTGAATCAATCGTCGCGTTCTCCGCTTTCTCTCCTTTTCGCGTTCGCGGGCTTGCGCTTCTTCCATTCTGTGCTTAGCTTGAAGCAGCGCTTTTTCCTCAGTGCTTAAAACTCTTTTATCCATTCTCTTGTTCTCCTTTTTCCTGTTTCCACTTTTCAAGTTCCATTTTTCCTTCATCGCTTTCGTAATACTTTTGAATCATCGGCAGCATGACACGAGCGACACGTTCAATCGCTGCATCGGGAATATCCATACCGCTGCTGGACGGATTAAGAATCTTCTTTTCGGGCATCCTTTACGCCTCCGTTGCGAATATGCTTATCCATCCAGCAAATGAGATCAGGTTTTGTGACCAGCTTTCTTCCGCCAATCTGGAGCGTCGGAAAGTCCTTTTGATTCAGCAGGGTATACGCGCCGGATTTAGATATGGAAAGCGCGTGTGCCAGCGCTTTAGCATCCAATACGTCGGGCAGATCATTAAAAAGCTCATTCATTTAGGCAATTCCTCCTTTTCGGGTAAAAGAAAAACCACTGTCGTCCTGACAATGGCTTTGAGAAAAATGAAATTGAGGTCACTCGTTTTCCACATATTTTTGAAAGTGTTCGGCAATCTGTTTTCGCCTTTTCACCACCACGCTGTGGTTCTTAAAACCAACCTTTTCAGCAATCTTCTGATCGGTCATGCCCTGCATTTTGAGTTTCAGAATCTCGCGGTCGCGCTCCGACAAGGTTTCCATAAAGCTCTTGAGCCGCAGCTCATTCAGCACTTCATGCTCGAATTCCCCGTTTGGATCGGCGATATCCTTCGTCCCATCTTCACAGTCTTCCTGCATCTGCTCCATCGACACAGGTGTTCCCACATTGGTCCGCGTATGATGCCACTTTCGATAGCTGTCGATTCGTTCGCGGCTGACGCGCGTCTCATCGAAATCCTCCACCGTGCGATTGAGCCACAGTTCATCAATCATCGGCTGCCAATCCTGCTCCTCGATGATTTTCAACGTCAGGGTACAAACCAGCGCATCAAATTGAGCCGTCGTGCACCATGAAAATTCCATGCCCGGACGCAAACAAAGCAGGCGGGAAAATGTGAGAATCTGATCGTCTTCCAGCTTTTTTCGGATATGATTCATGATGGTATACGCCAAGCGCCAGAGCGGGAAATTGCCGGAGTAATAGTTGATATTGGTCGGCATCCATTTTCGCTTTCCATTTTTATCCGGCACCAGAAAGCAATTCCAGATTGCCCAAGCATACGAATCCCAAATCATTTCCAGAAAAGCGTCGCTGTTCACCAATTCATCGTACTGATTGGTATTCCAGATTGCATAGGGACAGCGCGGAAGCGACAGATAGACGCTTCGCTTTTGTACATATTCCTTTGGCAGCAGATAAAACATGGGCAGCCAAGATTTATAGGTAGTCAGGCATACCTCCACTTTACCATCCGATCTTTTTGTGGCAAACGGTTCTGCTGTAAAAGGGGACTGATTTTCCATCTCGCTCACCTCGCCTTCAAATCATTATGGAAAACAGTACCTTTATCCATACACGACACAAACGTGCTTCGATTGTTCCATCTGCTTCAAATTTTTCAAAAAATCTCCGTACAACACAAAAAGTAAAACGCACCTTATTGTCATATTATAGCAGGAACGGAAAGGCTGGAAAAGATGCAAAGATGATTTCAGCGTGACAGGAAACAGAACAAATCATGAACAATGCTCATATCAGACATATTCAAAATCTTTTTGGAAAATGCCATTTTTAAGAGTTGACTAATTTCATAAAATGATTTATGATAGAGCCATCAACTCACAGGAGCGTGTGTACATGGAAATTGTCGGTCAACGTCTGAAAGCGCTGCGCGAGAGCATGGGAATTTCACAGGCAAAGATTGCGTTGCTTCTGGATTCCAAACAACCCAACATCAATCGTTTTGAGCATAATCAATCCGAGCCGCCGCTTGCGCTGCTCTGCCGCTATGCTGATTTCTTCGACGTGTCGCTGGATTATATTCTCGGACGCACCGATCAGCCGCAGGGAAAGCTGTACGAATACAAGCCGACCTATTCTCCTGAACGGGAGGACATGCGGCGCTTTATCGAGATGTGCTTTGATCCTGCGTCGCCTGCAAATGCCAAGTTGAAAGAAACTTTATTGCGAATGGCTGAAGGTGAAAATCCATGAGTAGGAAAACATCTTCTATCCTCGTTCAAGACGTTCCCGTTACCGTCATGAGCATCGACCAGCGCGATTATATCAGCCTGACCGATATGGCAAAAGCGCGGACGGATGCAGGGCGGGCAGCGGATGTCATTAAAAACTGGCTGAGAGCGCGTTCAACCTTGGAGTTTCTCGGCACTTGGGAAATCATGTACAACCCCGATTTCAAAGTGGTCGAATTCGACCACTTTAAGAGCGAAGCCGGGCTGCATACGTTCACTTTGAGTGCCAAGGAATGGATTGAAAGTACGCACGCAATCGGCATGTATGTGCAAGCCGGACGATACGGCGGCACTTACGCACATAAGGATATTGCCTTTGAGTTCGGCTCTGCAATCAGCCCGATCTTCAAGCTCTATCTGCTGAAAGAATACCAACGGTTGAAGGATGAAGAAAACGACCGTCTCAAGCTGGAATGGGATGCAAAACGCTTCCTGTCCAAAAATAACTACCTGATTCATACGGATGCCATTAAAAACTATGTGCTGCCGCGAAGCAATCATTCCAAATCAACCGAATGGCTGGTCTATGCAGACGAAGCGGATTTATTGAACGTCGCTTTGTTCGGCTGCACAGCCAAGGAATGGCGCGACGCAAACCCTGTTCTTGCTGCCAAGCAGAATATCCGGGATTTCGCTTCCATCACCCAGTTGACCGTCCTTTCCAATCTGGAAACCCACAACGCAGAAATGATTAAACAGAGCATCGACAAGGCAGCGCGCTTTGACCGTTTGAAACAAATTGCCGAGTATCAGCTGCGTGTGTTGACCGAGGCAGAAGCCATTCAAAAACTGCCCAAAGGAAATGATCAAGAATGAAAGCCGTCATCTACGCCCGCTACTCCTCGGATAATCAGCGCGAGGAGAGCATTGAGGGCCAGATACGAGAATGTACCGAATACGCTGTCCGAAATGACATCACGATTCTTTCCAGTTATATCGACCGTGCCTTATCCGCCAGAACTGCTGATCGTCCCGAATTTCAAAGGATGATTGCGGATAGCGAAAAGGGGCTGTTCGATGTAGTGCTTGTCTGGAAACTCGATCGTTTCTCTCGTGATCGCTATGACAGCGCACATTACAAGCATATTCTGAAAAAGAACGGCGTCCGCGTTATTTCAGCCCGCGAAAATATTTCCGAAGGACCGGAAGGCATTATCCTTGAATCCATGCTAGAAGGCTACGCAGAATACTACTCGGCGGAGCTATCCGAAAAGATTCAGCGCGGGCAGAAGGAAAATGCGCTCAAATGCCGCAGTAATGGCGGCAATATTCCACTCGGCTATAAGATTGGCGCAGACGGTGTACTGGAAATTGACCCTGCCACTGCCCCACTGGTTGAGGAAATCTTTACCCGTTATGAGAGCGGCGAAACCATCAAGGCTATCGCCAATTCGCTCAATGAGCGCGGACTTCGCACACGAAAAAACCGGCCATTCCGTGTGGCATCGCTCAGCGTCACCCTTAAAAACAGAAAATACGTCGGTGAATACAAATACGCCAGCACTGTGATTCCAAACGGGATTCCCGCCATCATCTCTCTCGATCTATTCGAGCGGGTTCAGCAACGAATGGCAGGCAACAAAAGAGCACCGTCCAGAACGAAGGCCGATACGGAATACCTACTCACCACCAAGCTCTTCTGCGGCGACTGCGGCAGGCTGATGGCAGGCGAATGTGGCACCAGCGGCACAAACGGCGTCAAGTATTACTACTACAAGTGCGGCGGCGCAAAGCGCAAGCTGGGCTGTAAACGAAAAGCATTGAAAAAGAACTGGATTGAACGTGCTGCCGTGATTGCAACCATCGAACGGGTGCTGCGAGATGACGAAATTGACCGCATTGCTGATGCGATCATCGACCTGCAAAATCGGGAGGATACGACCCTTCCCGCCTTGCGCCAGCAGCTCAAAGATTGTGAGCAGGGCATTGAAAATATGCTGAACGCGATTCAAATGGGTATTCTGACTCCATCCACCAAAACAAGGCTCGAAGAGCTGGAATCCCAGCGCGAAAGCCTCAAGGTCAGCATCCTGCAGGCCGAGCTCGAAAAGCCCAAGTACACCAAGGAACAGATCGTCAATTGGATCAACCGATTCAAGTACGGAAACGTGGATGACATCGAGTACCAGCGGCAGATCATCGACACCTTCATCAATGCCATCTACGTCTATGACGACAAGCTGGTTTTCACCTACAACTTCAAAGACGGCACAGAAGCCATTCCTCTGAAAGCCGTCGAAGATGCGTTTGGTTCGGATCTAACTCAGGTTGCTCCACCAAACCCAAGAAATCCGAACGTCATCCCGATTGGGGATGGGTTCGGATTTCTTCTTTTTATCTCAAGTATTGTGGTGTGATAAACAAAATGAACGAAAGGAGACAGATCGGAATCATTCCGATTGTCCCGGCACTGAAAATAACGATAGGGCAAGAACTCACATCCACAGAATGTGAGCGCTTGCCCTATTTTGCAAATGGATTTATGCCTTTTCCAGCGTCCAGTTCTGGCTCTCGGTCTGGCACTTCACCATGCGGGCGAAGATGCCGCCCGATTGCAGCAGCTCTGCGGGCGAGCCCTGCTCCACCACTGCGCCGTCCTTCAGCACCACGATCTGATCCGCGCCGGAAACGGTGCGCATCCGATGGGCAATGATGAGGACGGTTTTGTTCCGGATGAGGCGGGAAAGCGCTTCCTGAATCGCCGTTTC
>OMBQ01001334.1_pt1 | contig 20725 bp, 17 predicted proteins | sample 1674311 | NCBI WGS metagenome assembly OMBQ01 (sample SAMEA103958160, study PRJEB25191) | human gut metagenome | biome: human-associated habitat [ENVO:00009003]; feature: intestine environment [ENVO:2100002]; material: feces | place: Germany | collected 2013/2015 | reverse complement strand
TAGGGATAGAGAATTTGCTCTATTTTTATAAATACAGACTTTTTCTACAAACTGACCGCAGGCATAGCCTGCGGTTTCTTTTGTCTACATTACGTTAAAATATCATCTTAAACAAACAAATTATGCAACATAGGGTTGACAAGCAAAGAAAACAGTGCTATAATACCTATATCGACAAATTGTTGATTATTTTTGTGCCATAAGAAAGGGGAAATGTAAAAATGGCAGAAAAGAGGATGTTTTCAAAGCAGGTATTATGGAGCGATAAATTTATTGATCTGCCATCGCCGGCACAGGTGCTGTACTTTCAGCTTTCAATGTATGCGGACGATGAAGGGTTTGTCAACTGCGCCGGATATGTACGCAGGCTTACTGGGTGCAGTGAAGGCGATATAGAATCACTGTGCAAAAACGGCTTTATTATCCCGTTTGAGTCGGGTGTATATGCAATTGCTCACTGGAAGATAAATAACAATATACGCTCTGACCGTATGAAAAAAACCTCTTTCTCAGATGAGCGTGATATGCTCTATGTCCGTGCTGACGGGATGTATATACTCGATCCCGAAAAAGCGGCGGAGCAGAGGAAATCAGCCGGGCAGGAAAAGGCCACGACAACAAAATGTAGTCAAGCGTCTGACATCTGCCCGTCAGATGACGGCACAGGCAAGGAAAGTTCAGATAAGGACAGCACAGTTAAGAGCAGTTTTGATGAGGTAAGTGCCGTTTTGTCGGACGAAACCGACAAAAAATCGCTCTCCGCCGCCGCATACAAAGCAAAATTAACCGAATGCTTCGGTGCGGACAACGTTGAGCGATATATTGAACGTTTCAATAAATGGGCAGATATGCACGGGCGGCAGAATATGCCTGTATACCCTACTATCGAGAAATGGATGAAGGAGGATAATGTCAGACGGTACGAAAACGCAAACAGCAGTTTTACAGACGAAATGCTTGACGAATGTCTGATGATCGACTACATAAGCTCAGACGAGAAACGAACAGAATAGAGTAAGTACAACAAGAAAACTGAAATTGAAAGCGGAGAATTCAGCTATATATCTGCCTGTCTTGCCGGGGCAGAGCGAATTGTATTTGCTGAGCGTTATAAGGCTTGCGAGTGAAGCTATCAGCGTTCCGACACCGCCGATATTCACTCCGAGCAAGAGGCTATGATAATCGTTTGTAAACTGTGAGAGCAGTATTGCCGAAGGAACGTTGCTTATAAACTGGCAGGAAATTACACTGAAAAGCAGGGGGTTAAGCTGAAGGGCAGATGAAAACAGGTTCTTTATCACATCTATCCTTGCCATATTTCCGGCAAAAATAAAGAAAAATACGAATGTGAACAAAAGCGGATAATCAACTGCGGCGAGCGCCTTTCTGTCCATAACGATAAGCGTCAGCGTGATGAATATCATACCTATCAGGTACGGAATAAAATTGAACACGATAATTATAGCTATGGCAAACAGGAAAAGATAAGCGGCTGTGCGTTTACGGTCGATTTTTTCGGGAGCGGACTTAAGCTCTATCGGCTCAGGCTTAACAAAGATAATACAGCATAGCGTTATCATTGCAACGGCAAGGATAAACGGCGGAAGCATTATCAGCGTAAATTCGCCTATCGGAATATTGAACTTTGAATAAAGATAAAGGTTCTGGGGATTTCCGAAGGGGGTGAGCATACCGCCGAGATTAGCAGCGATATTCTGCATTATGAACGTGAACGCCATATAGCGCTCCTTGCCTGCGGTATGCAGTACATAGTATCCCAGCGGAAGAAAGGTCAGCAGAGCCATATCGTTTGCAATCAGCATAGAGCCTATGAAGGTGACCCATACTAGCACCACTGTGCAAAGGCGTATATTGCGGAATTTTTTTACTATGTTGCAGGCGAGAATATAAAAGAACTGTACGTTTTTAAGGGCGCATACAACTGCCAGTACGCTGAAAAGGCAGGCAAGCGTCTTGTAATCGAAATAATCGAGATATTTCTCGTCGGGCGGAACTATAAATGATGTGATAACCGCCGCCAGTAAAGCTATCACCATAACTGTATTTTTCTTTATAAAACTTATCGCAGTATTCATTGTTCTACACTCGTTATCTTAATCAAACCGCACAAAACCCTCCCGAAAGGGAGGGTAAAGGCTTGTTTGTTATGTTTATTATACCAGATCGTCCTCGTTGAAGGGGTCTCCGCATTCGGGGCAGAACTTCGGAGGATGTTCGGGATCGGCAGGTACCCAGCCGCACTTGTCGCACTTGTACTTCTTGGGAGCTACAGGTTTTGACTTGCCGCATTCAGCACAGAACTTGCCTGTGTTGGTAGCGCCGCATTCGCAGGTCCAGCTTGAAGGAGCGGGAGCAGCGGGAGCGTCGCCTTCCTTGCTCTTGCCGCAGTTAGCGCAGAACTTGCCTGTGTTTGACTGACCGCATGAGCAGGTCCAAGCCTCAGGCTTCTTAGCGCCGCAGGAAGAACAGAATGCACCTGTGTTTGTAGCACCGCACGAGCATTTCCATCCGCCCGGAGTCGGCTGCTGAGGTGTTGTCTGCTGAGGAGCCGCAGGCATACCGCCGAGAACGTTGTTACCTGCGTTCATAGCCATATTCATACCCATAAAGCCCATCATAGCGCCGTTTTCATTTGAGCCTGCCGCTTCGATACCACGAGCAACGGCACCTGTCATCATAGCACGCTGAACATCGCCGCCGAGCATTGTATCAGCCTTAAGACGATCCTTAAGAAGCTCTTTTGTTTCTTCGGAAATCGTGATAGGGCCAAGACCGATATTTGTGAGCATCAGACCTCTCTGTGCCCAGTTGTTAGCGGTTTCGTCCTTAGTCTTGTTGGTAAGGTTGTTGAGCTGGCTTGTAATCTGGTTGTAGCTGTAGCCTTCTGCTGAAAGCTGGTTTAAAGCTACCATCAGCGACTGCATGAACTCGTTCTTGTACTGCTCGTTCTTGAAAATGTCCTTAACATAGACCTGAGGAGCGTTTACGCCCTTGCTGAGAACCTCTGCATAGAACTTGCAGGCATTCTCGGCATCAGGTATCTGAACCTCGAATGTGCCGTAGAAACGCAGCTCTACTGTTGTATTATAACGGGGATCGGGATAGGGAACGGGTGTTCCTGTACCGAAGGGGATGCCGGGCAGTTTCTGAAGGTTGATGTAGATTACTCTCTGCTCGGTGGCAGGTGTTCCGCCGTATGTGAATCTTGAAATAAGATCCTTGAGCGAATCCTTTATCTGACCTGCAAAGATTGAAGGTGCTGTCGAGTTGTCAAGTATGTAACGTCCGGGTTCTGTAACAACGTTTGTTATCTTGCCGTTGTCAAGGGTCAGCATACAGGTGTTTTCTTCAACCATGATTGCCGAGCCGTTGCTGATAACGTTGTCTGTTCCCTTTACGTTACTGCTTCTTGCATTACCGTTGTGCATCTTCTCGCCGTTAACAACAACAGTATCGTTGCCGATAACAGGGCAGTGAATGGCCTCTTTCCAGGTATCGCCGAGAGTACCTGAGAGTGCGCCTACAGCTGCTTTAATAAGTCCCATAGTAATATTTCCTTTCGAATTGAGTTTTTAATTTATTTTATTAAATTAAAATCGTTGACCAGCCATACACGGTCGGCAATTTCTGTGATGCCGCTTCCGCAGTACGGACACTTCTTGCCCTTTGCAGACGCATCAATGGGAGCGCCGCAGTTGGGGCAGTTGCTTGAAAATACAATGCTTGTCGTCTGTTCGTGCAGATCCTGCTTGTAAGCGAGCGTTACGCTGTAAGCTGTCTGCGTAAGTGCAGGCTTTGCGCTGTCCGCCTTTTTTTCCGACACCTTTGCATATTCATACTGGAGAGAAATTTCAAACCTTGCCGTTGCCTCCTTGCTTCTGTTCTGGTAGCTTGCGATTCCGCAACGGTGAATTTTTATGTTATTGAAAATCTCTTTTTCGTTGTTCGCATTAAGGGTGGTTATACGGTTATTGACCTTATTTATAAGATCCTGCGTATATTCGCTTGCCTTAAGCGATTCGGCATTTTTGTTCATTATGGCATTGAGAATTGCGACTATCGCATTTCTTGCCTTGACCTCCATGCCCTTGTATCCTATTTCGGGAAAATCACGGGTGATGGCAGGACCGTACATTTCACTGAGGGCTGTTATGCCCTTAGGAGTGGTAGCTTCCTCCTTGACACCCTTGTTTATCAGTTCCATTGCCTGTGACGGCGACATACCGAGATATTTCTGCGATGCGCTCCGCACCTTCGACACAATGACAAGTACGATGATACCGATGACTATAAGCGGAGCGAGCCAGCTTAATATCGAAAGAATGAACGATGTTATATCCACATTATACTCCCTTTATACCGTCGTCTACAGTATCGTTTCTTATACCTGAGAAATCTGTAAGTACCCATGAATACTGACCTGTTGTAACAACAGAGCCGCAGTATTCGCATACGCCGGAAGAAGAAATCTCAAGCGGCGCACCGCAGTTGGGGCAGTTGTGTCCGGTCATCTTGCCGGTTTCCGTCTTTGTTTCGACACCGAGCGAACGTACAAACTTCATCTTGTACTTCTGAACCCATCGTGTAGTCTTGTCGCCTCTTATAATCTTGCCTGTCTTTTCGTCTACCTGATAATCTATCATTCTTGAGGTGAGGTATGCCGTTACATATTCAAACTGCGAATCACGCTCATACGAGGTAAGATAAGCCGTATCTATAGCGATGCTCTCGTAGTGGTAAACAACGCCCTGTTCTATCTTTGCCTGTACCTGCTTGCAGGTAGTGTTGTAAAGGTTTTCGTGCATAACCGGTCTTACAGGGGTCATGTCACGCTTGCACCAGGCATTTTCAATATCTATGTATACCTGCTTTGTGAAAGTGATAAGGTCGGAAGCCGAGAAGTTGGGATCCTTCTGCTTTATAATACCTTCTATCTGTTCGGTTCTGTTGGGAAGTACAACGTTTGCGCCGTTCATTGATGAAGGACGTGTTGTGCCGCCGCCGGATTTCTTTTTGTTTCCGCCGATTGTCGAAATGATAATAATAACAACGACAATGCCTATACCTATTATAACGGAAACAGGGTCGGCGTCACCGCTGTAGCTGCTGCTGTCGTAGTCGTTACCGCCGTAGTCATATCCGCCGCCATAGTCGCCGCCTCCGAAATCGTAACCGCCGCCACCGCCGTAGTCGTTATTGTCAAACGCACTTACGGAAAAGCAGAGCAGAAGCGCCGCTGTTATTGTCGCAATAAATGTTACAATAATCTTCTTCATAAATTTCTCCCTTATTATCGAAACAGTCTGCATCAAAATGCAGGCCGACATTTTTATACTTTATGACAGAATAGCACAGTATCCTGCTTCAATTATACAATACTTCCACAAAAAAGTCAATAATTGATAGAAGAAATACGGTAAATATGCTGAAAAATCCGAATAAATATTCTATAAAGAAAGTAAGTACCGTTAACTGTCAATGTTGCCGACCGTGCGAAAAGCGATTGTTACTTTTTTACGGCGTTTTCAAGTACGGTCTTGAGAGTGCCGCTGAGCAGTTTGGACAGTCTTTCGATAAGCTCGTCGGGCTCGTTTTTCATACCGCCCTCGAGCCAGTCAAGGACAATGCCGACAATTGCGTATTTATAGAATGATGCGATAAACTTCTTATCATCGTCGGAAACGCTGAGCTTCAGCGTCTTTGAAACGTTATCAATGAATTTACAGGCAAAGTCAAGCGAAACGCTGTAAAGATAACGCTCGATAGTTTCACGGTGAAGCGAGTTATATACATGGTATATCAGCTTCTTGTTCTCCTTTACGAAGCAAAGTCCTGTCTTGAGCCCTTCCTCCCACGACTGACCGACCTCCATCTTTTCTACGGATTTCTGTGCTTCCGTAAGGAAGATTTCTTCGAGAAGCTGATAAATATCGCTGTAATGATAATAGAACGTGTTGCGATTTACTCCGCAGTCATCGGTGATGTTCTTTACCGTTATTTTATCCAAGGGCTGATTGCTCAGCAGTTTTTTGAACGATTCCTGTATTGCTCTTTTGGTAAGTTCGGACATATTACCTCCGTTTTAGCCTGTGGTTTCTCCTGCTTTCTATTTTACGGTTATAATTATACAACATTCCCGTTAAAAATTCAAGTTTTAGGCAAAAAGTTGCATCTGCCTAAAAATCGGTCAATTTTTATCGATTGTCTGAAATTTGAACAACGGCAAACGATTGACCGTTGTATAAAGCGTCACGGCGGGTTAAAATATAGCTGTAAAGAAAAAGAAAGGACTGAAAACCATGAGGTTTATAAAACGTGCAAAAGCAGCATATATTTCCACTTGCGCCGCAATAGCGGTCATAGGACTTATACTTATTCTTTTCCCGGAGATTTCAATGCTTGCGGTATGCTATATGCTCGGAATAGCGGCTATAGTATTCGGCATTGTAAAAATCACGGGATATTTTTCAGCCGACCCCTACGGTCTGGCGTTCCAGTTTGACTTTGCATTCGGTATCATAGCGATTCTGCTCGGACTTGTAGTTATCATTCATCCGGGTAATATAATGGCTCTGGTACCGGTCATAATGGGCATTTATTTTATGATCGACGGCATAATGAAGATACAGACAGCCGTTGATGCAAAGCGTTTCGGCGTAAGGAGCTGGTGGCTGATTCTTGTCAGCGCAATAGTTACAGGCGGAATAGGAATACTGTTACTTGTAAACCCCTTTGAGAGTGCTGTAGCGCTTACTGTTCTGCTCGGCATCACATTGCTTGCGGACGGCATTTCAAATATATGGATTGCCGCATACACAGTCAAGGCTATAAAGAAAGAAGTACACGCCGATGACAAAATCTATGTAGAAACAAGCAACAGGGAGGACAAAGATGATTAAGCTAGGCAAATGGATAACAAAGCACAGAGTAATCATTCTTATAGTTGCGGTCGTACTGCTGATACCCTCGGTACTCGGCATGATAGCTACAAGAATAAATTACGATATGCTCAATTACCTGCCCGACACCATGGAAACCATACAGGGTCAGGACATTCTGCTGAATGACTTCGGCAAGGGCGCATTCAGTATGATAATTGTGGAAGATATGGAGCCGAAGGACGTTTCCGCTCTTAAAGAAAAAATAGAAGCGGTAGATCACGTTGACTCGGTAATATGGTATGATTCGATAGCAGACGTTTCAATACCTATGGATATTCTTCCCGACAAGATAAAAGACGCATTCAACACCGATCATTCAACGGTTATGGCGGTATTCTTCGATACATCGACATCAGCCGATGAAACAATGGAAGCTATCAACACGATAAGAGATGTAACTAACAATCAGTGCTTCGTTTCGGGTATGTCCGCAATGGTAACAGACCTTAAAAACCTTTGCGAGCAGGAAGAGCCGATATATGTCGCTATCGCAGTAGTTCTTGCTGTAGTGGTAATGATGCTCTTTATGGATTCGTTCCTGATACCGATTATCTTCCTCGTAAGTATCGGTATGGCTATTCTCTACAACTTAGGCAGTAACTACTTCTTAGGCGAGATAAGCTACATAACAAAGGCACTTTCCGCTATACTGCAGCTTGGTGTTACGATGGACTATTCGATATTCCTCTGGCACAGCTACAACGAGCAGAAGGTAAGATTTGACGGCGATAAGGAACGTGCGATGGCACACGCCATTTCAAACAGTATCATTTCTGTAGCAAGTTCTTCTATCACAACAATAGCCGGCTTCCTTTCAATGTGCTTTATGAGTTTTACGCTCGGTGCGGATCTCGGTATCGTAATGGCGAAGGGCGTTGTATTCGGTCTTATCGGCTGTGTAACTATCCTCCCGTCACTTATCCTTGTATTCGATAAGGCTATCGAAAAGACAAGACACAAACAGCTTATGCCGAAGTTCGACAAGGTGGCAAAATTCATCACAAAGCGTTCGTGGATATTCCTTATAATATTCGCAGTGCTGATAGGACCTGCGGTTTACGGCTATAACAACACACAGAAATATTACGATCTGAGCCAGACAATGCCTCAGGATATGGACTTCGTTATCGCCAACACAAAGCTGAAGGACGATTTCGGAATGTCAAACGTTCATATGATACTCGCTGATTCAAAGCTGTCGCAGAAGGACGCAAAGGCGATGCTTGACGAGGTCGGAAAGGTTGACGGTGTAAACCTTGCGGTAGGCTTTGATTCGCTTATCGGTTCGGCTGTTCCCTCAGAGATAATTCCGGATTCTATCTCGGATGTGCTTAAGAGTGATAAGTACCAGCTTATGCTTGTAGGCAGTGAATACGGAACGGCAACAGATGAGGTAAACAATCAGGTAACAGAGATAAACAACATTATAAAGAAGTATGACAGCTCGGCAATGCTTATCGGTGAAGCGCCCTGTACGAAGGACCTTATCGAAGTAACCGACAGGGACTTCAAGGTAGTCGATGTAATTTCGATAGCCGCAATCTTCCTTATCATTCTGGTAACCTTCAAGTCGGTTTCACTTCCGCTGATACTTGTAGCGGTAATCGAGTTTGCCATATTCGTAAACCTCGGTATTCCGTGTTACACAGGTACAGAGCTTGCGTTCATCGCACCTATCTGTATCAGTACCATCCAGCTTGGCGCAACCGTTGACTATGCAATCCTTATGACAACAAGATACAAGAAGGAACGTAACAAGGGCAGTGATAAGAATGAGGCGGTTTATACAGCACTTAAGTCGTCAATACCCTCAATTATAGTAAGTGCGCTCGGCTTCTTCGCCGCTACATTCGGTGTAGGCATTTATTCAAACGTAGATATGATAAGCTCGCTTTGCGCACTTATGGCAAGAGGCGCAATCATAAGTATGGTATCGGTAATCCTGTTATTACCCGCTATGCTCAAGCTGTTCGATAAGATTATAATCCACACAAGCCTCGGCTTTAAAGAAGCAAGACAAGCCGGCAAAAAGACGAACTGAGAAAGGACAACAGTATGAAAGAGATAAGAAAAAAGATAATAAAGATAGTTTCAATAGTTCTTGCCGCCGCAATGATAGGCACATCTTCCGGACTTCTCGCATTTGCCGCACAGGGCGGTAACGATAATAATACATCGTCATCCGTTTCTGACAGCACAGAAACCGGAAGCAGCGAAAAGAGCAGCTCGGATACGGACGGCAAGGAAGAAACGGTATATATCATCTCAAATGCAGACGGTACAACAAAGAAGGTCATCGTCAGCGACTGGCTGAAGAACGGCTCGCACAACGCCACGATAGAGGACGAAACCTCGCTTAAGGACATTAAGAATGTAAAGGGCAACGAGAGCTTTACGAACAGCGGAGAAAATTACAAATGGGCGGCTGAAGGCAGTGACATTTACTATCAGGGTACGACAGACAAGTCACTCCCCGTTGATATGAAGATTACATATACTCTTGACGGCAAGACGGTCACTCCCGATGAAATAAAAGGCAAGAGCGGCAAGGTGACAATCCGCTTCGACTATACGAACAACGAAAAGCGTACCGTGACGATTGACGGCAAGGATACTCAGATGTACGTTCCTTTCCTGATGGTAACAGGAACGGTTCTTGATAACGAGAAGTTCTCAAACGTAAAGGTGACCAACGGCAAGCTGGTAAACGACGGCGACAGATCGGCGGTTCTCGGCTTTGCACTTCCGGGTATGCAGGAAAACTTAGGACTTGACAAGGACGATTATGAAATTCCCTCATACGTTGAAATCAGCGCAGATGTCAAGGATTTCGAGCTTATGACCTGCATGACGGTAGGTACGACAGAGCTGTTCAACGAGGTAGATACCGACAAGCTCAATATGGACGATATTGACGGTACTATCAAGGAATTCACAGACGCTGTAGATCAGCTTTCAGACGGTTCTTCACAGCTTTATGACGGACTTGTTACGCTGTTTGAAAAATCGGGCGAGCTTGCTGACGGTACAAAACAGCTTGCAGACGGTGCAGGCACTCTGTATGACGGCACAGGCACACTTGTAAACGGCACAAACGATTTAAAGAGCGGTGCGGATGAGCTGAACGTAGGCGCAGTAAAGCTGAAGGACGGCACGGTTTCTCTGGTAGCCGGTATCAAGGATCTGAAAACAGGCGCTGAGGCTCTTGACAGCGGTGCAAGAAAGCTGAAGGAAGGCACATCTGCACTGGCAGGCGGTGCAAATGATCTTATCAAAGGTGCAGATAAGCTTAACAGAGGTGCGTCATCGCTTGACAGCGGCGCATCTCAGGTAGAGAGCGGCGCAGGACAGGTAAGCGCAGGAGCTTCAGAGTTGAACGAAGGTCTTGGCGAGCTTTCATCAAACAGCGAACAGCTGAACGCAGGCGCAAAGCAGGTATTCGATACGCTGTTATCCACAGCCGAAACACAGATAAAGGCTTCCGGTCTTACCGTTCCTAAACTGACTATAAAGAATTACAAGACAGAGCTTAACAAGCTGGTAGATTCTCTTGACAAGGATAAGGTCTACACTCTTGCTTACAATACGGCACTCAAAACGGTAACTGCCGAGGTAGAAAAGAACAATGACGCTATAACAGCGGGGGTTACAAAAGCTGTACAGGCAAAGGTGCTTGAGGGTGTTCTCAAAGCCGCAGGTTATAATATGACCGCTGAGCAGTACAATGCCGCAGTAAAGGCAGGACAGATACCCGAAGCCGTACAGGCTAAGGTTACAGCCGCAGTATCGGCTCAGATGGCAACAGACGCTGTCAAGGCTCAGATAAGCACAAATGTTGAAGCGCAGAAGAAACAGCTTATTGATCAGAATATGAAAAGCGAAAAGGTCACAAAGCAGATAAACGAAGCTGTTGCAAAGGCTAAAGCAGGTCAGACAACGATAAAGAATCTTATCGCACAGCTTGATTCCTACAATAAGTTCTACACAGGACTTACTGAGTATACAGCGGGCGTTGACAGCGCATATGACGGCTCAAAGACACTGTCGGCAGGTGCAACACAGCTTTACAGCGGTACTAAGGATCTTCACAGCGGTGCTACACAGCTTAAGAGCGGCACACAGCAGCTTACAAGCGGCGGCTCAACGCTTATCTCAGGCGTAAATCAGCTTGACAAGGGTGCAAGCGACCTTAAGGACGGTACAGCAAGCCTTGTTGCAGGCGTAGGCACACTCTATGACGGTGCAACACAGCTTGACAGCGGCGCAGGACAATTAAAGGACGGTACGACAAGCCTTGTTGCAGGAGTCGGCACACTTCACAGCGGTGCATTACAGCTTCATGACGGCGCAGGCGACCTTAAGGACGGTGCAGATAAGCTCAATGACGGTGTAGCAACTCTTATTGACGGTGTAAAGCAGTTAAGGGACGGTGCTAAGGAGCTGAACGACGGTATGGATGAGTTCAACGAGAAGGCTGTCAAGAAGATAGTAGACGCTGTTGACGGCGATATTGCAGGACTTATCGACAAGCTGAAGGCTACAGTTGCTTTAGGCAAGGACTATGACACATTCGGCGGTAAGTCGGATAAGACAGAAGGCACTGTAAAGTTCATTTACAGAACAGAGAGCATCTCAGTCGACGATGAATAATCAATAACTTAATAAGTCAAAGGCTCTGACGGGGTTAGCGCTCCGTCGGAGTTTTTTTATTACAAATGTCATACGGAAAAATACCGTTTGTAACTGGTGAAATCCGCTTTGCAGGTGTATAATCGTTACAGTAAGATAAATAAACAGCCGAAAGGGGAATACTTATGATATTTGCAAGCGTGAACAACCTTGTCAAGAATTACGGCAATCACTGTGCCGTGGATAACCTCTGCTTCAATGTAAGCGAGGGCGAGATATTCGGACTTATAGGTCCTAACGGGGCAGGAAAGTCAACCACGATAAATATTATCACAACACTTGACGAAGCGACTTCGGGAAGTGTGACGATAGACAGTATGGATACAGTGAAGCAAAGAGCGGAGATAAGGCGGATAATCGGATGTGTTCCGCAGGAGATAGCGGTGTACCCGTATCTTACCGCAAAGGAAAACGTTGAATTTTTCGCTTCGCTGTACGGTTTCAAGGGCGAACAGCTTCATAAGAACGCAATGACCGCTCTCGAATTTGCAGGGCTTGCGGATAAGGCGGATATGAAGCCGAAGAAAATGTCCGGCGGTATGAAACGCAGACTTAACATTGCCTGCGGTATAGCGCATAAGCCTAAGCTGATAGTTATGGACGAACCTACCGTTGGAGTTGACGCACAGTCAAGAGAGCATATAATGAGTTCGATAAAGAAACTGCGTGAAAGCGGTGCGACAGTAATATATACCTCGCACTATATGCACGAGGTAGAGGAAATCTGCGACAGAGTCGCTATAATTGACAAAGGCAGGCTTGTGGCAGAGGGTACACAGCAGGAGCTTATAACGATGATAACCGACAGCTGTACGGTACATATCACCACAAAGCAGTGCAACAGTGAAACAAGAAGCAGAGTATCAAGGGCTGTTTCCTGCCTGCCCGATGTAAACAGGGTGCAATTTAGCGACAATATGATAAGCGTTGATATGAGCATAAGCTGTAACGATATTTCACACGTTATAAGCGAACTTGTAAAGCAAAATCTGCCTGTAATCGAGATAAGCACGGAAAAGCCGGATATGGACGCTGTGTTCCTGTCGCTTACAGGACACGAGATACGTTAAGGAGCGGAAATATGCTTAGTTTGATAATAAAACAGATAAGGGAGTATTTCAGAAGCCCCGCAAACGTATTCATGGGGCTTTTATTCCCGGTACTGCTGGTATTCTTTCTCGGAACGATGCTTCAGAATCTTGATATAGCGGATTATGACATAGGAGAAATTAAACTGCAATACAGCGTTACGCAAACAGACGAACAAAGCGGCAAGGCATTTGCCGAGTTTCTTGACAATATCAGTATGATAAAAGCGGAAAAGGCAAGCGACGAAAAAACCGCACTGAGCCTTACCGATAAGGGTGATATAGACGCATATATCGAGCTTAAAAACGGGGAAATTCTGTTATACGGCGGCAGAAACGAAATTGCAAACAGGGCGCTCGGCTCGGTGCTGAATTCTTATATTGCGGTATCCGATACATATTATAAAATAGCATCGACCGACCCGTCACTGCTTATGAATACAGATACCGATACCGAAAAGTCATTTGTAGAGCAGGACGGACTTGGCGTTACACGGAGTATGATGGACTATTATGCGGTGAGTATGGCGGTAATGATGATATTCATGTCGCATATGATAATGGGCAGTACGTCTCTTAAGGACGAGGAAAGAATATTCACCCTGCAGCGTCTTTACCTTTCGCCTGTCGGCAAAGTAAAGCTGTTTTTCGGAAAGCTCATCGGTACGCTTCCCTCCGCCGTTATAGGAAATGCGGTGATAATGCTGTTTTCGGTGTTTGTGTTCGGAGCGAAATACTGCGACAGCTTTGTCGGAAACCTTATCCTGTTCCTGCTGCTCTCCTGCTGCTCGCTTGCGTCGATAGCCGTAGGTATGCTGATAGGGGTACTGATAAAAATACCTGCGGAGAGCATCGTGATACCGCTTACATGGGCATTGCTGTTCTTCTCAGGCTCGTTTTCAAAACAGGTATTCGTCGAAGGCTTCAGCGACAAGCTGCCGCCTTATATCGTTCAGCAAGCGGCGTTCAGACTTACTCTTTACGGTGAAAGCAACAGTGCATTGGCGGTAATTGCGGTATGCCTTGCCGTGACGGCTGCGGTATCGCTTATCGGTGCGGCAATATTCCGTGTAAAAAAATCCGTCTGAAAGGGGAGCGTATTATGAATAATATAAGAACGGTTTTTTTCGGTATGCTGAAGCGTCTTAAATACGCACTTGTAATCGCACTTCTTGTAGGGGCAGGCAGTATAGGGCTTTATTACTGCGGCAGACCGATAGCAAACGTGTTCTCGGTAAACGACAAGATAGACATTGCTCTGACCGATAACGATAAATCGGAGCTTTCCGCAATGCTGAAAAGCTATCTCAGCGACAGGATAAATATGAACATTATCGAGGACGGCAAAGAAAAATTCAATGATAAATTGATTAACCGTGACGTTTCTGCTATAATAGAGATACCGCAGGGCTTTGAAAAGAATGTTATCGGCGGAAAAGACGTGAAGATAAAATCCACCACTCTTGACGATTACGAAAACGGCGCTTATATCTCGGTATATATCGAAGGCTTTATGAGAAGCGTCAATATTGCCGCAGATGCCGCAAAAGGCGATGCAGAGCTGTTTTCGAAAATTATGAACAGCGATGCCGCCGACACAAAGTTCACTAAGGAAAATGCGGTAACATCCGACAGGGAGGACGAATATGTCTCTGCAGGCTTTAAGTTCTCCGAAGGATTTATGATAATGCTTGTCACAGCTATCGGCATATTTATCACTCTTGCGGTAATGGAAGACAGGCAGTACGGAACATACAGCAGAATGGCTGTTTCATCTGTAACGGGCGTACAGTACATTGTCGGAACGCTTGGGGCAAGCGTGCTTATATCCTTTACGGCACTTGTCATTTTACCGCTGTACCTGCTTATCACGGGCGCTCAGATGACAGCCGGCTATCCGCTTATATTTGCCGCCGTAATAATCTACTCGCTGTTCAACTCGGCATTATCAATAATGCTCGCACAGCTGATAAGCTCAAAGCAGGCTCTTGCCACGCTTTCGGGCTGTATCACCTCGATAGGCGCTCTGCTCGGCGGTGCGTGGTTCCCGATAGACGAAACGGCAGGTATGCTGAAATATCTGTCATATATCACGCCGCAATACTGGTATGTCGGTTTTATGTCGGGCGAGGCTGAACAGCCTGTGATAAACATCTGCGTGCTTATACTCTACACATTGCTTATAATGCTTGCAAGCGCCGCACTTTTCGGCAGAAAGTCGGTAATTTCAAAGGCGTAACGAAAGGAATACGAATTGTCACTTATATATCTTGTATTCAAACTCACGGCAACAGCCGCATTCGGCACTATGAATATAATGAATAACTGTGATTCGGGCGATACGGTGCTTACCGTACTCGCCTTTTCCTGCTTTGCTCTGGCTGAATATCTGCTGTCGGTGCTTAAAAAGTCGGATAAAGCGGCGGCGGTCTGTTCGTGCGTTTCGGCTTTTGTCGCATTTCTTATATACAGCGACAATCTGATATTCGTGCTGTGCTTTGCCGTAATCTTTGCTGTAGATAAATTCGGTGCGGGAAAGTATTTCCGACATATCGGCGCTGTTTCGGTACTGCTTGTTCTTTTCATAGTAAAACCGCCGTTTATTGATGTGCTGATACTTATTATAATGCTCGTGGCATTCACTGTCGCCCATATTACCGCAGGACAGCTTATCAAATGCCGTGAACAGCTTGCAGACAGCAGAGAGGAAACTGTTCGCCTCAACCGCAGGATAGCAAGCCTTGAAGAATACGCTAAAACAGCAAAGAAATCTGCGGCTGTCGAAGAACGCAGACGGTTTTCAGCAAGGATACACGATAAGCTCGGACACAGCATTTCAGGAAGTATAATTCTGCTTGAGGCGGCAAAGCTGAACATCAGGACAAACCCCGACAGTGCGGAGCAATGTATTACAACTGTAACCGATAACCTCAGAAGCGGAGTTGACGATATAAGGCAGGCACTGCGTGAGGAACGTCCGGACAGCAAAACAATAGGAATAAGCGAGCTTAAAGAGATACTCGGAGAATATAAGGCAAAATATAACATAAGGACAACGTTTGAAATCAAGGGGGACTTAGACAAGATCACATTCCGCATATGGAACTGCATAAAGGAAAATCTCGTTGAAACGCTTACAAATACGCTCAAGCATTCGGGAGCGGACGAATTTTCGCTGAAAATATCGGTTATGAACAAGGTGATCCGTGCCGAATTCAAGGATAACGGCAAAGGAAGCGACAGCTTCAAAAAGGGTACGGGTCTTACGGCGATAGAGGAACGCACGGTGCTTACGGACGGAAAGTGCATATTTCCTGCACAGACGGACGGATTTTCGGTAGTAAACATATTCAGTCTGAAAGAGGAGAACGTATGAAGATAATTATCGCAGATGACGACAGCATAATCCGTGAGGGGCTTAAGATGATAATCTCGTCACAGCCTGATTTCGAGGTGACAGGCATTGCCTGTAACGGCGCAGAAGCGGTAGAGCTTTGCAGAAAATACAAGACAGATATAGCGCTGCTTGATATAAGAATGCCGGTTATGGACGGCATTGAAGCCGCAAAGATAATGCTTGAAGAAAATCTATGCAAGCCGCTTTTGCTGACAACGTTTGACGAGCAGGAGCTTATACAGCGTGCGCTTAAAGTCGGGGTCAGCGGCTATATTCTCAAAAACACGCAGACAGACGGAATTTTCAGTGCGCTGAGAACGGTATATAACGGCGGTACGGTATTCCAGCAGGATATTCTGTCGTATATCCGTGACGCCGCAGTAAAATGCTACGGCAAGAGCGCCGTTTTCGGTCTGCTTACCGAAAGAGAGCTTGATATAGTAAAGCTGATCGCAGACGGCTGTTCGAACGCAGAAATTGCCGAAAAGCTGTTTTTGTCAAACGGTACGGTGAGAAATTATATCAGCGTGATACTTGAAAAAACAGGTCTTGAACACAGGACGCAGATAGCGGTAAGGTATCTTAAGGGCGATGAATAAATAGCTCCCGTAAGCCGACAAAACGGTTTACGGGAGTTTTCGTTTATGTGATTTTATAAAGATATTCGTTGCCTCTTTTGCCGATATAATCAATTACTCCGACATATTGCAGAATTTTTATTGCTATGCCTGCATCGCCTGAACGCATACACTTTCTGAATTCCTTTAGTGTAAATGTTTCGGGTAATCCTTCGGGGATAAAGCATCGGTAGCTGTCGCTGTCCTCAAGAAACGTAAGGCGAAGCAGGGAAGTGGGAACGGCTACCTTTCTGTCTGTCTTTCTGCGTTTCATATCCTTTGCGCAATAGCGAAGATTTTCTACGGCTATATCTGCAATGCAGACGGTCAGATTCGGATCGTTGAGGTATTGCCTTATTCGGTACAGCTCAAGGAAAAAGTCGGTCATATCGCTTGCGGTAACGTTCCTTCCGCTACTGAGTATCTCGCCTGTCGCCTTATCGACATAATTAAGGCGGCTCTTTTTATGAAAAGGGTAGACTATCGTAACGTGCGAGGCTTTGAGGAACGTATTCAGCTTAGGCACAAGATAGCTGAAATTTGCCGTCTGTATCTCAAAAATTCCGTTCTCAGTAACAAGGTCGGCAAAGTAACTGCCTATCTTTATTTCCTTATCAAAAAGAGTGGCGGCAAAATAGCTTTTCAGCGTTGCGTGTATCTGCTTTTCGTTCAGTATGCCCACGCCGTCGCCGCTGTCGGCGGTAGCAGTACAGGCGCTGAACCGTGCGTTGTCGGGCGAAACGTAAAGAGGCTGTTTATCATACTGCCTCACCGTACAGCTGTCGCACTGTATGAACACAGGCACACCGCCTTGCTCGTTTGAACGGATTATCCCCGTTGCAAGTTCTTTGAGCTTATCTGTAGCGTTGGATACGGCATAGCATCTGTCTGCTACCGTAAACATTGATATATCGTTTGTGTTGTCGCCGAAAACTATAAGCTCATCAGCACCGACAAGCTCCTTCAGCTTCAGTGCCGCATTTGCCTTTGAAACGTCCTCACGGTAGATTTCATACCAATATTCGTCGGTATCGTATGTATCGGGCTGATAGTTTCTTGAAAAGCCGTTCGTTCTGTAAAAATATCGGTCAAGCTCATCGGGCTTCATTACAGGCTCAATAAGCGTTATATAATAAATATCGCCTTCGAACAGCTCGTCATAGCTTTTCGCTCGGTGCATTCTTCTGTCTCCGGCTCTGTCATTTAAATAACGCTCCGTACCTTTGTTGAGCCGGTCTTTAAGATAGCTTACTCTTTCGTAATTGTCTATGACCGAGTACACAAGCACGGATTCTTTGTGTTCATAGAAAAATGACTTTATGAACGATTTTGATTCTTCGCTGAAAAAATGCGTTACGATACGCTCCTTTGTGACAGGGTCGATTATAAAAGCGCCGTTATGAGTTATCACGGGCAGCCTGAAATTGATACAGCTTACTTTCGGCTCGGCTGAATGCACTGAACGTGCGGTGGCGTAGCTTATCCTTATATCATCGTCAATAAGCCTGTTCATCAGCGCCTCTGTCATTCGTCCTATTTGTGCCTTATGGTCAAGAAGAGTCCCGTCAAGGTCGGTAAGATACAGTTTCATTTGATTTCTCCGATTACAATTTATATATCTATAATAACAGAAAATCTTACACAATTCAAGCGTTTTGTGTATATTGCACAAATTACTATTTTAAAAGTCGGGAATAATTCACTTTCTTTTTTTGATAAAAAATTGTCAAACCACTTGATAATGAGAGAAAAATTTTGTATAATAGAGAAGTAGAAATTTAGCGGACGCTTTGCGCCTGCAAAAAATTCACAAAATTTTTAGGAGGAATATTCCAATGTCAGTTAAAGTTGCTATTAACGGTTTCGGCCGTATCGGACGTCTTGCTTTCAGACAGATGTTCGGCGCAGAAGGTTATGAGGTAGTTGCAATCAACGACCTTACAAAGCCCTCAATGCTCGCTCAGCTTTTAAAGTATGATACAGCACAGGGCGGTTACTGTGGTAAGATAGGTGAGAACCTTCACACAGTTACTGCTGATGACGAAGCAGGCACAATCACAGTTGACGGCAAGACACTTAAGATCTATGCTATGGCTAAGGCTAATGAGCTTCCCTGGGGCGAAATCGGTGTTGACGTAGTTCTCGAATGCACAGGTTTCTACTGCTCAAAGGACAAGGCACAGGCTCACCTCGATGCTGGTGCTAAGAAGGTTGTTATTTCTGCTCCCGCAGGTAACGATCTGCCCACAATCGTTTACAGCGTAAACGAAAAGACTCTTACAGCTGATGACAAGATCATCTCTGCTGCATCTTGCACAACAAACTGCCTCGCTCCTATGGCTAAGGCTCTTAACGATTATGCTCCTATCCAGAGCGGTATCATGAGCACAATCCACGCTTACACAGGCGACCAGATGATCCTCGACGGTCCTCACAGAAAGGGTGACCTCAGAAGAGCAAGAGCAGGTGCTGCTAACATCGTTCCTAACTCAACAGGTGCTGCTAAGGCTATCGGCCTTGTTATCCCTGAGCTGAACGGTAAGCTCATCGGTTCTGCACAGAGAGTTCCTGTTCCTACAGGTTCTACAACAATCCTTACAGCTGTTGTTAAGGGTGCAGACGTAACTAAGGAAGGCATCAACGCTGCTATGAAGGCTGCTGCTTCTGAGTCTTTCGGTTACAATGAAGATGCAATCGTTTCTTCTGACGTTATCGGTATGAGATTCGGTTCACTCTTTGATGCTACACAGACAATGGTAGCTAAGATCGCTGATGATCTGTACGAAGTTCAGGTTGTTTCATGGTATGACAACGAGAACTCTTACACATCACAGATGGTAAGAACAATCAAGTACTTTGCTGAAATATAATCGGTAAAAACTGATACATTACGGCTCGTCTTCGGACGAGCCTTTTTGTTGTCCGCTATTTCTGAAAATTAGCTGAAAGCGATTGATTTTTCTTTGCCGTTGTGGTAAAATAGAGGATAGTTTATGTAAGCAAAGGAGTTCATAATGGTTAAAAAAATATTAGCAGGCATTTTATGTGCCGCAACAATGATTACATTATCGGTAGGATGCTCAGACAGTGCCGCTCCCGGTGCGTCAACCGACCCTTCGGCAAAGATAACAGGCAACACGGGTGAGGTAAAGCTCGAAAAGGGCGACAAATATGCCGTAATGACAATAAAAGACTACGGCGATATTACAATTAAGTTATATCCCGATGCCGCACCTAAGGGTACTCAGAATTTCATCGACCTTGCAAACAGCGGATTCTACAACGGAAAAACGTTCCACAGAGTAGTAGCCGACTTTATGGCACAGGGCGGTAAGGATTTCACGGGAAAGACAAACGTTGAGAGCTTCGGCATAGAAACAAACTACAATATGCGCCATTTCTACGGTGCATTCTGCTACGCCAACGCACTCGGCAATAATTCCACAGAGTTCTACATCGTAAACAACAAGAAATCGCAGGATTACAGCAGCTTCAGCACCTCAAAAATAGACAACAACATTCAGGGCTATGAGGACTACGCAAAGCAGTACGACAAGGATTCTCAGGAATATACCTACTATATGTTCCAGGCAAACTACTACAGAAACTTAAAGCAGTTCATAGAGAATATGGATGACGCTACAAAGGCAAAGTACAAGGAAGTCGGCGGCACTCCCTCTCTTGACGGTAACTACACCGTGTTCGGTCAGACGGTAGACGGATTTGACGTTCTTGACAAGATTTCTGCCGTTGAGGTTGAAACAAACGACGCTATGGGCGGCAAAGAAGTAAGTAAGCCCAAAACGGAAATAATAATCGAAAAAGTCGAGATAAAGGATTACGAATAAAAAAACAGATACCGCCTGCAAACAGGCGGTCAGGTTGTAGAAAAAGTCTGTTTTTTATAAGATAGTGCGAATTCTCTATCCCTATAAGAACGCTTTGTGGGCTTTGCGTCCTGCAAAGCCTTTG
>OMBQ01001331.1_pt1 | contig 20766 bp, 14 predicted proteins | sample 1674311 | NCBI WGS metagenome assembly OMBQ01 (sample SAMEA103958160, study PRJEB25191) | human gut metagenome | biome: human-associated habitat [ENVO:00009003]; feature: intestine environment [ENVO:2100002]; material: feces | place: Germany | collected 2013/2015 | reverse complement strand
CGGATGCCGGTGAGCTTGAATTTGCCCAGACTCTTGTTGTCGCGGGCAAAGTGGCGCTCGCCCTGCAGCACGTTGATCTCCACGCTGGTCTGCATGGGGCGGGCCGTGGTAAAGATCTGGCTCTTGCGGGTGGGAATCATACTGTTGCGGGTGATGAGGGGGGTAGCCACGCCGCCCAGCGTCTCAATGGACAGCGTCAGTGGGGTGACATCCATCAGCACAAGGCCCTGCGCGGCTGCGCCGGTGGCACCGGCCAGCTTTCCGCCGCCCTGCAGCAGGCCGCCCTGCACGGCGGCACCCATGGCCACGCATTCATCGGGGTTCAGGGTGTGGCTGGGCTCACAGCCCAGCAGCTCCCGGACCTGCCGCTCCACAGCAGGCATCCGGGTGCTGCCGCCCACCAGCAGGACTTTGCCCAGCTGGCTGGCGGAAATCCCGGCATCCCGCAGGGCGTTCTGCACCGGCTGAACGGTGCGGGCCAGCAGGTCACCGGTCATCATCTCAAACTGGGGGCGGCCCAAGCTCAGATCCAGATGGTGGGGGCCATCCTTGCCCACCGCGATAAACGGCAGGTTCAGCTGGGCGGAAAGCGCACTGGAAAGCTCCTTCTTGGCCTTTTCCGCTTCCTCCTTCAGGCGGCCCATGGCGGCGGGGTCCTTGGTCAGATCGATGCGGTCAGATCTGCGGAACTCCGCCACAGCCCACTCAACGATGCGCTCGTCAAAGTCATCGCCGCCCAGATGGGTATCGCCGCCGGTGGCCAGCACCGTAAAGGTGCCGTCCTCGATCTCAATGATCGAAACATCAAAGGTGCCGCCGCCCAGATCGTAGACCAGGATCTTCTGGGGGGCTTCGTTGTCCAGGCCGTAGGCCACCGCGGCGGCGGTGGGCTCGTTGATGATGCGCAGAACATTCAGGCCCGCAATGCGGCCCGCGTCCTGAGTGGCCTTGCGCTGGCTGTCGTCAAAATAGGCAGGCACCGTGATGACGGCCTCGGTCACTGGCTCGCCCAGGTAGCTCTCGGCATCGCGGCGGATCTTGGTCAGGATCATGGCGCTGATCTCCTGCGGGGTCAGGTCTCTGCCATCGATATGCACCCGGTGATCAGAACCCATGTACCGCTTGATGCTGGACACCGTGCGGCCTGAGTTTGTGGCGATCTGGCGCTTTGCCGCGCCGCCCACCAGACGCTCGCCATCCTTGGTAAAGGCCACCACGCTGGGGGTGGTGCGCTCGCCTTCGGCGTTGGTGATGACCACCGGCTTGCCGCCCTCCACCACCGCCACGCAGGAGTTGGTGGTGCCAAGGTCAATTCCGATCACTTTGCTCATAGTGCTTGTCCTCTTTTCTTCGGCGCAGAATATTTCCTTGAATATCTTACCGGTTTCCTATGACGATTTCTTAGAACAAATGTAAAGAAACTGTGTTTCAGGCGTTTTTATCGTCGGCCAGCAGCTGATCGGTCAGCAGTTCAGCCTCCCGCAGCCAGTCGGCAGCATCCGTTTCGCCCTCGGCCTGCAGGATCCGAAAGCCCTGCACAGCTTCGGCCACCTGCAGCAGCGCCTTTTTGCGGGAGAGGTACTGGGTCTCGTACTGGGCAAGACGCAGGCAGACCTGCGGGGTGTAGGCGATGTCCGGCACCTCCCGGGCAGCGCTCTGGGCGCGGCGGTAGTATTGCAGGGTCTCAGCCATCTCCCCGCCCGATGCGGCACAGTCATCCCCCAGGGCGATCATGGCCTGCACCTCCCCGGCCTGTGCGGCCTTTTTCCACATCCGCCGGGCCTGGGTCTTATTCTTCCGGGTACCCCGGCCATAATACAGGCAGTCCCCCAGAGCAGAAAGAGCCTCTGCGCTGCCCGCCTCGGCGGCGGCAGTGTAGCGGGCCGCTGCCTCCGGCCAATCCCCGGCCCGGGCGGCGGCGTGCCCGGCTTCCAGCTCCTGAGCGCCGGGGTTGTCGCTCCCCCGCTCCGATTTCAGCAGCCCGCTGAGCAGGGAGACATCCAGCGTGGCAGAGCTTGTCCACGGGTCCAGCACCACACCATCGATGCCGTCCGTTTCCAGCGCATACTCCATGGCGCTGCGCAGGCTGCGCTCCACCATGGGGCGGGTGGCGCTGGCCTTTTCCGCCTCGGCGTTCTTTACCGAGGTGAACAGCGGCAGATAGTTTCGCTCCTTCCGGGTGTAGAGCAGCCAGGGCGGCAGGCCCTCGGCCCGCTCCTCCGGGATGGGCAGGTGTGCCCAGGGGGCGGCCCCGCTCTGGGGGTCCACCGCCGCATCCAGCGGAACCAGCACCTTGGTCTGCAATTCCAGCGCATAGTTCAGGGCGTTCATCAGGCTCCAGAAATGTTCCTCGTTCTGCTCCCGGTACAGCCGCGCCACGGCCTCCTCCACAAACGGGCAGCCTGTGCCCACCGGCCCGTACTGCGGCGCAGTCCGCTTTTTTCCGCTGCCCACCGGCCGGAAGCGCCGACCGCCCATGTTGTATGCCATTTATCTCACCCTTCTTTTTCATCAATAGGATAAGTATAGCAGGAATCCGCAAATTTCACAATATTTTCCCGCAGGCAGCCGAACGCAAAAACAGCAGGCGGCTGCACATGGCCGTCTGCTGTTCGGTTCACTCTTCTGCCGGTTTCTCCGCATCGTCCAGATAGTCCTCGATGCTGCCGATGCTGTACCGGTTCTCGTTGGCTTTCACGCTCCGTGCACTGGCATCGTAGCAGGCTTCCAGAATGGGCATCACTGGCTGCTGGCCCTCCGGGTCCGTCAGATGTCCGATGGCCCGGGCCTCATAGTAGTTGTCGATGATCTGGTTCACGATCCGTTTGCGGTCACGGAGCGGAGTCTGCAGGTTGGCCAGCAGCTCCTGCCGGATTCCGCAGCTGTTGCTGCCGTGGTCGCCGAACAGGATGTAATACTCCTGCTCGATCTCCAGCGGTGCAGCCTGATGCAGATAATAATCCGCCAGTGTCCTCCGCTTCTTTTCGGTGCTGAAGCCCTTGATATCCTCCATGCCGCGCGGAAAGAGTTCCGGATGCAGGATCCACATTTCATAGGGCCCCACCGGCAGGTGCAGAGTATCGAATACATCCAGAAAATCCTCCAGCGCAATGCGGATCTCGCCCCGCTCCCATTTCTGAATGGTGCGCTTGTCCCGCCCCAGCATATCCGCAAGCTCCTGCTGAGATCTGCCCGCCACGTTCCGGGCAAAGGCAATGGCTTCCCCGATTCGGTTCCGGTAGTTGGTCATATTCTTTCCCTCCTGACACACACTTGTACACCAGGCATTCCAACGTCTGGCGACATAAAATACTTTCCTCTGATAAAAGGATAATGGTTTGTCCCACCTTCTGTCAAGAGTTGCAAATTCAATCACTTCACGTCAAATTTTTGTTAAATGTGTCATCCAAGCCGGGCAGCCGCCTTTTTTGCAGAGATTTCGCCGCTCCGTGGGGCATCCGCCCCCTGTCTTAAACAACGTTCGGGCCATTTTGTCCTTTTTCACCTGTCGGAGGCGGCCGGATGTGTCAGGTGCACCGCAACACGCAACGCAAAATATTTTTTGCAAAAAATTCCTCTTCGGCAAGTTTTTCCCAGCGCATCTGTTTCCATACACGCAAAAACCGCCCATAGCCGTCAAAAACAGCCATGGGCGGGTGCTTTTTCTTTATGCCAGTTTGTTCAGCCTTACGGCAACGTAGGGGTCAGGGAGCTTGAGCTCGTCAGCAAGGTCGGCTTCAGATTCATACTTCTCCGCCGCCATGCCCACCACAACGCTGCACACGTCAAAGCGTCCGGCAGGCGAAAGGGCCGTGACCTTGGCTTCTCCATCGGCAATGGCGGTCACCACGCCGTCCGCATCCACGGTAACGACACCGGGGTTGCTGCTGACCCATGTAATGGGCACACTGCCGCCGCCCTCCACCGCAACGGTGGCCGTCAGACGTTCCTGGGTGCCCACGGTGCGGAGCAGCAGGTCACTCTTGTTCAGGGTCACCTTGCCGATATCCGAAGTCACCGTGACGCTGCACCGCAGAGCCTGGCCGTTGGAGACCATTGCCGTGATGGTGGTGGTGCCCGCCGCCTGAGCCGTGACAAGGCCCTTGTCGCTGACTGTGGCAACCTCGGGGTTGCTGCTCATCCATTGGTAGACATAGAGGAAGGAGTGGTCGCTGTTGGTCAGCTGGAGCTGATGGGTGGGGTGCAGGTCATTGTACTGCAGCACAAGACTCAGGCTGGTGGTATCCAGCGTGGGCTTTTTTCTGGCTGCTTCTTCATTTTTGCGGGTCACGGTCACCTTGCAGGCGGCACGTTCGCCGTGGTCGGAGATGGCGGTGATGATGGCAGTGCCCGCATTGCGGCCCGTCACCTTGCCGTCGCCATCCACCGTGGCAACATTGGAGTTGCTGCTCATCCAGACGATGAAGTAATAATCGCTCTGTCCGCTGGTGTACAGGTAACCCTTGGGGCGGGGGTCATCATCTGTGATCTCCAGCTCCATCTCGGTCAGCTCCAGTTCCAGCTTGGAGCCGGTTCCGGTCAGGCCTGTCAGCACACCGGGCGCGGCCTGCGCGGGTAAAGGGGCAGCCAGCAGGGCCCCGCTCAGAGCCAGCAGGGCCAGAAGCCGCCCCGCGGTTTGGAATTTCCATTTCATTGGGTCGAACTTCCCTCCTTGTTTCATCCCATGAGATCAAAGGAATGCCGCACACATGGAAAAATTTCGCGTCCATGATTTTTCTCACTATTGATTTATTTTACACGTCCGGCCAATGTGGGTCAAGTTTTTCGCCCAAAGTGCTGTGCTTTCGCACCCGATTTCGTCAGGAATTCCAGTTTTTTCCGATTTTTTTGTGCAGAACATCAGGGCCAAAAAGCGCTCAGTCGCCTCCGGTGACAGCTCCCCTGATAGGGAGGCCAGGTTCACGCGCTTTCTTCGGTGTAATACTGTGCCTGGGCGTTCCACAGTTCGTAATACTTTCCATCCGGCTCCCCCAGCAGTTCCTCATGGGTGCCCTGCTGGACGACCTCGCCGTGGTCGAACACGGCGATCTCATCACAGAACTTGCAGGAGGACAGCCGGTGGCTGATATAAATTGCAGTCTTATCGCCCGCGATCTCGTTGAACTTTGCGTAGATCTCCGCTTCAGCCACCGGGTCCAGGGCGGCGGTAGGCTCATCCAGCACGATGAAAGGTGCATCCTTGTACAGGGCCCGGGCAATGGCGATCTTCTGGGCCTCGCCGCCCGAGATGGTCACGCCATCCTCGTCCAAATCTTTATAAAGGCAGGTGTCCAGCCCCTTGGGCATCCGGGCCAACCGGTCGGAAAAGCCCGCTTTTTGCAGGCAGTCGGCGGCACGGGCGGCATCATAATGCTGGGCCGTGGCAACATTCTGGCCCAGCGGCAGGGAGAACAGCTTGAAATCCTGGAACACCACCGAGAAGATATCCATGTACTCATCGTAGCGGTACTTACGGATGTCGATGCCGTTGAGCAGGATGACACCCTCGGTGGGGTCGTATAGGCGGCAGAGCAGCTTGATGAAGGTGGTCTTGCCGCTGCCGTTCATGCCCACCACGGCCAGCCGCTCCCCCACCTTGAAGGTCATGCTCAGGTGGCGCAGGGCATATTGCTCGCTGCCGGGGTACCGGAACGAGACATCCCGGAACTCCACGGTATACTGGCGGTCGCTCCGCTTTTCGGTGGTCAGGCTGCCCTTGTACATCTTGTTGGGCAGGTCAAGATAGTCATAGAGCGTTTTCAGGTAGGGGGCGTTGAGTCTGCAGTCGCCCACGGCGGTGAACAGCCCGCCGATGCCCACAAAAAAGTTGGTGGCTGCGCCCACATACTGGGTCACAGCGCCCAGACCAAAGGCCCCGCCGTAGGCCTTCAGGCATACAAAGAGGTAGGCAAGACCCATGAGCAGAGCCGAAACGGCGTTGCCCGTGGCATTCAGGATGCCGAATTTCCCCTTGCGGGCCCGCTCAAAGGCAGGCATGGAGACGGCGGCGTGATCTTTCAAAAACTCGAACTGGTCGTACATCCGCACGTCCAGCGCCTTTTTGTCGTCCCGACATACCCCAATGAGGAAGGCCCAGAGCCGGTTGCCCCAGCGGCCCTCCTCCTCGATATCCGGGCTGCTGATGCCCGCGCTGGAAGCGCACACCGGCGAGAGCCACGCCACGGCCAGGATCAGCACCAGCACTGCCGGAACACAGAGCGGGCTGTTGAGGACTGTCAGCGGGCCGGCGGGCACTCTGGCCGTGAACAGCCCCACCGACAGCACCGCACCGCCCAGAATACGGAATACCGCCGCGGATACACTGTCCAGCAACGCCACAGCGTTGGGATTGCCGCCGCCGCAGAAGCTTTCGCTCTGCTGGATGAAATTGTAGAGGTCGTAGACCTGCTGGCTGTCCTCGTCGGCATAATCCATGGACATCTGCTTTTCCATAAAGCAGTCATGGCCCAGCTGCCAGTTCAGCTGTTCCCGCTCCACGCCCTTCCAGTGGAGCAGGACCGACCGCACCAGCGTGAGCAGAGCGGTCACGCCCAGCACCCACGCCACATCCACGGCAAGGGCCTGCGGGTCCCGCGCGTCCGACAGCTCAGCCACCAGCCGGGCCGAGAACCAGACCACGGCATAGGGGCTGACGGCATCCGCCAGTGCCCACAGCACGGTGGACAGCACAAATCGGGGCGTATTTTTCCAGTAAAAGCGCCAGGCCCGCAGGGTCAGCCGGACGCTTTCCTTCAGGGTCATTTTTTCTTCGTTCATACAGCCTTGCCCTCCTTGTAATATTTGCTCTGCACCGCAAACAGCTTGGCATAGCCGCCGTTTTGGGCCATCAGCTGGTCGTGGGTTCCCTCCTCGAGCACACGGCCGTTTTCAAGGAAGAGAATGCGGTCACAGAAACGGGTGGAGGCCAGTCGGTGGCTGATGAACAGGCTGGTGCGGCCCCGGGTCATCTCGTTGTACTTCTGGTAGATATCATCCTCGGCGATGGGGTCAAGGGCGGCAGTGGGCTCATCCAGCACAAGAATAGGCGCGTCTTTATACAGGGCACGGGCCAGCATCAGGCGCTGGGTCTGGCCGCCGGAGAACTCCACGCCGTCCAGATAGACATCCCGGCCCACATGGGTCTTGATACCCGCCGGGAGGGATGTGATTTTTTCCGTCAGCCCTGCCTGGTCAAGACAGTACCGCACCTTTTCCTCGTCGATGCCGTCCATGGCCTGGGCCACATTCTCGGCCACCGTGCAGGAGAGCACGCTGAAATCCTGAAAGACCGCTTCAAACAGCTTGTAGTAATCCCGGCGGTTATACTGCCGGATATCCTGCCCGTTCAGCAGAACACGCCCCCCGGTGGGGTCAAGGAAGCCGCAGATCAGCTTGACCAGTGTCGTCTTGCCAGCGCCATTCAAGCCCACGATGGCCAGGTTCTCGCCGGGGTGCAGTGTCAGGCTCATGTGGGCGATGGTGTTTTTCTCCGCACCGGGGTAGCGGTAGCTCACATCCTCCAGCTGCAGCTCATAGGGCATATCCAGCCGCTTTTCCAGCGGGATGCCCTCCTCAAACCGGAAGGGTTCCGGCAGCTCGAGGAACTCCCGGATGGTGGAGATGTCCAGGCTCTGCTTGCGCAGGAGGGCAAACTGCTCCATCAGGCCTGTGACCCACTGGGCAAAGCCGGAGGCCGCACCGAAGTAGAGCAGGAATTCCGACACCGGCAGGCCCCTGGTCACGGTGAGCCAGAGCAGATAAGCATAGGCCGCACCGTTGCGCACCAGCAGCAGGGCCAGGTCGATGAGGTTGGCGGTCAGGTAGGCGCGCTCCCGCTTTTCGAGAAAGGCATAGTTGAGCCGCAAAGCAGAATCGTACAGGTCAGTGAGCCACTGCCGCAGGCCGAAGATGCGAATATCCTTGCCGAACTCGCGTCCCTCGGCGGTGTTGCGCAGGTAATGCAGGCTCCGGGTGATCTTTGCCCCCTCCTCCCGGTGGCGGTAGCCCCACTCGTTGATATTCCTGGTGGAAAAATAGCTCACCACAGCGGTCAGGGCCGTCAGGACACAGAGCCAGGGGTTCAGCCCGGACAGCAGAGCCAGATACACCCCGAAGCCGATGAGATTTGTCATGATATCCGTCCAACTTTTCCAAAAAGCCTCGCCGGAAGCACGGTTGTTCATACAGGCATCGTGGCCCTTCTGATACATCAGACGGAAGGCTTCATCCAGCAGGTTGGCATAGGCCGTGCGGGTGCGCTTGGTGTTGATGCGCTTCAGCAGCTCCAGCCGCACGCCGCACCGGCCAAACATGGTGAGGTGGTCGATGTAGTAGCACAGCGCGGTCAGGGCAAACAGCAGGATGGTGAACCCGCCGATGGCACCCAGCAGCTGGCCCAGCGGCGCGCCGCTTTCCAGTTTGCCCAGCACCGCCGGGCTGATGAGCATTTCGGCAGTGGTCTTGCCTGCCGTGCAGACGGCCAGCAGCACCACCAGCAGCGGCACGCTCCGTCGGGTGTCCCAGGCCACCGAGAGCATGTAGGCAGTGTTCTGCCAGACATTGTATTTGGGCTTTGGCTTTTTGGTTTTCTCGTTCTTTCCCATTTTGGAATCCCCTTTCACTTGTCTGGCAATGATCCTAACACAAAAAATCGCCCCCGACACATTCCGGGGACGAAACGCCTGATTTGGGGGATGAATTGCAGGAACCTCTCCGTCAATGCTTCGCATTGCCACCTCTCCTAGTAGGAGAGGCAAGCCAGTAGCAGCGTGAACTTGGCTCCCCAATCAGGGGAGCTGGCGCGGAGCGCCTGAGAGGTTTACACCTGTGGAATCAATATCTCCGTCGTGAATGCCCCATCCTCGCTGTTGCGGCTGAGGTAGCCATCCAGCTTTTCCACGATGGCATCAATGCGCACCAGCCCGAAGCCGTGGCCCTCGCCCTTGGTGGTGACAAAACGGCCCGCAAGCTTTTTCTGCTTTTTAGTTGCCGTGAAATTGGTGAAGGAGATATAGAGCTGTGTGCCCTTCATATCCATATATACCCGGATGAGCCGCTCCTCCTCGGGCAGCTCCGCACTGGCATCCATGGCGTTATCAAAAAGGTTGCCCAGGATGCAGCAGAGGTCAAGCTCACTCATTTTCAGTTTGACCGGGATATGGGCATCGATCTGCACCGGGATATTTCGGCTCTTGGCAAGGGAGATCTTGCTGTTGATGATGGCATCAGCCATGGCGTTGCCGGTTTTTACAGCCAGATCAACAGTGTTCAGGTCGGTATCCAATGCATCCAGGTAGGCTTTGATGCCGTCCAGATCCCCCTGTGCCGCCAGCACCTTCATGGTCTGGATGTGTCCCCGGTAATCGTGCCGCCATCCCCGCATCTGGCGGTACATGTTGTCCACCTCTTTGTAGTGGGTCTCGATGAGCTCCCGCTGGTAAGCGGCGATGCGTTTATCGAGGAGCTTTGAAAAGAATTTAAGTTTCATCATTAAGTCCTCTCAATGATTGCCCGGTTCAGGGGCTCATAGGCACCCCGGGGCAATGGGAGGGCGGTACCATCGGCCAGCACGACTTCCTTTTTGGTCACACGGCGGATCTGTTTCAGGTTCAAGATCATCCCCCGCCCCACCCGGAGGAAGCCTTCGTCCAGCTGGGCCTCGAACTCACCAAGCGTCCGCTTGACGGTGTAATCCTGCCTGGCATGAACCGTGACGTAATTCTGGTGCACGTCCAGATACCGCACCTCATACAGCGGCAGGCGCACCAGCTCGCCGGAAAGCTCCAGGTTCAGGCACCGGGCGTTGCGGCGGTGCTTTTCCCAGGCACGGTCGAGAACAGCAAAGAGCTTTTCGCGGCTGACCGGCTTCATCAGGTAGTGGAGGGCGGCCACGTCATAGCCCTCGGCAATGTAATCGGAGTAGCCGGTGATGAACACGATCTGCACGGCTTCATTCTCCTGCCGCACCGTTTTGGCCAGCGTCACACCGTCCGTGCCCGGCATTTCCACGTCCAGAAGTAATAGGTCAAAGCTTTTGTCCTCTGCGTAGCGAAAAAGAAAGGCATCCGCCGAGGCAAAGCGCTCACTCTCCACCTCAATGCCACGCTCTGCGGCCCACTGGTGCAGAATGCTCCCCACAAATTCAGCATCGGTCGTGCTGTCATCACAGATCGCGGCACGGTATGACATGGCGGCTTCTCCTCTCTTTCCGTAAACTCTGGGTAGAAGTATGACACACTTTGTCCGCAATTGCAACAAAAAGAAGCGGCTGACACGACAGCCGCTTCTTTTTGTACGATTTCATTTTATGAATTATTTTCAGTTGTGCTGTTTCAGGGCGCAGACCGCAATGCTCAAAGCACTCCAAGCCGCCTGATACATCAGGACAGCGGCCACCGACAGGGTGCCGATGCTGCCCGCGTAGGTCAGCAGAACACCGATGACCACCGAGAACCAGACCGAGACCATCTGCACCGTGGTGGCGCTCGTCTCGGCGTTCTGGGCCTTTTCCGCCGCGCGCAGGCCGCCGATCAGGCTGGCAAAGCCCTTATCATGCAGCATACAGCAGCGGGCCGTCTCGTCCGGCTGGGCAGGGGTCAGCGCGCTGCACTGCTCCTGATCCAGCAGAGTGATCATCCCCTCGGGCAGATGGTAAGCCTCGGTGATGTGGCGGGCCGTCAGGCTGGGGTCCTCGCAGGTGACCAGCAGGCGGATGTTCTCCCGCTGCAGCACCTCCAGACCGCGGGCGGCGTTGCGGCCGCCCACATAATGGAGCACGAACATGGCGTGCAGGCTGCCGGAAACAGCCAGATACAGGATCTGCAGTGAGCCGTTTTGGGAGTGCTCATCCTCGTACTCCTGCTCGGGCAGGGGCACACCCTCCTGCTCCATGTACAGCCGGTTGCCGATGAGCACCCGGTTGTTATCGCACCAGGCGGCAAAGCCAAGGCCGTGGTGGACCTCCAGATCCTTCACAGGGTACAGGATCTCGGTGCGGTCCTCGATGATCTGGCGGAACAGGCCCCGCAGGGTCTCGCAGCTGTGGTTGAGGATGCTGGCCGCATAGAGGATGGCACGGTCGATGCGGCCGCCCTTGAAGATGCGGATGTCCTCCAGGTTCACGCTGTCGGCGGTAAAGAGCTCGTCGGCATCCACCTGCACGGTGTCCACACCGCCCAGCTCCTCAATGGCAGCCCAGCCGGGCACCACGGCACCGGCGGCGGCTGCGGTCTTTTGCAGGCGCAGAGACGCGATGCCCGCAACCAGGGTGGAGGACAGCGGTGCACCCATGCAGAGCATGGAGGTCAGGGCTGCGGCCATGCCGTTGGGCCCGCCGCCAAACAGCAGGAACACCAGCCCGCTGAGCACGGCGGCACCCAGCAGGATCAGGGCTGTCTTGCGGGCGCGGCGCTCACTGGCGCGCTCCCCGAAGCTCTGCTCCACCAGTGCTTCGTCCCACTGGACAGGGCGGCTGAGCAGCACCCAGGGGTCTTTCTGATCCAGGCTCCGGGCCAGCACCCGGATCAGGTCCTTATCCCGGACACGGAATGCGCCCTGCAGCCCCTCGGGGGATCGGGCGGCAAGGTCGTAGCCGTTTCTGACGGCAGTCAGCAGGACACGGCTGCCCAACAGAGCCAGGAACAGGCCCAGTGCGGCCACGCCGGAAAGCAGCGTCCAGCTGGAGTTCTGATAGCTCTGGGCGTTGAGCAGGGCGACCGCAGCCTGCGCCAGCGCACCGCAGGCGGCCAGCGCCGGCATGGTGTCTGCACTGGGGCGGCCCTTGAGGCCCTGCAGGCCATCCCGCAGGACAGGCCAGCCCACAGCCAGCGCACCGGCCAGAAAGAGCAGGTTGGCGGCATAGAACGCCGCCGGGGCGATCACGGGGTCAAGGGAGGCCACGGGGGCCAGCAGCCCCTCGGCAACAAGGCCAAAGTGGAGCAGTACCACGGCAAGGATGCCCTCCAGCACACACCGCAGCGTCAGCTCCGCGCCCATCCGGCGGAGCTTCTCCCCCACCTGCTCGGGCGTTTCCGGCTCGGCTTCTTCTTCAGGCTTCTCCTCAGCCTCCGGGGCGGCAGGGGCCGCTTTCTCAGCAGGCTGGGCCGGGGCCTCCTCTGCCGGGGCGGCAGGCCGGGCGGGTGCTTCGTCCTCTTCCAGTCCCATCAGCGGCAGGCTCATGCTGTCGTCCTTGCTGGGGGCCTCGGTGCGGGTAGGGGCCTGCGGCTCGTTCTCGTCCGCGCCCTTGCCAAAGAACTGGAAAGCCGTTTCCGGTTCCGGCTCAACCTCTGGCGCGGCTTCCGGGGCAGACTTTGCCTGCTTTACCGACTGATCCTCGGCAAACACCATGGGGATTGCCGGGCCCTCAGGCGCTGCGGGAGCTTCCGGCTCCACGGCCAGCACCTCTTCGGGGGCATCCTGCATTTCCTCCACCGGGGCGGGCTTGGGGGTGCCATAGAGCATGGCCTTGAGTTCGGCCATCTCTGCATCCTCCTGCTGCTCCTGCGGGGTCAGGGGTTCCTGGCGGCGGGGCGGCTCCGGCTTTTTCTCGGGCTGGGGTGCGGGCCGGGGTTCCGGCTTCGGCGCTGCGGGGGCTTCCGGCGCGGTGGGCAGAGCCACAGGCTCTGCTTCCTCCAGCTCTCCGGGCTCCAATGCCAGCTCCAAGTCGGCCTCGGCTTCTTCCTCATGGCCCAGCACGATCTCACCCGTGGGCGGCAGCTCATTCTGCACGGCCGGGGCGGCGGCTGGCTCCTCTTTGTCCTTTTCGCGGTGGAAGAGTTTGCCCAGCAGGCTGCCGGTATTCTCCTTTTCCTCATCGCGGCGCTTCATCTCTTCGGGCACCTGTGCCACGCTGGTGCTGAAAAACGTGCGGAACTTCTCGTTCTGCGCATCGATCTCTTCCTGTGTCAGCTCTTTGCGCTTATCATCCTTTGGCATCCTAGTCCCTCCCTGTTCTGGTCACGGCGGTCTGTCCGCTGTTTCTTACTCTGCGGCGCGCTGGCTCTGGATCTCGTACAGGATGATGCCAGCTGCCACCGAAACATTGAAGCTGTCCACACCGGTGCCCTGAGCGGCCATATCCAGCCGCACCACACCATCGCAGAGCTTTTTCACCAGCTGGGATACACCACTGCCCTCGCTGCCCAGCACCAGTGCGATAGGGCCGGTCAGGTTGTTCTTGCGCAGGGGCACACCGTCCATATCGGCACAGTAGACGAACACCCCCTGATCCTTCAGGCGGCGGATGGTCTCGCCGATGTTGGCCACGCGGGCCACAGGCAGGCGCTCGGCCGCACCGGCGCTGGACTTGATAACGGTGGGGGTCACGGACGCGCCGCCCCGCTTGGGGATGACGATGCCGTGGGCTCCGCACAGCAGAGCAGAGCGCATCACCGCGCCCAGATTATGGGGGTCCTCGATGCCGTCACTCAGCACCAGGAAAGGGGGCTCTCCCTTCTCTCTGGCAACGTTCAGCAGGTCCTCCACGGTCACATATTCGATCTCGCTGGCAAAGGCGGCCACGCCCTGGTGGCTCTCGGTGCCGGTCATCAGGCGCAGCTTGTTGGGATGCACCCGCTTGACCGTGGCCCCGGCCTCCTTGGCCATGGCGGTATAGTAAGCTGCCACGGCGGGGGCCATGCCCTCCGCGATCAGCACGGTATCCACGCCGGAACCGCTCTTGAGCAGCTCGGTCACGGGGTTTTTGCCGTAGACCAGGCTCTCATTCTTGGGCTGCTCCTCCGTGCTGCTGCGGCGGGGGCGGCGCGGCATTTTCTGTTCGTCCATTGATGTGTTCTCCTTCCATTCTATGGCAAGGCGGGCCGTTTGAGCCGCGCCATGGTTTCGTTCTGTTTCAGTTTTACTATATTTTGACACTGATACATTCTAAAGTATAGCATACCCCGGCATTCTTCGCAATGTTTGCCGAAGGCAAAAGTTTTCCACATTCAGCAGGCTATACAATCGGTAATTCGGCTCAAATTTTTCCACATGTTGAAAACCCGGTGGAAAATGTTCAAAAATCAAGTTTGTACGCCCACTTTCCGGGTGGAATTCCACAGTTTCCACCGAGTTTTCAACCTCTCAGGTTCGACACGCAAACTTCTCGCCGTACTTTTTGTAAAATTCAAGTCGGAATTATGACAATTTTTTGAAGGGAGATCCAGTGGTTTTTGCCAGAATCTCCAACATCAAAATGCCCAATGTGAATTTGTGTTGAAAACGCCGCGGGAACCGCCTTGATTTTATCCTGTAATTGGGGTATACTACCCTTAGGTTCGTTAAAGGATGCGCAATCTTGTATCCAAAACGGCTTTTTCACCCCAAAATGATTTTGCGGAGGTAATGAATAATGTTGGTAAATGCAACCGAAATGCTGATCAAGGCACGCGATGGCCACTACGGTGTGCCTCAGTTCAACATCAACAATCTGGAGTGGACCAAGGCAGTCCTGACCGCCTGCGAGGAAATGAAGAGCCCCGTTATCCTGGGTGTCTCTGAGGGCGCAGGCAAATACATGACCGGTTTCAAGACCGTTGCCGCCATGGTCAGCTCCATGGTGGAGACCATGGGCATCACCGTTCCCGTTGCCCTGCACCTGGACCACGGCACCTACGAGGGCTGCAAGGCCTGCGTTGAGGCCGGCTTCTCCTCCATCATGTTCGACGGCAGCCACTACTCCATCGAGGAGAACGTGGAAAAGACCAAGGAGCTGGTCGCTCTGGCACACTCCAAGGGCCTGAGCATCGAGGCCGAGGTCGGCTCCATCGGCGGCGTTGAGGACGGCGTTGTGGGCGCTGGCGAGATCGCAGACCCCGCTGAGTGCGCAAAGATCACCGATCTGGGCATCGACTTCCTGGCTGCCGGCATCGGCAACATCCACGGCGTTTACCCCGCCAACTGGAAGGGCCTGGACTTTGAGGCTCTGGACCGCATCCACAAGGCTACCAACAACATTCCTCTGGTCCTGCACGGCGGCACCGGCATCCCCGACGAGATGATCCAGAAGGCCATCAGCCTGGGCGTTTCCAAGATCAACATCAACACCGAGTGCCAGCTGGTCTTTGCTGAGGCCACCCGCAAGTACATCGAGGCTGGCAAGGATCAGCAGGGCAAGGGCTTCGACCCCCGCAAGCTGCTGGCTCCCGGCGCTCAGGCCATCGTTGACAAGTGCAAGGAAAAGATCGAGCTGTTCGGCTGCGCAGGCAAGGCCTGAGCAGAAGCGCATCTCCTGAGCACATTCCTGCCCCATAAATGATATTGCCCCGCTGTTCTGTGCATCACAAAACAGCGGGGCATTTTTTTGTAAGCCAGTCCGCAAAAAGGGGGCTGCTGCACCGGTTTTTCCCGTGTGCCGCAGCCCCTCTTCTTTACTGGTTCAATTTTGCAAACGCTTCCCGCACATCGCCGGAAAAGTAGAGCGTGCCCAGTGCGCACACGGGGCCGGTGCCCCCAAGGGCGACCGCCCGGGCCACACCGGCTTCAATGGTGGGAGCAGGCTCGGCCCTGCCGCCCCGGGCGCGGATCTGTTCGGCCAGCGTCTCAGCGGGCATGGCGCGGGGGGTATGGGCCGCTACGGTGACGAACTGCCCGGCCAGCGGCAGGAGCAGTGCCAGCATCTCGTCCACATCCTTGTCCGCCATGATGCTGAGCAGGAACACGAACTTCTGCCCCGGAAAGCGGTCCCGCAGGCTCTGCACAGTGGCCCGCATTCCGTGGGCGTTGTGGCTGCCATCCAGCAAAAAGGCGGGCGAATGCCGCAGCAGCTCGAACCGACCCGGCCAGCGCACCTGTTCCAGACCGGCGCGGATGGCGCTGTCCGGGATGTTCCAGCCCCGGCTGCGCAGCACCCGCAGGGCCGTAATGGCCGTGGCGGCGTTCCGGGGCTGATAGCTGCCGATCAGGGGCAGGCGGATGCCATTCAGGCCGTCAAAATCAAAGGTGACAGCATCCAGATCCCCGTCCTCAATGGTCAGCCTGCTGAGGTCCACCACGGTCAGCGGCGCGTGCCGCTCTGCCGCCGTACGGGCGATGACGGCATCGGCCTCGGGCACACCGCCATAGCTCACCACCGGACTGCCCGGCTTGATGATGCCCGCCTTGGCCGATGCGATATCGGCCAGGGTGGGGCCCAGCTCCTTTACATGATCCATGCCCAGCGCCGTGATGACCGCGCACTCCGGCGGGTCGATGACGTTGGTGGAATCCAGCGTGCCGCCCAGGCCCACCTCCAGCACCACGATGTCGCATTTCGTCTCAGCGAACCAGAGCATCCCCAATGCCGTGATGATCTCGAATTCGGTGGGGATATCGGTCATGGCATCGGCAGCGGGCTTCACACGCTCCACCAGCCGCACCAGCGCCTCGTCCGGGATCTGTTGGCCGTTTACCTGAATGCGCTCGTTGAACCGGTTGATAAAGGGCGAAGTATACAGGCCCACCCGGTAACCCGCCGCCTGCAGGCAGGAGGCCAGCATGGCCGCCGTGCTGCCCTTGCCGTTGGTGCCCGCCACATGGATGAATTTCAGCTGCTCGTGCGGGTTCCCCAGTGCGGCCAGCAGGGTCCGGGTGCGGGTCAGGCCCGGCTTGTGCCCCGCCCACTGGACGGCGTGGATATAGTTCAGCGCTTCTTCATAGTTCATTGTGCAATGCCTCGGATCGTTTTATTCTCCAGCAGCAGGCGCACCAGCACAGTGTTCACCGCCGCCAGGACCAGCGCGTTGGGAATGCGGGTCACCAGCACGCTCCACGGATAGTTATAGAAGAGGTGGAGTGCCAGCGAGTTGATGACAATGGAGCCCACCGCATGGCCGGCAAACACGCTGATCTGGGTGCGCAGGCCCAGCCGCAGGTTGGGCAGAGCGCGCCAGAGAAGGCCAGCCGTCAGGCCGATGGAGCCCGCCCCCAGCGTGATCAGCGGATTGATGGCGTAGCCGGAAAGGGTGCCGCCGATCATATCGGCCACTGCGCCCACGGCAAAGCCCTCCACCGGCCCGAACAGCACAGCTGCCAGCAGGGTGGGCAGGCTGCCCAGGTTGAACCGGACAAAGCCGGTGGAAATGCTCAGCACCCGGGCAAACACGATGCTCATGGCAGTGAGCAGGGCCAGCATGGTGAGCTTGCGGACGGAATTTCTGGAATGGTTCATATCAATTGTCCTCCCCTGTTTCGGGAACCGCGGGGCGAGCAATGCAAAACGCCCTCCCCTGTGACAAACCGCACAAAGGAGGGCGTGATTCAACGGTTCACATCCAGACGGGGCCGCAGACGGCCCCGTCTGCACCCAAGTCCATGCAGCAGCGGGATGCAGGCCATGCACCGCGGGTCTTACCTTCGTCCGCAGCACAACTCCCCGTTGATGCGGCACTTAACGCGCATGGCCTTACTCTGTTGATGGTCTTATTATATGCCTTTTTCCGGCCCATTGCAACCACAACTCCCATCATCTTTCCCAATTCGCAGGGCAGATTTTTGGCGGGGTGCACAATTCCGGCCTACACAAAAAGCCCTCCGGTGCGTCTCGTCCCGGAGGGCTTTGGGGTAACCAAGGGTCTGGTCAATTACTGCACATCGGTCAGCTCAGCCAGCTTGTGGAAGATCTCGGTGTTGTCATACACGCCGCGGAACTTGTCTGCACCCTGACCACGGGCGTAGAGGTTCACCATGGCACCGGTGTGGGCGTAGGTGGTGTGATCCACACCGGACTTGTGGTTGATGGTGTGGCAGATGGCCATGCTGAAGGGGATGTAGGTGCCGTACAGCTCATAATCCTGCTGGCTCATCTTGCTCTGGCTGGAAGAGCCGACCTTGAGGGTGCGCTCGTAAGCGGTGCGCAGGTTCTCCACCTCGTAGTCGGTCAGCAGCAGCTTGCCTGCGTTGGCGGCATCGGGGTCGGTGGGCAGGGTCAGGCCGAAGTTTGCCTTCACGTTCTGCATGGCGGTCTCAAAGGGAGTCTGATTCTTCACGTAGTTGTTCACATAGGTGGAATCGAACTTTGCGTAAGACATCTTCTGGTGGGCCAGGTTGGTCAGGAAGGTATCGTAGTTGGTGGTCTTGTAGCCAATGCCCAGACCGCCGGTCTCGTGGTCAGCGGTCACCAGGATCAGGGTATCATCGGGGTGCTGGGCATAGAACTCCACAGCGGCCTGCACCGCGTTGTGCATCTCGATCACATCATGGATGGAGGCAGCGGCATCGTTGGCGTGGCAGGCCCAGTCGATCTTGCCGGACTCCACCATCATAAAGAAGCCGTTGCTGTTGTCCAGCAGCTCAATGCCCTTGCGGACATAGTCGGTCAGCTGCCACTCTCCCGGAGCGGCATCCATGGCGTAGTTCATGGCCTTGCCGTCGGCCAGGTTCTCGGCAATGATCAGGGTCTTGCCTGCCCCGGCCTTCAGGGCAGCAGCACCGGCCTGGGTGGTGACAACGTTGTAACCGGCCTGTGCAGCCACCTCGTGGTTGTTGGGGCCGGTGCCATCGCCGTTCACCTTCTGGAACTCGCCGCCTGCGAAATACTCAAAGCCGGAGTTTGCCAGCTCCACGCCGATCTGATAGTAGTTCTTGCGGGTCTTCTGGTGTGCATAGAAGGCAGCAGGGGTGGCATGGTCAATGTTCACCGTGGAAACGATGCCAACCTTGTAGCCCTTCTGCTTATGGAGCTTCTCTGCAATGGTCTCATAGGGCACATCACGGGTCCAGGGGCACATATTGATGACACCGCTCTCGGTCTTTTTGCCGGAAGCGATGGAGGTGGCGGTGGAAGCGGAGTCCGGGCAGAAGGAGGTGCTGTCGTAGGTGGTCACGCTGCCCACTTCCGGGAACTGGGTAAAGCTCAGCTCTGCCTCGGTGATGGCACCGTTGTTGGTGACAGTGCCCTGATAGAACCGGGCAGACTGGATCTGGGCAGTGCCCATGCCATCGCCAATGAACAGGAAGATGTACTTGGGCTTCTTCTGGAACAGGCCAAAGCAGTTCTCCTCGTCAGCTGCGGTGGAAGCAGCCGGAGCGGCAGCGTTTGCAGCCACAGGGGCAGCAGTCATCAGACCGGCGGCAGATGCCACAGCACCCACTTTCAGGAAGTTGCGGCGGGACATTTTATGTTCTTTCATACGATAATTCCTCTCTTATCCTGAGCCCTCCCGGGCCCTGTTGCAATGTTTCTTGGGAACGGTTCTATTGTACCCGTTCGGAGAAAGAGGGGAAACCATGGTAAAGCAAATCTTAGGTAAACCTTGGGCAATGAAAAACAGGCATTGGTAAAAAACAGGTGGTCTTTGTAAAATCGGATTGTTCCTGCCCGCGGGCCCTTCCACTCCGTCAGGATTTGTCCCGGATCGGTTGCATCCGGTGGGCAAATCGTGTATACTGTAACCCGATTTTTATTTGCGGAGGGAGGGGTGCACATGTCCGTTTTGTGTCTGGGCGAAGTCTGGCTGGAGCTGAACGCCGCCACGGCTCCGGAGCTGACGGAGACATTCCGGGCGCAGACCGGCGGCTGGGGCGCAGGCTTCTGCCGCCAGTACGCCGCATTGGGCGGGCAGGCGGCTCTGCTGGCCCAGCTGGGAGCCGACCCCTTTGGCCGTAAGCTGGCGGCCCGGCTTGCCCGGGATGGTGTGGATTGCTCCCTGCTCTGCTTCACGGATGCCTTCCCCACGCCGGTGGTGTTCACCGGAGCAGACACCGCTCTGCCCTACCGTGCCCACACCGCCGGGCTGGCCCTTGGGCCGGAACAGCTGGAGGCCGCCCCGTTCCGGGGAGCCTCTGCCTTCTGCTTTTCCTCCGCCGGGCTGGTGGACAGCCCCCTGCGGCTGGCCCACCTCGAGGCCCTTGCCGCCGCCCGGGATGCCGGGGCACTCTGCTGCTATCTTCTCCGGCTGGCGCAGGCCGCGCCCTACTGGCCGCAGCGGGAGGCCCTGCGCCAGACCGCCCTGCAGTTTCTTGACCGGGCAGACGTTCTCTTTTTAGAGGAGAGCGACCTGCTCCTCCTCTTCGGCTCCCGGGAGCTGCGCACAGCCCTGTTTGCCCTGTTCACCGGCCATGTGCAGCTGATCTTTTTCTACAAAAAGGACAGGATTCTTGCCTTTACACGCAGTGTTATGGCTTCTGCCGCAAAAAAAGACCAGAGCCCCGCTCTGGTCTTGTATCGGATGGAAAAGATGGGGATTCATGTAATCGATTTGCCACGGTTAAAGGAGCATGTACTAGAACAGTTACTGAGTAACGATGCAAACACAACGGAATGCCAAGGGCTCCCCTACTAGGGGAGCTGGCGAGCGAAGCGAGACTGAGAGGTTTAATCCGTAGACAAACAAAAACAGCCAGCGCCGTGGAAAGGAGGAGAAAGCGGCGCTGGCTGTGTATGAGAACTCCCAAACATTTGCGGCTGTCAGGAGATGGTTGGTAGTCTGTCCGCTGCCTTGGCTATTGCCTCGCATCAGCAGGGGACAGTGTTTTTTTAAAGGGGCCGCGCCGCCCGGTTTCCGCCGGAGATGCACGGTTTTCATTGCCTGCATGGCATCTTGGGAGGATGTTTTTCTGTTCCTCCCTGACTGCACCCTTATTGTACAGGATAAAAATGGAGTTTCTTTGTGAGGAATTTGAACAAATTGAAAATAAACGGAGCCGCTGCATATCATTTTGTACAGCGGCTCCGTTTTTTACGATTTTTCTTTAATTTTCAGCCAGATTACCGGTGTAGAGCTGGTAATACTTGCCCTTCTTGGCGATCAGCTCGTCGTGGCTGCCGCGCTCGATGATGCGGCCCTGCTCCAG